>Ga0265338_10010475_pt1 | contig 10860 bp, 20 predicted proteins | sample 42126metaG_FD_193579 | JGI IMG/M metagenome (GOLD analysis project Ga0265338, IMG submission 193579) | Rhizosphere microbial communities from Carex aquatilis grown in University of Washington, Seatle, WA, United States - 4-21-26 metaG | ecosystem: Host-associated > Plants > Roots > Rhizosphere... | reverse complement strand
TCGCCCAGCCCCTACGACGGTAGGTACACGTACTGGACCGTCGTCCGCCTCAAGGCCACCATCGCGCAGCACCGCGCCGCCTCCCACACGGAACCCGACCGAACCAACGTGAGCCTCTCTTGAGCACCAAACCCAAGAAGGGCATCCCTTCAACACCCGCCGAGTTCGTGCTCGATCAAACGCTGCCCGTGATCGCACGGCTCGTCATGATGCAAACGACCGGCGGCCGCACGATGGTCATGGGAACACTCCTCAGTGACCTCTGCCCGGACAGCCACGAGCGCCTCCTGACCGCCTACCTGGTCGTCACGCCCATCCAACTGCTACGCACGAAGAAGAGAAACGCGTTCGGAGGGGCGACCATCACGCAAATAGCCCTTCAGCACTTGAACGATCGACCCGAGGACTGCCCCGACTTGTGGGCTGTGGAGGCGATCCCTCAGCCGACGATGCGGTCACCTGTCAAGAAGCCCGCCAAGAAGCCTGCGAAGAAGAGGAAGTAACGTGCCCCGCAAACCGCCCGCCCCCACTCGCTACGTGAAGGTCAAGCTGGAGTGGATCCTGGAGTTCCCGGCCGAGATGGACTCGCTTCCCGACTGCCTTATGCGACCCCACATCGCCGAGATGTGCCGGGTCGCCTCCCTGGCGGCCAAGCCTCCCAAGAACACCAAACTGATCGACGGCCAGAACATAAACGTGGGCCTCTACCGGCCCCGCGCAAGCAAGGGATGAAGATGAGCACGACAACTGAAGGCGAAGAGAGCATCAACCCGTACAAGGATCGCACCCGTGAGGAGCTGCTCGGCGATGTCGTCCGGCTCCGCGACGAGCTGGATGCCACCAAGCGCAACACCACGAAGCTGCCCGCCAAGGAGCCCAAGACCCCGAAGGTGCCCTTCACCTTCCGGCGTTGGCATGCGGCCTTCATCTTCATGACGGTCGCTATCGGCTTCGGCACCCTCGGAGGCTTCCTCGCCATGCCGGGCTTCGAATCTGGGCGCAATATCCCGCTCTTCACCGTAACCGCCCTCATGAGCGGCATCCTGTGCATCTGCTTCGGAGGCACTGCGCTCGCCATCGCATGGAACGAAAACATGCTCAAGCAGTGGCCCGAGCCATTGGGTGAGTCGTGACAGAGTTCCTCGAAACAGACCAGGACCTGCGAGCCCGCCTGGCCGACCTCATCGAAAACAAGGCCACGTTCATGCAGCTGGCCTCAGCGAACGGCCAGGCACTCGATGATCTGGCGGTGAAGCTCGGGACCGAACGTCAGACCAGTCCCGAGCATGTCGTCGTCCAGTACTTCATCATCCGTTCGAGCCTCAAGCTCTCGGGCGGCAAGCCCGCCGCGCAGGTCGGTCACGCCGAGATGTTCTTCATGGAGGCGTACTACGATCTCAGGCGCTTCCTAGAGCACACCCACACAACACGCTCGAAGAGCGGGGCGGTCGAAAAAGTCACGCTCATCCGCGAGTGGCGCGCCGGGGAATACGGCAAGATCACCCTCGCGGCTTCCGACGAGGAGTTCGAGGAGTTGAAAGACCGCTACGGCACGGACTTCTTGGTCATCGACAACGGCCACACGCAGGTCGCCCCCAAGACTGAGACCTGTCTCGGTCTCTGGCCCATGCGCAAGTCGCAGCGCTGCGAGCTGTTGAAGAGCCTCAAGCCGTTGCGATGAAGCGGAACGTCAGGTTGATGCGTTCCCCCACGGCGGTCTCGGTCTTCGGGATGGAGTGTAGCCAGTCGGCCTGACAGCGACCTGACATCACCAGCAGGCTGCCGTACTCCAGCGCGAGCTTCACACGGTCCCTTTTCTTGCCCTCGCGGGACTTGAGCAGGAAGTCCCTGGTCGCCCCGAGCGAGACGCTCGCGATGATGGGCTCCACGCCCAGCTCGGGCTCGTTGTCGGCATGCCACGCCACGGAGTCGCTGCCGCTACGGTACCGGTTGAGCAGCACGCTGTTGGGGAGCCATCCCGGGTGCAGGGCCGACACCGCATCGGTCACCCGATCGCGCAGATCAGCCAGGAGCGGCGTCCACCTGAGCGGGATGTTCTTCTGCTTCGAGTACGTGTAGACCGCCCCGGGGTCGCCGTACCACGCGGTGAGGCGCGGCACCTGGTGCTGCATGAACATGTTCTGCTGCCACGGGACCCCAGTCATCAGACCATCGAACGCCGCCTTGGCATCCACACCAGGGACGGCCGGGATGAGCACCACCTTGGAGCCAGGGGACAGTTCGATGGTCTGCATCTTGAGGATCAGAGTACCCCGACAGAAGGTTCGTTACCAGTGAGAAGGAACCTTCTGTTTTCGGACCCCAAAAAGCGGCCAAGTGCCCGTAATCCCGTCGTCTTGGGGGTGGCCGCAGTCTTGCGATACAGCCCTGCATGCGAACCTACAGCGTCTATGTCGTGAAGGCCGACGGTACTGAGATCACTGTCCGCAAGCGCGGCCACAATGAGACCGATGCTCTGAGCCGGGCCGTCGAGCGCTACCCGAGGTGCAGGCTCGCCTGGGTCTGGCTCTCCTATGCCGCTAAGGCGATCCACATCGGCACCCGCGGAGTCGAAGCCTTTCGCGACAGCCAAGGGAGCCTCTGATGTTCGGCGACGATCTCTCGCCCGAGATGGCGCGGGCCATCTGGGAAGGTGACATGGACCGCCTCTGGGTCCTGGCCCCTTGCCGGTGCTGCTGCCACGAGCACACGTACGGCCGTGGATGCCCCGCCTATCAGTGGGGAGGCTGCCGTGGGCAATACACACTGACCTACGAGGACATCGAGTCCTGGGCCGAGCACTATGAACGCTTCCACGGCATGACCCGTGAGCAGTTCTACGGCGGCTAACCCGTCAGGTGCCGGCCGAGCGCCAAGTCCCTCGCCAGCTCCCTGAGCGTCATGGCCTTGTGGTTGGCACTGTCGCCCGGCATCATCGAGAACCCGTTGCCGTTGAAGCGCACGTTCGCGAGGATCAGGCTCTTGTCCGGGCCAGCCGCTTCGGTTGTCCTCGTCATCGCGGCTCGTTCGGCTTGCCCCTGCTCCTCGTACCTTGCCGCGCGCCGACGGATGTACTGCACGATTGAGTCACTGAGCCACGCTTCGATGTGGCCGGGCGTCATGCCATCCCTGAGCAGCGCCGCCAGCTCGACACGGCCCCGAGTGGTCTTCATGAGGTCCCAGAGGTTGTCCGGGATCTCGTGGAAGGTCTCCTTGAGGATGGCGAGCGGGATGTAGAAGTTCCATCGGCGCGCCTCCTCGTTCGAGTCGCCGCTGTACAGCACGAAGCCGAAGGATGGGGGGTTCGTGTTCGGCGACTCATGGGGCAGCGCCACCGCTCCGGTGCCAAGCTCCTTGACGCCCTCGTGCAGGGCCTGGAGCATCTCCAGCGGCTTGTCGTACCGCATGTCCACCATCTCGCCACCAGGCTGCGCAACCGGAAGGACCATGTTGTCCCTTACACCAGCGCCGCACAGTGGGTATAACGCCTTCAGGCCGAAAAGACTCCCGATTGCCTGTCACACGAAACAGGGTTCACGCGCCGTGCTGCCCAGGCGTAGGCGCAGGCGCAGTCACAACACCGTCCAGGAATGCCTGCCTGACCAGCACCTTGCGGACCGCTTCCAAGGCCCCGATCATCTCGTGGGCTCGGCATGTGGCCGTCACGCGCTTCCTGGCCGGCAACGAGTTGCACGCCAGGATGCAGCTCATGTGGTACTCGATCTCCGAGTCGCATTCGATGATGGTGTCGAGCAAGGTCTTACTCACGTCAACCAATACACCGTGGCGGTGTACGGATCGCCCATGGGTCTACGAACCGCGCTTCTTTGCGTTCTCTGCTGCGCATGCGCCTCCGGGGTAGACTCTCAAAACAACGAGCTGGACGCCACCCTGGACGGCCCCTCGGTCGATGCTGCGGACGCCGCAGACGCGGTTGAGGAATGGGACAGGCTCACGGGCTACTGCTGCGAGCAATCTGCGCTTCAGCAGACCTGCACCCTGCAATACAACCCCTGGAGCTGCGTGCCAGATCCCAGCCAACCTACCAGCTACCCGTGCACAACACCGCTCTGCGGTGAAGGCCAATACTGCATCGGCCTCAACGGACCGGGTACCGTCATCTTCTGCCCCTGACGGTGTACAGACCAACTGTGCGAGACCTCATCTACATCGTCCTCGTCGCCGTCCTCTTCCTGGCCTGCTACAGCGGCAGGGAAAAGGACTCGTCCAAGAAAGACGAGGAATGACGATGTACACCCTCGGGCTCGTTGTCGTGCTGCTCTGCCTCTACTCGACCTACGGGCGAGATCGCTGAAGGACCCATGGGAAAGTTCGTCGAGAAGACAGGTCGCGTCGAGAAGCGTGAGACAGGGTTCGTTCTTGTCACCTCCAAGGGCCGCGCCTACATCCTGCGGAACCCGCACCTCGACCCGTCCGAGATCCAATCCTTCGAGACCCACATCGCCAGCAAGCTCGGTCTACTCGTCTACATCCGAGGAGTACTCCACAAGGGCAGCGTCCTCGAACCACGCCTATGGCGCTACGATCCGCACAAGCGATCCACGGGCCGTAAGACCATCGTGCACGTGAACCAACACAAGATCAGATCCAACGCCAAGACCGGCGCCCGAGAGCCCGTGCTGACCATCAAGCAAGGCCGTACCAACCGCTACGCCCACGAAGTGACGATCGACGGCCCCAGCAAGGTCGTCTACAGCCCCGACAAACCCCTTGCATGCGGGGCACGCGTATGGGTCGAGACCGAGGCGCACGTCACCATCGTACCTACCTCGGGTTCCGGATCTTGAGCCTGTCGTAGACGTTGCGAGGCACACCGGCGGGCCCCTCCCCAAGATCCGTCAAGACACCGCACTCGGGACACCGGAACGTGACGTACGTGGTCGTCTCGTCCCGGGCCTGACTGGTGGTCTTGAAGAGTTCTCACCCTTGCACGAAAACCAGTTCTGGTCGCCTGTGTTCTTGCAGACGTCGCACTCGGCTTCCTTCGGGAAATCCATCACCGGTATCCCTTCGCGGGCTCCAATGCCACGACTTCCACAGGACTGCCCTCAGGATATTCCACCTGCATGCCCGTCTGAAAAACACCCTCGAAGAGTAGATCCCCAGCCAGCCTGTACTTTTTGGCGAAACCACCAGGGCACCAGACCATCTCGTACGTCTTGCCGTCCTGGTAACAACACACCATGAAGCAGTATGGGCCGTCTTCATCGTGAGCCGTGTAGATGCCGGGCTCTAGGTCCGTCGGCCTCAGGATAAGGTCCTGAGAAGGCTGCTGCGTTGACATCACGACATCCTCTCCCGAAGGGCCTCCCTGTACAGCTGCTGCGTTGTAGCGGACTCCCGGGCCAACTGAGCCCGTACAGGGTCCTGTTGGGCCAAAACCTCCCGCATCTCGGCCATGAGCATCGCCCGCTCCTCAGGCGTGCGCGGCTCCATACCCTCGACCCACCACTCAATCCAGTGGTCTTCGCAGAGGTGATCGGGTGAGTCGTACTCCGCCTCGCGACCGCACTTCTTCGCGCACATGATGGTCATGGCTTGCCCAGCGTGAAAGGCCCGACGATCTCGACCGTGTAGCCAGGGTAGCAGCAGTAGCCGATCCTCCACCCGGCCGATAGGGCGCCAGCACGCTTCTTCGTGACCCCATCACTCCTGCGGATCGCCCTCCCGCCGCTGCGCACAACAACGCAGTAGAGCTTTCGCGGCAACGCCGTGAAGGGGCGACCCGTCATCGGGGTAGCCTCCAAGCAATCAGTCCAGCCAGGACGAGGAAGAAAGGCTCCCCGTAACAGAACACCGACGCCACAGCCGGCCACGGCTTCTCCAGGATGCAGAACCCCATCGTGCACACGCACGCCACGAGCGCAATCGCCACAAGGACGCGGTCCTGCACGAGAAAGCGATCGTCGGCCACGCTAGTCCTCGTCGGGATCTTCGAGGTCTTCTTCCTCATCGTCGTCTTCTGAATCCTCGTCGGCACGGGATGCCTCATCGGCCTTGAGGCCGTCCAGACGAGACTGGATCTCGGACTTGAGGTCCAGCAGAAACGACCGGTAGTCGTCGTGGTCGATTGAGTCATCGGTCGCCACATCGTCGATGAGGTCGAGGATCTCCTCTGACTTCTCTTCCAGCTCGTCGGAGTCCATGGCTTCTTCCCTTCAGGTCGAGCGAGGCCGCAGTTCCTTGCGCATCTGGATCCCCAGCGCATCGAAGAACGCCGCCTGCCGGATGTCCTCGACGGACATGCTCCTGGGCCACGGCTTGTCTGAACCCTCCACGTTGTCGAACGCCCCCATGAACTGGTCCACGACACTCCCCTTCACCCCAAGGACCTTCGCCGCTCCCCTGAGGACCGAGGTCGTCGAAGGCAGCTTGCCCGCCAGCACCTTCTCGCGCTTCTTCGGATCCATCGACTGGATGACCACCGCCGCCATCGGGCACATGCAGACACCCTTTGGAGTGCGGTGGAAGCTGGTACGGTTGACCAACCGAAAGCCGCTCTCCCGCGCGAACCCGACCGCCGCCCTGATGCGCTGCTCGTACTTGCCGTAGTTGGACATGCACGACCATTACACCGACCCCCAAAGCAAAGGGGCGACGTTCTAGCGCAGCTTGAGCCGACTTGAGAGAAACTCCCGCTCCTCGCGAGAAAGAGGACGCCCGTCCTGGCGTTCCACCTCGCAATGCAGCTGGGTCACTGTGCCCTTCCGATCCTTCTTGGGCTTGCCTTCCAGCATGCTTTCGAGCCACCCCACGAACTTCTGGTCTCCCAGGTGCTTCACCAGGGCGTCGAGGGTCCGGAACTGGTGCCGGTCCGTCCGACGCTTGTCCGTGTCACCCTCTTCCCAAAGCTCGGGCGTGTACTCAGCATGACGCTCCGTCAGCCGGTAGCCCTTCCAAGTCGCTCGCTCTTCAGCCGGCACTTCCAAGAGGTCGCTCTCGAACAAGACCCCGTCGGCCGTGGACCGCTCCTCTGCTTCCTCAGCTGCTGCGCAGCGGCCAGCTACCTTGGCGGCGAGTGGGTCCATGCAGGAGCAGCTCGATAGGGCTTCTACCGTGTACCGTGGTCACGATACTGACCATGGCCACGGTACTGGATCCGCTTCAGGTCCACTGCGAGGATGACGCCGCACGTGATAAGCAGCAGAACCCCCAGCACTGCGATGGGCCAGTAGTCCGTCACGGCCCCATCCTGCGCCAGGTGTGACCGGGGTTCATGGCCTAACCGACCCTAACACATTCAGGCGACCAGGTGATCGAAAATTAAGTCCAAGATCTCGCGATCCGAGCGGAACCACTCGCCTGCGATCCAATGTCTCTCGAAGCGTTCCGGGCAAGAGTCGTACGCCCAAGCCAGCCGGTCATGTGCGAGCGAACGCAGTCACGGCAAAAAGTTGGGGAGGTCGGCGCGAAGGCCCCCATTGGTCGTTCCCCACATCCACGGCAGACGGGCATGGCTGTATTTACACCTTCTGGTCTGGAAAAACCGGGGGCGAAAAATTTAGGAACTGCAAGGACTTCCGGCCAACCAGAAAGCCGGCGGGGGTCCGGCTGGCATTACCCCGATTCTAGCGTTGCCGCACGGATTCCATACGCATACTGGATGAGCCCCTTCGGGCCATCTGGCGTCAAGTGAAATCATAATCAACCGATTCTGACATAATCCCGCGTACTTGCATGTGTATGCACACGGCCTCTGTAGCTATTGGGCCCAATAGCTACAGAGTATTGGGCCCAATAGACCAACATGTATACACACAACTGGATTGTGCCCAATAGGGGCGCGTCGTGTGTATACACACAATGCAAGTTGGGCCCAAGAAAGTCAGGATATGACCAAAGAGGGATTGGGCCCAATAGCAGTAGGGACTCCTGCAAAGGGGCCGGTGTATTGGGCCCAAGAGATGTTTGGCCCAGGAGGATCAGAGTGCCCGCGCTGTGGGATGCTCGCATTTGCGTGCTGTTGTATCCCCTGGTGTTGGGAGCATGACTGTCAGAGGCCCTGCTGCGAGTGCGCGAAGAAGCCAGTGCCGGTCATCAACCCTGAGACATGGGTCGTGTTGGGGATCTGCCTCATGATCGCGCTCTGGTCGCTCGCCAGTATGTGGATCAAGAGATGATCGGTCGGGCCCGTACGCCCTTGCCGGTGTATTTACAGACCATGGGCGAGCCTCAGAGCACCAAGACGACGCTGTTGCAGGTGCGCATGACGCCCGAGTTGAAGGCGAAGCTTGAGCGGTATGTCGAGCGGCTCAACGATGCGGCCTTCGACGCGGGCCAAGCCCCGAGTGCGACCATCAGTGACCTGGTCCGCACATGGATTGAAGAGAAGATCGAGGCGCCCGCCCAGAAGAGCCTCGCAAAGGGCGTCGATCAGGAGCAGAAGCCCGCCAGCAACGTCCTGCTAGCGCTCGAAAAGCTCAGAGGCGTCTGATCAAGGCCCGCGTGTATGCACATGCGGTGTAGGGGCCCTGACAAGCATGGCTAAAACGAAGAAGCCGGGGCCGAACCAGAAGCAGCTGATCTCGTTCTGGCTCGCGATCGAGGTGTTGGAGAGGACCAAGGAGCGCGCGGCCGCGTTTGGCTTGCCCTATCAGACCTTCATGAGGCTCTTGATCGATCAGGGGCACCTCTACATCGACGAGCACGGGTCGCTCAATGTGCCGGTGAAGAACGCCGAAGAGGAGCGCGCCCTCAGAACCGCTCAGAAGAGAGCTGCCCTCAAGGCGATGACGCCCGAGGAGAGGTCTCAGACACCAACACCAGCGCGAAAACACAAGGGCAAGCCGAAAGGGGACCCAAAGACACGTGAGAAGCTCGATGCAAACGAGCTTGCAGCCAAGCTCGGAGCATCAAGCCACTTCCCCCTTGAGGGCGCTGAGCCCCTCGCAGTCTACCAGGAGCGTCAGGAGGCCCTTCGAGCAGCATCGCCAGCTCCTGAGCAGGCCCAGGAGCCAGACAAGGGCCTCCCATGGGTTCTCCCCGAGGAGCTAGAGCGCTGGTCCAAGGAAGATGAGGCAGCCGAGAAGCGCGAAGAACCCTCGACCGTCAACGTCGCTGCACTGAGCCGACTCCTCCAGCGTGTAGATACACATGGGAACATCAAGGAGGCTGAGTCGCCCTACGGTCGTCATGACAGCGGGCTCCAGGAGCCCATCAGCGCCAAGGATGCAGAGTACTTCAAGGGCGAGCCAGCGCCCCTCAAGGCTGGCATGGTGCCGGACATTGTGATCGAAGAGCATGTCATTACGTGCACGACCTGCGGCAGGCCTCAGGCGAGCGACTTCTCGAACTGGTCGGGCTACTGCTACTGCCCCGAGCACCAGAACGCCATCCGAGTGCGCAACGGTCTGGAGCCCATTGCGACCGAACACTGGCCGGTGCAGCTGCCCATCGCTCTAGAGGCCACCTTGCATATGCATACGCCCGAGGAAGCACTCTACCAGGAGTCGAACATCAGCCCCGAGCAGTTCACGGACTATGGGCCGCCCAGCGCCCCACACCCTACAGACGCTCGTACGATCAGCGATGAGGAGACAAGGGCCGCCCTCGAAGAGATGCAGGCAATGCTCTATGGATCCAGCTCAGTAGAGGCAACGGTCTCCATCCAAGAGCAAGCGCCTTCCGAGCCTGTCGAGAAGCCCGAGGTCCGCAGCAAGGAAGTCATAAGCGGCAACGACCTCGACGAGATCCTCGCTCTCGTGTAGCGCTCCCCGCCCGCATGCAGGCCACGTAGTGGCCATTGGGCCCAAGCCCACTAGGCACAATGGGCCGTCGTGTGTATACGTCAATTTGGATCCTAATTGGGCCCAATGTGTATGCACACGAGCAGGTCGTTGTACCTATTACCTATTTGGCCCAAGAGTTCCGGGCCCATTAGCCTCGCGCCAGAGATCGCCCGCCAGGCCGTGTGGGCTTGACATTTTCGTGTATACTGACCCTCTAGGGGCCTTGCCTGGGGATCCTGTGTCAGCACACGGCCAGGGGCCCTTCGGGCATCGGCGTATGCATACACGATGTCGGTTGAGCTGTAGCGTGCGAGGGTCTGATGTTCTTCGTCTACCGGATCTTGAACCAGCAGACTGGCAAGCAGTACATCGGGCAGAGCGTCAATCCTCACAAGAGGTGGGCGGACCATGTGCGTATGGTTGAGACGGATGACGAGCATTGTCAGTACATCCATCGGGCCATCCGTAAGTACGGGGTTCAAGCATTCGCCTTTGAGGTGCTGGAGGAGCATCTGACGCAGGAGGCCGTCAATGCAGCAGAGGTGCGGCTCATTCAGGAGAACGAGTGTTGCAACCCTGAGAAGGGCTACAACCTCAAGGCTGGCGGCCAAGGTGAAGCACCTGACCGGGATGCCCATAGAGGGGGGATCCTGACCTACAGGGAAGCTCGGGCGTGGTGTCGCGAGCTAGGGGTGCGGTCGATTGAGGAGTATGCGGTGGAGCGCGCAGCGGGTCTGGTGAAGCTTCCTGTGCAGCCCTCGACTACTTACAGGGGCGACTGGGCTGGCTGGTCTGAATTCCTTGGGCTGCACTTCACCTATGAGGAGTGCAGCGTGTATGCATACGACCGTGGGGTCATCAGTGAGGCCCATTGGGATCAGTTGTGGCGCGCTGGGGAGCTGGACAAGAGGGCGCCACACTACCCGAAGAAGATGTACCTGACTCATTGGAAGAGCTGGCCCGCCTTCGTCAAGAGGGACCAGTGGGTCATCAAGGTGGTGTTCAGCAACCCCGCCATTGAGCCGATGGAGGTCCGGTCCCTCAAGGATGGGGGCAAGGCTGTCCGGCGAGTAGGTTGGCAGTCTGGTGGAGCGACCCTCCAGGTAAAGGG
>Ga0265338_10010474_pt1 | contig 10861 bp, 10 predicted proteins | sample 42126metaG_FD_193579 | JGI IMG/M metagenome (GOLD analysis project Ga0265338, IMG submission 193579) | Rhizosphere microbial communities from Carex aquatilis grown in University of Washington, Seatle, WA, United States - 4-21-26 metaG | ecosystem: Host-associated > Plants > Roots > Rhizosphere... | reverse complement strand
GCGCTGGCCAAGGCCGTTGATCCGCTGCCGGTCTGCGTTTACAACGTGCCGGGCCGCACCGGCGCTAATCTTGAGCCGGAAACGGTGGCGCGGCTGGCCGCGTCTGCCAAAAATATCCAGGCCATCAAGGAAGCCAGCGGCAAAATATCGCAGTTTGTTGAGCTGGCCCACATCATGCCGCGCGGGTTCAAGATTTTTTCAGGCGACGACAACCTGGCGTTGGCGGCGGTCGCTGAGGGTGCCCATGGGCTCATCAGCGTTGCATCAAACGAAATTCCAAGAGAGTGCACTCAGATGGTGCGCGCCGCGCTAAACGACAATTGGAGCGAAGCGCGTGAGCTTCAGCGGCGTTTCTCGCAGTTGTTCGATGCAAATTTCTGGGAGTCAAACCCCGGTCCGGTGAAGACAATCCTCAACCTGATGGGTCGCTGCTCAAACCAGATGCGCCTGCCGCTGGTTCCGCCATCGCCCACCACACGCACGCGGCTTGAGCGCCTCGCAGGTGAACTTGGATTGTTGAAGCACGCACCTCTTCCAGCGGGCGTGCGGTCTGAAGTCTACTAAGCCATTTCACTAGATTTGACGACTAAGCCGCGCCGCTGAGCGCGGCTTTGTTGTTTGTAAAGGTTAAGTGGCGGAGCTCTAAGTCGCTCTGAGCATGACTTAGGTAACTATGCTCGGGAAATAAATAAGAATCCTGGCGCAACTTTGGCTCTTACACTGGGTCAATGCTGATCGACGGCCAGTAAAGACTCAAGCAAGAGCAACGCCGGCCGCCGCAACTGAATTCTACGGCGATAGCTCCGTGCGCGGACGCGCCCCTTACTGACTCACTTCCCATCTCTCTGTCGAGGACGAGGAGAACCATCCCAGGTTCATGAGCCGGTTTGCGCCTCTAAATGTGTTTGGGTATGGGAATGCTCCCTCGACGAAGCGAGTGCATTTAGTCGGTTTGGGTGAGAGGCAAGCGATCCTTGCCTACTCAGCATCCGCTCAGTATAAGTTACGGCAGCGCGCAGAAAAGGAACTATGGATATGTCACACGACAAACGTTTGAGGCTGGCAATTTCGTTGCTGTCCGTTGCCGTGCTTGCGGTAACCGGTTGCGGCAACGGATCCCTTTCATCGTCACTATCGGCTAACTCAGGGTCGGTATTCGTCGTCGGTACAGATGCTCCTTTGGCAAGCGTCACTTCGTTTGCCGTACAGATCAACAGCGTAGTGCTGACAAACAGCGGTGGCAGTACGCCGTCTTTAGTCAGCGGCACGCCCACTGTTGACTTCGCGCGTTACAACGGACTGCAGTCCTTGCTCGACATGAACAGCGTTCCGGCGGGCACCTATACCGGCGTGACTATTTCACTTGGCTCAGCGACCATTGGCTATCTCAACACCGGCACAGCTCGTCCAAGCATCTCAAGCCAGGCCGCAACGCTCACCAGTTCCACAGTGAACATCACGCTTAACAAGCCGCTGGTAGTCACCACCGGCGGAGAGCCCGTGGGCCTGCGAATGGACTTCGATCTCAGGCAGTCCATTCAAACGGACTCAAGCGGCAACTTCACCGGCACTGTAAACCCAACGTTTGACGTGCGCACCGTAGCGCGCGCAGAACCTGGCGCTTACATTGATGAGTTCATCGCCGGGGTAGTGAGCGTAAACGTCAGCGGTCAATCGTTCGTTGTGCAGGGGCCGCACGGACGGCAGTTTACCATCAAGGTGGACGGCAGCACGGAGTGGGACGGCAATGCGAGCCTGAGCACTCTCAACACCAGCAGCATTGTTCAGCTTTCAGGACACTTCGATGCCGCAGACAGTACGTTGGACGCGGATGAAGTCGCCGTGCTGACGGATACGGGCTTCTATGCAACAGGCCAGGTGACCTACGTGACGCCGGCGAGTGGACCGGCCACCAGCTTTGACCTGTACGTTCGCGGACTCGAACCAACTAACACAGGTCTCACGCTGGGTCAGCTTGCAACCGTCAACCTGACCGGCAATGAGAAGTACTTCATCTACTGGATGCACAACCCGTTCACGCAATTCCTGTTCAACTCCAGTGCGCTGGTTCCGGGGCAGGCGTTAGCCGTCGGTGGACCGGCAAGCGGCGCAGCCAATGCCAGTGCGGTAACGGTCGCACGCATTCACCTGCGCAACTGGGGCTTTAACGGCACGATCGTTCCCAGCAGTCAAAACACAACCAACGGAACGTTCCAGATGAAGATCAACGGATTTGCTGGAGTTCTCGTTCCGCAGAATGTGACGGTCTACATGGGAACCGATTCCGATTTCCGCTATGGCATGGGCAAATTCGGTGACTTGACGAACGCCACGCAAATCCGCGTAGTTGGTCTGTTGTTGAAGAACCCAAATAACGGTCAACTGGTATTGCTGGCACGCCACGTTGACGGATTCAACTTTGCCGACCTTTCAACCTTTGCGTTCTAAACGAGAGCACGAAACAATAAGCGCCGGGGCTGCTGATGCCCCGGCGCTTTTTTTGATATTAGGAAGTGAATTGGACGTGCATGGCCGGATCAATAATGCAAGAACCCGAAGCTGTGCGTCGTTTCACTTATCTTTTTTGCCCCAGGTCCAATACATGCCGAGGTAGGCGTAGTTTTCCGTTTGTCCTTCGACAGAATGGCCATAGCAGAACAAGATCTGATGATCTGGATTATGTTTAAAGTGATAGTAGCCGCCCATGTCAATCATGGTTGAAGACTGCGTTTGAGGAGCTGCCCTGCCTTCCGGTCCGTGAGAAAAGACTTCTGCACCGAGTTCAAGCCGCTCATTTAACTTCTTCTTTACCAGCCACCCAGTGTAGGGGAAGTTGCGATAATCGGTTTGCGGCACGACCTCATAACCCGCACCTCCATCCAAGGTCCAGGAGCCGATATTCTTCTGCATCCAGATTGGGAGTTTGTACCAGACCTTTCCAATTCCCAGTCCATTATCATAGCTGCCGGTGGGCATCTCAAACATAGTGAAGGACCCAATCTGGGGAACGTATTTGCTTTCTTTGATGAATGCGATCTTTGCACCAAGTTCCATATCTAGCAGGCCGAATGCACTCGCGCCCTGACCTGCTGGGGCATACACGGGACTGTTAGAGGGCGCGGATTCACCCCAGGGAAGAATTGCGTGGACCTGCACGCGCGGTAGCGCTCCCCAATTGAACTCAAAGGCCGGGCCAGCGGAAGTGGCGACTACCGGTGTCGAATCTGTGGTGCCAAAAACATAGAACTCGTAGTGCCCGTAATCCACGGGTACGGGATCGTCAGTTTGATAAGGAGGGCCTTGAGCCCATAAACCGGGAACAATGAGAAAGCAGAACAAAGCCACGATGGCCATTTTGAGGGGAAGTGTCATCGCTGCTCCTATACGAAGTAAAGACCACACGAATTTTGAATTCAGCGTTGAGCGGGCCAAGTATCGAAATTCGATAATGAGGCAGGACCTGCAACAGGGAAGAATCGAAGGCTATTTCATGCGCAGCCCCCATGCGGAAGACTGTAGTGCAGCGTGCTTCAGAATCGCAAACTACTGAACATGAGCTGCGTGCCGCTTATCGCGATCAGATGCGCGACGAAGGCAATCGGATGTGCTGGAGTGGCCGGGGAACAGTTCGCGAGCCCTTGGTTGCGCTAGCTGGCAAGCTGCTTCTTTACCTGTTCGCTTACCAGGCGGCCATCTGCGCGAACACCGGCGGCCTGCAGTTTGGCCTGCACAGCCTTCATCACCGGACCCATTTCTTTTTGGGTGGGCTGGCGTCCGAGCACCGTACTTGCCTCGGCTACGGCCTCGGTCACCAACTTTGTCAGTCCAGCCTCGTCCAGCGCTTTGGGAAGGAACTCTTCGATCACCGTGATCTCGACTGCCTCTTTGTCCGCCAGGTCCGGCCGATTGCCTTTCGTAAACTGGTCAATCGAGTCACGGCGCTGCTTGATCATGCTGGCCAGCACCTGCTCTGACTCCGCCTGTGTCAGCTCCGTGCGTTTCTCAATCGCCTTGTTCTTGAGAGCGTTCTTGATCAGCCGCAGAGTGCCAGTGCGCTCGGCGTCATGGGCTTTCATGGCGGTAATGATCTGTTGGCTGATAAGGGTTTCCAGTGCGCCTGCTCCGGTCATTTGGTTCACTCCTGGTTCGTTATTCCAAACAAGAATTGTACGACTCAGACACTCTCGGAAAGGGACGAGGTCCAAGTTTCGCCTTGTTATCGCCTTTTCGGGACCGTTTTCCACAGAATCACAATATTCACAAAAAACACAAAAGTGTGTATTCTGTGATTGACGCTGTACCGGCTGCTTATCCGGTCCGAAGCGAGGAGAATTGCACATGATCAGGAAGACACGTCTTTTCACACCCGGCCCAACACCGCTGCTTCCTGCCGCCCAGTTCGCCATGGCGGCCGCAGACATGCATCACCGCACACCCGAGTTTCGCGCCCTCTTTCTGAAGGTGCTGGCGCAGCTCAAGGTGTTCGTCGGTACGCAGAATGACGTGCTTCTGCTGTCGTGCTCCGGTACGGGAGCCATGGAAGCATCAGTGTCGAATCTGACTTCTCCGGGTGACAAGGTGTTGGTGCTGACGGCCGGCAAGTTCGGCGAGCGCTGGACAGGATTGGTCAAGGCTTTCGGTTGCGACGTTGATGTTCACTCTGCTCCCTATGGCGACACGTTCGACTTGGCAGAAGTGAAGAAAGCCATCAAGCCGGAGCATCGTGTTATTTACATGCAGGCAACTGAAACCTCAACGGCCGTGCGACACGACGTGGAAGCCATTGCCAAGCTGGTAAAGGGAACCGACACGCTGCTGGTTGTGGATGGGATTACCGGCCTGGGCACCACGCACTTCGATGTGGATCGCTGGGGCATTGATGTTTTGATCGGCGGCTCGCAGAAGGCGGTCATGATTCCGCCGGGACTGGCTTACTTGAGCGTGAGTGAGCGCGCGTGGGCGGCGATGGAGAAGTCGACCAATCCGCGCTACTACTTTGATCTACGCAAGGAACGCAAGAATGCCGTGAAGGGCGAAAGCGCGTACACGCCCGCCGTGGCGCTGATTGCGGGTCTTGGTGCGGCGCTCGATTACATCGCCGGACAGGCCGGTGGCGATCTTGAAAAGGGCCGCATTGCGCTGGTGAATAACGCCGAGGTAAATGCCGCGGCTACACGCGCGGGTCTGGTTGCGCTGGGCTTCACACTGTTCGCACCCAAAGCACCTGCGGCTGCTGCTACTGCTGTGGCGGTGCCAGAGGGTATGGACTCGGGCGCAGTGGTGAAGGCGTTAAAAGCGAGGTTCGCGCTCGTTACGGCGAATGGTCAGGGAGAGATGCAGGGCAAGATCTTCCGCGTGGCGCACCTAGGCTTCTTCGACTATCTCGACACCATCGCGTTTTTGGGCGCAGCGGAGCACATTGCCAAAGACACACTGGGGTTGCCGGTTACATACGGCCAGGCAGTAGCGGCCGCGCAAAAAGTCTATGCGGAACAAGCGAAGTAATAGCTGGACGGCGAAGCCGGCGGTCAACCGCTGCTTCGCATGTTAGCGGAGTTGATGAAGCGCCAACCAGCGATTCATCAACCCCGCTAACTCAACCAGCACCGTTCAAGAGCGCTTTGGTGCAAACCAGGTGCCAGTGCAAAACAATCGAAGTTTCCGGTCTTTTGCTGAAAGCTGAAGGCTGATAGCTGGGAGCTGTATCTCATGGCTGAGCTTACATTCGGAGAGAAGTTGCTGATCGCTCGCAAGCAGCTCGATCTCTACCAATACGAGATGGCGGAGAAGCTGGGTGTTCACGCCAACTCGATTACCAATTACGAGCGCGGCGAAGGTAAGCCGCATGCGGCAGTGGTGCGGATGTTCGATCTGCTCTGCGAGCAACAGGGCATTCGTTTTGACGAGTATGAAACTGCGCAAAAGGGAGACGGTATGAAGGTCGTATTGGCAGAGAAGGTTTCTCCAGCAACGCTGGCCGTGTTCTCAGCTGAGCCTGGTTGGGATGTGAAAACGCACGATCAACTGCCTGACGGCCTGGCAGCAGCGCTGGCCGATGCTGACGCACTTGTGGTTCGCTCGGCGGTTCAGGTTGACGACGCGCTGATGGAGAAGGCTCCGAAGCTGCGCGTGGTTGGCCGCGCCGGTGTGGGCGTTGACAACATCGACGCCGAAGCGGCGACACGCCGCGGCATTGTGGTAATGAATACGCCAGGCGCAAACGCGGTGGCGGTTGCTGAACTCACGGTGGGCCTGATGATTGCCTTGGCGCGCAAACTGCCCGCGGCTAATACAACGATGCATGCAGGCAAATGGGACAAGAAGAATCTGCAGGGCGGGGAGCTGCGCGGCAAAACACTTGGCATTCTCGGCCTGGGCCGCATTGGACTTGAAGTAGCAAAGCGCGCTCGCGGTTTCGGCGTGGACATTATCGGCAGCGATCCGTTTGTCTCCGCCGCAGTGGCGCGCGAGAACGGTATCAAGCTTGTCACGCTCGACGAACTCATTGCCGGATGCGATTATTTGACTCTGCATGTTGGACTGACTCCGCAAACTACCGGTGTCATCAATGAGAAGTCGATCGCAAAAATGAAGAAGGGCGTGCGCATCATCAACTGCGCGCGCGGCGAGTTGATTGAAGAGGCAGCCCTGGTGGCAGCACTCAAGAGCGGCCAGGTAGCCGGCGCAGCGCTCGATGTGTTTACCGTGGAGCCGCCTAAAGAGTCGCCGTACTTCGGTTTGGACAACGTCATCCTGACGCCGCACATTGCCGGTTCGACGGCAGAGGCGCAGGAAGCAGTCGGCATACAGATCGCGCGCCAGGTACGCGACTACCTGAAGCTCGGCGTGGTGCAGAATGCTGTGAATCTGCCTTCGCTCACGCACGAGGAATATGTTGTGCTGGCTCCGCACATTGACATGGCAGGCAGGCTGGGAGCGTTCCTTGCTCAGGCGGGCAAGGGCGGCATCGAGTCAATTGATTTGATTTACAGTGGCACGTTGACTGAAGCGAAAACCGAACTGGTGCGCAACGCTGCCGTTGCCGGCCTGCTGCAAGGCTCGGAGAATGTGAACCGGATTAATGCGGTTGCTGTCGCCGAGGAGCGCGGCATTCGCATCTGCGAGCAGAAAGCATAGACGCACCGTGGCGGCGCCGCCAGCGTGCTCACCATCGAGTTGCACACTGCCAATGGAGTCAGCCGCGCCAGCGCCACTGTCATTCACGGTGAGCAGCCGCGTTTGCTCGAGTTCGATTCGATTGATATTGAAACGCCGCTCGAAGGCAACCTGCTCGTTTGCCGCAATCTTGACGTTCCCGGCGTCATTGGCCGCATCGGAACAATCCTTGGCGAGAAGGGCGTAAACATTGCCAACTTCGCGCTGGGCCGCGAACGTGCTGGAGCTAAGCCTGTGAAGGCCTTGGCAGTGGTGCAGGTGGACGCGCCGGTATCGGCAACCGTGCTCGAAGCATTGGGCACCATCGAAGCGCTGCTCGAAGCGAAGCCGGTGACACTGCCCAACGGCAATCACTAAGTTGCCGCCAGGTTCTTGAATGCATAAAAAGAAAAACCACCGCCAGTCAGCGGTGGTTTTTCTGCGATAGTAGCTTCGAAATTAAGCGCGGCTCAGGTATGCGCCTTCGCTCGTATCCACGCGGATTTTTTCGCCTTCGTTGATGAACGAGGGCACCTGAACCACAAGCCCTGTTTCGGTCTTGGCTGGCTTGGTGACAGAGGATGCAGTCGCCGATTTGAGCCCCGGCTCGGTTTCTATCACTGTGAGTTCGACGGCCGAAGGCAGTTCAATGCCGACCGCTTGCCCATCATGGTAGCTGACCTTGATCTGCAGATTGGGCGTAAGGTATTCAACGGCGTCGCCCAGCGTTGAGCCTTTGAGCACGGTCTGTTCGTAGTCCACGGGATTCATGAAGTAGTAGTCGTCGCCGTCGGCATAGAGAAACTCCATGGAGATTTCATCCACCACGACCTTCTCGATTGCGTCGGCGGAGCGGAAGCGATGTTCGAACATGGCACCCGTTTTTAGGTTGCGCAGCTTAGCTTGGATGAAGGCTCGCAGGTTGCCGGGCGTGCGGTGCTCTACCTTGAATACAAGGTGAAGATTGTCGTTGTGCTTGATGATCATGCCCGGACGCATTTGTGTGGCGGGAATCGCCATAGGAATTGAAACTCCTTACTGGGGTTACGCTCAGTGCGCAATGAAGATTGGCCTTGGCCCACAATTCATTGTAAATGAGACGATGTGAGTGCAGGCTCCATCAGTACGGGAAGGGTGATATTGGCGATCATGGCGCGGTTGGCAGGCACAGATACTACGGGAAAGTGGAAACTCGTGGCTGCGCTCTTTTTGCTCTGCCTTTTGTGGGCGCTGGACGGGCTTGGTCCAGACCTGTTTCCCGTCCTGCGCTATTCTCAATTGCCCGCCATGGAGCGCCAGGCAATTACGTATACCTTGCTTGCTGCGGTTGCAGCTTCCTATTCAGTTGCAAAGCGAGCCAAAAGGCCAGCAGTACGAACGGCGTTGGCATGGGTGGGCATCGGGCTGCTACTTTTTGCGGCTCCGGCGTTACTCGTGGCCGCCGCTCAGGGCTGGGTATCGCAACTTGAGCGGGTTGCAATCTTCTCGCTTGCACCGGTGTTCGCCGTAGTGCTTGAGCCACACCTGGGCAATTCGGATCTTCGCAGCAGCAGTGCACTTTTCGCCGCTTTAGTAGCAGTGGCCGGCGCTCTATGCATCTTTCCTCTGAATGTGCCCGGCAGTCCCGGTGCGGTGACCGCTCTAGTTGCCGTTGTTGCAGCAGTCGCATGTGCGGCAACAGGAAACTGCCTCGCCGTGCGGCTTGCATCTTCTCAATCAAATCCTTCGCTGGCGTCGTGCGCAGCTATCGCTGGTGGCTCCTCTGCCTTTGCATTTGCGGCGGCTGGCGCCTGCACTGAACACGCACAATGGCACATTTCGCAGAGCGTAACGCAACTTGTCTGGATTGCAGTGATCGATCTACCAGCATTGCTGCTGATCTTCTGGCTTTTGCGTTGTATGTCGGGTGCGCGCATGACTACGCGCTACATTCTTGCTCCATTGCTCATAGTCCTCGTAGGTATCGCCCTGGAACAGCCCGCAATTACTACGCGCATGGTTCTCGGAACAATTCTGATGGCGGCAGGCGCAATGGGCCTGTTGTTAGCGCCGGATGACGACACCAACGGAAACCATATCGGCATTATCTAAAGGCGCTAACGCCTTATCGCTGCGGCTCGTATGGCTCCACTCGCAAAAAATCAGAGAGGATTCCACGTTCCTGCGGAGAAAACATATTCTGGTAGCGCGATGAGTTCAGAACTGTCTGCCGCTGATCGAGCGGAACGCCGCGCAGATCCTGAAATGCGCGCCGCATCTGCATCTGCCGATCAGCCGGCAGAGACGACCACGTGCGGCCCGAGCGATTGATGCTCAGGCGATCCTCAGGCGAAAGCCGCTCCAACATTTCGTTGCGCGCCAGCCTGCGCTCGCGCTGCTGTTCCGGCATGCGGTCAACGGAACGCAGTTGCTGCGTGAGCCGTTGCTGATCGGCCTGCGGCAGACGCCTGAAACTGGGATCGTTGCGCAACTGCCGCTCCTGATCCTGCAGCGGCACATTCTGGTTGCGATTCAGCCAGTCCTGCAAATGCATTGCATTATTTGGCTGCCTCGCGCCGTAATTGTTTGGCTGCGAGCCCGTGAATGTTTGCCGGTTGCCGTTGTAGGGCTGATTTGCTCCTGGTTGATTACCGCCAAAAGGCTGCCGATTGCCGTACGTTTGCGGAACGGCGCCGTTGTACGGTTGCTGTGCGCCGTTCATGCCGGGCCGTGAAGATGGCGCAAAATTATTTTGTGGTCCGCGCTGTGGGAAATTTCCTTCATTCCTGCCCTGCGGCTGCGGAGCCTGCCTGAACTGCTGCCGATTTTCCTGTCGCGGAGCCTGACGCATTTGCGGGCCAAAATTGCGGCCTTCATTGCGCGGCTGCGCGGCACGAGGCGTCTGTGCAGATCGCTGCCCGCCTCCACCGCGTTGTCCGCCTCGGTCGCGTTGTGCCCAGTCAGGAGAGACACAGAGGACCAGTATGGCCGCAGCAATTGCCACGGTACGCATGACTCGCGTATTGGTCACCCTTGTCACAATGTTCTCCTTCGGTCCCCAACCGACAAATCAGAGGAATTTCCTTCAAACCCGCAGCTATCCGCCGTCTTGATTCCTACTCGCCGTCCTCATTATTGTTGTCTGCAATCGACTCCAACTGATCGAGAACCTGCGCATTGCTGTCGAGCAACTGCAGATCGTGAACGACTGCGGTTTGCGCCGGCGTCTGCGTCGTCTGCGTCCAATCCGTCAAGCCCAGGTAAGTGCCGCCACCCAGCAGCAGCAGAACAGTCAGCGCCAGCGCAGCCAGTGGCCGCGTGTGTGTCACAGGCCCGTAGGCAAGGCTGGCGCGCAACCCTGCCAGTTTGCGTGCAAGCCATCCGCCTGGCGCCGTCTCACGCTCTTCGCGCATCCGTGCTTGCATGCGCGTGGCAAAGTACGGGCTGGGCTCAGGCGCTTTCCACTCGTCCAGCAAATTCATGGTGGCCTGCAACTCAGCCAACTGAGTCCGGCAGGCGTCGCACTCAGCCAAATGCATTTGAACCTTGGCAGGCACGGCTTCAGCATCGAGCAGCAAGTCCGCCAGCTTCGATTCCATCTCCGTGCAATTCATCTTCATGTGTTCCATGGTTGCCACCCCGCCTTCCGCCGGTTCATTCCGGCGTGTCTCCACTTAAATAAATTCCTTCAGCTTGTCACGCAGCGTCTGGTACGCGCGAAACAGCA
>Ga0265338_10010472_pt1 | contig 10861 bp, 11 predicted proteins | sample 42126metaG_FD_193579 | JGI IMG/M metagenome (GOLD analysis project Ga0265338, IMG submission 193579) | Rhizosphere microbial communities from Carex aquatilis grown in University of Washington, Seatle, WA, United States - 4-21-26 metaG | ecosystem: Host-associated > Plants > Roots > Rhizosphere... | reverse complement strand
CTTGAATAGCAAATGCTCGAGGAAGTGCGTCACGCCGTAATTGGTATCGAAATCCTCAAAGCGTCCACCGGTACCGACGAAGACAGCGATAGCCACGCTACCGGTCTGTGGCAGCGGTCGGTGGACGATTCGTAATCCGTTTTTGAGCGTTTCAACTTCGGGCATGGCGCGTGCTTGTTTTGCGGTAAATATATCTGATTGCCACCACAATCACAACCACAAGCACTATGTAATCGACCCAATGCAGCCAGCCGACATAAGCTCGCCAGTGCTGCCCCACCAGATAACCAAGGCCGACGAAGACAATCGTCCAGATCGCCGAACCAGCCGCTGTATCGCGCAGATAGCGACGCAACGGCATCTCGAAGGTACCAGCACCGAAGCCGACGAAGGTGCGCATCACTGGTATCAGTCGCGACACGAAGACAGCGCGCTCGCCGTGGCGCTCAAACCACACCATGGCGCGATCGTAGTCGTGAGCCGAGATGAGCAGATACTTACCATACTGCTTGATCAGTGGTTCACCGCCGTATTTGCCGATGCAGTAAGCGATCAGCGCGCCGAGCGTCTGAGCGATGGTGCCAAGGATGATGACGATAAAGACATTGAAGCGACCGGTGCGCGCCACAGCGCCACCCAGTGCGAGCAAAGCCTCAGATGGGATAGGCAGGCCGCAACTATCGAGCAGCAGCGCCAGTGCCAATCCGCTATAGCCGACTCTGTCGATCAGGTTGATGCCGAAGTTCAAAAGCCATTCTGTCACACTCATACTACTTAGTGTAACCTATAGCGCTATCGGCGGCTAGACAATGCGAAGTTTGCCACCGCGATGAGATTGAGATCAGCTGGCGTGACTCCTTGGATGCGCGAGGCTTGTGCCAGCGTAGTCGGCTGCACTTCATGCAGGCGAGCTCGTGCTTCGTTGCGTAGGCCGTTGACACGATTGTAATCGAACTGTGCCACAATCTCCTGGCCCAGTCGAGCTTCCATCCGCTCGGCGGCGCGCTGCTGCTTGTCGAAGTAGCCGCTGTATTTGACCTCGAGCTCGACCGCAGGGCGGATTTCGGCCGGGATTTGGTCGACGATCGTCTGTTGTAGTTTCGACAACGTTTGCTCGGGTCGGAGTAGCGCAGTGTATGCACTGATGGTCTGGCCGCCGTCGAGCTTGATCTTGGTGGTCTGGAGCATCTTGAGGGCGGCCGTGATGGCAGCTCGTTTGGCTTCGACGCGCCGATATTCCTGATCTGTTACGAGTCCTAGCTGATGACCATAGCGTGTCAGGCGCAAGTCTGCATTATCATTGCGGAGCAACAGTCGGTATTCAGCTCGACTGGTAAACATGCGATAGGGTTCGACATGGACTTTCGTAACTAAATCTTCGATTAACACACCGATGTAAGATTCACAACGATTCAGGATAAACTGGTTTTCGGTACCAGGCTTGAGAACGCTTCGTGCAGCATTAATTCCTGCAATCAGACCCTGTGCAGCCGCTTCTTCGTAGCCAGTGGTGCCGTTCATCTGGCCGGCTAGAAACAGACCTTGAACAAGTTTGGTCTCCAATGTCAGTCGTAGTTGGTGTGGCAAGAAATAATCGTACACCACCGCATAACCATAAGCCTTGAACTCGGCCTGTTCGAGACCAGGAATCGTCCGAATGAACCGCTCCTGCAACTCCTCGTCGAAGGCCGTCGAGCAGCCCTGGAGGTACATCCGATCACCTTCCGGGCCATCTAGTGCGCCGATCGGCTCGATGAAGATCGGGTGTCGATCGCGATCGGGGAAATTCGCCACCTTGAGCTCGATCGACGGACAGCTGCGCGGGCTGCGCTCGGTGATCAGACCAGAAAACACCGGCGAACTCTTCAGGTGTTCCAGAATCACCCGATGGGTCTCTGGCGTGGTGTAAGTCAGGTAGCAGGGCTCCTGGTCGCGATCGACAAACAGATCTCGATTTGGATGACTGAAGCTAATCTCCCCCGCTGTCCCGGGCGCCACTTCCAGTCGACTGTAATCAATGCTATCTCGGGCGATCCGCGGCGGCGTGCCGGTCTTGAGCCGGCCGTGCTTGAGACCGAGTGCCAGCAGGCTCTCGGTCAGCCCATGCGAGGCTTTGGCATCGATCCGACCACCTCGGCGCACCACTCGATTACCGATGATGATCTCACCGTTGAGAAAGGTGCCGGCGCAGATGATGACGGATTTGGCTTTGATCAGGCCGTATCTGGCGGTGATGACGCCGCGGATGGTGTGTTTGGCGGTACTCGAGCCAGGTTTGGTCGTTTTCTCGGTCACGACACCTTTGACTTCGTCGTCGAGCAAGGTCAGATTGGTAGTCTCGAGCAAAACGCAGCGCATGACGGCGTTGTAGGTCGGCTTGTCGATCTGGGCGCGATAAGCTCGCACGGCTGGGCCTTTGCTGGTGTTGAGCTCCTTAATCTGGATGGCGGACTCGTCGGCCACTCGACTCATGATGCCGCCGAGCGCGTCGATTTCGCGCACCATATGTCCCTTGCCAGGACCACCGATGCTCGGATTGCAGGGTAAGGCCGCCAATTTGGTGGTATCCATGGTAATCATTAGCGTCCGGGCGCCAGATTTGGCCGATGCCACCGCCGCCTCACAGCCCGAATGGCCAGCTCCGACCACGATGACGTCGTATGATTTGGCAATGCGAGGCGCTTCAGTTGCGGTTTTGGCCTGAGTATCAGATTTGTTCATTTCGATTCTATTTTAGCTCAAAAATCGCATTGTCGCCAGATGAAAGCCATCTCCTACGCTTGCATCATCTGGTCAAACCGGATACGCTTGTAGAGATATGCCACTCGATCAAGCCATCGCAGATTTCCTCGAATACATCGAAGTCGAAAAAGGCCGTAGCCTGAAGACGGTCGAGAATTATTCGCATTATCTCAATCGTTTCGCCGAATTCGCGGGGGAAGAGCTCCAGGTCAGCGATATAACCACCGATCTGATCTCGAAGTGGCGCCAGAACCTCAACCGCCTCAAGAGCACCGATGGCCGCAGCGTCAACAAAACCACCCAGAATTATCATCTGATCGCCCTGCGTAGCTTCCTGAAGTATCTCAGCCGGCGCAATATCGACAGCTTGGCCGCCGATCAGGTCGAACTGGCCGCCAGCGCTCGCCCTGAGGTCAGCTGGCTGACTAAGGCCGAGGTCGAACGCATCCTCGAGGCCGTCCCCCGCTCCGAAGACGCTCACCAGAGTGACGGCAATCATAGCAGCGAGATTGGCTGGCGCGATTATGCCATCATCGAGCTGTTATATTCGAGCGGTCTGCGTGTCTCCGAGCTGGTCGGCCTCAATCGCCGCAACATCGACCTGGAGCGTGGTGAATTCGTGGTCCGCGGCAAGGGCAACAAAGACCGCCCCGTCTTCCTGACCAAGACTGCCACCACGGCCCTCCAGAAGTACCTCGACAGCCGCACCGACAACTACCAACCATTGTTTATCCACGTCTCAGGGGCTCGTACGGAGCTCAACGAGGGTGATTACACGCGTCTGACCACCCGCAGCATCCAACGCCTAGTCGAGCGCTATGCTCGCCTGGCTGGCATCAGCAAACACGTCACGCCTCACACCTTGCGGCACTCCTTCGCGACTGATCTGCTAGCCAATGGCGCTGATTTGCGCAGCGTCCAGGGCCTGCTCGGACACTCCAACATCGCCACCACCCAGATCTACACGCACTTGACCGACCCGCAACTCAAACAAGTGCATGAGCAGTTTCACTCTGGAAATCAAGACCGCGAGAGCAGCACGGACGCCGCTTAGTGACACTTAACTACAGGTGTTGTGCGATATGTTGTTGAAGCCGCTATCGACGGTCAGCGTCTTGCAGATCGGACCGTTGCTGAAGATCGCGTTGCCGGCGAAATCAAACATCTGCGGCAGGACCGGCTTGATCGCGACGGTGCGGCGATAGAGATCGTTGACGCGGGCGGTGACGTCGATGGTGGTATTGGGTTGCTGGATCGATACCGGTGTCGAACCATTGAAGAACTCGGTCACCAGTTGAGTCGAAGCGTATCGAGCCGTGATACGCAGGATGATGTTGCAGCTCTGGATCGTGGCGCAGGCCTCCAGTAGATTGCCGGTCGATGCTTGTGTAGGAATGGCATCGACGAAAGGAAGTGGTGACACCGAGACTGTCCCGCCGGTAGAGCTGACGATACCGACCGCGCAATTGTGGATATTGCTCGTGATGGTATAGGTGAAATCAGGATTACAGGCATTGACGATGCCGCCGAAGGTGCCAGAGTCGTTGGCGTATCCAGGATCGCCGCCAGGATAGAGAATGCCCGACTGAGCAGTCAAATTACCCGAGTTGCCAGCTTGGTCAATCCGCTCGTTAGTACCCGTCAGGTTCTGGTACGGGACGACCATGAAGGTCTTCATGGACAGATCGGTATTGCCGTTGTTGGAGTCAGCTGCCAGGTTGGCCGCGGTGAAACACGTGCCAGTGCCGCCCGACGTACAAGTGGCTGCGGAGTTCTTCGGCCACCAGATGAAGGTCATCTCCAGGATCGATGGCAACTTCCAGCCATTGGCAGTAGCCGCGATGCAGGATTTCAGGCCGGCAGAGTTATCCGGAGCGGCAGTGTTGGTCGGGAAGTTGGACGGGATCGGGCAACTGCCGTTGTTGAGGATGCTGCTCGGCGGTTGGTTGCCGTGCGGCGAAGTCGTCCCCCACTGGAGAAGCATGGCGCTAACCGGAGCGTTGGTCAGATTGAACTGGACGGTTTGGTCTTGGTTGAGTGATTGTTCGGATTGGGTCGACGTCGGGCTGACGATGCTGCAGGTGATGGCTGAGTTCGGATCGACCAGCGTCTCGGGTTGCGGCGGATTATTGACGCCCGGAGCAGAATTACAGGAATCTTGTTCGTAGGCCGGGTTACTATTGATCTGGAAGGCGTCTTTCTGGATGCCGGACTCCGAGATGCTGAAGGCCTTGGCCGACAGATCGACATCCGATGATTGCTGGCTCTCTCGATTGGAGATAACGCTCAAGCTGGCCACCACGGCGATGAGCAAAAACCCCATGATGATCGTGACAAGGAGCGAAGCCGCACCAGTCGAATCAGTCCTGAAAACTCGACGTATTCTCATAGCTCTTATGCTAGCATGATTGGGTGAAGTTCTCAAATCTGCCCCACTCAATTGGTCACCGCGTTGCCACGACTGATCGCGGTATGAATAGTGATGGCCGAGGAGTAAACGTCATTGATCAGCACGCCGCCACTATTAGCCAGCGGCGTCCCTGGTTGGCTGACGGTCATGGTCAACTCGAGGGTCTGCGTGGTGTGGACGTTGCCGACCGGGTCGGTGTGAGAGGTCGTCACCACATCTGGCTGCCAGTACAGCATGTTTGAGCCAGTCGTGGTTGTGGAGTTCTGATTGATCGTCGCATTTGTCAGTGCTCTGACGCTCGGCGCGTTGTTGAGGCTCTGCTCGAGGATTGGTGTGTCCTGACAGCTGATGCTACCAGTGCCGGTAGCCGTATTGATACCACTGGCCTCGTACAGCACCTGATGGTACGGATCAGCTGGTGCGGTGAAAGGCGCGACAGGTGTGGCTCTGGGAGCTGCCACGAAGAACACGTCGACGTTGTTGTTCACCGGTGCGGTCGGATCGCCGATCGAGGTGATGGTGCCGCCGGATTGGGCGATGCAGATGGTCGGGATATTACCGAAAGCCGCAGTCACCGAGATACCGTTTGAGAAGCCGTCTTGATGCGTGATTTCTTCGAGTATGGTGCGGGCCACCTGCTGATTGTTGCGGCTGGTCCTGGCTGTCTCGTAAATCTTGATGATGTTGACGATGGTGCGGAAGGATATCACGAGGAAGAACGTAAACATCGTCATGGCGAAGATCAACTCGATCAAGGTGAAGCCGGTGGGTCGGCGTTTGGTGGTGGTTGGTTGGGGGTGGGATTTCTTCATGGTGTGGTTCGCTTAGTGAGTTGATAAATAGACGATTTCGTCGATGCTGTTCGAGGATGCGCCATTGGCTCGCCGGACCAGACTCGGCCAAGTGACGCTGACATCGAAACGCAGCTGCGAGTTGTCGCCGGCATTGACCTGATGGGTGTAAATAGTCACCGTGTAAGCCGACGACAGGGTGTTTTGGGCGCTGACACCGCCGATGTTGCCGCAATTCGGCAAACTGGTCGACGATGACGACAGCTTCTCGACGTTGTTGCCGCCCGAGATCGGCGCCAGCACCCAAGTGCCATAGGTAAACGGCGTGCCGCAGCTGGGCGTGGTGTATGGCGGCGGCGGGACGGAGCCACTGACGAGCATGATGAAGTCGTGAGCCGGGTTGGTGGCGCTCGGACCACCGGTATGTGCATTGGTGGCGCAGCTGCTGCTACCGACAGTGGAGCACGGGCCATTGATGTAGGTACCGACACTCATGTCTACTGGCGCCGTAGCCACCGCACCGGTGAACTGACTCCAGCTCAAGCTATCAGAGTACGATTGCAGGGCGGCTATTTGGCGCTCGGCCAGATACGTGGCTTGGGTGCGATAAGCGGCATCGAGACTGTTGCGCCAAGCCAGCAGCGCACCGGAAAGCGCGATCACCAGCAGGCTCGTCAGCAAGGCCAAAGCGAAAATCACTTCGATCAGCGTATCGCCTCGCCTGATGCCTGGTCGGTGCTGCTTCGTCATTGCGTCAGCAGACTCACGCTATTACTGATCGGATCGATGATGATTTCGGCGTTGTAGGTGCCGGTCTTGAGGTCGGAGAAATGCAAGATCAGTTGATACTGCGACATCATATCGGCCCCGCCACAGATCGAGTTGCTGTAGGTCTCAAAGTATGTCGGGTTTGGGACGGTGTTGACGCAGCTGGCGGCATTTGCCAGTGAACCTGCGGTGTAAACCGGGCAGTTTGAGATCACGCTGACCCTGCTACAGGCCGGGAAATTGCGCGTTACGGCCGTGTTCAGCGGCAAGGCGTTGTCGGGTAGGCCGGTGACGTCGATGGCCGACAAATTGGCGCGGCCGAAGACCGAGGTGACCGAATCAGTCAAGCCAGTCACGCCGGCCGGTGCCGTCGTGCCGCTACAACCGCCGTCGCCGAGGCAGAAGCTGACGAAGCCGACACCCGGCGGCAAGCTATGCGTGACTGGCGCGGCGACGCTCTCGATCGGGAAGATACCTTGCGCCAACAGCGGCTGATAACCCAACGTCCAGGTGAAATATTTGGTCGTCAATGTCTGTCCCCCTACCACCGTGTCGCTGCCGAAGCTGGTATCGTTGGCCGCATGACCGAAGCTAATCGCCCGGCCGAGCAGATACGTCGAATGGCTGACACCGCTTACGCTATACGGCTTAAACGGGCAGTTATTGTAGCTGGCATCCAGCCGCAGACAATTGAACAGCTTCGGATCCGGGCCGATGCCTTCGTTGGCTTCGTTTTGGATCTCGCGCACCTGCGCCACCACCGTCTGCATGCTATTGTCGAAGTTGCGGCGATCGCCATTCTGGATGATGCTCAACGCCCCGACCAGCAGCAAGGCGCTGATAGCCAGCACAATGGTGACCTCGATGAGTGAGAAACCGCGACGTTTCCGGGGCTTGGGCATAAGAAATAACTTCATTTCATTCATTATTATAGCACTTATGCTTGGACAAAATCAGTCTCTCGAATGAGGGCCGTCAAGCCGCCAGATGGACCGACAGCGTAAGATACCAATTGATGATCGCGGCGCCCCAGAAGTAGGCCACCAGCAGTCCGAGCAGCAGAAACGGCCCGAAGGCGATCTGATCGGTGCGCTTCTTGCGCTTGGTGATCAGCAGGATCACCGCCACCAGCGCCGCCACGTCGAAGGCCACGAAGAACGCCAGCAGCAGCTCGCGCCAGGCCACCAGCAGCCCCATGATCGCCACCAGCCGAATGTCACCATCCCCCATCCAGCGGCCGCGAGACAGCACCCAGAGACCGCCGAAGACCGCCACCGTGATCAGCGCGGCAGCGATGCGGCTGAGCGTGCTGTGCCAATCGTTGCCATTCTGGACCACCAATAAGATGAGCGCCAGGCCGATCGCCGGCACGGTGAAATGATCCGGTAGCTGCGACCAGCGCCAGTCATAAACGCCGCCAGCCAGCAGCAAGCTGCCGATGGCGAGCAAGAGCACCAGCTCAAACCAGCTGCGCGTCATGTTTGGCGCTAGATCAGGCCGGATGTGCCAGAACAGCCCGCCAAAGAGCGCTCCGGTGGCCAGCTCGACGATCGGATACTGCCAGGAGATGCGTTTGTGGCAGTGGCGACACTTGCCCGTCTGGACGGCGAAGCTCAACACCGGCACCAACTCGTACCATTGCAGGGTCTTGTGGCAATGCGGGCAATGCGACCGGCCGGTGACGAAGCTCTTGCCAGCATGCAGGCGCAGGATGACGACGTTGAGGAAGCTGCCGATGATGAGGCCGAGCAGGATGAGGATGATGAGTTCGGGAAGCATAAGCATATTATACACGTTTGAGAGCTTGGGCGTAGGTCTGGTCGTTAATCAGCCAGCTCACCCATTTCATTGAATTCATCAAGTGAGCCATTTGTAAGAGTCTCCCAAATCACGTCTTAATCAACTTCAAAATATCCGTGAGCGATTCGATTGCGTAAGCCAACCACCTTTTACCAGGCAAGTTTAGGGTGTTTGTCCGAAAATGAATCACTGAGATGGCCAACTTCCTCTCCAAGCGCTAGCAGACGCATAAGTACTGCATCTTGGGTCTTTTCGTCTGCCAAGAAAGCCTCTTTGGAGCTGGGTAGATATCTTTTGATTGCATCTACATGATCTTTGATAGCCTCAAGATAAAATGTATCGTCATGTTTTGTCATAATACTGATGAAAGTGGCCGAATGTCCATCTCGATTCGTTTGGCAAGACGCTTGCTGAGATACTTCTGTGATACAAGATAAACCTTTCTCCCCAACACTTGCTCCAACTCATCTTGCAGGCTAATTGTGTCAAACAAAGTAGTACCGGGTTTGTATGTCACCAAGAGATCGAGATCGCTGTTTGCTCTAGCGCCACCACGCCCAAACGAGCCAAACACCGAGGCTTCGAGCACCCCGTGGCTCTGTAGGATAGTAGTTATCTGCCGTTCATCGATCGAGATATCTGTCGTGTTCATAAACATATTATAGCCTACTAGGTCAAATGAGCAATGTGCATTTTTTGCACATTGCTATTGCGGTACGTAGGTGTAGGGCCCGCGCTCGAGGCACATCTGGATGTTGTAGAGGCGCGTGGAGGTATATATGACTTGGATGAGGCCGACGTTGGCCGAGCTACAGCTCAAGGCTGGCGCTGATGCCAGGGGCGATGCCGGGAAAGACGCGTTGGCACCACTGGTCGTGAAAGTATAAGCACTTCCCGACGACGGGTCGTTGAAGCTGCTGCAGTTGAGGTAGTTCTGGCTGCAGAAATTGCTGGCAGTATTCAAACTCGACCCCGTATAGGTGATATCGGTACCAGCCACCGGGAAGCTGCCGTTGTCGTTCTGGGCGAATTGCTCCAGCGCCGTCGCCAGCGTGCCGACGTCCTGGATGCGCTTGGTGTCGCGCCTGGAGCTCGAGGCTGCCCGCACCGCTATCAGCACCATCGTCATGATGAGGCCAGCGATGGCCAGCACGATCACCACTTCGATGATGGTGAAGGCTTTGGGTTGGCGCGCGATACGGAGTTTTTTCATAATGGTTATGATTATTATACTACAGACTTAATTGTGGATACAGACCGGTGCACCAGCTGTCGCTGACCAGTAACTCACCGCCACCTGATAGGGTGAAGAGGCCGGGATATAAGCCCCCGCCGCGGTGCCTCCACAAGTCGCGCCAGACGCAAACACTGTGGTAGTGTTTGCAAAAGTGTTTGGCGGATTGGCTGGCGTGCCACTGACTGCTACTGCATGATAGTAAGTTGGGATGCCACCGTAACCGTCTTTGACATTGGCGAGATAATTGCCAGGCATAGCTGCATTGTCGGCACCGATCCAGTAAGTGCCGAGGTTGTCGCTGGCATAGGCAGTCATAGCCGAGATGACTTGCGCGGCGACGCTTTGGCTGGACTTATTGGTAGTGCTGCGCTGAAGGCCAGCTACTCCAAGCAGAACGATAACTATGATCAGGGCTGCAATAGCCAAGACAATGACTACTTCTATGATGGTGAAGGCTCCAGCGAAACTTCTAGATGTGCCTTTGTGTTTCATTGATGTCATAAGTAAGATTATTAGTTATGAATACAGACTGAAGCGCCGCCCGTCTCTGAATAGTAAGCTACGGCGAATTGGTTATAACTTGCAGCTGCCATAACTTTACTATTGGTCGCGTCACAGCCTCCAGGGCCGTAGACAAAATTTCCGGTTCCCGTAGACGCCAGGCCAGCTGCTGTTGCGGTACTGACAGAGGCACTAGTGGGTAGGCTGGCATTGCCGAGATAGCCAGACGCAGGCGATATTACGCCAGGCAAAGTGAAGCCAACGGCCAGAGAAGTATTACCACCCTGATCCGATTCGTATCCTATTACCTGAGTGAGAAGACGGCCCGCTGCGTCTTGAGCTGCTTTGGTACGCTGTGATCGTTGTAATCCACCCACAGCAAGCAGCACAATTATCAGCAATAGGGCTGCAATCGCTAATACAATGACTACTTCGATTATCGTAAAGCCCCTGGTTCGAAGAAGTGAATTTTTATTTTTCACTTTGTATAAACCTTAATTATGTATGCAGATTGATGCGCCAGCTGTCTCGGAGTAGTAAGCGACCGCGAAGACTGTAGAGCTTGCAACCGCCACCACTTTCGCATTCGTAGCATCGCATGCTGTTTATCCT
>Ga0265338_10010470_pt1 | contig 10863 bp, 5 predicted proteins | sample 42126metaG_FD_193579 | JGI IMG/M metagenome (GOLD analysis project Ga0265338, IMG submission 193579) | Rhizosphere microbial communities from Carex aquatilis grown in University of Washington, Seatle, WA, United States - 4-21-26 metaG | ecosystem: Host-associated > Plants > Roots > Rhizosphere >... | reverse complement strand
TAACATTAACCTGAACGCCAGCACGGTTGCTTCCAACGCGACGACGCTGGCGCTGTTTAATGGCTCCACGACAATTAACGACATGCAATCGGCGACGACGATCAATGAGGGTGCGGCCAATGTGGTGGTGTCGTACGGCAATGGGACCGGTGGCGCCACGTTGCAGGTAGCATCGGCCACCGCTGCTAACGCTGCGGGTTCCAATATTACGGTGGCGGCGGGTGCGGCTAACGGCTCCACGACCGGCAACACCGGTGGCACGTTGTTCTTGAATGGCGGTAATGCGGCCGGTACCGGCAATAACGCCGGTGGTGCCATTACGCTAACTGGCGGCACAGCGACGGGCACGGCGGCGGGCGGATTGGTGACCATTCAGGGTGGTAACGCCGCCAGCAATGCCTCGTCGGTGGGTGGTGGGGTAACGATTGCCGGCGGTACCGCGGGCGCAACCGCTGGTTCGACGGGCGGCGCGGTGACGATTAATGGTGGCGCCGGTACGAGCACGGGTACGGGTGCGGGTGGCAGTAACGTTAACATTAACGGTGGGGCGGCCAACGGCTCGAACAGCAACACTGGTGGCCAGGTGAACGTCCAGGGTGGTACGGGTAGTACCAACGGTAATGGTGGCGCGGTGACGTTTTTGGGCGGTACTGCGGCGGGTGCGGGTACCGGTGGCCTGCTGACGATCCAGGGCGGCGCCGCCAGCGCCACGGCGGGTTCGACCGGCGGTAGCTTGTCAGTCATTTCGGCAGCCGGCGCGGCGAGCTCGACCACCACCACCGCGGGTAACGGTGGCGCGATCACGGTTACCAGTGGTAACGGTGGTGCTAATACGAGTGCGACGAACGGCATTGGCGGTAACGCTTCTGACATTACCATCACGGCTGGCAATGGTGGTGGCAGCAAAGGTACTTCGGTAAACAGCAATGGGGGCAGCATTCACCTCAACGCTGGTAATGCTGGCACCGGTGGCAGTGGTACGGCCGGCGTTCCGGGAGTAGTGTTTATTGACTCGCCGGTGTTTACCTCGAACCCCGAGGCGACAAGCGCTTCAAGCTTCGCGGTGCCACAGAGTGACATCGATAACTTCGGAACGGTTGAGATTACGGACACTGCAGTTGGAGGTACCGTAACGGTGGCAGCGCCCGGCAACAATGCTACGGGCCACATTCTCTACATCGTGGCAACCAATGGCTCCAACAGCTTTACGCTGTCGCCGGCTGGCGGCCCGACGGTGAACATGGCGGCGGATGACACGGAAATGCTGGTGTGGAATGGTGCGCAGTGGACCGTTAGCGTGTCCGGTAGCTCGCTGCAACAGGTTTACAACAATACCTCGACTTCGCCGGCCTCGATTGTGACGACCTCGACCACCAAGAATATCCTGCTGCAGGCGGGGGTCGGCGACGATAACGCCAACTTGTTCCAGATCGGCAACAGCTTGGGGGCGCAGGAACTGACGGTAGATACCACCAACACCGCCACTGGTTTGAACCTGGCCATTAACCCCGGCGGTGAGACGCAGGGCACCCCGCCCACGGGTTGGGCGGCGCATGCGGGTAGCGGCGGTTCGCCGACGGTGGCGAGCAGCACCACGGCTGGTACGTTTGCCTCGGGCTTGGCCAGTGTGGCAGTGACGACCCTTTCTGGTAACGGTACCAACGCCGGCGTGAACAACAACTTGGGCGCGGCGCTGGCAACCAGCACCACGTACATTGTGGCATTTTCGGTGAAGTCGACGACGGCCTGGGCCAACACCGATATTGCGGTGGAATATTACCGAACCGCCACCGGGCCGACCCTGGATTCGACGTGCAGCTCGTTTTCGGCGGCCTCAAATCCGGCCATTAGCACGAGCCAGTTCATAAAGTACACCTGCACGTTTACCACCACGAGCACCGCGGGTGCTTCCACGGCCTTCCTGGCCATTCGTCAAACTGCAGCGGCTGCCCGCACCTACTATATTGATAACTTGTCGATCGTGGCCCAAAACTCTACTGGCACCCAAGATACCGGTGACATCCAGGTGGGCGGCACGAATGGTCAGGGCCTTACGCTCCTGACGCTCGACTCCTACGCCGGGTCGCCATTCACTGGCACCTCGAACACCAACTTGCTCGGCTCGATGTACTACGACACCACGGCCGGCCGGATTGAGTGCTACGAGTCTGACGGTTGGGGATCGTGCTCGCCGTCGCCTACCAATACCGAGGTGCTAACCCCGGAATTTGTGGGTGCGGTGCTGAATGGTTCCGGCAGTAACAATACCGGAATTATGACCGCCAACCTGTGTGCCAACCAGGGATCGCTGACGATTAATACCAGTATTTGCGCCGCCAATGAGAAGTTTAGTTACTACCAGTGGACGACCACCCAGTCGACGGCGCAGACCTACGATATTTATGTGCGCTATGCGTTGCCATCGACCTTCAAGAGTTTTTCGGGCAGTATTACCGCGGTGGGACGGACGGATAACACCACGAACGGAGTGGTGACGGCTAACCTGTATGATGCCAGCGGAACGGCGTGTGGGAACGCCTCGACTTCGAGTGCTAACACCTGGCAGACGCTGACGATGGCGCAGGGTAGCTGCACCTTTAACGCCGGTGATATCATTACGTTTAAGATTGATACGTCGTCAAAGAGCAGCGCGAACGTGTACGCGAGCAACATTACGTTCACGCTGACTGGGAAGTAGGGGGATAACAGCCGGTGGTGAAGTTTAGGGAGATGAGCCGGGGGAAGTTTTTTGCCTGGGCTTTGGGTGGAACAGTTTTTTTGGTGGGGGCGCTGACATTGGCGCAACAAGTGGGTTCGGGAGTGTCGAATGTGGCCAAAGGGGTCGTGTCGCACATTCATGTGTACTCTAACAATTCCGCTTCGACTGCGAGCAACTCAAGTGAAGTAGCGGATATAAAAAACGCCAGTTTTGACTATTTGGTGCCGGGGAGCGGCACTTGGAAAGTGGATAGCTCGCAAACGGCTTATGACCCGGTGAAGGGAATCGTGAAGTACCAAGTGGACTTCAGTGGTGAGAATGCGAGCGCTACGATAACGCAGCAACCATTTCCAAAGCAGCTCGAACCGCGTGGTGGTGACAAGTTTATGGCGTTCGTTAATGCGTCGAAGCCGGCGCGCAGTGAGGACGTGAATGGTGGAACAGTATACTTTTTGCCAGCCTTGGAGAATGGGGCGCCAGCCAGTGGTACGGATACGGTGATTTTCGCGCGTGACGATGTGCTGATGTTTGGCCAGGCGGGTCGAGTGCTCGATTGGGATATTTGGACGCAGATGCTCGCCACAATGAAAAAACATTAGCGTAAGCACAATTGAATCTGAGAGCCGGAGCCATTATGCTAATGGTAAGGAGTTGTGATTGGATCTCAGACGCAAGGCTGATACTTTCCTGACGTTTATGCTCCGTACTGACTGGCCAAAATTGGCGAAGCGGTGGTTTTGGTTTGGGTGCGATTGGGTGGCGGAAAGCTGGATGCGGTTATTACAGATGCGCCGCGGCGATTGGATACTGTTGGCGCGACGGGTGGATGTTCGCAAGCCGGTGCACGCGGCGATAATCGGCGCGATTATTGCGACCATCATGGCGCCGGTGCTCAACGCGTGGGCGACCAACGCGCGATATGTTTTGGGTGCCCAAGAGGTGAAGGTCATGACGAAACCGGCACCGGATTTGCAGAATAAGCTGAAATATTATGCTAAAGACCAGGCCAATATTTTCAACCAGACCGCTCAGGGTGGGGCAGACCCCACCCAGGGTTTTGAACAAACCCAGGGTGGTGGGAAAGATCAGCTCTATACTGCGACATTGCCGGATGATCCAAGTCAGGGCATTGCTGTGCACGATAACGTCAATGACGTAACGGTGAGTTTTACGCCTCAGACTGGCTTGATGGGAGGCAGGGCAGTGGACCACCACGTCGTGTATCCGTTAAAAGATCAAAACGGTTCGATGGTATTTACCCCGAAAGCCAATGGTATGAAAGAAGATATTGTGTTGGCAAGTGCCCCAAACGGTGATACCGCGACCTATCATTACCAGTTAGATGTGCCCGACTATGTGCAACCCCGGCTCGAGGAAGATGGGAGCATTGGCTTTTACACCGCCGATCAGGAGTTTTTTGGAAATATTAGCTATGGTAGCGACAAAGACCGGGCAGCGGTAGACAAGGCCCGCGTTAATGATGCCAAAGATTACTTAATGTTTGATATTCCGGCGCCGGTGGTACGTCAGACCAACCAAAAGAAGCCAGTGGTGGCACGATTTAGCCTTGATGGTACTGATCTGAGCGTATTTGTGAGTGGGTTGTCGCATGCGGGTTATCCTTTGTCGGTCGATCCGACGTTCTTGTTGTCGAGCACCGGTGACTGGGTGCTCGGGAGCATCGACGATAACATCGATTTGTCAGTGGCAAACCAAGTAGGGCGTCAACCCTTGGTGGGCGGGTCGACGCCGACCTGGACGCCAAACAGCGCACCGAACCTCGCCTATGCTAACTTTGCCTCGTCTCTCGTAGCCTATAACGGATTCTTGTATATGTTTGGCGGGGGCAGTGGCGGTGTTGGTGGTGGAGGTACATCGGGTACCACGACCAATGACGTTCGCTATATTTCGCTCGACCCGACAACTGGAGCATTGGGAGGTACCACGCCCACGACTTGGACTCAAACGTCGCTTCTAGGTACGGCACGGCAGGGGCTGGTAGCGTGGGGTTTTAACGGCTATTTGTATGTGGCGGGTGGCGAAGATAATAGTGAGGCGCCAATCACGGTGGCATCGGGCCACACCACTGAGTATGCCAAGATTAATTCGGACGGGACAGTGGGAGCGTGGGCGTATGGTACAAGCCTTAATACGGCAAGAAGTTATCCGGCAGCCACAATTTACCAGGGTACCCTGTACGTACTAGGTGGAACGAGCGCTACCAACAACGCTACTCCGACTGCAACTATTGAATATTCCAAGATCAACGGAGATGGCACCATGGGCAGCTGGACACAGTCGACCACGACCTCGAATGGTAGCATGTCGAGCGCGCGCAGTAAGTTTCGAGCCGGTGCCTATAACGGGTTTGTATATGTCACCGGTGGGCAGACCTCAAGTACGACCGTGATTAATAACGTTGAGTATGCGGCAATCCAGTCCGACGGTTCGCTGGGGCCATGGACATCCACAACTGCATTCCCGACGGCGCGGCGTGACCATGGTATGACGATCGAAAATGGCTATATATATGTGTTTGGGGGGTGTACCGGTGCGGCCGAACCATGCGCTGGCTTCCTTGGAGATACCCAGTATGCGGTGATTAATGCTGACGGTACTATTGGGCAATGGCAAAGCACGGTGCCATATAACACGGGTGGTTTCAACTCCCGTATGCCGGCTGGAGTAACTGCCTACAGTAATCACCTCTACTTTGTGGGAGGCTGCAGTGCGGAGACGGCTACCAACAACTGTGCAACACAGCTAGTCGGTACTTTCATCACGAGTATTGACGGCGTGGGAAGGTATGACCGAGGCGTTGATACTGTCCAAACAACGGCTCCGTTCAATAACAACGGCCTGACGGAGACAAAAGATGGTGGATCAAGTGCGGCTTTGAATGGGTCTTTATATTACCTAGGTGGATGCAATACGAGTGGGTGCGCAACTTACGATTCGGTGGTGGAGAAGGCGACACTGAATGCGGATGGTAGCACTGGTTCGTGGTCAACGACGACGGCATTGCCGGCAGGGAGTGGTGATGGGGCGGGTCGCATGGGTGCAACCGTGGTGGCATACAACAACAAGTTGTACGTGATTGGTGGTACCGAGCGGAAGAGCTCGATTACGTTCCCGTCTCCGTCAGCAGCACCCACGGGTAGTACGTTTACGACGGCGAGCACCACGCATAACGTGAGTATGCCGGCAACGGTAAATGCCGGTGATTTATTGATTTGTATATTCTCCCATGGTGGTAATGTCACCGATACGACGCCTACGGGATGGTCCGGTGGCGCGGGTATCACGGGTTGGTCGTTGGAGCAGGGGACAACGATACGCGGGTCCGTGTTTGTTAAAAGTGCGGCCGGGACTGAGGGTGGCACGACGGTGAATTTTGTTACGAGTGGTACTGCGGTGGGCGCGGCACAGGTGTATAGAATCCCGTCGGGCAGCTGGTACGGATCACTCAGCAATGTCACCGAGGCAGTGGCCGTGGCATCGGCGGGTGCGGCGGCGACCACAACTCCTGACCCGCCAGCCTTGACGCCGACATGGGGGAGTGACGATAACCTATGGTTGGCCGTATCGACGGGGAACGTTGCCACCAGTGTCACAACGTATCCGACTAACTATTCGAGTGGCGTGATTACAACCAATGCCAGCGCTACCGATGTGGCATCGGCACAACGCGGGCTGACGGCTGCGAGCGAGAATCCGGGGACCTTCACTATGGGCCAATCGGCTATTAACGTGAACTTTACGATTGCGGTCCGGCCGGCTGAGGGTACGAACAACGTGCTTATGACTACCATTTTGTCTGATACGCAAAATAGTGACGGTACTCTGGGCGCTAGTTGGACGACTGAGACAAATTCGCTGCCGGCGGGTCGGGCGTTCGGACAGGCAGTGGTGTGGCACAACTGGATTTATTATTTGGGAGGCTTGAGTAGTTTGGCGGCTGCTACGGCAGCTAGTACTAACGTATATCACGCCCAAATTACCAGTAATGCTCCGGGGACCTGGTCAACTACCACCACACAGTTATCGCAGGCCAGATGGGCGCATTCGGTGGGTATTTGGGGCAACTGGATATATGTGGTTGGAGGATTGAGTGATACGGCTGGGACGTTTGTGTCCGGTAGTAATGCCATTGAGCAGCTAACGATTGCTAATAGCGGTGACATTACAGCCGCTTCGTCCGGGCAAAATCCGACCGGTCAATTCTCAACCTATGGCATGGGAGGGTTTGTACACAACGGCATTATTTATACCATGGGCGGTTACACAAGTGGCTCGACGGCGGCGGTTGGAACTATCAACTGGGCGTCGCTGGATTCTTCGACTGGGGCAGTGGGCACGTGGTCTAATACCAATATTGGGAACCGGGGCGACTTGACGGCCGGCTTGTCGACGGCGAGGGGCCTGACCACAGCGACAGATACTGGTGGCAATTTTTACACTATGGGCGGCTGCACGAGTACCTTGGATTTGACAACTTTTCGAGGCTGTACAGCGTTTGTGTCGACGGCGCAATCGATAGAGGTGAACCTACCGAATAACGGTGGCACCGGGCAAATGAATACGTTCGCAAACGCGACTAACACTCTGCCAACTGCTACATCGGATCAGGCGGTGCTGGCGTATAACGGGTTTTTGTATTCAATCGGTGGTTGTACGGCGTATACAAGCGGCAGTTGCTCGACTACTGTGACTAGGGTTGAGGCGGCGCCGATTAACACTGACGGTTCGGTGGGCACATGGACTACCACGGGTATGACGGCTCTTCCGAGTGCGGTGTCATTGGAGCAGGCGGTGGCCTACAACAATTATATCTATGTAGTGGGCGGCCGGGGGGCGAGTAACGCTGTTACTACGGTTTGGTACGCTCCCATTTCGAGTACAGGAACTATTGGTACATGGGTTGACGTGTCCGGCAATTATTTGCCGGCGGCCAGAATGGATTTTGGGATGGCAATCGCACGCGGTTACATGTATGTCGCCGGGGGGATTGACAGCGGCGGCACGCGTCAGAATGGGCTGTACTACACTCAAATTAACACCAGCGATGGTAGCTTGGTGCAACCGACTGGGTCTGGTTGCAGTAGCACTTGGTGTTCAAGCGCCTTGACCTCATTTACCACGGCCCGATCGTCATTTAATCTACTTAGCTACAACGGGGATCTGTACGTAGTAGGAGGTTATGATGGTTCAAATAACTTGACGGATATTCAGTATGCAGCGACCAGCTCGAGTGATGGATCGATTTCGTCCTGGAACTATGCTACGGATGTAGCTCGAGGCCAGAAGTTCCGACAGGCAATTGCGGCCAACGGGTATATGTATTTTATCGGGAATGAGACTGACAGTACCGAGGCTCAATATGTCGATATAAATGCTAATGGCACGCTAGGTTTGGTTCAGGACTCGGTCGCGGCTACCAATAGCACCCAGATCCATGGCGCTGTGGCGTACTCAAACGGTCATTTCTACTTGGTTGGTGGCTGCACGGTAAGCAGCGGCGTATGCACGACTCCGGCCACGACTGTGGAGACTTCAGGTCAACTGGCGATTGCTCGAGTGGGGCATTATTCAAAGCTGTTTAATACGCAGGTGAATACTTCACCGAGCCAGCTCCAGGTGCAAGGGGCGCTATCGGGGCCAGGGAGTAGTGTTAACCTGTCGTTCTTTACTGAGGCCACGGGTGCTTCTTCGTTCGGCGTTGCCCAGGTGTTTGATCCGGTGATTTTTGGAAACTTTTACAGGGTGCAGGCGTTGGATTCGGGTGGTAATAACGTGGGCATTGCTTTTAATTACCTGATCATTTTGTCGCTGGACGACTCAAACTCGGGGACATTCCCCGATGTGGTGAGCGCGAATGATACAGCGGTACAAGATATTACTTTGTACTACCATGCCAACCCGGGCCGGCGGCTGCGGCATGGTGCGTCTTTTAGTAATACCGGTTGTAACCCGGTGCCGCAAAACGGGTGTATTTTGGACACTGCGCCGTAGTGGGGTATAGGCCTTGCTTTTACGGTTTTTGTTTGGTAGCATGGAAGCAGGATAAGGGGGATACTGAATGCGAACGACTAATACGTAACGGCGGACGCATGAACGACGAGATTAAGCAGGAATTTTCGGCATTATCAGCGCAGATTCGTAAAGGGTTTGCGGCTAATGACCGGCAGTTTCGGACGCTGAAGAGCCGGATGGCCAAGCTGGAGCTGGAATTGGCTAGTGTGAAGCGCATGGAGAACCGGCGTGCCGAAGAGATAATGGAACTCAAGGCGAAGACAGCGTAGCTGGCGGATTCAGCGTTTCGTTAATTTGGGTTTTTATCGTCGGGTGGTGGCTGTAGGTTATTGCACAACAAGGTAATCGAAGCTGAGCGTTGTGCCGGCCGATGGGGTGTTGGCATGGATCTGGAAGCCGCCGTTATTGCGGGATACATATGCTTGGGCCGCAGCCGCACTTGAGGTGATTGGCGTGAGTTCAACGCGGACGGTGGCGCCGAAAGCTGCGCGGAAGGTAATGGTTGCGAGCGTGGTGCCAGGACCGGTGCCGGTGTTGATGTTGATTTGGCCGGCGGTGTCGTTGCCGGAGATTGAGACCGTGCCGCCGGCGCCGTCGGAGTTGGCGGCAATGGTGGGTGCGGGACCTTGCGTAACAAGGTGGCTGATGGTGAGGGGTCCGGAGATGGAAATGTTGCGCACAGCGATGGTGCCGGCGTTGAGCGATCCGACCGAGGCAGTGCCGACGACGTTGATGCCGCCATTGAAATTGGCCAGGCCGGCAACGGTGAGGGCGTTCTGGAGAGTGGTAGTGCCGGTAACGACGAGATTACTGCCGACGTTTAAGCCGGTGGCGGCGGTGTTGCCGGTGATATTTAGCTGCGACAGGGTGACAGGACCGTTGGCGTTTAAGTGGCCGCCGATTGATAGGTTACCAACAATACTGGAATTGCCGCGGAATAGAGCGTCGGCGCTGATTGACAGCACCTGGCCGCTGGAACCAAGGTTTTGGCCAATGGTGCCGAGCTTATTGAGGTCAGATTGTGACAGGTTTTGGACGGTGGGGGAGTTTGTAGCGGGGGTCTTATTGAGGGTCTGCGAGTACAGGAATCCGATGGCCGCGCCCCCCAGAATCAGTGCGCCGAACAGAGCTGAGATGCTGGCAATGGTGGTGGCGCGTCTGGAGAGACCATCCCAGGCGCCGAGGGGGGAGGTTTTTTGGGGTTTTGGTGCCGGGGTCTTGACTGCTGGCAGCTCGCTTTGGGGCGGCATGCTCCCTCACATTGGTTATGCTTTGTTAGAAATTATACTACACATAAGCACAAGAGGATTTGCGCAGTGGCTAAAATTGCGGCAAGATAATTAGTAATGAAACGATGGAGACAGCTGGGGGTGGTAGCCGCTGTGCCGGTGCTGATGATGAGCGGCATGGCGCAGGCAACTTCCAACCCAACAATGACCTCGAGTAGCTACAGCGTGACCGAGAGTCAGGTTGGTGCTCAGGGTGATTTTGGCGAGCAGTCAAGCAATTACAGTCTGAAGCCGTTTACTGACGATGGCGGGGCGACGTTGGGGGAAGATGCGGTGGGGAATTCGAGCTCGACGAGCTACCAGACCAACGGTGGGTTTAATACGGCTGAGGCTCCAGGATTGATGTTTTCCGTCACGAATAGCAATGTGGCTCTGGGCACGCTTTCAATTAGTAGCGCCTCTACGGCTACAGCGGGGTTTAATGTGCGAGACTATACTTCCTCCGGGTATAACGTTTTCATGATTGGTACGCCTCCCACCAATGCTGGTCATGCGTTGACGGCGCTTACGACCGATACAGCCTACAGCGCAGGTACCGAGCAGTTTGGCGTGAATATGGTACAAAATAGCACCGTCGCCGGCAGTGCCAACGCCACGTGTCAGGCTGCTGGGTATTGTTTTGGAGTAGCGGGCGATGGTAGTACAAGTAATTATACGCAGACCAACAAATTTCGTTTCAATCAGAATGAAGTGGTGGCCTCGGGCGCAAAGAGCTCCGGTGAGACGGACTATGTGATGAGTTTCATGGCGAGCATTAGTACCGTGACGCCCGGTGGTCAGTATAAAGGCTCAATCACCTTAATTGCGACCGGTTCATACTGA
>Ga0265338_10010469_pt1 | contig 10866 bp, 9 predicted proteins | sample 42126metaG_FD_193579 | JGI IMG/M metagenome (GOLD analysis project Ga0265338, IMG submission 193579) | Rhizosphere microbial communities from Carex aquatilis grown in University of Washington, Seatle, WA, United States - 4-21-26 metaG | ecosystem: Host-associated > Plants > Roots > Rhizosphere >... | reverse complement strand
TTGACGGTCAACGGTTCGGCTGGACTGGTAGGGTACATGTACGGCACTTCATCGCTGTCACAGAGTTCGTTCAGCGGTACTTTAAACGGAAGCACCAGCAGCGCCTATGAGGGCGGTTTGGTGAGTGAGCTGTGGAATTCTACGGTACTGGTAACGGATAGCTTTGCGACAGGGAGCATGAGCGATGGTGGCGCCTACGGTGGCGGCGCGGTGGGCGGCCCGTTTTCTGGCACCATCCGGCGGGTATATAGCGCCATTAACCTAAATATCACTAATAAAGGTTATGCTGGTGGATTAACCGGCCGGACGCAGATACCGGTGCAAGACTCGTTTTCGGCTTCAACAATTACTAACCCTGGTACTGGCGCGGGTGGATTTGTCGGCAACGATAACGGTGGCACCTACACGGACGATTTTTACGACAAGGCGCTTAGTGGTAATTTGACATGCGGTAATGGCAGCGGTAGCTGTACGGCTGAGAACGTGGGTAATGCCAGCCCGACCTATTTTCAAAATAGTATCAGTAACGGGCCCTTGGGCACTTGGGATTTCAACAACGTTTGGCAAACCACCTCGGGATATCCAACTCTGCGCGATTTAGCTGGGTTCAATGCTCCAACAACCCCCAACAACGGCGACGCCAACGGTGATGGTATTGCCGATTCCTATCAAGCCAACGTCGCCTCCATCAAAGACGCTAGTGGCGTCTGGAGCACGGTCACCATCCCAAGTTCGAGCAACTGCACGCTTGATAGCCCGGCTTCGGTGGATGCTAATGCGATTAAGGCCGATAGTCGTAGCGCGACGGTTAAATACGATGCTTTCACGGTTTACTGCCCAACTGCTGGCGCCACCGTGCCTGTAACGATCATCTACGACAAAATCTATAACACTACCGGTGCCATATTGCGTTACTACAACCCAACTTCAAAGGTCTACTCCACAGTATCTGGTGCAACCTTTGGCACAACAACGGTTGGCGGCGTTACCAAAACTACTGTGACATATAACGTCACTGATGGCGGCAGCTGGGACAACGATGGCGCCAGCAACGGCGTGATTGTCGATCCAGTAGCCATGATCACGACGACCGTAGGAGCCCCCGACACCGGCCTGGGTGCGCCGGCTAGTCCGTGGCTGGAGACGCTCGCGTTTGCGATGCTTGCCGCCGGGGCTTTGAGTCTGGCATGGAATGGCCGCAAAAACATCCATCACTAAGGCCTCATCCTTCCTGAATCGACCTATAAAAGCATTGCGGGATCATGAGCAGTTAGGTTTAGTCGCAGCCATCTTATTGATCGGATTAGCGGTGAGTCTGTTAACGTACAGCGGTAGCCATGTCGTGGCTAAACCTACCGGCGTCCATACGCCAGTTGCTATATCAAGCGTCCGCCCAACCACCAGCCAAATCTCCGACTACCACGTAGCAGCCGACCTGCCCAAGTATATCTCGATCCCGGCCATTAAACTCGGCCAAACCCGCATCATCGCGTTGGGGCTTGCAAGCGGCAATCAGATCGCCGTGCCAACGAATGTTTATGACGCCGGCTGGTATAACGCTAGTGCCAAGCCTGGCCAACCGGGCGCTATGTTCATCTTTGCCCATGTCGCCAATTGGACCGCCAAAGGTGCGTTTTTTAGCTTGTCAAAGCTCAAATCTGGCGATATAGTGGCGGTGGTCCGAGGCGATAATACAATTTATTCATACCAGGTCGCAGCCGTCAAAACCTATCCAGCGGCTGCCGTTGACATGGGAGCGGTACTGGCGCCGATTGATCGGTCCCATCCTGGCCTCAACTTGATGACATGCACGGGTACAGTCGACCAAAAAACCGGCGCCTATGCTGACCGGCTAGTGGTGTTTACGCGTCTCGTTAGTTCGTGAAACCAGCGACGAATGGAGCGTTGCACTAGGCTTAAATCTACGCGGGGCTTTAGCAATATGAAGCCTGAGCGAGTACAATAGACTGGTATGATTAAAGCCTCTCATCTGAGTAAACACTATCGTAAGACCACCGCGGTCGACGATATTTCATTTGAAATTGAAACCAAAAAGGTCACCGGCTTCCTCGGCCCTAACGGCGCCGGCAAGTCAACTACTATGCGGCTGATGCTAGGACTCGACAACGGCACCGGCCAGACCAATTTTGACGGTAAAAACTTGCATGACTACGCGCGGCCGTCTCAAGTGGTCGGCATTTTACTTGAAGCCAAAGCCTTTCACCCCACCCGTACACCCCAGGACCATCTGAAGATCCTGGCGACTGAGGGCAATGTGCCCTTGTCGCGGGTAGGCGAAGTTCTTGATACCGTTGGGCTCACCGATGTTGCCAAGAAAAAACCCGGTAAGTTTAGCCTCGGCATGAGCCAGCGGCTCGGCATTGCGGCAGCAATCTTGGCTAAACCCAAGTATTTAATGCTCGATGAACCGGCCAACGGCCTGGACCCAGAGGGGATCGTATGGTTACGTGAATTTCTCAAAAATTATGCCGATGAGGGTAACGCCGTGTTTGTCTCCTCCCATTTGCTCGGTGAAATGTCGCAAATGGCCGATAATGTGATTGTGATCGGCAAAGGCAAATTCATTGCCAGCACTTCGATTAAGGGCTTAATCGCCAGTAACACCAACTCAAGTGTCTTCGTCCGCACTTCGGCCCGCAGCCGGCTGCAGGGGATTCTGCAAGAAAAGTCGATTAGTGCCCATATGGCCGGTGACGGCCTGGAGGTCTCCGGTGTTAAAACTGATGTGATCGGTAAGTTGGCCTATGCAGCCAATATCCCGATTTTTGAGCTCGCTAGTCGCAACGCTTCGCTCGAAGATATCTTCCTTGAGCTAACCGAAGGTGCCGAAGAATTCCGAACACAAGAAGAGAAGGTGAAAAAATCATGATAGCTGCCCTAAAGGCCGAATTCCGAAAGGTTTGGACCGTGCGTTCAACCTACCTGATCTTGGCATTTGTATTACTGGTCGCCGTCTTTTTTGGGTTCTATGTCTCGGGTTGGAAAATCGATGTCGGAGCTCTTCATGATCCTGGCACGCTAGCCCTAGATGTAACTAGTGCAATTAGCGCTGTATCGGTGTTGGCTTCCCTAGTCGGCGTTCTACTCATTACTCACGAATATCGCTACAACACCATTATATACACGCTAACCGCTTCCAATAGCCGCAGCAAGGTATTACTAGCTAAGATTTTGGTTGTCAGCGCTTTTGCGGCCGTCTTCGCTCTGGTGCTGAGCGTACTTTCGCCGCTGTTATCAGTCGCCGGCGTCCACGCTCACCACCTCAAACTCGTGCCGCAGACTTTCCATTACGGCAGCTTATTGTGGCGGAGCTTGTTCTACAGCTGGGGTTATGCCATGGCCGGGCTGATCATCGCTTTGTTGATCCGTAGCCAGGTCGGAGCCATCGTAGTGCTATTTATTGCGCCCTCTACCGTCGAGAGCTTGCTCGGGCTCATCCTCAAAAAGAACGTCGTCTATTTGCCGTTTAGTGCACTGTCTACCGTAATCGGCCAGGGCATGAACTTCAATACCACAATTAGTGCGCAACGCGGCGCATTGGTGTTTGCCGGCTATTTAGTTGTTAGCGGCGGCCTCGCCTGGATACTGTTCTTGCGACGCGATGCCAATTAATAAGCTTTTCGATAATCGGGTTACGTCGGCGTGGCTTTTCTCAGTGAATCTCTAGACAATGTGATCTCGAGTCCGCTTACGACCGGCGAGCCGGGACCACCGACGGAGTTTACCTGGCGCGACCGGCATTACGAGGTTAGCGAAGTAGTTAAAACGTGGGAGGGGATCGGCAGCGACCGCACGCATGGCTCCAGCGAGCAATACGTCCACAAACACTGGTTTAGTATCCGTACAACAGACGGCCAAATCATGACCATCTACTTTGAACGCCAGCCGCGCAGGCGCGCCCAAGCCACCAAACGCTGGTGGTTGTACAGCCTGGAATAGTCGAATTTTGCCTTTTCGGAGCGTATCAGATACCATTAGCTTATGAATAAGAATAACGTTTATGTCTTTGGGCTCATGATGATCGCTGCTGCGGCGCTCGGTATTATTTCGCATTCGGCAATAGTGCGAGTCGTTGCCTTTGTGATCGTGATTGGCTCAAGCGTGCTCTTGGGCATCAGCCTCGGCTCAAACCCGTTTAAACGATAATTTCCGAAGATCGATTTTAAGGAAAAAGTCGAGTACTAAACTTATGCTTTAGGCATGGTAAGAACGCCCAATTCGGCTTGCTATTTAGGTGATTTTCTCGCCATCTTGCCATTGTGATAGCCGCCGGCCAGTTGCTACAGTACTTGTAGAACGTTTTTACGAGAGGAGGTGAGAAAGTATGAGAAAAAGTATCTTAGTCCGATTAAGCGCCAGTACATTGCTGGCAGCAACGCTTGGAGTCGGTTTAGTTCATGCGGCCAGCGGCAACATTTCTGATACCGGCCCCCATTCCAACAACCGTATCCAGTCCGATAGCCGTAACTCGTCTGGCGAGTCCAACAACTCAAGCGTTAACGTCAACAATCAGAACAATCAGACGGCTCGCTCGGGAAGCGCGATCGTTCGCGGCAACACCTTTGGCGGTAGTGCCAACACCGGTAACGCGTCAAATTCCAACAATACCTCGACCAACGTTTCGGTTCCTTCGTCTGGGGCCAGCTTTGTGGCCCCGGTTTCCGGTAGTAACAATGCCAGTATTTCAAACACTGGCCCACGTTCGAACAATCAGATCGATTTGACGAACCGTAATTCTGTGAATGTGTCGAACCACACGAATGTTAACGTTAACAACCAGAACCATCAGACGGCTACTACCGGTAATGCCATCGTTAGTGGTAATACCTACGGCGGCAGTACTTCAACCGGCAACGCGGCGAACTACAACAGTACCTCGACCAACGTTAACACCGGGTCCAGTTACGTACCGATGACGAACTACCAGCCGAGCTACGCGAACAACGCCGATAACTATCGCCAGCCGATGGTTTACTCGGAAGTTGGTGCACCGGTTTACGTCGAAAGTAACAACTACGGTAGTAACATGTCTGGCCGCAACTATTCGAGTCATGTGGACAGCTATCAGACCGAGCAGCACCAGGATAATCGCTATCCGGTGTCCCGCAACAACTATCCGACCAAGTCGAATGGTGGTCTGTACGGCTCCAACCCCTGCGCAACGGTTAGCGAAGTTAGTTACGCTCGTCACGACGACCATAACTACACCAGCTACAACCAGCGCCGCGTCGTACCCGTAGTCCATTACGTGTCACGACCTGTGGTGATTCGCCGGCCCGTTTACGTGCAACCGTGCCCGGTCATCGCTCACCCAGTGGTGAGGCCGCCCTGCCCGGTTGTTGTGACACCGTGCCACCCCGCAGTGGTTCCGTGTCGCCCGGTCGTGGCTCCTTGCAAGCCAATTGTTGTACCCTGCCACCCAGTCGTGGTACCATGCCACCAACAACAACGCTGCCAGCCGATCGTAAGCTGCAACCGACATCAAAACTGCAACAAAGGCCGCTGCTAAGAATTCAGTAGGCCTATTTAAATGCTAAAACTGCATACCGCTAAGGGACCCACCTGGGTCCTTTGGTATTTTTACTAAATCCGGGTCATATAAAGTCCGAACACAATCAACCAAATCGTTTGCGGGTAGGCCACCACCCGCTCCATGCCGCCTTGGCCCAGTCCGAAGTAGATGTGGGTAAGGTAAAATCCAAGCGCGACTAACGAGATTACTCCTGATACTAGGGTGTAAATCCGCAAAGTTTTCGATAGATCGAGTACTACTGCGAAAATAACTAATCCCAGATTACCCACTAAGAAAGGTAATATTGCTCCAATAAAGTGTAGACTGGCCACGCTATTCTCTGGGAACAACCCGACGATAATGGTGCCAGCCCCGGCCAGGCCCATGAAACCAAATCCGATCAAGGAGCCGCGCGTTTCCTTGAATTCTTGATAAATCAGTGTGGCCCCCACGATCATCGTCACACCCAAGATGATGAATGAAGCGTTCATCAGCCAATGTAGTGGCGAGCAAACGAACCGATCGCCGTAAGCACCACAAGCCGTATTGCCTAGATCGCTAATCACATTCGTGCGTAAGCTGAATGGTGTTGTCCAGGCCAACATGGCGACCAACTGAACGACAAAGTATTGGACGCTGGCAATCCAAAAGCTTGGACCGGCAAAAGGATATTGGTCGGTAAAGACTTTGATCATACGGGCTGGTTTCATAATCTAACCCTAGCATGAACTGGTGGGGCGCTCTAGTAACCGGTTACTATCTAGGAGGAATATAAGCAATAGTGTTATCATGTCAGTATAAGTGAGAATGTGAACGCATAAGATGAGCCGACTTCCAATACCAGGCGGAGATAGCGATAGCTGGGGGAATATTCTCAATGACTTCTTGGGTGTGGCGCACAACGGCGACGGTAGCCTTAAAGATGTCGTTCATATTGATGGCACCGAAACCATTACCGGCACCAAGACCTTTGCGGTGCCGCCATTAGTCCCAACCCCATCTCTCCCTGGTGATGCCACCAGCAAAGCTTACGTTGATGCTACCGTCACAGCTGGCCCCACCGGCGCCACCGGCCCGGCTGGCGCAACGGGGCCTGTTGGAGCGACCGGCGCTGCTGGCTCCGGCGGCAGCGCCGAAAACACGCAATACGTCGACTACGCCAGCGGCAACGATAGCCACGATGGCCTGTCCTGGAACACAGCCGTTAAAACCATCGCGACGGCCTTAGCGACCCTAGTTGACCCCAATTACATCGGCGACATCTACCTAGGCGGCAACGCCGATCACGTTGTCACCTCGCAGCTCAACATCCCAGCCGGCGTATCACTCCACGGGAATTCGCGCCCTAAGGACCAGAACAACGCTTACACCGGCGGCACCCGCATCCTCTGGAATGGCCCCGATTCCGGCGCCATCCTATCAACCCAGAACCCTGGCGACGATACCGGTGGCTACGACGCCGCCAACGTTATCGAAAACATCAACTTTTGCATCCCCACTTCCGGTGGCAGCGCGCCTTACAATAACGTCAAGGCGCTTGATCTGCGCAACTGGCAAAACATGTCGATCTTACGCGGCGTCACCATTAGCGGCGGGGCTAAGGAAGGCTTCTTCTTCAACACCAGCGATTCCGCCGGCATGGGCGTGCCCGGTTATATTAAGCTGGAGCGTTGCTGGGTGTTCAATGGTGGCACCCGGCCGTTTTGGTTCGAGGGCGGTTTTTCAACGATTCATCTCGATAACTGCGCCGTCGACGGCAACAACAACACCCTAGCGGCCATTACCGTTGGCCCCAGCCTCGAGGGCCACCGCGAAGCCGACCTGTCGCTGCTGTTAACCGCCTGCAAGTTCGAAGGCGGCAACAGCGCTACCTCCGGTGGCGCCGGCGATTGCCCATTTATTGAAGTCCAGGCCAGTGCCGATGCCGACGTCACGGTTGTAAGTTGCTCGGCTAAACATCAAGGTGGCACCACTATGACCTCACCAGTGATCCTATATTCAGCCGCCCCAACCATGCCCGATGACGCCATTAGCGGAATTCCGGTCCACGTAACATCGATGGTGTCGCAGACCTTCGCCAAACGTATCTCAGCGCCAAACGCCACGCCGGCCATCACTCTGGCCCCCGAAACCGCACCGACTGGTGGCAACGTTGATCGCTGGAGCTGGGACCAATCCAATCGGGCCGGCCGCGCGGTTCTGGCAACCAGCAGTTCCATCACCGCCAGCTACGCTATTACGCTAGTAAACGCTAGCGGCGGTTCCAAGGTCATCACGCTACCCACGGCTGCCGGTATCTCGGGTCGGTCCTTCACTATTAAAAAGCAAGATTCCTCCGGCAATACCGTCACCGTCGCTACCACCAGCTCCCAGACCATCGACGGTGCCAGTACCGCCGTATTATCAACCCAGTATCAGAAAGTGGCAGTCATATCAGACGGCGCCAATTGGGCCATAATTTAAGCGTTCGCCTAGAACCGCAGTCATCTCGATGTTCTCGTTAGGCGTTTGATCTGTTAAATGCCTGCCCCGCATCGAAGTTGGCTTCTGTTGCGGGGTCAAGTTGACAACGAAAAGTCAAGCTTTTTGATAATCACAACAGATCAAATCATCATCTTATCCACAGGTTTTCTGATACCACTTTCTTACTAATCCAATCTGATAATTCGCCCGGGAATCGGTAATTGGGCTATACTTAATCAAAGGGGAGCTTATTATGCCCAAAATTACCACTTTTTTAACCTTCGATAGCAGCGGCAAAGAGGCCATGCAGTTTTATGCCGGCATTTTCAAGAACTCCAAAGTTAACAGCTCGTTTACCATGCCGGGCAGCGACCAGCTGTTAAACGGTTCGTTCACGCTCGACGGCGCCGAATTCTACGCCATGGACGGCGGCCCAACCTTTAAGTTTGCCGAGGGGACGTCATTGTTCGTGAGTTGCGAAGACCAAGCCGAAGTTGACTACTTTTGGGACAAATTAACCGAAGGCGGTGAACCCGGCCGCTGCGGTTGGCTCAAAGATAAATTCGGACTTAGTTGGCAGATTATTCCAACGGCTCTAGGCCAGCTCATGATGAATCCAGATCCAGCCAAAGCCGGCAAGGTCCATGAGGCCATGATGAAGATGAACAAAATCATTATTACTGACCTGGAAGCGGCGGGGCAGTAGCTACTTCATTGTCATCCTGCCCCCACCAACTGTCATCCTCGTGCTTGATACGAGGATCTATAAGAAATTCATCATTAGATTCTCTGGTCAAGCCAGAGAATGACAAATGTGAGATAGCGGGGAAGTACGCTACTTTTTCTTGCGCAGATTTTTATCGAGAATCCGTTTACGTAGGCGCAGGGATTTGGGGGTGACTTCAAGTAGTTCGTCGTCGGCTAGGAAATCGAGGTTTTGCTCCAGGCTGAAGCGGGTGGCTGGAGTTAATACCACGGTGCCGTCGCTCGATTTGGAGCGCATATTTGTCAGGTGTTTTTCTTTGCAGACGTTAATCTCAATATCTTCGGGGCGAGCGGAAAGGCCCACAATTTGGCCGGCGTAAACCTTTTCGCCGGCGCCCACGAAGCAAATGCCGCGCGATTCGGCGTTTTCCAGGGCGTAATCAGTTGTCACGCCCTGTTCCCAGGCGATGATGGCACCGTTGCGTTGGTTGACGATATTAGCACCGAGGGGGCGATAGCCGCTCATCAGACTGTTCATAATGATGGTGCCTTTACTGGCGGTGAGCAGGAGGGCACGGAGGCCCAGAGTAGCGCGAGTCGACAGCTCGTAAACCAGCCGAACGCTATTATCACCGGTCAAAATCTGCTCGATTTGAACGGCCCGGCGCTTACCCAACTCGCCTTGGACCATGCCGGCATACTCGTTGGAGACTTCGATCGTCAGTTCTTCGTAAGGCTCGAGCGTCTGCCCGTCTTTTTCGATGGTGACGACTTGGGGTCGGCCAATCTCAAATTCGTAACCTTCGCGGCGCATGGTTTCGATGAGGACCGATAGATGAAGCTCGCCACGGCCACTAATAACGAAGCCTGTGCCTGAGGTCTCCAGCTTAATCCCGATATTGGTCTCGAGCTCTTTTTGCAAGCGTTCGCCGATCTGGCGGCCAGTACTAAAGTCAGCCTCGCGACCGTTAAACGGTGAAGTATTCGGTCCGAGGTAGATGGACAATGCGGGAGGTTCTAACTCAATCATCGGCAGAGCGTCAGGATGGGCCGGATCGGTCAAAGTTTGGCCGATTTTAGCATCACCGAAGCCAGTTAAACAGACAATTTCGCCAGCCTGAGCCGATTCGATTTCAACCCGCTTCAAACCTTCGTAAGCCAATAATTTATCAATTTTGCCGGTGCCGACAATGCCCTCTGGAGTAACAATCGAAAGCGTCTGGCGCGGTGTAACACTGCCGCGCTGAATCCGGCCGATGACGTATTTACCCTGGTATGAGTCCCAATCTAGGGCCGTAACGAGCATTTGCAAGCCTTCACCCTCAGATACCCGCGGGGCCGGGATGTGCTCGATAATGCCTTCGAAGATTGGGGTTAAATCAGCTTTTTCACTAGTGTCCGTCGGGATTTCGGCCCAAGACTTACCGTCGCGGCCAATGGCGTAGTAAACCGGGTAGTGTAGTTGCGATTCATCCGTTGCCAGATCAAGGAATAGATCACCCAGGGCATGCTCAACTTCTTTGATGCGAGCGGCCGGTTTATCAATCTTATTAATCACCACGATCGGCTGTAGCCCGGCCTCGAGCGCCTTTTTGAGCACAAACTTGGTCTGCGGCATCGGGCCTTCTTGGGCGTCGACGATTAAGAGGCAGCCATCGGCCATTTGCAGGGTGCGCTCAACCTCACCACCAAAGTCGGCGTGTCCGGGAGTATCAACGATATTGAGGCGATAGTCTTTATACTGCACGGCCGTAATCTTAGCCGTAATGGTAATACCGCGTTCGCGCTCCTGATCGCCGGAGTCCATAATCAAATCCTGACCCATCTCGGCCTGGTTGTCGCGGAAGGTGTGAGTCTGCTTTAAAAACCCATCTACCAGGGTTGTTTTACCGTGGTCAACGTGAGCGATGATAGCAATATTTCGAATGTGATCGGTCTTTTCCATATTCTACTCAATTAAAAATCAGCCCGGTGGGGACTGTTATTTGTCTAATTATAACACTTATGGTGGCGGTTTGTCTATATCTTAAAGAAATGCCTCTTCCAGGCACCACACATGTTGGACACTTTCACCTAAGGTAGGAGGAGATGAAAGTGAGTACCAAGAACATGACCAAGAAACAACTCCAGGTCTACGGAGCTCGTATCCGTCTGGCCTGGTTCCG
>Ga0265338_10010468_pt1 | contig 10867 bp, 7 predicted proteins | sample 42126metaG_FD_193579 | JGI IMG/M metagenome (GOLD analysis project Ga0265338, IMG submission 193579) | Rhizosphere microbial communities from Carex aquatilis grown in University of Washington, Seatle, WA, United States - 4-21-26 metaG | ecosystem: Host-associated > Plants > Roots > Rhizosphere >... | reverse complement strand
GTTCAGATCGATCGCGTTGACGCCGCCGCTATTCGCGTAGCGAAACGAAACATCGCGGAAAACAATCGGACCGGAAAGTTGGGGCACGACATCCGCCGATTTTGGCGCATCGGCCGGCTGAAGCTCCAATTCCAGTTCTACGATTTTCTCGTAGGCGGGAAGGCTGTTGGCGAATTGCTGCGCGCCCTGCAGCAACTGCATGGCCGGTGCGGCCATCCGCGCCAGCACAAGCAGGATTACAATGACGATCTGCGACGGCGTATTGAGAATGCCGATGCCCACGAAAACCGCCAGCGCACCAACCAGCGCAACCAATGTCGCAACGGCGAGCCGGGAGCGCGTCCGCTGGCGGATGAACCCGAGTTGCCGCTCGCGCAATTTGCGCAGCGTTTCCTGAAACTCGCGCACAAAGCTCGTTTGCAGGTTCTGGCTGATGGCGAGTTTAAGGCCGCCGAGAAATTGCGTCGTCGTGTCGAGAAGCGCGAGGTTGGCGCGGGTGACAAAGCCGCCGAGCAGCCGTGCGTTCCGCATGGCGCTTGCGAGCCCGATGCCCCCGGCAATCAGAAATCCAATGACGATGAGCGCCAGCGCCGGAGAGAGCGCGATGGCGATGCCCGCCTGAACAATCAACATCACCGAAGACACCCCGCTCTGGAGCAGAAACTGGACCGCGATGCCGATCCGCTGGATGTCGCCGCTCATAAGGTCCGTGATGCGGGCGTGGCGCAGCGAACCAAGCTGGTCCCAGCGCGCGTTCGCGAGGCGGTTCATGATCCGCCCGCGCTGTTCTTCGACAAACCCGATCTGCAATTCGGAGAGCCGCACGTCGCGCGCCAGAACCACCGCGGCGCGGACCAGCATCAGAATCGCGAATAAACCCAGCAACAGGCCAAGCTGCGCCAAGCGCGTATGCGCGCCAGCACGTTGAAACAGTTGCGCGGCCAGAGCCTGCACTTCTCCGTGCTGGTTAGAAGCGCTGACGATGCCGAGCAACGGAACAATGAGCAGGATGCCCGCGCCGTCGAGCATCGCGCCCAACGCAATCAGCACAATCGTCGAACCAAGCCGTGGCCGCGCGAGCCGCAGGATCGCCGCGAGAAATCCAACGACCGAAGATCGAAAAGTGGTTTCGCGCGATTTCGAATACGTGTCCAATGCAATTCTCACAGCAGGCGAAACATCCTAGCCGAAGCGGATGCCGCAGGATGGGAATTTAGAGACAGCCTGAATCGCCTCAAAATGCCCACCAAAATCGCGATGTTTTTCTGGCAGTAGCGGCATGTGAAATGCTAGATTTGCGGCTGGATTCTCGCGCCTCCCTGGCAGGCGCTAAGGCCTTGAAAAGGAATAGATTTTGAGTGATGCACCGCCTTCGGGCGCGGCGCCTGCTTCCGGCGCCCAACCGCTGATCGCAATCGAGGACGAACTCAAGAAGTCCTATCTCGATTACGCGATGAGCGTGATCGTGTCGCGCGCTCTACCGGATGCGCGCGACGGCCTTAAGCCCGTGCATCGCCGCATCCTTTATTCGATGCATGAGAACGGTCGCGACTGGAACAAGCCCTATCGCAAATGCGCGCTCATCGTGGGCGACGTCATGGGTAAGTATCACCCGCATGGCGACCAATCGATCTACGACGCGCTGGTTCGCATGGCGCAGGATTTCTCCATGCGCGCACCGCTCATCGATGGGCAGGGCAATTTCGGTTCGGTGGATGGCGATCCGCCGGCCGCGATGCGATACACCGAATCGCGCCGCTCCAAGATCGCGCACATGCTGTCCGAGGATATCGACAAGGACACGGTGCAGTTCAAGGATAATTACGACGGTTCCGAGCGCGAGCCGGTCGTTTTGCCCGCCCGGTTCCCGAACCTGCTCGTCAACGGTGCCGGCGGCATCGCCGTCGGCATGGCGACGAACATTCCGCCGCACAATCTGGGCGAAGTCATCGATGCCTGCCTTGCCTATATCGACGATCCTTCCATTGGCATGGATGCGCTGACGGAGATCGTGCCCGGGCCCGATTTTCCAACCGGCGCACTCATCATCGGCAAGCAGGCGGCGCGCGGCGCATTGGCGCGCGGGCGCGGGTCGATCCTCATGCGCGCGCGCTGCGCCATCGAAGAAATCCGCAAGGACCGCGAAGCCATCGTCGTGACCGAACTTCCTTTCCAGGTGAACAAGGCGCGCATGCAGGAGAAGATCGCCGAACTCGTGCGTGACAAGCGCATCGAAGGCATCGGCGAAATTCGCGACGAAAGCGACCGCCACGGCATGCGCGTCGTGATCGAGATCAAGCGCGATGCTTCCGCCGAAGTGGTTCTCAACCAGCTCTACCGGTACTCGGAACTGCAAACGACATTTGGCGTGAACATTGTGGCGTTGAATGCCGGCCGCCCCGTTATCATGAATTTGAAGGAGTTGATCGGGGCATTCACCGCGTTCCGCGAAGAAGTCGTTACCCGGCGCACGCGGTTCGAGCTGGGCAAGGCCCGCGACCGGGGCCATATCCTAGTCGGCCTCGGCGTTGCCGTCGCCAACATCGATGAAGTGATCGCGCTCATCCGCAAGGCACCCGATACCGCTTCCGCCAAGGAACAACTGATGGCGCGCGCTTGGCCCGCGCGGGACACCGCGCCGCTTGTCGCGCTTATTGCCGACCCTCGCCACAATATCGAAAAGGACGGCACCATCAGGCTTTCGGAGGAACAGGCGAAGGCCATCCTCGAAATCCGCCTCGCACGATTGACGGCGCTGGGTCGCGATGAAATCGGCGACGAAGTGGCCAAGCTGGGTGAAGCCATCAAGGACTATCTGGAAATTCTTCGCTCGCGGACGCGCGTGCTGACCATCGTGAAAGACGAGCTTTCCGCGATCAGAAACGAATTCGCGACGCCGCGATTGACCGAACTGGTCGATGCCGACATCGAGATCGAGGACGAGGCGCTGATCGAGCGCGAGGAAGTCGCGATCACCGTCACGCATGCCGGCTATATCAAGCGCACGCCGATCGCCGAATATCGCGTTCAGGGACGCGGCGGCAAAGGCAGGTCCGGCATGGCGACGCGCGAGGAAGATTTCGTCACGAACATCTTCGTCGCCAATACGCATGTCCCGCTGGTGTTCTTCTCATCGACCGGCATGGCGTACAAAATGAAGGTGTGGCGCCTGCCGGAAGCGCGGGTGCAAGGCAAGGGCAAGGCAATGGTGAACCTGTTGCCGCTTGCCGAAGGCGAGCGCATCACCACCATCCTCCCGCTGCCGGAAGACGAATCGCAGTGGGAAAAGTTCAACGTCGTGTTCGCGACAAAATCGGGCGACGTGCGCCGCAACGAGCTATCCGATTTCGTGAACATCAATCGCAACGGCAAGATCGCGATGAAACTCGAGCCGGGCGATCGCATCATCGACGTGAAAATCTGCACCAATCAGGACGACGTTCTGCTCACTACGCGCGGCGGCAAATGCATTCGCTTCGAGGTCACGGACGTTCGCGTGTTCAAGGGGCGCGACTCCACGGGCGTGCGTGGCGTCAAGCTCGCGGCGGGCGACGAAGTGGTCAGCCTGACGTTGCTGCGTCACTCCGACGCCACCACCGGCGAAGCGCGTTCCTACCTCAAACAGGCGAATGCGGCGCGCCGCGCCGCGACCGGCGAAGAGGAGGGTCAGGTCGAAGAAGCGGACGATGCAGCCGAGGACGGCGGCGAAGAAACGACGTTGACGCAGGAGCGCTATGCGGCGCTGGGCGCGCGCGAGCAATTCGTGCTTGCCGTTTCCGCCAACGGCTTCGGCAAACGCAGCAGCTCTTACGAATATCGCGTCACCGGCCGCGGCGGCTCGGGCATCGTCGCGATGGGCATGGGCAAGAAAAACAGCGCGATCATCGCTGCGTTCCCCGTCGAGGAATCGGACGATCTCATGCTCATCAGCGATTCCGGCCAGACCATTCGCGTGCCGGTTGGCGACATCTCCATTCAGGGCCGCGCGGCGCAAGGCGTCACCGTGTTCCGGCTGGACGAGGGCGAGCGGGTTGTGTCCGTCGAGCGTATCGAGGAAGTTTCCGAAGAAGCTGCCGGCTGAGCGGGGAAGCGATGAGCAAGAAACGCGTCGGGCTCTATCCGGGCACGTTCGATCCGCCCACGCTGGGGCATCTGGATGTCGTAAAACGGGCGTTGAAACTGGTCGATCATCTTGTGATCGGTGTGGGCACCGGAACCGGCAAGAATCCACTTTTCTCGTACGAAGAGCGCGTCGCGATGTGGCGGCATGAATCCGGGGAACTTACCAAGGATGGCGGCACGATTGACGTGAAGCCGTTCGGCGATGTGCTACAGGTCGATTTCGCGCGTGATGTTGGCGCGGGTGTCGTCGTGCGTGGCCTGCGCGCGATGTCCGATTTCGAATACGAGTTTCAGATCGTGGGCATGAACCAGCGCCTCGCGCCGGATATCGAAACGGTATTTCTGATGGCCGATCCACGGTATCTGTCCATCGCCTCCAAGCTGGTAAAGGAAGTGGCGATGCTGGGCGGAAACGTCACGCCATTCCTGACGCCCTCCGTCGCCGATCTTCTGGTAAAACGCTGCAACGAAGTACGAAAGAAGAAAAACAATGGCTGAACATATCGTGATGGATCTGAAATCGGGTCCGGTGAAAATCAAACTCCGCCCCGATCTGGCGCCAAATCATGTGGCGCGCGTCACGGAACTGACGAAGCAGGGCTTCTACGACGGCATCGTATTTCATCGTGTGATCCCCGGCTTCATGGCGCAGACCGGCGATCCGACCGGCACCGGCTCAGGCGGCTCCGATCTGCCCGATCTCAAGGCCGAATTTTCCGCCGAAAAGCACAAGCGCGGCACGCTTTCCATGGCGCGTTCCAGCAGCCCCAACAGCGCCAACAGCCAGTTCTTTATCGTGTTCGATGCAGCGCCCTGGCTCGACAAGCAATATAGCGTGTGGGGTGAAGTCGAGAGCGGCATGGAACATGTCGATGCGATCAAGAAAGGCGGCGAACATAACAACGGCGCCATCAGTGGCGAGCCGGACAAGATCGTGAAAATGCGCGTCGTCGAAGGCTGATTTTCGCGGCAGGTTTCGCGCGTTCATGTTTAATCCGCTTGGATCGCGACACTTTAAGACACCGAATTACGCAAGTTTCAGTTCGGCGCGGGGCGGTGCAGCCCTATCTTGAGCCTTCTTCGCAAGAAACGAGGCTCCCATGTTGTCGCGTCAGATCCTTCTGCAAGCCGCTGCGGCTATCGCCATTTCCGCAGTCTCCGCTATCGCGCAGGCGTCGCCCGCTGGCGACCGGCATGATGGCGATCATGCCCGGCCGGATATGGCGGCGTGGCACCAGCAGATGTGCACCGATCGCTACGCGCGCCATGTCGGCGACATGGCCTATCTCGAAACCAAACTTACGCTGAACGACAGCCAGCAAGCATTGTTCGCGCAATGGAAAGACTCCGTGCTTTCCAATGCAAAATCGCACGAAAGCGAATGCCTGGCGCATACGGCGCATTTCGATCATGCACCGTCATTCATCGATCGCGAAACACGGATGCATGATATGTTGCAAGCACGTCTCGCCGAGATGGATTCGGAGCGCCCCACGGTCACGGCGCTTTATCAGTCGCTGTCGTCCGAACAGAAACAAGTGTTCGATATGATGGGCTCGGCTCGTCACGGTCATGGGTATGGCGGCGGAGGTTGGCGTCATCATGGCCCCGGCGAACATGGCGATCACATGCAGGGCGATCACGACCAGGGCTAGGCGTTCGAACGCAGGAGGGAGCAGTGGCTCTCATCGTGGAAACGCCGAGACTCGGTAGTAAGCGCCGCCGGCGCCAGTGGAACAGCCGGGTTGCCTTCATCGTTCTGGCGATTGGCATTGCGGCGCTGTGGATGGCGATTTCGCTGCTTTACTACCTCGAGATTCAATAGAAGCGCGGTGTCGCAATCGGCAATATTTGTTGTGGCTCAATGGGTTGTCGCATAACGGCGCGCTGCGTAAAACCGCCATTGCGACAATCCGAAAGACCCAGCCTTGTCCAATCCCATCGCGTTCATCGATTTGCAGGCGCAGCGCCGCCGTCTCGGCGAGCCGCTGACGCGCGCGATCAACGATGCCGTCGAAGGCGGGCAATGGGTGTTGGGTCCGCAAGTCGCCGAGCTTGAAAAGCTCCTCGCCGAATTTGCCGGCGTGAAACACGCCATCGCCTGCGCCAACGGAACCGATGCGCTGATGATTGTCTTGCGCGCATGGGATATCGGGCCAGGCGATGCGGTGTTCGTTCCCGCGTTCACCTTTGCTGCATCGGCGGAAGTCGTTGCGCTGGTCGGTGCGTCGCCTGTGTTCGTCGATGTGCTCGAAGACACATACAATATGGATCCAGCCAGCCTTGAAGCCGCCATTGGGCAAGTAAAACGCGAAGGCAAACTCAAACCGCGCGCGGTGATGCCTGTCGATCTGTTCGGGCAGCCCGCGGATTATCGCGCCATCGAGCCTATTGTCGCGCGTGAGAAGCTGATGCTGCTCTGCGATGCGGCGCAAGGCTTCGGCGGCTTGCTGGATGGACGCCGTTCGGGCGGTATTGGCGATGCCGCCGCGACGAGTTTCTTTCCGGCCAAGCCGCTCGGCTGTTATGGCGACGGCGGCGCGGTGTTCACGAACGATAGCGCGCTCGATGAATTGCTGCGCTCGATCCGCATGCACGGGCAGGGCATCGACAAATATGAAAACGTGCGCATCGGCGTCAATTCGCGGCTCGACACGATTCAGGCCGCGATTCTTCTGGAAAAGCTGAAAGTCTTTCCCGCCGAAATCGACATGCGGGAAGCCGTGGCGCGCCGCTACAACGAAGCATTCCGTTCGATCAACAGCATTCGCGTGCCGCATATGATCGCCGGCGCGCAATCGACCTGGGCGCAATACACGATTCAGGTGCCGGATCGGGCCAAGCTTGCCGCCGATCTGAAGGCGAAAGGTATTCCAACAGCGGTCTATTATCCGATCCCGCTGTCGAAGCAGAAAGGCTATAAGCACTATCCGGCCGCGCCCACGCCGGTCAGCGAACGGATCTGCGATACGGTCATCAGCCTGCCGATGCACCCCGATCTGGATGCTGCGACGCAGACCACCATCATCGATGCGGTATTGGCGAGCGTGGGAAGCGCCTAGCTCTCGCGGTCAGATTGCGATTTAAGTCCATCCGATGGACGTCTCTCTCTTCGATTTTGAGTTGCCGGATGAACTGATCGCGCTCAGGCCCGCAAGCCCGCGCGATTCCGCGCGGCTGCTTGTCGTGCGCGAAGATGGGACGCTGGAGCATCGCTTCGTGCGCGAACTGCCGGAGTTGCTTTTGTCCGGCGATGCAATGGTGGTCAACGACACCAGAGTAATTCCGGCGCGGCTTCATGGCCGCCGTGCGCCAAAGCCCGGCGTCGCTGGCGCAGGGCCAAGCGTCGAAATCATGCTTCACCGGCGCACTGGGGCGGATCGCTTTCGCGCCTTTGCCCGCCCCGCACGCAAACTCTCCGAAGGCGATGTGCTGCATCTCGGTCAATCGCTTGAAGCGCGCGTGGCCAGACGCGGCGATGGCGGCGATGTCGAGATCGCGTTCGTTCTCTCAGGCGCGATGCTCGATGCGGCTATTGCCCGGGAAGGCGAGGTGCCGCTGCCGCCCTATATTGCCGGAAAGCGCAAACCCGATGCGCGCGACACTGCGGATTATCAGACGGCATTCGCGCGGCATAAGGGCTCCGTCGCTGCCCCCACGGCGGGCCTGCATTTCACGCCGGAATTGCTGACGCGGCTTGAGCAAGCCGGAATCTCGCGTGAAACCGTGACGCTGCATGTCGGCGCGGGCACGTTTCTTCCGGTCAGTACGTCGGACACGCGCGATCACAAGATGCACCCCGAATGGGCATCATTGCAGGCCGATGCAGCGCAACGCCTGAATGCCTGCCGGAAACGTGGCGGCAGAATTGTGGCGGTTGGAACGACGTCTTTGCGAACGCTCGAAAGCGCTGCCCAGGAAGACGACACGCTCCAGGCCTTCGAAGGCGACACAGACATATTCATAACGCCGGGATATCGATTCAGAGCCGCAGACGTTCTCCTGACGAATTTTCATTTGCCCCGCTCGACACTGTTCATGCTGGTCAGTGCGTTTATGGGTACCGATGTCATGAAGCGTGCCTACGCCGAAGCGATCGACCGGAAATACCGGTTCTATTCGTATGGCGATGCGTGCCTGCTGTTCCGGCCGCGCGTCTAGTCGATGATGTGTTCGCGGCGGCTGTAGCGCGCAGCCAGCGCCGGCAGCAATGTCAAATTAAGTAGGGTCGAACTGGCAAGACCGCCCAACACCGTGATCGCGAGCGGCCCGCTGATTTCTTGCCCCGGCTGGTTCATTGCAAATGCCAGCGGCGCGAGGCCCAGCGCGGTCAGGATCGCGGTCATTAGAATGGGTGTGAGGCGTTCGTTCGCGCCGCGCAGGATGGTCACTTCCGTCCACGGCAAGCCGTCGTCGTCAACGATCTGCTCATAATAGGACAGTTGAAGGATCGCGTTGCGGGCGCTGATACCGAACACGGTGACGAGCCCAACAAGCGCGCCGAGCGTCAGGCCGACGCCGCTTATCGCAATTGCGATAATCCCGCCGATCAGGCTGAAAGGCAGGTTGGTCATCACCAGCCAGGGGTGCGCGAGCCAACGAAATCCGATGAAGAGGATCATCGTAATGAATACCAATACCACCGTCGAATAGAGGATCAGTTCGAGCCGTGTTGTCATCTCGGCGGAAGCCGCGCCGGAATAATCCAATCTGATATCCGAGGGGACGACCCCGCTTGTTTCGATGCGCCGCCGCGCTTCGCCAACCGCCGATTGCAACGAACGGCCTGTGACATTGAATGTCACGGCCGCGAAGCGGTCACCGTTTTCATGCTGGATGCTGTAGCGTCCGCTGCTCGGCACGATATGCGCCACGCTTGCCAAGGGAACCAGACCGAAGGGGCCGTTGATCGTCAGTTCGTTCAACTGTTCCGGTTTGTGCCGCCATTGATCGGAAAGTTGAATGACGACATCGACGGTGCGCGTTCCGGAATAAGCCTCACCCACCGTCGTTCCGGCATAATCGGTGGCCACGGTATCGAGAACATCCTGCCCGTGCAGCCCCACCGCGCTCAATGCGGCTGGATCTAGCTGTACGCCGAGAACGGGCGTGCCGCTCTGCCGCTTGAACTGCAGATCGACAATACCGGGAACGGGCTCGAGGAGTTTTTCAACGCGGCTGGCCGTTGCATCCAGTGTGTCCAGATCGCCGCCGAACAATTTGATCGCCACTTGCGAGGTTTGGCCGGTGAGGCTTTCGCTGATCCGGTCTCCCAGAAACGTCACCACTTCGCTTTGAATGCCGGGATAGCGGGCCAGAATGGTGCGTATCTGCGTCTCCGCTTTCGCTTGATCGACGTTCATATCCGGATTGAGCTCGATCTGAAATTCGCATTGATGCGGCCCCCATGTGTCGTCGGTGCCTTCGGCGCGTCCGACCTTCTGTTCGATGGTGGAAACGTAGGGCAGCGCGAGGACCTCGCCGCTAATGCGTTTTCCCAGTGAAAGCATTTCATCCAGCGACGTGCCGGGCACGCGGCTGGTCACCTGAACGACGAGGTGCCCTTCGCGAAATTCCGGAAGGAACGTGCCGCCCAGAAATGGCAGCAGGCAGAGGGCGCCGATGAATACGATCGCGACGAGCGCAATAGTCGTGTGCAAAAAATGATGGATGAGATCGATCGATCGTGCCTGCAATCGTTTCAATCCGCGAAGCCAGAACGGATCGACATGAGCGTCGCGCGGAGAAAGAAATATGGCGGACAGCGCGGGCGTCGTTGTCAACGCTACCAGCAAGGACGCGACGACGGCCAGCATGAATGCGAGAGCGAGCGGTCCAACCAATCGCCCCTGGACGCTGGACGACAAAAGCTCCGGCACGAAGGCCGCGAGTACGACGAGGGTGGCGTAAAAAATCGGCCCGTGCACTTCCATTGCCGCGTCGCGTATCACTTCGGTGCGCGGCCGCTGCATGGCTTCCTGCGAATTTTCGCGCAAACGGCGCAAGATGTTTTCGATACCCGCAACGGCATCGTCCACCAGCACGCCAAGCGCGACGATGAAGCCGCTGAGCGTCATCGTATTGAGTGTGTAGCCGAAGCAATCCAGAACCGCGATGGCGACCAGCAGCGATAGAGGTATCGACACAAAACTGATCAACGCGGAGCGCCAGTCGCGCAGAAAAGCATAGAGCATCAGCAGGATGAGTACGGCACCGATGGCGAGCGAGCGCTCAAGCCCGCCGAGCGCGCGTTCGATGAAATTCGCCGGTTGATGCAGCGCGGGATAGAGCGCGATTCCTTGCGCTTGCAGGCTGTCGGTGAGACCTAGAAGCACATTCTCAACCGCGCGCGTGGTTGTCAGCGTGTTGGCACCGTACTGGCTGGAAACGGTGATAAGAACGCCCGGCCGCCCCTGTATCAGCGCATCGCCGACGCGTTGTGCCGGTCCCTGGGTGATTGTCGCGACATCGCGCAGGCGAATGGGCGTGTTGCCGCGGATGCCCAAAATGCCATCCCCGATGACGCTGGAATCCGGTGATGGCGTCGGCGTCTGGATCAGCACACGCTGCCCCGCGAGATCGATGAACCCCGCGCCGCGCAATGCCAGCGATGCCGGCGCGGCCTTCACAAGATCGGATATCGCAAAGCCATAGGCCGTCAGCTTCTCCGGGTCCGGCTGTATCTGGATCTGGCGAACCGCGCCGCCGAAGACGTTCACCAGTGCCACGCCCGGAAGCGAAATCA
>Ga0265338_10010467_pt1 | contig 10867 bp, 10 predicted proteins | sample 42126metaG_FD_193579 | JGI IMG/M metagenome (GOLD analysis project Ga0265338, IMG submission 193579) | Rhizosphere microbial communities from Carex aquatilis grown in University of Washington, Seatle, WA, United States - 4-21-26 metaG | ecosystem: Host-associated > Plants > Roots > Rhizosphere... | reverse complement strand
CGTCGGAACAGCAGGCGGCGGCAAAGTCGCAACAGGAAGTCAACGAACTTCAAGAACGCCTGCGCCAGAGCGCGGCGGAATTGGAACAAGCCAAGGCCGCCCTGGAGCAGCATTCCGGCGAACGAGCGCGATTGGAATCCGAATTGCGTGAGCAATTGAACGCGGTAAAGGCATCAGGTGGACAGACTGAAGCTGCGCTCAAGGAAAAGGAAGCGCGCTGCACCCAATTGGAATCGGAACTGGCCGGGTTGCACCAGGCGCGCGATGAATTTCAAGGCAAGCTTGCGTCGGAACAGCAGGCGGCGGCGAAGTCTCAACAGGAAGTCAACGAACTTCAAGAACGCCTGCGCCAGAGCGCGGCGGAATTGGAACAAGCCAAGGCCGGCCTGGAGCAGCATTCCAGCGAGCGAGCGCGATTGGAATCCGAATTGCGCGAGCAATTGAACGCGGTAAAGGCATCAGGTGGACAGACCGAAGCGGCGCTCAAGGAAAAGGAAGCGCGTTGCACCCAATTGGAATCGGAGCTGGCCGGATTGCGGCATTTGGCAGGGCAGCGAGAGGAGCACAAGAAGCTGATCAGCGCCCTGCGCGAGAACGTTCTTCAATTGCACGAGAGTTTGCATCAGAATGGTGGATCTTGAGCGGTAATTTCTTTCGCGGGTGATGCCGATTGACAAGCAGGACGGCGTCATCGAATCATTCGATCCGTGAACATTCACCACTTGGAGTTGTTCTATTACGTGGCGAGGCATGGAGGGATCATGCAAGCCGTGCGCAACATTCCTTACGGCATTCAGCAGCCGGCGGTCAGCGGACAGGTCGCCCGACTGGAGGAAGATTTGGGAGTGACCCTGTTTCACCGGCGGCCGTTTTCGCTCACACCGCAAGGCAAGGAGCTTTACGATTTCATCAGGCCGTTTTTCGACAATCTCACGTTGACGGCGGAAAAGTTACAGGGTGGCATTGCCCAACACCTGCGCGTCGCCGCATCCGAAATTGTGCTGCGTGACTATCTGCCATCGATTTTGCAGGAGTTAAAGCGGCAATTCCCCAAACTCAAGGTAAGCCTGCGCGAAGGCTATCACCCCGAAGTGGTCAGGTGGCTGCAAGGCCAGGAGATCGACGCCTCGGTCGGGTTGCTGGGAGGCAAACCGCCGGCCGGAATCAACGCAATGCCCATGTTCCAAATGCCACTCGTGTTGCTCGTCCCGAGACGAAGCAAATTGACGTCGGCACAGGAGCTATGGCGGCGGGATCGCATCGAGGAAACACTGATTACCGTGCCGAGCAACCAACCGATCTGCCGCGCCTTCCAGGAGGGACTCGCAAAACTGAAAGTGGATTGGTTCAGCGGCATTGAAGTCAGCACCGTCGAGATGGTGCAGGCTTATGTCGCCAAAGATTATGGCATTGGAGTCACCGTCGGCGTGCCCAAAGCTCAATATCATCCGCAGGTGCGATCGCTGCCCCTGGAAGATTTCGGCCCGATTCCATTTGGAGTGCTCTGGCAGGGGCGTCGCACGGCGCTTCTCGAAGCATTCTTCAAGGGCGTTGAGAAGGCGGCTCGCGGGTTGGCGACCGACCCCGCCAACTTCATACCGTTAAAGTAAAGTAACTGACCGCCGCGAGCGCATTCTTGGAATCAACGTCTGGGGAACAGTTTCCCATCACAGGGCTGGAGCAGTATATATTGGGTCGGTAAACTGATCCTGCTTCGCGTAAACGGCGCGCGCCCCTTCCTCCGGGTTTTGGATCTGCTTTCGGAGTTGGGACCGAGGTTCACCAGCTGAGCATCCCCAAATCTGCCATGTGTTGCAAAAGTTTACATTAGTGCCCTGCTTTGAGGCGCAGCAAGCGCATCATGGGAATTCAGAATCTGAATCTTGCTGCGGACCGCATCTGTCACGAACCCTTTTGAGGCAACATTTAACGTGACTGTTTTGTCTGCCAGCAGGAGTTCGGGTGGGGGCTTTGTCATCCTTGGTGGTGGCAGAGGAATTGCTCAAATATGTTTTCGATTAAGCAAGAAAGATAAAAAGAAGCGCTGCTTCTGATTGAATACAATGCACCTTGAGGCACCCAAAGCCGGCGGACCGAAACACAGTGACCGCGCCTTCACGCTCGCGGAGGTGGTGGTGTGCATCGCGATTATTGCCATGGCGTTTGGGGCAATCATAACGGCCTATATCCAAGCCGCTAAGCGGGCCAGTTGGTCCGGATACAACCTCGCGGCGCAGGCCTTGTGTCTTCAGCAAATCGAACAGGCCCGCGCTGGTATTTGGGATCCGGTCGGCAGCGGGCGGAATGATCTCAGCAGCCTCAACCTTACAGGGTGGAGCCTTACCAACGGGGTTTGGTCCGGGACCGCTGTTACGGCCCTTAACGTTCCGGTGTCAGGCACGAATTTTACCTGGGCCGTCAACTACGTCACGGTAAGTCAACTTCGCGTGGTGCCCAGTCTTAGTGTGACTTGCCAGGTCGTACGCGTGGACACGGTTTGGCCGTTCAATTGGGGGAGCAATCCCCGTCTTTTTACCAACACCGCTCTCGTCTATTTCGCACCTGAAAATTCCTCCGGCCTATGAAGCTCCATTGCCCGAAGTCTAACGCGGCCAAAACCACGGGCGCGCGATGCGAACGGGCGCTGACGCTCGTCGAGATGATGATTACCATGGGCATTTTCATTATGGTGGTCGCTGCGCTCATTTCTGCCCAAATTTTCAGCCTCAGACTGGATAATCTCGTCGAGAGCAAGTTGGTAGCGAGCGACAATTCGCGCGAAGGTTTTGACAAACTCATCAGGGACATCCGCGAAGCCAAAGTCTGGCAGGTAGGGAACGGGTCGTTTTCGAGTTTCACACCGATTGCCCTGGGCTCGACGAACATAGGCAATGCCCTGAGAATCAGCCTCACTTCCAACACAAACCAGTATATCCAGTACTACTTCGCAATCGTAGACTCCACAAACGAAGGTTGCCTTTACCGGTTTCACAGCGCGGACGCGAACCCTGATATACTTGCCAAGAACCTCACCAATAGTTCCGGCGATACCAAGGTCTTCACGGCCGAGACTTATCGGGGCGTTCCCATTACTGTTCCGACTTACCTGAACGTGATCCATGCCACGCTCCAATTTCATCAATTCCAATACCCGCTGACAACCATCGGACCGTCCTCGAACCACAACTATCTCTATAATTTCTACCAGATGGACATACGGGCCACTCCGCACGCGCCCTCCCCATAATTAGAATACTATGAAAACATGTTTGAACCTTTGGAGGCGCTCCTCGAAAGGATATGCATTGTTGATGGTGTTGATCATTATCGCCGTCTGCATGCTCATCCTGGGGGGCACCCTGTCGCGCACCTACACCGTCTCGACGCTTAACGATCGCAACAGCCAGTTTAATCTGGGCCTAAACGCGGCCGATTCCGCTGTCGAAAAGGTCATCGCCCGGATGCGATATGACTACATCAACAACGCCGATGCGGGAGTAAACAGCAGTCTTACCAACGGGACTTACAAAGTGATGGTGCCGACGAGCGGCGAGAATGCTTACTGGGGAAATTTTCAGTTTTCCGACGCTCAGGGCCATCCTAGCCAGACCTATGTCGCAATCGTTTCCAATAGAACCTACGCCGTGCTCACGGGGACTTACGCCGGTTTGAGCGGCTATCGCACGGTTTATCGAATCGTTTCAAACGTGACGCAACCGAACAGCCACTATCCCTCCATGGTCAACGCCGTCCAGGAAGACGTGGAGAGCGATTCCATTCCCATTTTTCAATTCGCCATCTTTTACAACGGCCTGATGGAATACACCTGGTGCGCTCCCCTCACCGTCGGCGGACTCGTTTTCGCCAATGGACAGATTTATACGGGCAGCTCGGCGGATGTGGAGTTTCAAGGTGCGGTTGCAGCCACGATGGATATTACGTCACCGGCCTGGGCCGGCCACACTGTGGGCCAGTACACCGGCAGCGTTTCCTATGATGCCGGCTCGAAAGTGGGTCAGCCCACCCTCGTATTGCCCATCGCCACAAACACTCCAAACGCGGTACAGACAATTCTACAGGAGCCGCCCGCAAGTGAAGACCCAAATTCTCCCCTCGGGCAACAGCGACTGGCAAACCTGGCTCCCATCAATCTGCTGATCACCAGCACGAACGTCACCGCCGTGATCCAAGTCAGCATCAATGGACAGGTTCCGGGGGCTGATCCGAGTCCGATTACCCTGACTTACACGAACACGCCGGCTTCGCTGAAGACGAATCTTCCCTTTCTTACGACGACCAATACCTTCACCGACCAGCGTGAGAACAACAAAACCGTCCTGGTCGCCCAGATCGACGTCGGCAAATATGCCTCCTGGCTGAGCACCAATGCATCCGTTCTTGCCAAATATCCGGCGGCATCCAGCAACTACCCCACGCTGCTTTACGTGGCAAACGACACGCCGTACAACAGCACTCAACTCCCGGCCGTGCGCCTGAACAATGGCACCTCGCTTCCCTACAACGGTGGCGCCGGTTTCACCGTAGCCACCCCGGATCCACTCTATGTTTGGGGCAATTACAACTGCACCAACTCCGCCTACCTCGCCACAACGAATACCTCCGCCACGGTGCCGGCTGCGCTGATGTGCGACGCCTTAACCATTCTGTCAAGCGCCTGGCTGGATTCCCAGAGCGCCAGCAGTTACAACGGACGCAATCCCGCGGTAGACACGGTCAATGCCGCGGTCCTCGCGGGCATCGTTCTGTCGGACACGAATCACGCGGGCGTCCCCTTCAGTGGCGGCGTCATGAATTTTCCGCGCCTGCTCGAGGACTGGGCCAACGGCAGTGGTGTTGACTTGTGGATGAATACTTCCATTATCAACATGTTTGCCAGCACGATGGCCACGAATATTTTCCAAAATCCCGGTGCGTACTATACGGCGCCTACACGCCATTTCTTTTACAACACAAGCTTTCTTTCCAGGCAGCCTCCCGGCTGCCCGAATGTCAACGTGATCTCGCGTGTCAGTTGGGCTCAAGTGCCGCCAAATACCGTCAACTACAATGTCATTCCCTAAATGCCTATGGCTGTTCGCGGCGGTTTGCGGCAGCGCATCGCTGTTCGCTGACCGCGGCCATGCCGCGGATTCCTCTGACAATACGGCCACCAACCAATCGGGCTTCCACGCTTACGTCGTCAGCCAGCCGGTGCCGAATCTGGCGCCGGTCCCTTGCGGCGTCGCGTCCTTCGGAACGAACCAGTATTCCTTCCTGGTTCCTGACGGCTTCCGGATGAATGGTTCGAGCGCGGAGCAAGTGGTTCTGGTCAACGCCGATTTCGATTGCTTCATCACCTTGAGCCTCGCCAGTCCTGCGCCTTCCAACGCAAAACCCGATTTCTGCCGCGATCTGTTGTTAAGTCAATATCCCGGCGCGAAGATTCTGGAGGAATTCTCGGCGAGCGCCGGCAATCACACGGGACCGGCATTCAATCTGCATTGGACAACTGCCCGGGGCGTCGCTCAATCCGGTCGCTTTGCGTTCATCCCGATGGCGGCGGGCGTTCTTGAGTTCAGCGTGACGACCAAGTCGGACAAATTTCCTGGTGTCCAATCCCCCTTCAACCTCTTCTTGCTGACGTTCCGCACCAACGAGGGAGGCAAGCTCGAGTTCGTAAAGATTTCCGACAGAATATAGGGCACGCAGGCGACTGCGTGCAACTTGGAGACACTTCACTGCCCGCTTTTCAGGCACTTCAACCCGATGGCCCGTTTGTTGCTCCGCCGTCGGCTGGTGTAGCGTTCATCGTTAAACTCGTTAAGATGCTGCTTGCAATCAATTTGCCGAGTCGATAAAGACACATTTATGGCGTTGCCATTTTTGAACAGCGGAGCGCGAAAAAAGCCCGATCAGATGCTGGGCGTGGATCTGGGCGGTCGCATCACCAAGGCTGTCCACTTGCAACGCCGGGGCGACGACCTGGTCCTGCACCGATATGCTCTGCTGGATGCGCCCATCTTCGACAAAACCATTCCGGTCGATTTGCTGGCCGAACATTTAAGGGCCGTGAGCCAGGCGTTTGAAGGCAAGTGCAAATTGGTAACCTTGACGATCGGAGTGAATGACGCGCTGGTGCGGCACGTGGAATTGCCCCCAATGCCGGTGGAAGACATGCGACTGATCCTGAAGAACAACTCCCGCGTCTATTTGCAGCAGGACATGTCCGGTCACGCCTTCGACTGTTACGTCGCCTCCCCACAGCAGGGATCCAACTCGGACGAGTCCGCGAAGAGCCCCGCCGGTCAGCAAAAGCAAAAGGTGCTCATTGCGGGCGTCAAACAGCAACTGCTCGATGATTTCGTCACCGGAGCCAGGAATGCGGGTCTGGTCCCCGATCGCGTCGTCCCCGGTGTCATTGGCCCCGTGAATGCCTTTGAAAGAGCGATGCCCGAGGTTTTTGCCCGCGAGTCGGTGGCATTGGTGGACATCGGCTTCAGATCTTCCTCCATCTCCATCCTGCAGGAAGGAGAGTTGATCCTGAACCGGGTCGTCAATGTCGGCGGCGACCGTTTGACATTGGGCCTGGCCGAGTCCATGAACATCAGCTACGCGGAAGCCGAAGGGATCAAGATTGGAATGGCGCACGAGGTTCAAAGCGTGCTCGAAGCCCAACTCCTGCCGCTGGGCCGTGAATTGCGCGCTTCCATCGATTTCTTTGAACATCAGCAAGACCGCCCGGTCTCCCAGGTGTTCCTCAGCGGCGGCTCGTCCCGGTCTGATTTTATCGTGGAGATGCTGCGGCGGGAACTGATGGCGGACTGCAAGGTGTGGAATCCCACGACATTTTTGAAGCTCGGGTTGTCGCCGGAACAAGCCGCCGAGATTGAACATGTGGCGCCGCAACTGACTGTGGCTGTTGGCGCGGCCTTGACCGCTTTCTAGTTATGCCGATTCAAATCAATTTGCTGGCGGAAGCACAGGCGCTTGAAGAACAGCGCCGCCGCGATCCGGTCAAGCGTGTCATCCTGGCGGGAGTCGTTGCCGTGGTGCTCCTGCTGGTCTGGAGCAGTTCGTTGATGGTTCAAACGATCTTTGCCAAAGGCAATTTGAACAACCTGGACGGCAACCTCAGCGCTCGCACCAACGAATATCGACAAATACTCGAAAGCCAGAGAAAACTGGTCGAGGTCAAACAGAAACTCGAGGCGTTGCACCGGTTAGCCACCACCCGCTTTCTCATGGGGAATCTCTTTGATGCCTTGCAAAAAAACACCGCGGACAATGTTCAATTGGTCCGGATGAGAGTCGACCAAAGTTACATTGTCACCGACGACAGCAATCCGGCCAAGCCGTCGACAGCAACGGAAAGGATGGTCCTGATACTGAATGCCAAAGACACCAGTCCCGCGGGTGACGCTTACAACAAGTTCCAGGATGCCCTGTCCAGCGCGCCCTACTTTCAAGGCGTTCTGGGAAGAGGGGCGGGATTCCGTCTGGCCACCCTGGGTGCGCCGCAAACGGACCCGGAAGGGAAACAATTTGTTTTCTTCACACTCGAAGCCCGTTTTCCGGACAAAACGCGATGAGCCGAATTTCCAAACAGAAAAGGAACCAGTTGATCCTGGTTGCCCTGGTAACCCTCCTGGTCGTGGCTGGCCTCTGGTTCAGCCTGATTCGCTACCAGCAGGACAACCTGGTAAGCCTGGCCGCAAAAACACAGAAGAGCCGGATCACGTTCTCGCAGATTCAGGACACAATCAAGAACAGCCGGGAAATTGAAGCCTCCCTCAACGCCCTCAGCAATAGACTCGCCGAGCAGGAGGGAGACATGGCTTCGGGCGATTTGTACAAATCAATGATCAATATCATCAAGAGTTTCAAGGCGCCATACCGGGTGGATATTCCTGAATTCCACTCCGGCGGCGACGCGGTACCCGTGAATCTGCTCCCTAAATTTCCTTACAAACAAGTGACTCTGGGCATTTCTGGGACGGCTTACTACTATGATCTGGGCAGGTTTGTGGCTGATTTCGAAAACCAGTTTCCCAGCTCCAGGATATCCAACCTCGAATTGGTTCCGGCTTCAGCATCCGGCCCGGAGGAAAAACTTTCATTCCGGATGGACATCATTTCGCTGGTGAAACCCGGCGTAGCGCGTCCGGCAATTACTCCATGAAACTCCGATTTCAATTCATTGCGGGATCTTCAATTGCGGCGCTGATGTGGCTTGGCGCGGTCGCCGTCTATTCCGCCCCTCCGGAAAAAAAGGCCGCAGCGGCCGCTCAACTCACCGGAAGCAACGCGATTCCTCAATCCGTTTTCACCGTCCCGGCCACCCCCAAAGAAGGCCGCGATCCTTTCTTTCCCAATGCCCGTTACCTGTACGGCGGGCCCGTCGTCAAAACTCCAACTTTGCCGGGCGCCGACCTGCTCGTTCTGAACGGGGTTTCCGGCAGCGCAGACCACAAGCTGGCAATGATCAACGGGCGCACCGTGGCTGAAGGCGAAGAAGCCGAGGTTTCGACCGCATCCGGCCGCGTGAAGCTGCGCTGTATCGAAATCAAAGGCGAATCCGCCATAGTCGAAGTCAGCGGCGAGCGCAAAGAGCTTCATCTCCGCTCCAGCGAGTAATTCATCGAGCCGCCGGTTCGCTGTCCGCACGAAAGGCGGGAAGCAAGGAAGTTTGTCCTAATGATGGACAAGGAGCCTCTTCACAAGGTGTTTTCTTTACGTTAATCCCGAAATCCTCCCCCTGACCGCCTTGGCACCACGGCTGCTAAACAACCGCCCGCAGAGATAAAATATCTTTGGGTATATCTGTAAAAAATAAAAGACATGAAACCTAAAATCATCATCGCGATGTTCAGTGGGCTTCTCGCCGGCAGCTTGGCGGTGTCGGCCCAAAACAATCCGCCTGCCGCTATGGACGCCGGCGGAAATTCAACCAACGCCGCAGCGCAGGCAACCACCGCCGCTGCGGGTACCGCCGATTCCACCACCGCAACCAATGCCGCTGCGCCATCGAGTGCCGCGTCCGCGAACGCTGGTGTGACGTCAACCAACGCGACGGCAGCCAACGAAGTCGTGGGAGCCACCAACGAGACGACCAGCGGCGCCACCGAGCCCGTAACCCCGGTCGCGGCGCCATCAGCCCCAATCATTCCCTTGGTGGTCATGGATGACGTGCCGCTCACCGACGCCATCAAGAATCTGGCTCGCCAGGCGAACATTAATTACATGCTCGATCCCAAGATCTCCTTCGGCCAGCCCGGACCGGATGGCCGGCCGGTGCCTCAACCCACTGTGTCGATCCGCTGGGAGAACATCACGGCCGAACAGGCATTGAACGCCCTGCTCAACAACTACACGCTTCAACTCGTGGACGATCCCAAAACCAAAATCGCCCGCATAACCATCAAAGACCCGGCAGCTCCCGATCCGCTGGTGACGAAGATTATCCAACTCAAATACGCCAGCCCGAGCAATATCCTCAACGCCGTGCAGACGACGTTGGTCGATCACCGGAGCAAGGTCATGGGCGATGTTCGCACCAGCCAATTGGTGGTGCTCGCCACGGAGAAGGAAATGGACTCGGTCGATGAACTGGTGGTCCGCTTGGATCAACCTACCAAACAAGTGCTCATCGAAGCGAAATTGATGGAAACCTCCATCAATCCGCAAACGGTCAAGGGCGTCGATTGGTCGGGAACTCTCGCGGCACAACGCGTCACCGTCGGCAATAACGCCTTGCAGGGCACGCCCGCAACACCTCCGATCACATACGTTGATCCAAACACCGGAATTCCAACCACAATCGCAGGCACAGCGGGATCCATCGGCGGCATCCTCGGCATTCCGCAGTTGATCGGCAGCCTGACCAAAGGCAGCTTCTTCAGCCCGGCCACTGCGTTCCTGAATGCGGACGGCGTCAGCGCCGTGGTGTCATTCCTGAACCAGAATTCCGAGGCGAAGGTGATCTCCGAGCCGCGAGCCGTCACGTTGGATAACGAGCCGGCCCACCTCGAAGTCACGCGCGCCACCCCGATTATCAACGTCACCGCCGGCACCGCCAATACCACCGGTGGTTCTCAAATTACCTACACCAACCTGGGTGTCATCCTCGATGTCACTCCGCGCATCTCCGCGAATAACTTCATCAACCTGAGAGTTGTTCCGGAAGTTTCGCGAAAATTCGACACCGTTACCAAAACGATCAACGGCGCCGTGTTCCAGGCGGATGAATACGACCTTCGCAGAATCGAAACGCACGTCATGATTCCCAGCGGGAATACGCTGGTGTTAGGCGGCCTCGTTTCGGATGAAATCAGCACCAAGAACGTCAAGGTTCCGATACTGGGCGACCTGCCCCTTATCGGCCTCGCCTTCCGGCAAGACACCAAGTCTCGCCAGAAAAACAACCTCCTGGTGTTTATCACCCCGACCATCGTGCAGGATTCGGACTACCAGGAAACCAAGAGTGATTTCCTGAAGACTCCCATGGTCGGCGACAAACAACGCGACTGGGGTGCCTGGGACAGCGGCAAACCCTACGATTGGAGCAAGCTGGTTCCCTGGTAAGAGTCTTAAGAACAGCTAAATCGTCAGAAAACCGCCGCCTCACGCGGCGGTTTTCCTTTTGGCCGGGCACCCCTCGCGGTCTTAACCGGGCGCGGTTTCCCCAATGCGCTTGAGGTAATCAAACGCGTAAATCCCCGTCGCATGCCCGTCGGCCCAAACGGGCTGAATCGCGTAACCCCCCACCTGGCTCATCCGTACCATCCGGAATGCGTCCGGCGATAACGGACGATCCGGATTTTTGTAAACATGGCCCAGAACATCCATCTCCCCCTTGCAGCCGGCGCAC
>Ga0265338_10010466_pt1 | contig 10868 bp, 13 predicted proteins | sample 42126metaG_FD_193579 | JGI IMG/M metagenome (GOLD analysis project Ga0265338, IMG submission 193579) | Rhizosphere microbial communities from Carex aquatilis grown in University of Washington, Seatle, WA, United States - 4-21-26 metaG | ecosystem: Host-associated > Plants > Roots > Rhizosphere... | reverse complement strand
CGCGATCTGCATCTTCACACTCGTGCGATTGGGCGCACAAAGCGAAGCGTCGAGCGAGCTGCGCGAACCTTACGAGCCGATGCCGCCGCAAGCCTCGCCCACCGCGCTCGAACTCGATCCGCGCAGTTCGGAACATGCACCGCAATAGAGTCGGCGTTCAGTGCGGCAAGCCGATATCCAGCCATTTGTCGGGATGCTTGTCGCTGTCGTCATGCTTGTGCCCACGGCGATCTGAATCGTCGTCATCGCGTTCATCGTCATCGTGCGGCCGCGCGCCAAACGCAAATCCGATATCCGGGCCAGGCTGGTAGTTCGAGCCGTGTTCTTCCACGCACGGATGCTTCTCCAAATTTCGCAGCACCGCTTCGATCTCGGCTTCGATGTCGTGTAACCGTTTCAGATCGGGATAATCAGGCGACTTGCGGTCGATCTTCTTTTTGTCGCGATAGTCGGCCACATGGTGTTGGTATGTACGGTATTCGGCCCAAAGCTCGTCGAGCTGTTCTTCGCTCTTGAAGCAATAGATCTTCGCGATCGAATCGCGAAGCGAATTGCCATCGATTTTGAGCTCGATGTAGCCTGTGTCCACGGCGCCCAGGCCATCGCCTCCAGGATGGAGCAATCCTGGCTGCGGTGGCGGCGTGCAAAGTCTTTCGCTCAGATTGCCGATGGCATCGGTGATCTGCCCGTAGATCGTCCAGAGCTGGTCGATACGCCAGTCATGCGGTATCTTTTTGAGATTCGGATAATAGGATTTTTCGAGAGCTTTGATGGCTTTCAGATATTCAAGCGCTTTATCGTACCAAGGCTGAAGCTCGTTTTCGTTTTTGATACAGGGAACGGCTTTGATTTCGTCGCGCAGCTTCATGCCGTCATCCTTGAGGGATTCGTAAGTCGGCGCGGGTGCGGGTGAAGGAGACGGCGCGGGCGGCGTTTGCGCAATGGCAGATAACGGCAACAATGCCGCGAGCAAAACGATCGCAAATCGAAATTTCATGACGCCCCCCCCAACAATCCGGCTCAGAGGAGCAAACTATCACGCAGGTCGCATGCAAGCCGCGACAAATGCATACCCCAAATGGGGTAGGACACACATGTTCGGTCGATCGCGAATGAAGCTTAGGGCTCGGCCAGCTCGTCTGCCGGCTTGTCCGATGTATCTTGCGGCACATCCGGCGGCGAAATCGTTTCAGAAAGCGGTTTCAGCGTCGCACCTTTTTTCGCGGCCCGCTTGAGCGCGCGTTCGCGCTTGTCAGCGGCGCGCTGCACGGCGAAGTCGAGTTCAAGCTGTGAACACAGGCCCAGCGTCACCGGATCGACGGCCTTGATGTTCGTCGCGTTCCAGTGCGAGCGCTCGCGGATTTTTTGAATCGTCGCCTTGGTCGTGCCGATCAGCTTGACGATGTCGGCATCGGTGAATTCGGGGTGGTTGCGCAGAATCCAATAGACCGCGTCCGGCTTGTCCTGGCGTTTGGAAACCGGCGTATAACGCGGAACCTTTTTCTGACGCACAGCCGGCATCTTGTGCTTGGAGACGGCCATCTTCAGGCGCGCCTTCGGATTTTTTTCGGCTTCCTCGATCTGCTCGCGCGTCAGTTGGTTGGAGGCGACGGGATCCTGGCCTTTGATCCCTTTGGCCACATCCTCGTCGGCGATGCCTTTCACTTCGAGCGGATGCAAGCCGCAGAAATCGGCGATCTGGTCGAAGGTGAGCGATGTGTTGTCCACGAGCCAGACGGCGGTCGCCTTCGGCATCAGCGGCTTGAGTTCTACGGCCATGACAAAATCCTTTTCGTCCCGGGCGGCCCTTCCGGGTCCGTCCCTTCGCTCGACTTTAATATTTCGAGGAAGGCCGGTCTTTTAGCGGGAAGGTCCGGTCAGGGAAAGGGTTTTCTAGAAAGTCAGCAAAATCTTGCCGATATGCCCGCTTCCGGCCATCCTCGCGTGGGCATCCTGGGCTTCGGCCACCGGATATTTGCTGTCTATCACCGGCACGATCTGGCCGGCCTCGATCAGAGGCCAGACGGTCTTGAGAACGGCGTCACGGATGGCGCCTTTCTCGTCGTTGGTTCGGCCGCGCAATGTCGTCGCCATGAGGCTTAGCCGTTTCATCATCATCGGCGCGAAATTGACGGTCGCATTCATTCCGTTCTGATAGGCGATATTGACGATGCGGCCCCAAACGGAAGCCGCGCTCATATTGCGCTGAATGTAGTCGCCGCCGACCATATCGAGAATGACATCGACGCCCTTGCCGCCGGTTTCCGCTTTGACGATTTCGACAAAATCTTCCTCGCGATAATTGATTGCGCGTTTCACGCCGAGCTTCTCACACGCGTTACATTTATCTTTCGATCCGGCGGTTGCGAAAACGGTGTGCCCGAGTGCGGCGCAAAGCTGGATCGCGGCTGTGCCGATGCCGCTCGATCCCCCGTGGATCAAAATGCTATCGCCGGATTTCATGCGCGCGGCATCGACAAGGTTTGTCCAGACTGTGAAATAGACTTCCGGCAACGCCGCGGCATCGACCACGCTTATTCCACGCGGGATCGGCAGCACGGATTGAACCGAGGCCGCGGCGAATTCGGCGTAACCGCCGCCGGCGATCAAAGCGCAGGCTTTGTCGCCTACGCGTAAATTGGTGACTCCCGCGCCAAGTTCCACGATTTCCCCAGAGACTTCCATGCCGAGCGTTTGGGATGCGCCCGGCGGTGGCGGATACATGCCCATCGCCTGGGCAATGTCGGCGCGGTTGATTCCCGCGGCTGCAACCTTGATGAGCACTTCGCCCGCATTGACGTGCGGCTTGGCAATCTCCTCAAGCGAAAGACGATAATCCTTTCCTTGCTGGCCGATGGCGATTGCTTTCATGATGAACACGGCCTTGCGCGGAAATTCGGGAGTGGACACTATCAAACGGTTCGCAGGAGCGCACCACATGGATCCGGAAGAACTTCTGCCAAAAAAGAAAGCACCGGAAATCCTTCTGGGACAGGACTTATCGGATATGTCCGAACATGAACTCCATGCGCGCATCGCCGCGATGGAAGCGGAGATTTCGCGTTGCCGTGCCGCCATTACAAACCGGCAATCGACCAAAGCTGCCGCCGCGAATTTTTTCCGCAAACCTTAATTTCGCACACGCGAAGTGTTGGCGGCGCGGTAGAATATCAATGATTAATGTGCACTCTGTCCGTTAGCGATGTGCAAAGTATGCGTTGCGCGAATGCATCGCCAATCGTGATCTCGTGCTAAACAGCTTCCGCGTGCTTGCACAGCGCGAGCGCAGCTTGATAACTTTCCAACCGGGATGAATGGGGCCGCACGGCATGTCGCTGATTGAGAACGACGACGAAAACCTACACGGCATTACCCCGCAATCTTTCACCGGTTCCATGCTTTTCGAGAGAACCTTCGACGAGGGTATGTCCTTGGTCGAGGAAACCGCACGCTATCTCGACGGAAAAGGCCGCGATGAATCGCGCGACCTGCCACGCAAGGCTGCTCTTCTTTATGCTGGCGAAAGCATGCGCGTCACCACGCGTCTGATGCAGGCAGCGAGTTGGCTTCTCGTTCAGCGCGCGGTGCATGAAGGCGACATGGAAGCGGAGCAGGCTGCCGGCGAGCGTTATCGCCTCGGTTCAAAGGAAATTTGTCTGGGCGGACGCGACGAAGCGAGTGAGCTTCTGCCATTGACCTTGCGCGACCTTCTTGCCCGTAGCGACAATCTCTATCGCCGTATTGCACGGCTGGACGACGTCCTGTTCGGCGGAGGCACTCCGAACCTCGGCGTGCAAAACCATCTCAACCGCCTGCAGCAGGCGTTCGGCAGCACATCCAATTAATCCGAAAATCGCCTGGGCGACTATTTCTTGACGTATTCGGCGAAGCGCTTGTTGAAGCGCGTCAGGCGGCCGCCGCGGTCGACCAATTGCTGCTGGCCGCCGGTCCACGCCGGATGCGTCGAGGGATCGATATCCAGCGTCAGCTTCTGGTCGGATTCGCCCCAGGTCGTGCGGGTCTTATAGGTCGTGCCGTCGTTCAAAACGACGTTCACGAAGTGATAATTGGGATGAATGCCCTTTTTCATGACTGACCTTCCGGACCCGGCTTTGAGGGGGCGGCTTATACGAGAACGATCCAGGACTGGCAAGATTGGCCGTGACCGTTCGCAAAAAGGCAATTTCGCCGCATGCCGGGCGTGGTTTCCGGCAGCCGAAACCCCTACATAAGGCGCATGTCGCAGTCGGGCCAGGAATACGCGGAACAGATTGAGCACCTGGCGCAAAGTCGCGCCAAAAGCCGCTCGCTCACACCGCTCAGCGCGCTCTGGCCATTTATCCGGCCTTTCCGGTTTCGGATCGGCGCGGCGGCTGTGGCGCTCATTGTATCGTCGGGAGCCACACTGGTTCTGCCGGCGGCGTTACGCTCGCTGATCGACCGCGGGTTCAGCGCCGACCAGATCGAGGCGATCTCGCACTATTTTGGCCTCTTTATGTTGGCGGCGGCGGTGCTGGGGGTATCGACGGCGATACGCTTCTATTTCGTAACGTGGCTTGGCGAACGCGTGATCGCAGATCTGCGCAAGGCGGTGTTTTCCAACGTCATTGGACTTTCGCCCGTGTTCTTCGAAGTCACGCGCACCGGCGAGGTGCTGTCGCGCCTTACCGCCGACACGACGCTAATTCAGACCGTCGTGGGTTCGTCCGCATCCATTGCCGCGCGCAATAGTGTCATGTTCATCGGTGGATTGACGCTGATGTTCGTGACGTCGGTGAAACTTACTGTGTTCGTTATCGGCGCGGTTGTGCTGGTGATGATCCCGTTGATGCTGTTCGGCCGCTGGGTTCGCACGCTTTCGCGCAAAAGCCAGGATCGGCTCGCGGATACATCTGCCCACGCCAGCGAAACCATCAACGCGGTGCAGACCGTTCAGGCTTTCACGCACGAATCCATCGAGCGCGCGCAATATGGCGCGGCGGTCGAACAATCCTTCGATGTCGCGATTTTGCGCACGCGCGCGCGCGCTGCGATGACGGCTGTTGTGATCTTCGCCGTGTTTGGCTCCATTGCGGGTGTCGGCTGGGTCGGCGCGCAGGACGTCGTTGCCCATGCGATGACCGCCGGCCAGCTTGTGCAGTTCATCTTCTATGCGGGCATCGTGGCCGGCGGTGTCGGCGCCCTGAGCGAAACCTACGGCGATCTTCAACGCGCAGCGGGTGCTTCGGAACGTCTGAGTGAACTTCTGCAGGTTGAGCCCGAAGTCAAAGCACCTCCCAAGCCGGTCGCACTCGCCAAACCGGGCCGGGGCGCCGTGACGTTTCGCGATGTGACCTTCCGCTATCCCGCGCGGCCCGATCACAAGGCACTCAACGGATTCACGCTCGATATTCAGCCTGGCGATGCGGTCGCGCTCGTCGGGCCAAGCGGCGCGGGAAAGTCCACCGTATTCCAATTGCTCTTGCGTTTCTTTGCGCCGCAATCGGGAACGATTTTGTTCGACGGCGTGGATATGGCGTTGCTCGACCCGATCGATCTTCGCCGTCACATCGCGCTGGTTGCGCAGGATCCGGTAATATTTTCAGGTTCCATCGCCAGCAACATCCGCTACGGCCGTCCGGATGCGAGCGATGAGGATGTGCGTAACGCCGCGCGCGCCGCTGTTGCAGATGAATTCATCGATCGGCTCCCGCAGGGCTATGAAACAGTGGTCGGCGAGCGCGGCATGACGCTCTCGGGCGGACAGCGCCAGCGTCTCGCGATCGCGCGCGCGATCTTGCGCGATGCGCCGCTCCTGTTGCTCGACGAGGCGACGAGCGCGCTCGATTCAGAGAATGAACGCCTCGTGCAGCAGGGCCTGAGCAATCTGATGGCGGGACGCACGACCATCGTCATCGCGCATCGCCTCGCGACCATTCAGCGTCTGAAACGTATCGCCGTGATGGAAAGCGGCCGCATCGTCGGCGAGGGTGGCCACGCCGAGCTTATCGCGCGCGGTGGTTTGTATGCGCGGCTTGCGCAACTTCAGTTCTCGAACGATCTGCAGCTGACAGGTTAAACAAAAAGGGCGCCGCGATAGGCGCCCTTTTTTACTCTTCGACCGCGCGACTTAGGCCGCGACGATCTCGCCGCCTTCCGGATCGCGCAGCACATAGCCACGTCCCCAGACGGTTTCGATGTAATTGTCGCCGCTGGTCGCCGCCGCGAGCTTCTTGCGCAGCTTGCAGATGAAGACGTCGATGATCTTCAATTCCGGCTCGTCCATCCCGCCATAAAGGTGGTTCAGGAACATTTCTTTCGTCAGCGTCGTGCCTTTGCGGAGCGAAAGCAGCTCCAGCATCTGATATTCCTTGCCGGTCAGGTGCACGCGCTGGCCATCCACTTCGACGGTCTTGGCGTCGAGATTGACGGTGAGCTTGCCGGTCGTGATGACCGACTGCGAATGGCCCTTCGAGCGGCGGACAACGGCGGAGATGCGCGCGATCAACTCGTCCTTGTGGAAGGGCTTGGTCATATAATCGTCGGCGCCGAAGCCGAGAGCCTTTACCTTCGCTTCGACGATGGCATTGCCCGAAAGGATCATCACCGGCGTTTGCACCTTTGCGAGGCGCAGCGTCTTGAGGACTTCGAAGCCGCTCATGTCGGGAAGTTGCAGGTCCAGCACCACGATGTCGTAATCATAGAGCTTGCCGAGGTCGATGCCCTCTTCGCCCAAATCCGTCGTGTAGACGTTGAAGCCTTCGCTCCGCAGCATCAGCTCGATGCTGCGCGCCATCGCGCTATCGTCTTCAATCAAAAGCACTCGCATCTCTTTAACCCCTCTGCCGGCAGCCACCTGCCGTGGTTAACGAATGCGTAGAAGCTAAACGGAATTGGTTAACAAGCACTTTAACACTTTCCGGTAAGTAGAGGGGTCAGGAACACGGCCTAACCAAGTCTAACCGAACAGGGGCCATCCCCTTGATTCGATTTGTTAAGTTTACCGCGGTTTAAATCCTTCCCGGCAAGATGAGACACCAAAAACCCGGCTTCCCGCCGGCCCAAGGACGAAAATGCTCGCACTTCTCAAGGAAATAGAGGCCGTTCCCGCGCTCTGCCGCTTCGGCAGGGTGTCTCGGATCGAAGGCCTTCTGGTTGAAGTGACGGGTGCCGCCGGCGCCATCAGCCTGGGCGGACAGGTGAAACTCACGTCTTCGACGGGCAAACAAATTCCGTGTGAGGTCGTCGGCTTTCGCGACGGCCGCGCGCTGGTGATGCCGCTTGGTGCGCTTGATGGTGTGACACTTGGCACGCGCGCGGATTTTCACGATCGCCCGCCCGAGATTTTTCCAAGCAAGGGATGGCTTGGCCGCGTCGTCGATGCATTTGGAAAACCGGCGGACGGCAAAGGCCCGTTGCGGTTGGGTGCGATCGGCTATCCGCTGAAAGCCCCCGCGCCATCCGCACACACGCGTGCGCGCGTCGGCGGCAAACTCGATCTTGGCGTGCGTGCGCTCAATGTCTTCGCCACATGCTGCAAAGGCCAGCGCATGGGCATCTTCTCCGGCAGCGGAGTCGGCAAATCCACATTGCTCGCCATGCTCGCCCGCAACACGGATGCGGACGCTATCGTGATCGGTCTTGTCGGTGAGCGCGGCCGCGAGCTTAAGGAATTCATCGAAGACGACCTCGGCGAAGAAGGCTTGGCGCGCAGCGTCGTCGTCGCCGCCACATCCGACGAACCCGCGCTCGTCCGCCGTCAGGCAGCCTACATGGCGATGGCCATTGCGGAACAACTTCGGGACCAGGGCTTGCATGTACTGCTGTTGATGGACTCGGTGACCCGTTTCGCTATGGCACAACGTGAAGTCGGCCTCTCCGCCGGAGAGCCGCCCGCCAGTAAAGGTTATACGCCGACCGTGTTCGCGGAATTGCCGCGATTGCTGGAACGCGCGGGGCCCGGACCGGCCGGCAGCAAGGGTTCGATCACCGGCTTGTTTACGGTTCTTGTCGAAGGCGACGACCACAATGAGCCGATCGCCGATGCGGTGCGCGGCATTCTTGACGGCCATATTATCCTGGAACGGGGCATCGCCGAGCGCGGACGCTACCCCGCCATTAATATTCTCAAGTCGGTGTCGCGCGCCATGCCGGGCTGCAACACCGAGGATGAGCAGAAAATCGTCCAGCGCGCGCGCGGGCCGCTCTCGACCTATGACGACATGGCCGAATTGATCCGCTTGGGCGCCTACAAGGCCGGCACAAATCCGGAAGTCGATGCGGCGGTGAAACTCCAGCCGCAACTCGATGCGTTCTTAAGCCAAAGAAAAGACGAGCACAGTACATTGGCGGAGGGTTATTCCGCGCTGAACGCTATCGTCGGTGCGGGGAAAGGTAACGCGACATGAAACGCGGCGATTCACTGATGCGTCTGAAGCGCTTTCGCGTGGACGACATGAAGCGCAGGCTGGCGACGCTCGATGGCATGAAGGCCGATCTGGAGCGCAAGCTCGCCGATCTCGAAGAGAGCGTCGCGCGTGAACGTCATCGCGCCAACGATTCCGATATCGGCCGTCTCGCATTCCCATCGTTTCTGCGTTCCATCGACAGCCGCCGCGAAAACCTCAAGGCCACTCTGAAGGAAATCGAACGCGAGCGTGCCCAGGCACAGGAAGAACTGACGGCCGCGTTCCAGGATCTGAAAAGCCTTGAACTTGCAACCGAGCAGCAGGCCAAACGCATCGCCGAAGTCGAAGCGCGCCGCTCGCAATCGCGCATCGACGAAATGGCCATCGTCCGGCATTTGCGCAAACACGCTCTGCGTCAGGCTTAAGAAGAGCGAATAGGGAGTGGTGAGCGGCGAATAGCTGCTCGTGACCGTTCCATTCGCCACTCGCCATTCGCTATTCGCCTCGTTAGCATCCGCGACTGCTTTGCGGGGCGTTGCCTATGTCTTTTTCGGAAGTGATTTCGCCGTTGATCGGCCGGCTGGTGCTGGCGTGGTTTTTCCTCAGCCAGGCCCTCACCTCGGCGCATCAATGGCACGCCACGGTCTTGATGATGGCGATGAACCGTGTGCCGGCGCCGGAACTGATGCTGGCCTTGAGCCTGCTGGTCATGATCGTCGGCGCGTTGTCGCTGATCGCGGGCTTTAACGCGCGCGTCGGCGCGTTGCTTCTCTTCGCATACATGGTCATCGCCTCGGTTGCGATGCATCCTTATTGGAAACTCTCCGATCCCGCGGTGCGCCTGTCGGATTATGAGATCTTCGCGCGCAATATCGCTATCGCGGGCGGCCTGCTGGTCCTTGTCGGCTCCGGCCCTGGCCCCTTCGCCGTGGACAACAGTGGCGGCGGCGGGAAGAAGAAGTAAGGACGCCCATCCGGATTTTCGCGAATGTTCGATAGTGTTACAACGCATTGCGAACGACGCGCATTATTTTTTAACTGCCGGAAAGGGCCGATCATGACGAATGAAGACGACGTTTTGGAAGCCCTCGACAAGCCGCGCGCACTCTTTGCGGTGCAGCAGCGCGTCGATCCCAGCAACAAGAGCACGGATGCGCTTCAGGAACTTCTGATGCGTATGCGCGCGGCCGGAAAAGTGAAGTTCGACATCAAGACGGGGAAGTGGAGCAGGGCGTAAAGCGCAGCCCGCGCGGAACGCGAACCGGCTTTGAGAGGTTAGATCTCAAAGCGTCAGGCCGCGAACCGCATGCAAACCGTGGCGGTGGTGCGAAAGTGCCCGATTGATGTGGGCTAGAGAGAAAGCTTCGGCGGGCCTGCTTAATAGCAAACACAGATAAGCCTCGCCGGGAAAATCCTCGCGAGGCTTATCTTTATGGCGTGAAACCGAGCGGCGCCGGTTCGCGGCGCCGCGCCAATTCGCTAGCCCAGAACCGTGTTGCGGATTGCGCTGACGATAGCGATCACCACGCCAAACGCGATCGCATAGGCGAGCACGAGCTGCATCGGTAGGCCGAGGAACTGGTGCCAGTCGGCTTGCGCCAGCGGTCCGGCCTTCGCGCCCTGCAGCGCAATCGCGCGCAGATAGACGAGCAACGAAAATGCCACGAGCGCGATGACCGTGGTCGAGATCAGCGATCCCATTTCCTGCATCAGGAAGCCCGCGCCGAGCGCCACGACCGCCATCAGGACAAGCGTGATCGTGTCGGACGAGGTGATGATATGAAGAATAGTGTTCCAGACATCCATAACCGCAGACATGTATTTCCCCCTTCAACATCCGGCCGACCGGATGCGCGGCATTCGCCGCTCCCTTTATGTTGTAGCGAAATGATACACCAAAATCGGCGCGCAGCGAATGGCCAATGCGCAACGCGCGGTTGCTGCGGTAACCATCGATACGCGGGGAAGTTTGGTTAACGGATGCCGGTCCGCGAAGCGGGCACCGGGCGCGACGCTATCCGGTCTTGGATTTGCCGCGCGATGGTTTCGATCGCGCGCGAGGCGGGCGCCTGCGGGTAAAGTGTCAAAAGATGACATTGGCGGCGAACCGCTTCTCCGGCCTTGGAGTCGCGCGGGATGCCGCCGAGATATTCAGGCGCGATCTTGAGAAAAGCCTGGGCAGTTGTTGCAAGGGCGTCGAACGTGCGTAGCGCCTCGTTTTCCGAACCGGCCATGTTGACCAGGACCATCGGCGAGCGCGACGGAGCGGCGCGGACGAGCAATTTCGTGAAGGCGTAGGCGTCGGTGAGCGCCGCGGGATCCGGCGTCATGACGAGGATGGTTTCATCGGCCGACGAAGCGAATGCCATTGTTGTTGCGTCGATGCCCGCTCCAAGATCGAGCAGGATGCGATCGTAGTTTGTCGCCGCGCGCAGGGTGATGAGGAGACGCCCGGCGTCTTCTGGTGTCGCGTTAGCAAAT
>Ga0265338_10010465_pt1 | contig 10868 bp, 8 predicted proteins | sample 42126metaG_FD_193579 | JGI IMG/M metagenome (GOLD analysis project Ga0265338, IMG submission 193579) | Rhizosphere microbial communities from Carex aquatilis grown in University of Washington, Seatle, WA, United States - 4-21-26 metaG | ecosystem: Host-associated > Plants > Roots > Rhizosphere >... | reverse complement strand
CCGCCATCTTGCCGCCCATGACCGCGGCGAGACGATTTTCCAGGATGAGCGACGAATCGAAGTTTTCGACCTGCAGGAACCACTCGGCAGCCTGCTCCAAAGCCTTCTTAGGAATTAATCCAACAATTTCGCTCGAGAGTGGAGTGACGCCATAACGAGCGGCTTCGCGCTTGACCATCTCAAACACCCGATGAACCGGCGTTTGCTCGAAGTCGGTCAGGTTCATCGACACCTGAGCCAGGCCGCGCACGAGGAATCCAGCGCCCTTTACGAAGCGCATGCCTCCGTTCGAGAAGCGCACTGCCTTAGCAATCTTTTTGGCAACGTCGACGTCGGGTGTGTTGAGGAAGACGTTATAAGCCACAAGGAATTTGCGTGCGCCAACGACGGTGGCGCCTGCCGTGGGATGAACGCGCGGCTCACCAAAGTCCGGGCGCCGCGCGGGATTGGTCGCGATTTCTGCACGGATGCCTTCAAATTGTCCCCGGCGGATATTCTCCAGTCCCTGGCGCTCGGGAGTCCTGGCGGCGGCCTCGTACAGATAAACCGGAACCTGGTAACGCTTCCAGACTTGCTCCCCGACGTGGTTGGCCATGGCGACGCAGTCTTCAATGCTGACGCCATCGATCGGGATGAAGGGAACGACGTCGGTGGCGCCCATGCGAGGATGCGCGCCGGTGTGAACATTGAGGTCGATCAGTTCCGCGGCCCGGCCTACGCCTCGGATGGCCGCTTCCTGAATCGCCTCGCGCTCGCCAACCAGTGTGATGACCGAGCGATTGTGGTCGTGATCGCTCTCGCGATCGAGCAGGTAGACGCCCGGCATTTTCATGGCGTCAAGGATGGCATCAACTTTAGCCTTGTCGCGGCCTTCAGAGAAGTTCGGAACACATTCGACGAGCGTGGACATAACGGAAGAGCATAGCTGGGGGTTGAGTGGGCGCGCAAGGTTCGCGGCTGGTTCCGCACGACAGCAAATTCTTAACCACAAAGAACGCTGAGGATACCGAGGGACGGTTTATGGTCTTCTGCCACCGAAAAACTTTCCCACTCCCAGGCGCACCTGCACTGTATTCACACCCGGATTCGGAGTCGCTAGTCCCGCGTTCGAGATATGCATGTAGCGGAGCTCGAGACTTACGTTGTGCCTTGCCCCGAGGACGTGCACTCCAAAGGCGGCCTGGTCGGTAAAATTGACGGTATTCGTGCCGGTGGGGACGTCGTGGCTGGTGAACAGCGTGCCGCCGGTGAGTTCCAGATAGGGCGACAGGCGTCCGTGGCGGATGAAATTCCACTTGAGGCCGATGGGGTCGAAACCCACGCCGTAGGCCGTGTTGGCGGGTTGGAAGACCAGGAACAGAGGGACAGCGTCGACCGCATACTCGAAGCGTCCGCGGAGAAAGCCAGGGAGATGCGGGCCCGTGAGAATCCAGCCGTAACGCAGGCCGGCATTGAAGACACCGGTATTGCCTCGTCCGCCGCTGACGGAGTGACCGCCGCCCGACCAGATCTGCACTTCGTGCCCGCCTTGTTCAGGGCTGGTCTGGGCGAGGATCAGTTGCGATGCGATCAGCAGGATACCGGCAATGATCAGGGAAGGCCGCATGATTGAGTGACCGAAAAAGCAGGTTCCTCGCTTCGCTCGGAATGACAAGATGTGCCTGGCGCTAGTCCTCTTTGCTGGGCCGGTGCGCCACAAGTTGCAGCAGATCGCGGGCTACGCGCGTGGTGTTATGACGCGCAACGCCGGCTTCCTCCAAATAGTCGCCGAGGACGGGAACCACGCCGAGCGCTTCGACGGCGTCGAGATCGTTGACAATCTGACAGGCGCCTTCGCTCGCGTACTTGGTTTTGAGCTCCTCGGACACCGGTGTACGGTTGATAAGGGCGAAGTCGAAAATCTGCTTCTGAGCGTGCCGATTCAGCGCGCGCACGTGGTCAGCTGCGGTCAGATCCAGGCTTTCATTGGCTTGCGTCATCAGATTACAGATGTAGACCTTGGTGGCGGGTGAATCGACAATAGCCTGCGCAATGCCGCGCACCAGCAAGTTCGGAATCAGGCTGGTGAATAGCGAGCCGGGACCGATCGTGATCACGTCTGCGTTCGCGATGGCTTCGAGCGTCTGGGGCATGGGCCCAACGTTGGGCGGAACGAGGAACAGTTCGCGAATGCGTCCCTTGCTGGCCGTGATCCTGGTTTCGCCGCGAACCCGCGTGCCGTCTTCCATCAGCGCTTCGAGTTCGATGTTGGAAGTGGTCGCGGGGTAGATGTGGCCGCGGGTGAGTAAGATTTCCGACGAAAGCCGCACCGCCTCAGAAAAATCAGAGGTGAGGGAGGTGAGCGCCGCCAGAAACAGGTTGCCGAAGCTGTGGCCTTCGAGTCCAGAGCCTTTGTCGAAGCGGTGGCGGAAAAGTTTCGAGAGCAGAGCCTCGTCTTCGCTGAGGGCGACAATGCAGTTGCGGATGTCGCCGGGCGGCAACATGTTCAGCTCTTTGCGGAGACGTCCACTTGATCCGCCATCGTCACTGACGGTCACGACGGCGCAAAGATCGCGCACGATCGGCGAATCGGGCTGGGCGAAAGGAATCTCGGCCGGAGTGAGAACGAAGCGCTTCAGTCCCTTGAGCAGCGTGGAAAGTCCGGTGCCGCCGCCAATGGCAACCACGCGAAGACCGCGTTCACGCGCGGCCTTCTCCGGTGGCAGGAACTCAGACGTTTTGGTTTCCATCGAGGTTCAGGCCGGCTACGCGGGTTCGTCTTCGCGGAAGTCGCCGTCCGGGGAACCGGGTTCTGCGCCGGGATCCGGGTACAGCAGTTCCGTGAAACGCGGATCCTCTGCCAGATTTTGAAAATCGGAATCGTTGCGTGCCTGGAAGCGCAGCTGGGCATTCAATCGCAGGGCCTCATCCAGACGCCGCAGGGAATCTTCAACATGACCGGTAAGGCAGTCGAGCGCTGCCAGGCCGTATACCACGTAGTCCGCATTGGAGTTCTGCTTGAGCAGTTTGTCGAGATGCTCGCGGGCAGTGACGTAGTCTCCGACATTCATCAACGATACCGCGTAGTCGAAGTGCTCTTCGGCGGTCTTGAACTGCGTGGTCGTAGAGCGTTCCAGATGCTGGTTACAGGTATTGAGATGAACGTTGGCGCGATCCATCAGCTCTTTAACAGAGCCGGCGATGATCTTCTGAAAATGCGGCTTCGCTTTGTCGAATTTGTGTTCCTGCATGGCGCGCAGTCCGGCCTCGTAGCTCTGCAAGGCTTGCGTATAGCGCGGATCTTCCGCCATGGTCTTCTTCGCGGTAGGTTTCTGAGCCATGTGCAAAACTCTTCCTGTGCTCTTGGTAATGGGGAACTCCTTCGGATCGTGCTTATTAGGTCAAGGTAGAGTATCGCCCAAAAAGTGGGTGGAGGGCAATGTCAGTACCCAGTACAGTTGCTGGTCCCCAGACTTGCCGCGTTCTTCCGGGCATTGGCGACCTGTTATTGGGTGCCGGCTAATTGATCGTCGCAGCCGACTGCAGGTCGACCTGCTTCCACTCGCCCTTGATGATGCCCGCGCGAATCTGCGTTGCAGTCTTGCCCTTCTGATGCTGCTGATAGGAGTAATAAAGCTCCTTCAGGCAGGTCGCGCACTGCGCGCCGTGCGTGTTCTCAAAGCAGCTGTGCAGGCTGTTGTGACCCATGCGGTCGCAATAGCAATAGCAGGGCTGCTGATGCAGAACGTTGGGAATCTTCGCCGCGAGCTCGTAGGCGTGCGTCTGATAGGGATTCTGGGCATCGGCACCCCAGAGATCAGCCTTGGTCAGCAGGGCGGGCAGCTTCGTTCCTTTCGGTGGAGGCCCGGCGTTATAGGCGGGCACGCCGCCTTCTTCCTGCGGTGCCGCCCACTGGGCCGACATGCTCAGCGTTACCAGAAACAGGAAGGCCAAGGTCAGGCTGCGATACACAATCTTGTTCTCGAATAAACGGCGCGTCATAGGTTCCCTCGGGTTTGGCTATTGTAACCCGCCAATGAAGGGTGCTGGAAGCCAAGCGAGGGCCATGTCCTACTCAGCACCAACTCCGAATACAACCCAAGCCGTGGGGGAGGGTTCTGTATACAATAGAGCCGGATGGCAGACCCGACACCAGTGCAGGATCCAACGAATCGCACGTCTGAACCTGCGTTTACCGATGCCGGGGTTGCGGCAGCGAGCACTCAGGGACGCATTGGGACTGGCTTCGGTGTCTGGATACGTGACCTGATTATTTCCCTCGCCATCTCGGCCTTTATCATCATTTTTCTCTACCAGCCGGTGAAGGTTGAAGGCACCAGCATGATGCCCTCGCTCGAAGACCAGGAACGCATCTTCGTGAACAAGTTCGTGTATCGGCTGGAACCCATTGAACGCGGGGATATTGTCGTCTTCCGTTATCCGCGCGACCCATCCAAGAGCTACATCAAGCGCGTGATCGGGATGGCCGGCGACCGGATCCGCATCGACGGTGGGCAGGTGTACGTGAACGACGAAGCTCTGGACGAAGACTATGTGCCTCCGGCCTACACCGATTCCCGGTCGTACAAGGAAATGGTCGTGCCACCCCAGTGCTACTTCGTGCTCGGCGATCACCGGTCCATGTCCAATGACAGCCGCGACTTCGGTCCGGTCGATCAGGGCTTTATCTACGGCAAAGCGGTGTTCGGCTACTGGCCGATGGATAAGCTCGGCCGGGTCCGGTAACCTCCCGGTCCTCCCTATCTTGCGTGTTAAGCGGATGTGTTCGCAGTGAGGTGAGAGTGAGCGCGGAATGCATCTTTCTGCGCAGTCGTGATTTGGACACCGGATTTCCACATAAGATCGTCAAGTCCGCGCTTGGCCGATCTGAATTTCCCTGATAAACTCTTTAAAATCCACTCCCCGGAGCGAGAATGCAGGCAATCCTTGCGCTGGAAGACGGGCGAGTCTTCCGAGGCAAAGGCTACGGCGCCAAAGGCGAATGTTACGGGGAAGTAGTTTTTAATACTTCCATCACCGGCTATCAGGAAATTTTCACTGATCCCTCGTACTCAGGACAGATCGTCGTCCTGACCAACCCAGAAATCGGAAATTACGGCACCAACCAGGAAGATAACGAAGCCACGCGTCCGTGGATCGAAGGCCTGATCGTGCGCGAGTTTTCGCGCGTCAGCTCGAACTGGCGCTCGCAGCAGGTGGCCGAAGAATATCTGGAGCAGTTCAAGGTCCCGGTGCTGTCGGATATCGACACGCGCGCGCTGGTGCGCCATCTGCGTACGCATGGTGTGATGCGCGGCGTGGTTTCAACCATCGAGAGCGATGCGGACAAGCTGATCACCAAAGCACGATCCATTCCAAAGATGGATGGCATGGACTTGGCCAAGGTGGTTTGCACCAAGCGGCCGTATGTGTGGGAGGTGGGCGAGCGCTCGCACGAGCCGGTGGCCGTGGTCGGAGTGAAAGACGAGCCGCCGCGGTTCCACGTCGTCGCCTACGACTTCGGGATCAAGCTGAACATCTTGCGCAAGCTGCGCGGTGAGGGCTGCAAGGTCACGGTGGTCCCGGCGCAAACTCCCGCGGAGGATGTGCTGGCGCTGAAGCCGGACGGCGTGTTCTTGTCGAACGGACCGGGCGATCCGGAGCCATGCACGTATGCGGTGGATTCGATCCGCAGGCTCATGGGACGGCAGCCGATCTTTGGTATTTGCCTCGGACACCAACTGACGGGCATCGCTCTGGGCGGCAAGACGTTCAAGCTGAAGTTTGGCCACCACGGCGGAAATCATCCGGTGAAGCAGTTGAAGACCGGGAAGATCGAGATCACGGCGCACAACCATAACTTCGCGGTTGATCCGGACTCGCTGCCCGACAGCGAAGTCGAGCTGACGCACATTGACTTGAACGATCAGACACTGGAAGGCTTGCGGCACCGGAATCTGCCGCTGTTCAGCGTGCAATATCACCCGGAAGCCGCGCCGGGGCCGCATGACTCGCATTATCTGTTCAAAGAATTTACGAAGATGATGGAGGAGTGGAAGGGGTGAGGAGTCTCGGCATGAGATCGGCTCTCGTGTTGTATCTCTCGACGGCTTTTGTTTTTTCAGCCTCAGCCCGAGATGGGATTTCGATCCGCACCGCGCACCATGGCCCGCGCGAGGAACAGACAGCTAATCAATTGAGAAAGCTAATCGGCTCGTACGATCTGGCCAAGTACACATTCACGCGAGACGTGACGATTGATCGCGGTGCTATGAATCACGCGTTTCCGGAATTGACACTGAACGTCCGCTTCGCCGACGTGCCCGATGACCTTCTCTCCTCGTACATCCACGAGCAACTGCACTGGTACTTGCGTGACCACGATTCACAACAGAAAGGGGCGATCGACGAATTGCGGCGGATGTATCCAAACGCTCCGGTCGGCTTGCCCGAAGGTGCGGAGACGGCCTACAGCACGTACGGACACCTAGTCGATTGTTACCTGGAGATCGAAGCCGACCGCCATTTGATCGGTCCCGAGCGCACCCTCACGGCCGTTAAGAATAAGGGGCACTACACGTGGATCTACGAAACCATTTTTCGCGACGAGTCGAAGATTGCGGCCGTCGTCGATGAGCACCAACTGAGAATTAGATAAATGCCAAAACGCACTGACATTCAAAAGATTCTGATCCTCGGCTCCGGGCCCATCATCATCGGGCAGTCGGCGGAATTCGACTACTCCGGCACGCAAGCTTGCAAGGCGCTCAAGTCCGAGGGCTACGAAGTTGTGCTGGCGAACTCAAACCCGGCTACCATCATGACCGACCCGGAGTCCGCCGACCGCACTTATATTGAGCCACTGACGCTGGAATATCTCGAAGAGATCATTCGCATCGAGCGGGAGATGTCGCCGGGCGCCGGATTCGCTGTGTTGCCCACCGTTGGCGGACAGACCGCACTCAACCTGGCCATCGAGCTTTCCGACGGCGGAGTGCTGGAAAAATACAACGTCACCCTGATCGGCGCGAACGTGGCCGCCATCAAGAAGGCCGAAGATCGCCTTTTCTTCAAAGATGCAATGCAGAAGATCGGGCTCGACGTGCCCAAGTCGGCGCTCGTCAACAACGTGAAGGACGGCATCGACTTCGCGGGGAAGATCGGATTCCCTGTAATCATCCGGCCCTCGTTCACGCTGGGCGGGAGTGGCGGAGGTATCGCCTACAACCGCGAGGAAATGGCGGACGTGCTCGGCCGCGGCCTGGATTTCTCTCCGGTGCACGAGGCGCTGATTGAAGAGTCGGTGCTGGGCTGGAAAGAGTTCGAACTGGAGGTGATGCGCGATACCAAAGACAACGTCATCATCATCTGCTCGATTGAGAACTTCGACCCCATGGGCGTGCACACGGGCGATTCGATTACCGTGGCTCCAGTTCAGACGCTTACCGACCGCGAATACCAGGCCATGCGCGATGCCTCGATCGCGGTCATCCGCGAGATCGGTGTCGATACAGGCGGATCGAACATTCAGTTTGGCGTGAATCCTGAAACCGGGCGCATGGTTGTGATCGAGATGAATCCCCGCGTCTCGCGCTCGTCGGCGCTGGCGTCGAAGGCCACCGGATTCCCGATCGCCAAAATCGCTGCGAAGCTCGCCGTTGGCTACACGCTGGACGAAATTCCCAACGACATCACGCGCAAGACTCCGGCATGCTTCGAGCCGACACTCGATTACGTTGTTGTGAAGATTCCGAAGTGGCAGTTTGAGAAATTTCCCGGCGCTGACGACACGCTGGGCCCGCAGATGAAATCCGTCGGCGAAGTCATGGCGATTGGGCGCACTTTCAAAGAAGCGCTGATGAAGGGTATCCGCTCGCTGGATACTGGCAAGCGCGTCGGCGGCGGAAAGCTCGAGCCGAAAATTCTGACTCAACGCCTCGTGACGCCCCATCCCGAGCGCCTCGCCTACGTGCAGTACGCGCTGCGCCAGGGACACACGGTCAAGCAAGTCGCGAAGATGACCTCGATGGACCCGTGGTTTCTGTATCAGCTCAAGGAAATCAACGACCAGCAACTCGAGCTCGAGAAGCATCCGATGGAGTCGATTCCGACCGAAGTCCTGCGCGAATCGAAGCGCATGGGGTTTTCCGACGGCCGGCTCGCCCAGGTGTGGCGTCTGGAGGGCCAGGAGAAAGTCCGGCACCTGCGTAAGAAGCACGGCGTCATGCCGGTCTACAAGCGCGTCGACACCTGCGCCGCAGAATTCGAAAGCTACACTCCGTATCTTTACTCGACGTACGAAGATGAGGACGAGGCAGCGCCGACCGACAAGAAGAAGGTCATCATTCTAGGCAGCGGCCCCAATCGCATCGGGCAGGGAATTGAGTTCGACTACTGCTGCTGCCACGCCTCATTCGCGCTGCGCGATGACGGATACGAGACGATCATGATCAATTGCAATCCTGAGACCGTCTCGACCGACTACGACACTAGCGACCGCCTCTACTTCGAGCCCCTGACCTTTGAAGACGTGTGGGCGATCTACCAGCACGAAACCTCGAAGGGCGCTCCGGTGGGCGTGATCGTCCAATTTGGTGGACAGACGCCGCTCAACCTGGCGCTGCCACTCAAGAATGCAGGGGTGAAGATCATCGGCACGTCACCCGAGTCGATCGACCTTGCCGAAGACCGCAAGCACTTCAACAAGCTGCTGGAAGAATTACAGATTCCGCAGGCGCCAGGAGTGATGGCGACGTCGATCGACGAAGCCATAGAAGGCGCCAGGCGCATCGGATATCCGGTGCTGGTGCGGCCTTCTTATGTCCTCGGTGGGCGCGCCATGGTCATCGCCTACGACGAGGAATCGATCATTCGCTATATGAAGGAAGCGGTCGAATACTCGCACGATCGCCCGGTGCTGATCGATCACTTTCTGGAAGACGCCATCGAAGTCGACGTCGATGCGCTCTCGGACGGCGAAGACGTAGTCATCGGCGGAATTATGCAGCACATCGAAGAGGCCGGTATTCACTCCGGCGATTCGTCCTGCGTGCTGCCCGCGGTCGACATTCCACAGCCACTGCTCGAGCGCATGCGCGACTACACCTTTAAACTTGCGCGGGCATTGAAAGTCATCGGGCTGATGAATATTCAGTTTGCGATTCCGCGTGGCAATGGGGGCGCCGGCGGCGCGGAAGGTGACAAGGTTTACGTGCTCGAAGTGAATCCTCGCGCTTCGCGGACTGTGCCGTATGTTTCGAAAGCGACGGGCGTGCCCATGGCGAAGATTGCCGCCCGGCTCATGACCGGCCGCAAGCTGCGCGAGTTCCTCCCGGAAAACATTGAGCGTCGCGCCGATCTCGACACCGGGAGCAATTACTATGTGAAGTCTCCCGTGTTCCCGTGGAATAAATTTCCCGGCGTGGATACCGTTCTAGGGCCGGAGATGAAGTCCACCGGCGAAGTTATGGGAGTAGCCGACAACTTCGGCGAAGCGTTCGCCAAAGCGCAGCTGGCAGCCGGACAGAAGTTGCCCACGCAGGGAGCAGTCTTCATCAGTGTGACCGACCATGACAAGCGACATGTCGCAGCAGTCGCGCGCAAGTTCGTTGACATGGGCTTCAAGCTGGTCGCTACCGCGGGCACAGCAGACGTCATCGAATCGGCAGGCATGAATGTCGAGCGCGTCTACAAAGTGAAGGAAGGACGCCCGAACGTCGTCGACTTCATTAAAGGTCAGCGCATCCAGCTCATCATCAATACGCCTACGGGATTGGAACCGTGGTTCGACGAAAAGGCGATTCGCCGGGCAGCCGTAACCGCACGTATTCCCACGATGACAACCCTCGCCGCGGCTCGCGCGTCGGCTGAGGGCATCGCCGCGTTGCAACGCGGGAAAGTGAATGTTCAGGCACTGCAGCATCTGCATGCCGAACGTGCCGCTGCCCTCAAACGCTGAGCTTCAGGCTCGCCAATCGGCGCCGGCGAATCATCCCTGATCTCGAAGCTGTGCGTAGTATCCTAGATACTCCTTTTCTCGAGGCACAGAAATGCTCCTGCACGGTATTTTTCCTCCCATCACCACGCCGTTCTATCCCGACGGCAACGTGTATTTCAAGAAGCTCGAGTCGAACGTCGAGCGCTACTCGCGCACGCTCGTAGCAGGCATCGTCGTGTTGGGTTCGACCGGGGAAGCGATCATGCTCTCCGATCAGGAGCGGCGCGATGTGCTGAAATCGGCACGAGAAGCCGCCGCGCCCAATAAAGTGTTAATCGCAGGGACTGGCATCGAATCGGCGATTGAGACGCTGCGCCTGACCGAATATGCGGCGGAACTTGGCTACGACGTTGCCATGGTGCGCACGCCGCACTATTACAAGAAGCAGATGCTGCCTGCGAATCTTCTGGCGTTCTATCGCACCGTGGCTGACCGCTCGCCGCTTCCGGTCATCATTTACAACTTCCCCCAGGCCACCGGATACGACATGCCTGCCGACGTGATCATCGAACTGGCCGAGCATCCGAACCTGATCGGCATCAAGGAATCCAGCGGCGATGTCGAAAAGGTACGCAAGGTGGTCGAGAGCACGTGCCACATCAAGCGCAGCGCTACCGTTACGGAGACATTCGATGCGGTCACGCCTCGCATGCTTGCGGCTGCCAGCGCCGCACCCGCTAACGGCGGAGAGTTGGTCCAAGTCGGGGCATTGACCGGAGATTCGCATTCGAAGCCCTCTTCTTCGCCCTCTTCCTCTGCAGTGACGCTCGTGGGCAAGATGAAAACTCGCCAGAAAGAAATTGGATTCCAGGTGCTGGTTGGCGCCGCGCACAAGCTGCATTCTTCTCTCGATGCGGGCGCCGTCGGCGCCATCCTCGCCTTCGCCGGGCCC
>Ga0265338_10010464_pt1 | contig 10868 bp, 10 predicted proteins | sample 42126metaG_FD_193579 | JGI IMG/M metagenome (GOLD analysis project Ga0265338, IMG submission 193579) | Rhizosphere microbial communities from Carex aquatilis grown in University of Washington, Seatle, WA, United States - 4-21-26 metaG | ecosystem: Host-associated > Plants > Roots > Rhizosphere... | reverse complement strand
CGGTGCAGCTGCAGACGATCCGCCGCCAGCGCCGCGAGCCCGACAAAGAGCTGGTCGCCCTCGTCCACCAGGGCCGCGGCTCGGAGGCCCTGGACCTGCTGCGCAGCCGCGGCCGGATGGTGATCGGCGACGACCTGCCGACGACGCTGCGCGGCCTGCTCGCCGACTGGCACCGCGACTTCGCCGCCGGCAACGACGTGGTGATGATCGCCAGGCGCAACCGCGATGTGCAGTTCCTAAACGAAGGGGCGCGATCCCTGCGCGCCGCCGAAGGCAAGCTCGGCCGCCGCGAGATCATGGTCGGCACCACGCCGGTCGCGCTCGGCGACCGGGTGCAGACGCGGATCAACATGGCCGGCGTCTGCAACCGCGAGCGCTGGGAGGTGGTCGGGGTCGGGCGCCTCGCCCGCAAGGTGCGCCTGCGCCGGCTCGGCGGCGATCGCCGCGAGGTGACGCTGGGCGCCGATTACCTGAAGCGCACCACCCCCGACAACGCCCCTGCTCTGCAGCACGCCTACGCGATCACCAAGTTCGGCGCTCAGGCCCAGACCTACGAGCGCGCCTACCCGCTGCTCGACGCGGCCTCGGGCCTCGAGGAGGAGCTGGTGGCCCTGAGCCGCGGCCGCGAGGTGGCGAGCGTCTACGCCGTCGCCTCCTCGGAGCTCGTCGACCCCGGCCTCGGCCCGGCCCGCCGCGAGCTCTCCGACGAGCTGCACGACGTCCGCGAGACGATTGAGCGCTCCGGAGCCGACTACGCCGCGACCGAGGTCTCGCTGCGCCACCGGATCGAGTCCACGCCGGCGCTCGAGCTGGCGGAGCGCCGCGCCGCCCTGGCCGGCGAGGGCGCCGCCGCCGACCCCGAGCTGGCCCGTCGCGAGCGCGCCGAGCGCGCGGTCGCGGTGGCAGAGCGCGGCGTCGAGCGGCTGGCCGGCGAGCGCGAGGCGATCGAGGCGATGGCGAAGCCCGCGCCGGGCGAGCTGGCCTGGGCGCGGGGGGCCGAGGCCAGCGCGCGGGAGTCGTTGGCGCTTCGCCGCGCCGAGCGCGAGGCGCTGGGGCCGGCGCCGCGGCGCAGCGAGGACGCCAAGCCGGCAGAGCCGCAGCGGCGCCTGGAGGCGGTGCTGATCGAGGAGCGGATCGCCGTCCTCGCCCGCCGCGAGGTCGCCAACGCCCGCCTTGACTCCAGCGACGTCATCTACAAGACCCTCGGCCCGTTCCCCGCCGGCGAGCCGGCCAAGGCGCTGGCCTGGGGGAGGGGGGCGAGCGCGATCGCGTTGTACCGGGCGCGGAATGGGGTTCGCGATTCCGACCGGGCCCTCGGCCGCCAGCCGCGCGGCGCCGCGGCGCGGGCCGAGCGCGAGCGGGCGCGGCGGACGGTCGAGGCGGCGCGAAAGGCGCTCGGGCGCGGCCAGGCCCGCGCCGCCGAGCGCGGCGGCGCGAAGGGGATCTCGATCGGGCGCTAGCCGGGTCCGTTGGCCCGGAGCGGGGGTGAGGGTGACGTGTAGGGGAGAGCGGGAAGCGGTCTGGGCGTCCAGCGACCGAGTTTCGCACGGGCTGCGCCCGCGCGGGTCGGTCGCATGGACACCCAGACCGCTTCCCCACGTCCCCGCACACCCGCCGAGCAGGGCGCGCTTTTGGAGCGCCTGCTCGCCCGTCACGGCGCACTGCTGCGCGCTCAGGCCCGCCGCCACTCCCGCGACCACCACGACGCCGAGGACGCGCTGCAGGACGCCGGCGTCCAGTTCCTGCGCAAGTTCGATGGCCCCGGCGAGGATCTCGACTACGCCTTGAAGTGGACGCTGGTGGTCGTCAAGCACCGCGCCTGGGAGCTCGGCCGGCGCGTCCGCCACGAGGCGCGGCGGCGCGTCTCTCCACCCCGCGAGGGCCGGGGCGAGGACCCCGTGCAGGGCCTCCCCGCAGAGGCCGAGCAAGGCCCAGCGCAACGGCTTGAGCTGCGAATCGAGCTGGGCCGCAAAGTCGCGCTCTTCTCGAAGCTAAAGCGCGACGAGCGGATCGCCCTGACCCTCGTCGCCTTCGGCTACACCTACCTCGAGATCCAGGCCCGCTGCAACTGGACCCGCACCAAGCTCAACCGCTGCCTCAGCGAGGGCCGCGCCGCCCTGCGGGCGATGGAGGGGGGCGAGAATGGCCAGCCAGATCGTTAGGGGGCAGGTGGAGACCCGCCTACGCGAAATCGAGTTCACCGCCGCCCTCTCGGAGCTTCAGGGCTTCCTGGATCGGCGGCTGATGGTCACCGTCACCGCCCACGAGCGCTTCGGCGCCTCCTTCGTCTCCCGGCTGGAGCGGGTCGAGACGCTGCCGAGCCCCGGCGCCCCGGTGATGCTGCACTTCGCGAGCGGCGCCGCCCTTGACCTGCAGGCCGACCTGCGGGCCTTCCTCGGCGCCGGCCGCCCCGGTCAGCCGCGCTGGCTGGAGTTCTGGGCGGGCGCGAGGACGCCGGCGGTGACGATCGAGGTGATCCTGCTCTGCGACGCGGAGGGGTAGGGCCACCGCTGCGATCGGCCGGGGCGCTGCGGCGCCCTCGCGGACATAGGCCCCGATGAGCGCCACGGTCAGATGCGACCCGAGTCCTCCCCTCGGGCCCGCGCCGCGGCGCCGCGTGGCCGGTCCCGTCCGGCCGCGTCCCCTCGCCCGCCGAGCGGGAGCCGAGGCCGCCGCCATTTTCGCACGCCTTCGGCGTGCGGCGGCGGGTCATCGGCTCCCGCACCCGGCGGGCGCCGCGACAAGGAGGTAGCCATGCCGATGTCAACGATCGACTCGCCGCCGAGGCCGGCGGTGCTCCCGGCCGAGCCCCTCTCGGCGCCGATCCGTCCCACTCCCAAGCCCCGGCGCCGACCCAGGCGCGGCCCACGCCGCCGGCCGGCCCGCGAGCCCCGCAGGCGACTGCCGAGGACTCCCCGGCAGATCGACGCGCTGGGGCCCGAGCGCCGGCTGGAGATGTATCGGGGCGGGGCGCTGACCCGCCAGGAGTGCGTGATCTGGGCGGGCCGCTACCCGGAGGAGATCCCCCTCGTCAATGGTGAGATCGAGTGGATCGCGCTGAGCCTGGCCGACCTCGACTGAGACTGACCCGAACCCTGCCGGGTCGCGGTCGACGAGCGCGAGCTGCCGCTGGCGAGAAGTTTCTGGCGCCCCTCCGCTAGTCGAGAAGTTTTCCCGGCGTGGTCTCAAGCGCTTTGGCTAGCCGTTCAACCGTCGAGACCTGAGGGTCGCGTTTACCGTGCTCGATCCGGCTGATCTCTCCCGGCTGAAGTCCGCTGCGGTGGGCGACCTCTTCCTGCGTAAGGCCGAGCTTTATGCGGGCCGCCCGCAGATTGGGACCGAGTTTGCCCACGCCGAGGATCGTCCATGTTGCAAGACGCGACTACCATGCAAAACTTTGCATGGCTCGTGTAGAGTTCTTGAGCGTTCAATGTCTTATTCACTTTGCCCATGAATTGGGCCGATCCAAAAGCTGTGAACTTTGGGATCGGCCCGCGCGTTGGCTGTGATTCAGCCGGCCTTCGCGACTTTGACGCTCACCTGCACAGGCGCCACTTTCGTGATCTTCATCGACAGCTCACCTCCCCTCCGTTTTGCCAGCCCAGCGCGAGCCGCTAGGGGGAAAAGATGCTAAGGAAAATCAGAGCATCAATCGTTTGGTGAGTGAACATTTTTCCCGGTGCTTGCGCGCTCTTTTATGCTCAAGCCCATCTTGAATAACCAAACACGGCCAACTATGGGAGGAAAAGCTTGATGACCACCAGGGTCAGCCAGGGCCGAAGAAAAGGCATCGAGGAAGTGGTCGCCTACGCGCTGAGCCACCGGATCAGGATTCAGATCCTTCTCCTCCTAAATGAAGCCGCCTATACGTCTGCGCAGCTCGCACAGATCATTGGCGAGCCGCTCAACAACGTCTCGAATCACGTCAGACAGCTAGCCGAAGCCGGCTCCATAGAAATCGTGAAAACGGAGCACAAGAAGAACATCCGTCAGCACTACTACCGGGCGATCCAATTGCCGTTTTACACCGACGAGGAAATGGAGAGCATGACCCCGGAGCTGCGACAGGTCACTTACGGCTTTGTCGTTCAATCCGCACTCGCGGAGGTCATGGCTGCGCTCTGGGCTGGAAAGCTACGGGACGATCCCCGAGTTTGGCTCACTTGGCGCTGGTTCCTCGTAGATGATGAAGGGCGTCAAGCCATTGCCGACGAACAGCAGAAGTTTTGGGACCGAATGAAAGAGATCGAAGCCGAATCGGTCAATCGGCGTGCGACATCGAAGGCGAAACTTGAGTCGATCATCGTGACGCAGTTTGGTTATGAGCGCGCCCGTAGAGCAAGTGAGGTTCCTGCTCACTCAGCAAACGGTGAGCGTCGCAGGCCACGCGATTGACGGTCGCGTTCCTATCTGGAACCGTTCATCACTCGACCTACGCCGAATGATCTCAATCTAGTAAGGCCAATCAGGGTGAGATCGTGATCGTCACGGTGGCGGCGGTCGGTTTACTTATATGAACCCCCTTCCTCCAATGTCACCCCCAATGCTTGCCTCTCCCTGTCAGTGGACGGAGGGTGGTAAGCCCGCAGAAGGGGACGAGACCGCATTTCACTGGTGTGCGCTCGTCCCCTTCTGCATTCACCCACTGCGGGTTGCAACTATCGAAGCGTTGCTTTGGGTCGGTACGCCACTTTCGGCCACCGATCTGAAAAAGCTCTTTGACGAGGAGGGTAAAACCGTGGGCCTCATCTCCTATCACGTCAATGAACTGGCGAAGATGGGGGTACTTAAAGAAGTGCGAAACCGCCAGGTTAGAGGTGTCACGGAGACCTTCTACAAGATTGCCTTCAATGGTTGAGTATGGCGATCACGATTACAGCCAAGCAGCGCGACGCGCTCTGTGATCTTTTGCTAGATCGCCTAGACGGGATCGAAGACGTTCGCATCGCAGCGCAACAAGGAGACTTCGACACCGCGCAGCGTCTGGGTCGCGAGGTGTCCGACGACCTGCAACTTGTACTAAACCTCGGCTGGGGCGATGATAGGAGTGGCGGGAATGTGGAGTTGAGAACCTCCCCGGAGATTCTGCGCCGAGCCCTGCCCCGCTTGGAGGAAGCAGTCCGCCGCCATAGCGCCGGCCATGAGCCAGAGTTGGCCGAACTGCGCGAGGTGGGAGAGCGCAACCGCCTCATCGAGGAAGCATGTCGGCACGTCCTTGCGGAGCTTGGGGACGAGTGATGGAGGTCCGTCGAGACAAAAAGCAGATGCCACGGGGCCTCAAGGGCCAAGCGTCGTTTCTCCGGGGGCTGCGAATGACGGAAAGGGTCGGCCACGTGTCGCAAGCGAAGATATTGAGATCTCCGATCCCGGTTACGCCGAGGGCCAAGGCGGAGGGACAGGCACTCGCGATCGGCGGATCGGCAGCCGAGATCAAGTGATGCTCTCCTTAACCCTCAGCCTCGCCGAGCGCGACGCGATCTATGAGCTCGCGCTCGATCACCTCAGCGGGTTCGACGATCTGAGGCTGGCGATCGGGCGCGGGGACCTCGACACCGCCCAGCGGCTCAGCCTCGAATTCTCCGACGAGCAGCGCCTGATCCTCTATGACCTGGACTGGGGCGACGATGTCGAACGCGCCGCCTTCAGGCTCACCCTGCCGCCGGAGGAGCTGCGGCGCCTGTTCGCCAGCCTGCGCCAGCGAGTCGAGGTGCAGATCGCCACGGAAGCGCAGGATGAGACGGATGCCGAGCACTACCGGCGCCGCTCGGCGCTGGTGAAGGGAGCCTGCGACCGGGTGCTGGGGATCCTCGACGCCGAGCTCGCCGACCCGGGCCGGGTCCGCGGCGGTCCCTCGATCGAGCGCCACGACGTGAGGGAGATCCTCAGGGACGGCTGGCCCCCGGCCACGCCCCACTGGTGGGCAGATAACAGGTTCGACGAAGACGCGATGCAAATGGCGATCGACGCCTGCGCCGCCGAGCCGACCAAGGCCGCCGCCGCGAGGGCAGGGATCCAGTTCGGCTTCACGGCCCACCAGCGCCTGGAAGGCCAGCGCGCCCGGCGCCGCGGTGGCCCCCGCTATGGAGTCCGCTACGTCGCGGTCGACCTTGACAGCAATGCCCCTCTCTATGAACCCTTCGGCTCGCGCGAGTTCGTGGAGGAGCTGGTCGGAATGGCCAACGAGTCGGAGCAAGCGCAGGCCGAGGAGGCAGGGGCGTGAGGTTCCTCCCCTCGCGCCTGCGCGAGTCCTGCCAGCGCGGCCGCTGGGCGCTCAGCCCGACGAAGCAGGATCTGAGGGCGCCATGCGGACACGCTTGCGGTGACTTGCCGATGACGGAGACGCCCGATGCCCCTCCGGTGTTCGAGCTGCCAAGGCTCAACGCCGTCTACCTGAGCGGGGTCCTCGCCGACGACCCCCAGAGCGACAGCGACCGCGCCGGCGAGCCGGTCACCCTGCTGACTGTCGCCTTCCTGGCCCCCGACCCGCTGCCCAGCGACGCTCCGACGGCGGCGAGCTGCGAGGTCGAGGTGCCCGCGGCGATCGCCGCCGAGGCGGGCGGCGAGCTGCAATTGGGGGCGCCGGTCTTCATCACGGGCAGCCTCAGCGGCGGCGGCGGGGTGCTGGCCTCCTCGGTCAGGGCGGGGGAGATCGCAGAGTGATCGATCGACGGGCGATGAGAGAGCTCGAAGCCGGCTGCGAGCGGAGCAAGCAGAGCATCCCGGCCTGGTGTGAGGAAAACGGCGTCGAGGAGGATGCGCTGTATCGGCTTGTCGAAACTTACGGCGCGCATCCGAACTCGCGAGCGGTCGCGATCTGCGCGTTTCAGATCGGCTACGACGCGAGAAAGCGAGTAGAGGCGGAGGCCGCTGCGTCGACGCCGAGAGTCCAGACATCCAGACGATCGGAGTCGGCGCTTGGCAGGCCTCCCGTCACCGGGAGACGCCCGAGATGAGCACGAAGGGCACCGAGCACTGTCGGCGGACCTTGGGCTCGCAGAGAACGATCGAGGAGGCCGTCAGCTATGCAATCGGTCACCGGATACGGATCGAAATGCTCGCGATCCTCAATGAGGAGAGTCGCGGTGCCGACGAACTTGCCCGCATGGTCCGCCAGCCATTGAACAAGGTCGTCTACCACATCAATGAACTTCTGGACTCGGGCTCCATAGAGATCGTCAAGACCGAAAAGGTGCGCAACCTCGATCGGAACCTCTACCGCGCCGTCACTCATTCCCACGTGAGCCATGAGGAAATTGCCGCCAAGACAGACGCGGAGAAGCAGCAGGTCTACGGGCGGATCCTTCAGGCGAGCATGGCCGAGGCGTTGGCCTCGCTTTGGGCGGGGAAGATCGCCGGCGATCCCTGCGCCTCGCTTACCTGGGGTTGGTTTGAGGTGGATGCTCAAGGTCGCATCGAGATAGCAGCTGAGCAGGCTGCGCATCGGCAGCGGATCAGGGACATAGAGGCCCGCTCGAGCCTGCGCCGCGGCCAGGCTGACGATCATGCCACTTCCGTCGTGGTGGCCTCTCTCGGCTTCCAGCGAAGCCGGGCCCCAGGCGACTGCCACTCAAACAGCAGCAGCCTGAAGGGTCGAAATCACCGTGAAACAGGCGTTTGACCTACATACCCACGTGTCATGTATTTATTGATCGAATAGTCGGTATAGACGCGGGCCGATCAGTCGTAAAGAGTGTTGTCCACCAGTCGGGCACTTGAGTGTGCTCGTCGCATATCGAGCAGGGGGAATAGATGAGCGGTTACGGGAAGAAGGTCAGGCGCGCCGTTGCGAAGGCAGCCCCGAAGGCACCCGCAACGGGGGCCAAGCTCGTGCTGGCGGCCATCTTCGCGGTCCTGCTGCTCCTTAGCACGAGCATCGCCCTCGGGGCGCCCGACAGTTCCCCCCAACAATCCCAGCGTCCGTCTGCGAGCCTGAGCGCACCGCCCAAAGACCTCGCTGGAGCCGAAATCAAGGCCGACCGCACGGCCACCTCGCAGACGTTCAGCCTCCCCAATGGGAAGCGGGAAACGCGCATCTTCGAGAGTCCGGTCAATTACCGTGATGCGCAGGGCCAATGGAAGCCGATTCGCGAAGGCTTCGAAGGCGGCGACGGCGCGGCGCTTACGAATCGCGCCAACCGCTTCGACCTGCAGCTGCCCGCTCGGATGGGCGATGGAGCGGTCCGGCTGGCGCTGGGAGATCAGTGGGTCTCCTCAAAGCTCCTGGGCGGCGACTCAGAACCCGTGGAAGTGAAGGCCAACACGGCGACCTACGAAGGAGCTGGCGCCGGGACGAGCATCCGGCTCTCGAGCTTGGCCAACGGGATCAACGAGGACATCGAACTCGCCGGGCCCTCCTCCCCGAGCTCCTACCGCTTCGAACTATCGGCCTCAGCAGGCGTCACGCCGAAGCTCCTCGCCGATGATTCGGTCGAGTTCCGCGATGAATCCGGCAAGCTCGTCGCGACCCTGCCGGCGCCCATGATGTATGACAGCTCGCAGGGGCCCGGCAAACTGTCAGCCGCCGTCGAATACAAGCTCGAACCGCACGGCTCCGGCGCCTGGGTCCTCACCGTCGAAGCATCGAGGGAATGGCTGGATCAGCCCTCTCGCCAGTGGCCGGTCACCATCGACCCGACCGTCGTGCTGCCGGAAGCCTCTAGTGACTGCGTGCTATCTACCAGTATAGAAACCGTCGGGAATCTCTGCGGCAACCAGGGCTGGCGATTGTTGTTCGTCAATGCCCAATACCACGAAGAAACGGCCGATAAGTACGAACATTCCACTCTCCTCTTCCCGGTCGTCGGCGCCATTCCCTCGAATGCGTTCGTCGACAGCGCGACGGTTGGGTTGTATTCACCGAGCCCCGCTGAAGACACCGTCGGCGTGGAATTGGGAGTGATCGGGGAACCTTGGAACGAAGCAGCCTCCTGGCTGTACACCACCGGGTGCCCACCGTGCAACCCGTGGAAAGAAGCGGGGGGATATGCGAATAGTGCGGAGGCCGTCTTGCTCACCGAAAGCCGGGGGGGAGGCGGTCCCGGTTGGTGGAACTTTCGGCTACAGCCGGAATTGGTTCAGGGTTGGGCGTCGGGGGCCTATCCCAACTACGGTCTGCTGGTCCGCCAGTGGGAGGAGAAACCACGTGTATGCAGCCCGACCTGTCTCCGACGCAGCATCGAATTCTATTCGAGCGCCGAATCGCCGGCAGAACTTCGCCCCTACCTGTCGATCGTCTATACGCCTCCGGCGCCCAGCGACAGCGAAGTGTCGCTGCCGAAGCTGGGGACTCACTCGCCGAAGCGGTTCAAGCTCGCCGCCAAGTGGACCCATGCCGGAGTGACCGGCGTCAGCTTCGAATACAAACCCTCGTACAGCGGCACCTGGCGGGTTGTCCCCGAATCGATGGTCACCGAACAGAACGGGAAAGCCGTCAAATGGCCCCTGCCAACCGAAGGCGCGCACCAATCGACTCCCGTCTACTGGAATGCCATCGAAGCCGGCGGTGGAGCGCCGCGAGTGCCGGTCGAAATCCGCGCCGTGCTCTCCGGCTCTCCCAGCGCGGAAGGCTACACCGGGCCTGTGGAAGTAGAACTGAACCGCGACCTCGGCGGCCCCAAAGACGCCAAGGCCGAAGTCGGCCCCGGCAGTGTCGACCTGATGACCGGCAACCTCAACGTCACCCGCACCGACGTCGCGATCCCCGGCTTCGGCTCGGCATTGGAATTCTCGCGCAGCTTCAACTCGCGCAACGCCGAAGCCGAAGAAAAGGGCGTCCTCGGCCCGGGCTGGGTGCCGGGGGTGCCGGTTGAAGAAGCGGGCGGCTCGTCCTGGAAGAGCGTCAAGGAAGAAACCTTCACCGAAGAATGGGAAGCCGTAGAAGAAGAAGGCGAAGTAGTCGAAGAAGGCGGGTCGATCACCTACCACTACGCGCTGCTGACGACCCTGGAAGGCGAAGAAATCGCCTTCGAAAAGAACGGCTCGACCTACGTGACCCCGCCGGAAATGACCGGCTGGTCGCTGGTCTCCGAAGAAGGCAAGCTCGTCCTCACCGAACCGGCGGGGAATACGACGACCTTCGAAAACATCGGCGGCGGCAGCGAATACGTGCCGGTCTCGGTCTCCCAGCCCGGCGGCCCCGGCAACAAGACGCGGATGTTCTACAAACTGGCCGAAGGCCACAAGCGCCTGACGATGGTGGTCGCCCCGACCGCACAGGGCGTCTCCTGCTCGGAAGGCGGCGCGACCAGCACCGTCGGCTGCCACGCCCTGACCTTCACCTACAAATCGGCCACCGCCTGGGAAGGAGGGGAAGCCAGCATGGGCGAACGCCTGGCCACCATCACCTACTACGCGGCGACTAGCGCGACGACGATGGGATCCTGGGAAGTCGCCAACTACAGCTACAACAAAGGCCAGCTGGTCGCCGAGTGGGACCCGCGAATCTCCCCGGAACTCAAAGAAACCTACAGCTACGAAACCAGGGGCCAGATCCACACCGTCAAGCCCCCGGGCCAGGAAGCCTGGACGATGGAATACGGCGTCCTCGAAGGAGAAGGGAGCGATGGGGCGCTGATGAGCGTCAAGCGCCCGAGCCTGCTCTCGAGCCCCTCGACCGCGCAGACGACGATCGCCTACGGCGTGCCGCTGAGCGGCAGCGGCGCCCCCTATGAAATGGGGCCGAGCACGGTCGCCCAGTGGGGCCAACGGGACGTGCCAATGGATGCCACCGCGATCTTCCCACCCGACCAGGTGCCGGCCAGCCCGCCGAGCAGCTACTCCCACGCGACCGTCTACTACATGGATGCCGAAGGCCATGCGGTAAACACCGCGACCACTGCGGGCGCCGGCACCTCGGCCCCGTCGATCTC
>Ga0265338_10010463_pt1 | contig 10869 bp, 18 predicted proteins | sample 42126metaG_FD_193579 | JGI IMG/M metagenome (GOLD analysis project Ga0265338, IMG submission 193579) | Rhizosphere microbial communities from Carex aquatilis grown in University of Washington, Seatle, WA, United States - 4-21-26 metaG | ecosystem: Host-associated > Plants > Roots > Rhizosphere... | reverse complement strand
CGTTCGGTGCAATCCACACGCTGGCGATTGAAGAAGCGGTTCTCTCGCACCAGATGATCGATTACCATCTGGACAATGCCGTCCCCACCCCGTCGCTCTTTCAGTGGTTCTACGATCGTCGCCGACATCATCGTAAGCAAAAGGAAACGCCTACCAGTTAGTCAGAATTAAAATACTGCCTCGGGGTATGCTTATGGCGTGCCCCAAGGCGGTATGCTTCCCAAGTAGACTATACTAAAAAAGGTTAGAAAGAACGCAATGGAAACGAATGTACTGAACGCTTTGACCCCGAACACCTCCTCGCTGGGTGATGATCATAGCTACTCCGCCTTCATCGAGCATCTGAAAAAGACGCTTCTGAACGGCAAGCGTGCCTGGGGCAATGCGCTGTTTCGTAGCACCCCGATGACGCAAAACGCCGCGTCAGTCAATGAAGTCGTGCCGGTTGACCTCGGCCAAGTCTTCCTGAATTCGCTGCCCGACTCCCGTCGCCAGCATTACACCTGCCGCTGCTGCCTGAGCTTCATCCAGCGCTACGGCGATGTCGTCTTCATCGACGAAGAAGGCAAGGCGCGTTCGGCCATTTGGGACGCCGTCACGTTCCAGGAAGATAACTTCTTCTACTCGTTCGTCTCGCTCATGCAGTCGATGGTCGAGAAGGCGAAGGTGACCGATTCGTTCAAGACGGAATTCCGCGTGCTGGGTCAACCGCTCTCGGGTGGCTGGAACCACATGTACGTGGAACTGCCGGACGACATGGTGACCGTTGCGCGTTACATGAAGAACGCCGGCCAACAAGCGGCCGTCGTGCGTCAAGACTTCGAAATGCTCTCGCGCCGTCTGGCCGAGCCGAGTTACTCGCTCGACGTGCTGACCCAGCTCCAGACCATCCTGGAAGCGGACGTGCTCGCCAACCAGAACGTGATCAAGGGTCCGGCCACGTTCCTGTTCAAGCTGGCGAAGTCGCGTGACGCATCGAAGAACCAACGCGTGCGTGACAACCTCGTGTGGCTGGCTGCGGCTACGTCGTCGGCAGGTCTGATGCACTCGGACGTCTGCGACAACATCCTCAGCATGATCGCGGAAGGCAAGGACTTCGATTTCATCAAGAAGGTCTTCGGCAAGATCACGCGCGCTGATACGTACCGTCGTCCGGAAGCACCGCCGGCAGAAGGTGCCGTCGATGCCGCTGAAAAGTTCTTCGTCGAAAACGGTCTGGTGGAATCGCTGCGTCGCCGTCTGGCGGTTGCTGCTGACGTGCCGGAAAACGTGATCATCTGGAAGCCGGTGGCAGTCGAGAAGGAAGAAGCCCCGACGTCGGTCTTCGGTCACCTGAAGACGCCGGCCAAGACCGCAGCGGACAACAGCATCACGTTGCCGCGCACGAACATGTCGTGGAACAAGTTCACGGAAGAAGTGCTGCCGAAGGTTCTGGCGCTCGAGATCAAGATCCCGGTCGCGGAATTCTTCGCAGGTATCGCAACGGCTGCTGTCGCCGAATCGCCGTGCCTGTTCTTCTACGAACACCAAGCGTCGCCGTACGCGAAGATGGGTACGGACGGTATCACGGGCAAGCCGCTGCCGGTGCCGGCCGCGAACTGGAACCTGCAAGCGGGTTCGTGGTGCGATGTCGGGATGATCATCCCGATGCCGTTCATGTGGACCGGCATGAGCTTCGCGCACATGAAGGAACAGATCCTCTTCGCGATTCCGGGTGCGTACGACACGGCGTCGGTGGACAAGGGTCAGAGCGGCAACGCGCTGTTCCCGCAACTGCTGAAGTCGGACTTCCATCCGTACTCGTCGGTGGTCGAAGCCTACGCGAACAAGGCACCGTTCGAAGGCCTCACCAAGGATCAGCTGGCTGGTCTGTCACTCACCCGCGGTCAAGCAGAACAACGCCTGCTGCGCGTGACGACCGAACTCGGTCAGCGTGAGATCATGATCGATCGTTGGGAATAATCCCACGGCATAAAAAGCTGTATTGAACACGATCCGGGGAGCGGTTGCCCTGGGTCGTGTTTTATGCCTTCACTTTAAAGGAGTAGATGTCATGGAACTCGGTAACGAGATGTTTGGGCACTCACGGGGAAAGTTCGCACTTGAGGATCGCAAAGCGTTCAGTGCGGCACTGGCGCCGCTCTTTGCAGCGCTGGAGAACTCTGCCCCCTATGGCATTGAATTCAAGAACGATGTGTTCGAGATGCATCCGTATTGCTGGTGTGATAAGAAAGAGTGCCCGCAGTGCGGAAGTGCCTCGCAACCCCAGTTCAAGTACTACGAGACGGGGCTGGAGATCCAGTGGTATAAGTACGCGATGCGCGATGCGTACAGCAATCAGGAGATCACCCCCGAAGCACTTCAGGGCATTGTGATGCAGTGTGTGGCGAGCTTGCCGCAGGAGATGCTCTCGAAGTACATCCGCAACACCGATGTCGACAAGATGTATCCGGACAAGATTGACCTGGATCGCACACTGGAGAAGATGCGGCGCAATAGCGTCAGTGGTGCACCACGCATCACGCAGTCCACCCCGCTCTTTAACAAGAACATGCATGCCACTCTTACCGCCGCCGCGCGTGACGCTGCGCGTACCCAAGCGGCTTTATTAGACACCAAAAAGGATAACGAAGAATGACTAAGGATGCACTCGGCGATCGCATGAAGCGCTACGAGATGGAAGACGCACAACAACGTCTCATGCCGCAATTGCCGATTATGGCCCGCCTCGATGGTCGGGCCTTCAGTACCTTCACCCGTGGTATGCGCAGGCCTTATGACGAAGCCATGAGCCAGTGCATGATCGAGACCACCAAGGCACTGGTGAAGGAGTTTCATTGCACGCTCGGCTATACGCAAAGCGATGAGATCACGCTCTACTTCCAGAACGATGATCCGTTTGCCCTGATGCCGTTCGATGGCCGCAAACACAAGATGATTTCGCACTTGGCTGCTGAAGCCACGGGTGCCTTCATCGAAGCGTTGATCGAACACATGCCAGACCGCGTGAAGCGTAAACCGCGTTTCGATTGCCGGGTGTGGAATCTGCCCAACGTCACGGAAGTCTACAACTGTTTCCTCTGGCGTGAGAAGGACGCGACCAAGAACAGCCTGTCGATGGCAGCCCAATCCGAGTACTCCCACAAGGAGCTGCACAAGAAGGGGCACGATGACATGCACGAGATGTTGTTCCAGAAGGGCATAAACTGGAATGACTACCCGGCATTCTTCAAGCGTGGCACGTACGTGCGCCGGATGCAGACCAAGATCAATCTGACGGAAGAGCAACTCGCGCGTATTCCGACCCAAAAGAAAGCCGATGCTGGTATTCGCACGGTCATCTCCTGTTTGGACATGCCCCCGATTATGAAGCTCGGCGTGTCGGACATGTCGTTCATGCATGGAATGCCCGCGCGTAAGGATCTCGCATGATGCGCGGCACGAAAGCGACTGTCTACAAAGCCCGGGAAGTTATCAACAATGGTAACTACGCTGCCTGTATGGAAGTGTTGAAGTACTCGGGCTTTGAAATCGTGGAAGAGGTCGATCCACAGTTTCTTCACATCGTCTCTCACTTTAACCTGAACGATATTGACCGTCAGGGTGACTTCGCCGTTCTCATGGATGGGGACGACGAGTTGTGCTTTGACTTCTACGAGATCATCTGTTGGCTGAAGAAGTACGCAGTCTTCAGGCTGGTCCGTCCACAATAACCAAGGAGTAACATGAGTACTACCAAGCATCCCCTCGTCGCTGCGGTCGAAGCCATCTTGCCTGAACGTGAAGCGCGGTTCGATGTCATGCGAGCCTACGATGATGGCGTGCGGGCATCGATCAAAGCACTCGAAGGGGCGCTAGGCGGCACACTCGGTCAAGGCATGTCCTTTGGCTGGGTGGTGCGACAAGTCACCAAGGAAGGCGGCGTAACACGGCATCTCTACGTAGGTGACGGCACCGAGTGGAGCGATGAGAAGATCGGTCGCGCTTGGACCAACATTCGATCTGATGCAGAGATCTTTCCGACTGACTTCATGGTAACCGTGATGGAAACCCTGACGGTGATGTTCCCCAACCGTGTGTTCGAAGCACGGGAGTTGTTCACAGCAATCTAATAAACCAAGGACGGTATCGTGTCTAAACTTACTGCCGCAGAAAAGAAACAGCAGAAGCGCGACGAGTGGAATCGCAAGAATGAAAAGACGATAGCGCTTTTTCTGTTTCTCAAGGAACTGGTGCAGGCCAAGAATCAGAAAATCGAGGACTTTGAGTTGGAAGTTTATACCTACGTCAAAGCTTCTGAGCACAAGCCCATTCCGACATTCACGTTTGAAAATGCCCGTCACACTCGCACCGTCGGGATCTACGGTTATGATTCTGATATTGATGGCCGTTTTTTCATCAATGCGCACGCTCCGAAAAAGATCGACCTTTACATTAAGAACATTCACCTGACGCCTAATCAAAGTCGTGATTTGAAAGTTAAACTCGACGCGGCCGTTGTCGAGCAAGACGCCAGACACGCTGCTTAATTAAACCACTTTTAAGAGTAAACGGCATAAAGCCCGGGGGAAACCCCGGGCGAGTGACCTGCTAGCGTTAGCCTGCGATCTTGAGGATGGTCCAGAAATCTTCAGCGAGTTCCGGGTTCATCATGAATTCGTACGGCAGCCAGAACGAGCCAGTCTCTTGCGAGCCAGGCCATGCCGGTGGGTACACGTTGCCCCAGCTGTTACGCACGAGGAACGCTTGCTTGCTATCGTCGTAACCGATCACGAGAACAGCGTGGCCGCCCATGCATTGTTCGGTTGCGGTGTCGGGCATCGGAATGACGCCCGTGTTCATCGCTTCGTCCGATTCGAACGATTCGTAGACCGTGATACCGATCACGATCGGGCGGTTGAATACCGCGAGCACGTGCTTGAACGCTTGCAGGTTCTGGGGCACGGCTTGATACTGAAGCGCCTTGTGTTGCAGGCCTTCGTTGTAGGCTTCGAGCGAAGGCTTGACCTTGAACTGGCTTTCGCCGTCGTCGTAGGGCCACGTCGCTTCGAACGGCGCGCCATATTTACTGGCCACCTTCACCACGTCGCGGATTTCGCCACCCGCGTCGGTATCGACGTCACCTTCCAGATTACGCTCGTTCCAGTACAGGAACAGGCGCGAGAGTTGAACGGCCGAGTCGTTGTTGTTCTGAACGTTCTCTTCATATTCGAGTGCGCCGGCACATGCGTTGGCCGTGCACGAACCGAGATTGCCCTGATCGAAGACCGGACCGGTATGCGCGGTCAAGTCGACTTTCGGAGGAATCACGGCAGCACCAAAGGTCAGATGACCCGTGTACACGTGGTCACGCGTATCCAGAGTCTTTCGCTTGCGGTTGTAGACGCGCGTCTTCTTCGGTGCAGCATGAGTGTGTTGCTCGTGATGCATGAATTGTCCTTACGGTTGTCAAAAGGGCTGGTGAATAACACCACATGATTCTTGTATTTTTTAACCCACTGAAAGGAAATCCCTGACATGCATTTTAACTGGCCGCTGCTGTTGGCTATCATTACGCTGCTGGGTGGAACCATCTGGATTACGTTCGATAACTTCATCTTCAGTCGCCGTGAGTTTGATAACTTTGGCGAATGGGACCCCGAACAGAACATCCCTAACCGTTGGTACACCGGACGCCTCATAGGCGGCGTCATCGCAGCACCAGGTCTGCTCTGTGTCGCATGGAAGGCGCTCCTTGCGATGTGGTTCATCTTTCTTGCCTTGCCGTGGTTCACGAATTAAAACCTGCTGGATAACCAATAAAAACCCAAGGAACCGTCATGACTGAAATTGAACAGAAGATCGCAGCCGGAATTCTGCTCGAAGCTTACCGGGAATTCCTGAAGTACTTCCCGCTCAAGCCCTGCCGAAATGAGGCCGAATACGCGGTGTTGGTCATCAACACGAACTTTCTCGTGGACATGGGTGCATCGGTGGAAGATCACGAGTTGTTTGGTCTGTACGAGATTGCGCTCGGCTTGATCTCCCTGTGGGAAAGTGAGATCGAGCAGCCAAAGAGCACACCGCGGGAACTTCTCAAGGCACTGATGGAATGCCACGGTCTGAAGCAAAAGGATCTGCTTGATTGTGCGTCGCAGTCCACCATCAGTGCGTTCCTCAATGGTAAGCGTGGTCTGAGTAAGGCGACCTCCAAGAAGCTCGCAGCACGCTTTTGCGTGGACGTCTCCGCTTTCATCGAATAAGGATAACCATGTTAGTCCTCTTGAAAGTGATCATCTTTTTCAGTGTGGGCGTTCAGGTATTCTCCACCCTCCAGCTGTGGCGTTACGAGCGCCGTAAGCGGATCTTTCAGCTGCCCTCACCCTACATGCTCCCCGACGGCACGATCGGCACCAAGATGTCGTATTACGTGCGAGAAGGCCCGGGCAACAAACAGAAGCGCATCTTCTGGTTTTGCTGCACGATGCTCTCAGGAGCGGTGGTGATTCTCGGCATGACCACGTACCAGTACTTGGCTTAAATAAGGATAACCAGTGAAGAAGAAATACCGAATTGATCTCGCAGTCAGTGGTGAGGACCCACGTGCCTTGGGAGTGCAGTTACCCCGACTCCCTTGGTACCTGCGCTGGCTCGGGGTGAAGATCGAGTACGGCAATGAACCGAACTACACGTGGGTGTGGTTTGGTAAGAAGAATTACGACAAGGCCGAGATCGTGTACTTCGACCGCGACAGAGCCAAGTGGATCATGCATCAGATCCTCATGGGGCATCACCAAGAGCGTGGAGCATGGATCACGAAGTGGGATGTGCTCAAGATGGCTGCCTGCATTCCCGTCACCCGAACGGATCCCGTGATGATGGATGGCAAACAGCACTTTCTGCTGCGCCATGCGAACTACGTGGAGCTCTCGCTCGTCGACACGGAAACCAACTTCACGGTCTTCCGACAAGAGATGAACTTTCTGACATACCAACAACTAAGACTTCAGGACTAACAATCATGGTTGCAATCAGTGGCACGCTATCGGAATGGATGAGGAAGAACCCCTGCTATTCGATCGAGGGAAGCAAGCCCTTCGAATTGGGTAAGTCCTACCCACGGCGCGATGGCAAGATGGTGAAGATCGTTGCACTGTGTGGTTCGAAGGGTTACGAGACCGTGCAAGGTGATGATGCAGAAGCCCCTCACTTGGGTGCGCGTTACAACCGTGCGGGGGATCGGGGTCGCTGCACCGGGACCTATCATGACTTCAGCGATCCGGGCAACCTCTTGCCGGACTTCGAAGCGGGTGTGAAAGATGCGGGTAAAGGGTTTCTGATTCCCGTGTCCTTCATGGGTGCGAATCGTCCGCTGGAGGAGCGCGCGCTCTTTTCTCAGATTCTCACGCTCGAACATGAGCTCACCGATATTCGCTACGCGGCCAACACCGACAAGGACTGGCGGGCGGCTCACAAGAAGATCTTCAAAAGTGGCTTGGCTGAGAAGTTCTTTCAGGCTTGTGAAGCCTTGAAGTTTGACTTCACGTGGTGCGATCCGCAGAGTGGCTATGCGGCCATGGTGCGTGCGTACACGTGGGCGGCGAGTGAGTTCATCGAGGACAAGCGTCCCTTCTATCATGCTTAACTACAACCAACTATGATTGAAGTACTGAGTAGCAGTATCGTCCGACACACTGCGCGTGTGTTGGATTGGGTTGAAAGCTTGCCGGATGATCAGCGCATCTTCATGACGGCGAGCAGCCATATCGAGTTCGCAACGGAAATCATCTCGTTTGCGTTCTTGGCCCTGCGCAACCGGGGCGGTGTCACAATCAGTCGTGACCCGCGCATTCCGGATGGCAGTCGCCTGCGTTTGAAGTTCTATCAGGATGCGGCGCACGATAACAAGTGCATTGTCGCCCACGTTCCGGAACATGAAGTCCGTGTGATGGCGATCCTGATTGGTTGGTGGTTGCGTAATTCAGCGGTAACCAACGGGGAGTTCACGGACATCACAAAACTGTACGTGTCTCATCCGGGACAGGAATACGTGAGCCCGCCTGCACGTGAGGCTTGCAGCCGCATCATTTCCATCAGTCAGATCTTGACTGCTTACATTCTCAGCGAAAAACAAAAGGAAGTAGCATGAGCGTTATCCGCCATACCAATCACCAACTCAACGATACGATGCGGGATGTCATCGGCGACATCACCGAGCGTGCTGCCGCGACAGGCTTGCCACCGATCGGCATCTTCGAATCGTTCACGGCACTCACGTTCGGCAATGAACCGTCGTGTGCGCTTGGCCTCTTGCCCGAAGACATCTGGGCGGTTGCCTCCGAGGTCGCGGATCACTCGGTGAGCAGTGCGTCGTTCTACCGCGTAACGCGCAAGGGATTGCCTACCTCGAAGATCACGCGCCTGATGCGTCTGACGCTCGTGGACTCGTCGCTCGCCAAGCTCTCACTCACGGTTGCGCTCTTCTTCTTTCTGGAACGCGGCTGGTTTGTGGCTGAGACCGTCGAGCAGGAACGTGAACTGGTCATGGCCTGGGCACTGAAACACTGGGGCGGCTACGAAAGCCTGGCCGGCGATCTGCTGGATGTCGTCACACGTATTCTCGCTCTGCCCAAGGAAGCACGAGAGGACGATGGCGTCATTCGTGAATCCTTCGAAGTCGGCGCATTCAAGGTGGACTGAGGCATATATCACTAATCTGAGCATCGCATCCGGTGCTCCATTGACAGGACTTAAATCATGACGTTCGACGTAAACCAGTTTGTTGCGAAGATCGAAGCGACGGTGGTCCCGGAGTTACCGGAAGAGCTCAGCGAGGCGAAGCTGCGCGATCACATGGCTCAGCGCGTTGCTGTGGCTGCTGTGATCGTTGATCCCCGGATGCAGCTGCGCTTTGTGGTGGACTGCCTGAAGGGTGCAGAGCACTACGTCGCTGAACTCTTGGGGATCGCTCAGTACCTCAAGGATGTCAACGGGGAGAAATTTGCTGGATTCTCCCCGGAACACCGATTCGCGTTGGAGCAGTGTTCTGCCCAAGTGACGCTCTCCGTCGCAGTTTTGAAATCCTACACGACGACCTTGCTGAAGATGCAGGAACTCTTGCAGTGTCGGATTGATCTTCAGAAGTAATCAACGATAAACCAAGGAGTAGTCATGAAAGCAGGTGACGGTATCTCGCCTGAGGAGTGTCGTACCATCGACGCTCAGGCGGATGTGCGTATCCTCGAGATCGCAGTGGGTGCAGTATCCGATCAGTTCAACTTGTTCATCGGCGAATGCATGGATGAGAACGGCAAGCCCAAGGCCCCGTCCATGCAGGCACTGATGCGCGCTCGCGCTATTTTGCCTCCGCGCTGTGAACATGCATTTCAACCGAAGGTGAAAAAGTGAAAATCAATAACTACGGGTTGGACGCACACCTCGCTGATAAACTGTTTCGAGTGATCTGCGAAGAACTGTCTGAGCGTGAGGGTCCGGATGTAGGGCTTTCGGTGTTACCCAACCAACTGTCCTTCGTTGATCCCCGCTTCACCTCGCCGGTATTGAGCAACCCGCTCCTCGGCCTGTCGGCATTTGTCATGTACGGACTTGAAGCTGAACTCAATCTCATCATGGTTGAGCAAGAGCTTCCCAAGGGCGGAGATCTGAACCTGAGCTTGTATCGTCACGGTAATCAGCCCGAGATCATCCATCTCTTTGCCTGTAAGAATCTGAACGCCGGCCATACGACGCTTGCAGCCAAACGGTTGTTCGAGTTCTTCTACAGCAAGTTCTTCAGTCACCATCAGCACTACAGCGGTGTGAATTCGATACGCCTACCCAGCGTCACCGATGCCACCAAGAGCATGTTCTCCGATCTGGCTTCGCGTCAGTCGTTGGAAATGCATTCGATCGATTTCCTGGGTTAATCCCACAAGCCACCAAGGAGTCTTACATGCGTCTCGTTCTGACCAATCACTATCCGTTCCCCTATCCGGAAAACGTTTCGCAAGAAGGCGCGGAACGCATCTCCAACGAAGCGACTGATCGCACGCTGGAAATCCCCGGCGTCACGCACTTCGAACAGAAGCATGCGGTGACCGTCGCGTTCAAGGACAAGGCTCACTACGATCATGCTCAAGCTGCGACGGGCTGGGTGCGTTGGGGCTCGATCGGGCTGATCCTCAAAGCCGACGTGGCGAAAGACGAGGGTTACGGTCCTTTCCCGGCGATCGTTACCGGTGGTGATGCCTGGTGCGGCGTCATCCTCGAATCGGAAACCCTCACCATCACGACCACCACGCACGACTGATTCTTCGTGGGAACATCATGGACCAGAAAACGATGGACACGGTCTTTCAACAGTTGGGCTTTGCCACAACTGAGGTGATGGCCGCGCAGGTGTTTAACAACGGCTCGTTCAATACGGCATTGATTCGCACCCTCACGGGCCGCGGCATTATCGTGAAGATCACCTTTGGTGAGGAACGCCCGGACGCCTACACTATCCAGTTCGATGCGGGGCAGCTGTTGAAGGATGTGTCGGACAAGACATTCACCATTCAATGGCCGTTTGATGTTGCACAAGTGTTAGGTAAGCGGGGACTCACCGGCATTGAAGCACTGAAGTACGTGTCGGTGACGGAGCTCAAGCTGTTGGAAGGCATGACGCCTCGGATGCTCGAGGTGATCATGCGGGAGCTGACCAGTCGTCAGATCTTCCTTCAAGAGTATCCGTCGCAGGAGCGCATGAACATTTTGTTCAGCACTTCGATCGAGCAACTCGGCTTACCTAAGCGGGTGCAGCAAAGCTTGCTGGACGAGCGCATCTACACGATCGCCATGCTGGCGTCTTGGACCGCGGAAGCCTTGGCCAAGTTACCGGGCCTCGGT
>Ga0265338_10010462_pt1 | contig 10870 bp, 9 predicted proteins | sample 42126metaG_FD_193579 | JGI IMG/M metagenome (GOLD analysis project Ga0265338, IMG submission 193579) | Rhizosphere microbial communities from Carex aquatilis grown in University of Washington, Seatle, WA, United States - 4-21-26 metaG | ecosystem: Host-associated > Plants > Roots > Rhizosphere >... | reverse complement strand
GCCCGCCTCGTCATGGATGACGGCACGATCGAGGTCGCGAGCGGCAGCGGCTCGCAGCTCCAGGTCCTGAAATTCCAGCGCTATGTCTTCGACCTCGACCAGTTCGCCGGACCGTCGCGTGCCACCGAGCGCGCCACGAGCGAGCGCTATCTCTCCGAGCTGTTCAATCCCGATTCCCATCTCGCGCCCAAGATCCGCAACGCCTATATCGCGGAGGGCCACAACCGCCTGGCGCAGCCGCTCTACTGCATCGTGTTCGCGCTGATCGCGCTGGCCGCGATCCTGCGCGGCAGCCGCGCGCGCGGCGCCAATGCGCTGCGCATCACCTTCGCCATCGTCGCGGTCGCGGTGGTGCGCATCGCGGGCTATGGCGTCCAGGGACTGGCGACCAGCAATCCGACGCTGAACGTGTTGTTCTATGCCATCCCGCTGATCGGCGCGGCGGTCGCGCTCGGCAATCTCGCCGGGCTCGATCCGCTCGCCTGGTTCCGGCGCCCGGTGCTCGCGGAAGCGATGTCATGAACTGGTCCTGGACGCTCTACCGCTATCTCGCCAAGCAGTTCCTGATCGGGATCGCGATCGTCTACAGCACCTTCCTGATGCTCGCCTTCTCCATCGACATCGTCGATCTCACCAACCGCACCGCGAGCCACAATGTGAGCACGCTGGTGGTGATCGGCATGGCGCTGCTGCAGCTTCCCGACCTCGGCCAGAAGATGATGCCCTTCGCGGTGCTCCTGGGCGGCGTTTTCTCGTTCGCGCGGCTGTCGCGCAACCAGGAGCTGGTCGCGGTGCGCGCCGCGGGCATGTCGGCCTGGGACTTCCTCATGCCGCCGCTGGTGGTCGCGGCCGGGCTCGGCTTTATCGTCGTCCTGGTCGTCACGCCGATCTCGGCGCGCATGCTGGCGCAGTTCGCGGCGCTGGAGGCGAAATACATCAAGGGCGAGGCCTCGCAGCTTTCGATCTCGCCCAACGGGCTGTATCTGCGCCAGGGCGATGCGAGCCAGCAATCGATCATCCACGCGCTGCGCGTGACCAATCAGGGCGTCCATCTGGAGAACGTCGTGGTGTTCCTCTACGGGGCGGGCGACCGCTTCTCGGGCCGCGTCGATGCCAAATCGGCCGATCTGGCGGGCGGCACCTGGAAGATGAACGACGCCTGGGTGAGCGGCACCGACGGCTCGCCGGTGCATCACGCCGCCTACGACCTGACGACGACGCTGACGCCGGTGCAGATCCAGGAGAGCTTCGCGCCGCCCTATACGCTGTCCTTCTGGCAATTGCCGGGCTTCATCCGCGCGGCGCAGAGCGCGGGGTTCTCCGCGGTGCGCTATGAGCTTTATCTCTACACGCTGCTCGCCATGCCGGCGATGTTCGCGGCGATGGTGTTCATGGCGGCGAGCTTCTCGGTCAGGCTGGGCCGCAGCGGCGGGATGATCCGCGTCGTGCTGATCAGCGCGGTGTCCGGCTTCGTCATCTATTTCTTCAGCGAATTCGCGCGCGCGCTCGGCCAGACCGGCATCCTGCCGGTGGCGCTGGCCGCCACCGCGCCGGCCTCGGCTGCGATCCTCGTCGGCATGACCCTGGTCTTCAACCAGGAGGACGGATGAGCGCGCGACGCGGCCTGGTTCTCCTCGCGACCTGCATGGCGCTGGTGGCCGCGGCGGCCATTGGCGCGCCTGCGCTGACCGTCAAGGGCGACGTGCTGCTGCAGGCCGACGAGATGGACTACGACGTCGATGCGCATGTTGTGACCGCGCGCGGTCATGTCGAGATCGACAGCGACAAGCGCATCCTCCTCGCCGACGAGGTCGTCTACGACCAGGTGCACGACACGACGGTGGCGAGCGGCCATGTCAGCCTGACCGACGAGCGGGGCAATGTCGCCTTCGCCGATCACGTCACGCTCACCGACAAGATGCGCGACGGCGCGCTCAAGGGGTTCGCGGCGCTGATCGGCAAGAACGGCCGCATGGTCGCCGCCAGCGCCACGCGCAGCCAGGGCCGCTTCGTCGAGGCGTTCGACGGCGCCTACACGCCGTGCAAGATCTGCAATCAGCCGGGAAACCGCACGCCGCTGTGGCAGGTGCGCGCCGCGCATGTGCACTATGATCAGCTCAAGCACCGCATCATCTTCCACGACGCGAGAGTCGAGTTCTTCGGCGTGCCGGTGTTCTACACGCCCTATCTGCGCGAAGCCGATCCGACGGTGCGCTATTCCAGCGGCATCCTGACCCCCGATCTCGGCAATTCGAGCAATATCGGCTATTTCCTGCGCCTGCCGGTCTACATCTCGATGTCGCCGTCGCGCGACGCCACGATCACGCCGATCATCTCCAGCCGCGGCGGCGACGTGCTCGCGGGCGAATATCGCGAGCGCTGGGAGAATGGCGGCATGTGGCTGCAGGGCAGCGCCGGCTACAATCCCGATGGCGGCATCAGCGGCCATCAGAGCCAGTTCTATTCGAGCCTGTTCGGCTCCGGCCGCGTGCCGATCGATTCGATCTGGCACACCGGCTTCGACGCGCAGCTCACCAACAACGACACCTATCTCAAGCGCTACGACTTCACGCTGCTCGACCGGCTGGTGAACGACGTGTTCGTCGAGGGCACCGGCGGGCGCACGCGCTTCGCGGTGACCGGCTATTTCTTCCAGGGCCTGCGCGCGACCGACACCGCCGGCATCATCCCGCTCGCTCTGCCGCTGATCGAGTTCAACTACATCCCGCTCAACAAGCTCCTGGGCAGCCAGTTCCGCTTCGACTTCACCAGCATCGCTCTGACGCGCAATGTCGGCGAGGACGACCAGCGCGCCACGGCGGAGGCGCGCATGCGCTGGCCGACCGTGCTGCCCGGCGGCCAGCTCCTGACGCTGCAGCTCGACGCGCGCGGCGACGTCTATCATGTCAGCGACACGCTGACGCCCGCCACCAACAACAAGTTCATCAGCCGCGGCGTGCCCTATGCCGCGCTGGACTGGCGCTGGCCGTTCATCTCCAACCTCTCCAAGGATCGCTCTTTGATCGTCGAGCCGATCGTGCAGGCGATCGCGCAGCCCTATGGCGGCAATCCCGCCGGCATCCCGAACGAGGACGCCGCCGATTTCGAACTCGACGAGAACAACCTTCTCTCCTTCGACCAGATGCCGGGCTACGACCTGGTCGAGAGCGGGCCGCGGCTGAATGTCGGCCTGCATGCCCGCGCCGTCTTCGCCTCCGGCTCGGTCGATGCGGTGCTGGGCGAGACCTACCGGCTGAAGCCCGATCCGATCTTCGGGGCCGATTCTGGCCAGTCCGGAACGACCTCCGACATCGTCGGGCGCGTCAGCGTGAAGTTCCTGCCCTATATCGACCTCACCGACCGCATCGACATCGACCGCGCCAACGGCACGCTGCGCCGTCATGAGGTCTATCTCACCGGCATCTTCGGCCGCACCTCGGTCCAGGTCAGCTATGTGCAATTGCCGGCGGAGATCACGACGCTGGGCCTGGGCCAGCGCGAGGAAATCAACGCCCAGGCGGACGTCAATTTCTATGCGAACTGGCAGGCCTTCGGCGCCATCCGCCGCGATCTCCTGGCCGGCCAGATGCTCGATACCGAACTCGGCCTGGGCTATGAGGACGAGTGCCTGGGCATCTCCGTCGCCTATCGGCGCAAGTTCACCACCGACCGCGACGTGCCGCCCTCGACCTCGGTCATCCTGCGCTTCAACCTGAAAACCGGCGACCAGGCCATCGAGCCGTTTAGCTTGTTCCCACAAGACGTGTTCTCGCATCCTTGAAACAAAAACATTTTCGCTTATGCTCCCGGCCGGTTCGGGGGCGAGCGCGTAAACCATTGAGATTGCTGCCGAAGGTCCGAACTGTGTCCAGGAAAGCCGTTTATCTTGCCATCGCCGGGGCATTCCTTGCCCTGCTGGCGGTCCCGACTCCGGCGCAGAACCTGTCCGGACCGCCCGGCGGAACCACGCCGCTCGCGGCGCCGGCGACCGCTGCGCCGCCGCCCAATCCGCCGCCGGGCGCCGCGCTGCAGACGGACTCCGGCCCGAGCGACGGCGTCGCCGCCGTGGTCAACGACGCGATCATCACCGAATACGATCTGCGCCAGCGCATCCTTCTTTTCGTCTCGACCTCGGGCCAGCCTTCGACGCCGGAGACGATCGCCAAGCTGCGGCCACAGATTCTGGCGCAGCTCGAGACCGAGCAGCTCGAGATCCAGGAAGCGCGGCGCAAGAACATCACCGTGTCGCCGACCGACGTCGACAAATCGATCGAGCGCATCACCAGCGACAACCACATGACCAAGGACCAGCTCGCCGACCTGCTCAAGAAGGGCGGCGTCGAGATGTCGACGCTGCGCGCGCAGATCGCGGTGCAGATCGCCTGGCAGAAGGCGGTGTCCGACGAGTTCCAGGACCGCGTGAACATCACGCCGCAGGACATCGACGCGGAGATGGCGCGCCTCAACGAGGGCGCCAACAAGACGCATTTCCTCGTCTCCTCGATCTTCCTCGGCGTCGAGAATCCCGACGTCGACGCCAAGGTCCTGAAGGACGCGCAGGACATCCACGCCCAGCTCGCGGGCGGCGCGAATTTCGGCACCGTGGCGCGCCAGTTCAGCCAGAGCCCGACGGCGGCGGCCGGCGGCGATCTCGGCTGGGTCTATCAGGGCCAGCTGCCGTCCGAACTCGACGCCGAGCTGCAGAAGATGGAAGTCGGCCAGGTGAGCGCGCCGATCCGCTCGGCCGGCGGCTATTACATCCTGGGCCTGCGCGACAAGGCGCTGGGCGCCAATGTCGTGCTGCCCGACCCGGCGACGCTGCGCCCGGTGGGCCCGCTGACCGTGGCGCGCGTGCTGCTGCCGCTGCCGCCCAACGCGCCCAAGCCCTATCAGGAAAACGCCATGAAGCTGGCGGTCCAGATCCACGATCACGTCAATGGCTGCGAGATGCTGCCCAAGATGGCCGAGCAGGTGCGCGGCCTCGTCTATCAGGATCTGCAGAAGATGGGCCTGAAGATCACCGATCTGAGCGCGGACATCCAGGCCGCGATCAGCAAGGCGGGCCCCGGCGAGGCGACGCCGCCTTTCACCTCGCCGGCCGGCATCGAGATGATGGTCCGCTGCGACAGGCGCGCGCCCGAGCAGCACAAATTCAACCTGCCGAACCGCCAGCAGGTCGAGGAAAGCCTGTTCGACGACCAGATCACGATGCTGTCGCGCCGCTACATCCGCGATCTGCGTCGCAACGCCAATGTCGAAACCAAATAGCGACGGCACGCCGATCCTCGTCACGATGGGCGAACCCGCCGGCATCGGTCCGGAAATCGCAGTCGAAGCCTTCCAGGCGCTGAGCGGACATATCGGCCGCCATCCCTTGAAACTCATCGGCGATCCGGGCGTGTTCGCCGCCTGCGGCTTCACCGGCGACACGATCGCAACCAGGGCACGGGCCCGGCGCGCGCCCGGCAAGCCGGAAGCCGCGAACGCGGCCGCCGTCATCGAAGCCATCGAAACGGCGGTGACGATGGCGCAGCGCGGCGAGGCCGCCGCGCTCGTGACCGCGCCGATCAACAAGGCGGTGCTCGTCGCGGCCGGCTTTCCGCATCCGGGCCACACCGAATTCCTCCAGGCGCTCACCGGTGCGCCGCGCGCGGTGATGATGCTGGCGAGCGACATGCTGCGCGTCGTGCCGCTGACGATCCACATCCCGCTCGCAAAGGTGCCCGGTGCGCTCACGACTGCGGCCATCGTGGAGACCGGCGAGATCATCCTCGCCGCGCTGAAGCGCGATTTCGCCATCCCCGCGCCGCGGCTGGCCGTCGCCGGACTCAATCCACATGCCGGCGAGGATGGCGTGCTGGGGCCCGAGGACGGCGCGATCATCGCGCCCGCCGTGGCGGCGCTGAAGGCCAAGGGCCATGACGTGCGCGGGCCGCTGTCGGCCGACACGCTGTTCCACGCGCAGGCGCGCGCCCGCTATGACGCGGCGCTCTGCATGTATCACGACCAGGCGCTGATCCCGATCAAGACGCTGTCCTTCTGGGACGGCGTGAACGTCACGCTGGGCCTGCCCGTCGTGCGCACCTCGCCCGATCACGGCACCGCGTTCGACATCGCCGGCACCGGCAAGGCCGACGCGAGCAGCATGATCGCCGCGATCCGCCTGGCGGCGAAGATGGCCGATGCCCGGGCGGCAGAAGGCTGATGCTACCGGCCAAACACGGTACACATCTTCCAATCTTCGTCATGGCCGGGCTTGTCCCGGCCACCGATCAACACCCCAGCCGGATGTGCGTATGGGTCGCCGGCACAAGGCCGGCGATGACGGTTGAGAGTTATTGGAAATCGATGCTGGGTACCGGTCGTGGATGATGGCCTTCCTCCCCTGCGTGAGGTGATCGCGGCGCACGATCTGCGCGCCAAAAAATCGCTCGGCCAGAATTTCCTGCTCGACCTCAATCTCACGCGGCGCATCGCGCGGGCGGCGGGCGCCAATGACGGCGGCACATTCTACGAAGTCGGGCCCGGTCCGGGCGGACTCACCCGCGCGCTGCTGGCCGAAGGCGCCGCGCGCGTGATCGCGGTGGAGCGCGACGGGCGCTGCCTGCCCGCGCTGGCGGAAATCTCCGCCGCCTATCCGGATCGCCTGACTGTCGTCTCCGCCGATGCGATGGAAATCGACGAGGCGCGGCTGTTCACCGATTGCGGCGTGGAGGGACCCGTCCGGATCGCCGCCAACCTGCCCTACAACATCGGCACCGCGCTGCTGGTGAAATGGCTGACGGCGGAGGCGTGGCCGCCCTTCTGGTCGAGCCTGACGCTCATGTTCCAGCGCGAGGTGGCGATGCGGATCGTCGCCAAGCCCGACACCGAGCATTACGGCCGCCTCTCCGTGCTGGCGCAGTGGCGGACCACGGCAAAGATCCTGTTCGACGTCTCGCGCAGCGCCTTCGTGCCGCCGCCGAGCGTGACCTCCAGCATCGTGCGGCTGGAGCCGCTGGCCGAACCTGTCGCACCCGCCCGTCTCGGCGATCTGGAGCGCGTCACCAAGGCCGCCTTCGGCCAGCGCCGCAAGATGCTGCGCCAGAGCCTGAAACCGCTCGCGCCCGACGCGGAGGCGCTGATCCTCTCCGCCGGCATCGACCCCACCAAGCGCGCGGAAAATCTTTCCGTAGCGGACTTTGCGTCGCTGGCGCGGACTTTACCCTCCCCTTGAGGGAGGGTCGAAAAATCCGAAGCGCAGCGAAGGATTTTTCGGGGAGGGGTCCGACGCCCTGGAAGACCCCTCCCCGAAATTCGCTTCGCGAATTTCGACCCTCCCTCAAGGGGAGGGTAGCGGGTGGGACATCGGCCACGGTTGAGGGCGCACGTTACGCATGCCACACTGACAACTAATCAGAATTCAAAAATCGAAGGGAGAGCCGCGTGAAGAGCCAGGCCATCACCGAATTCGGCAAGCCGCTGCAGGAAATCGAGACGCCGACGCCCGTGCCGACCGGCACCGAGGTGCTGCTGAAAGTCCTGAACGCCGGCGTGTGCCATTCCGACGTGCACATCCATGACGGCTATTTCGACCTGGGCGGCGGCGCCAAGCTTCCCATGGCGAACATGAAGCTGCCGCACACGCTGGGCCATGAGATCGAGGGCGAGGTCGTCGCGGTCGGGCCGGACGTGAAGAACGTCACGGTCGGCGCGCGCTTCGCGGCGTTCCCGTGGATCGGCTGCGGCAAGTGCCCGTCCTGCCTGCGCGGCGAGGAGAATCTGTGCATCGGCGGTCCACGCCAGCTCGGCTGCTCCTCGGGCGTGGCCGGCGGTTACGCGACGCATGTCCTGGTGCCGCATCCCAAATACCTGATCGATTACGGCAAGACCGATCCGGCGCTGGGCGCCGCCTATATGTGCTCCGGCCTTACCGCCTATTCGGCGATGAAGCGCGTCGGCGCGCTCGGGCCCGACGACCAGGTTCTGGTGCTCGGCGTCGGCGGCGTCGGCATGATGGGCGTGCAGTTCGCCCGGGCGATGTTCCACAAGGGTCCCATCGCGGCCGATATCGACGACGGCAAGCTCGAAGCCGCCAAGAAGGCCGGCGCGTCCGCGACCTACAACACCAAGGTCGACGGCGCGGCCAAGCAGCTCGTGGCCGACACCAAGGGCGGCGCCTATGCGGTGGTCGATTTCGTGGGCTCGGAGAAGTCCTTCGCCTTCGCCAGCCAAGCGGTGCGCCGCGGCGGCAAGGTGATCATCGTCGGCCTGTTCGGCGGCGCGATGAGCATGCCGCTGCCGATGTTCCCGTTCCGCACGATCTCGATCGGCGGCTCGATGACGGGCTCGCTGCCCGAGACGCTGGAGATGATGGAACTGGTACGCGCCGGCAAGGTCGACCCGATCCCCTACTCCAAGCGCCCGTTCAGCGCCGCGAACCAGACGCTCGAGGACCTGCGCGAAGGCAAGATCACGGGCCGCGTGGTGCTGACGCCGTAGTAACCCCGCCTGTCATCCCCGGCGAGGCGCGCGGAGCGCGCCGAGGGAAGGGGACCCAGGCGGCAACGACACGAACGGTCTCGCAGTAGACCGACACATACTCGGAGAGACCAGGCGGCTCGACCGCCTGGGTCCCCTTCCCCTCGCATTGCTCCGCAATGCTCGGCCGGGGATGACAGAATGGGAGGAAGCAATGCCCGAACAGATCCTCGAACCCGAACTGCCGATCGTCGATCCGCATCATCATCTGTGGGACAGGCCGCAGGCGATCCTCGGCGCCCTGCCTGATACCGGGCACGGCTTCATCGACATCCTCAAGAACATCCCGCGCTATCTGTTCGACGAGCTGTTGAAGGACCTCAAGAGCGGCCACAACATCCGCGGCACGATCTACATGGAATGCGGCGCGATGTACCGCGCCGACGGCCCGCAAGAGCTGAAATGCGTCGGCGAGACGGAGTTCGTCAACGGCGTCGCGGCGATGAGCGCCAGCTGCATCTATGGCGAAGTGCGCGCCTGCGCCGGCATCGTCGGCCATGTCGATCTGCGCATCGGCGCCGACACGGTGGAGGACGTGCTGCGCAGCCACATCGCGGCCGGCCATGGCCGCTTCCGCGGCATCCGCCAGTCGGCGTCGTTCGACGAGGATGCCAATGTGCTGGGGCCGCTGTCGGGCCGCAACACGGCGGGTCTCTATCTCGATCCGAAATTCCGCGAGGGTTTCGCGGTGCTGCACAAGCTCGGCCTCTCCTTCGACGCCTGGCTGCTCGAGCCGCAGCTTCCCGAGCTGATCGATCTGGCGCGCGACTTTCCGGAGACCGTCATCGTGCTCGACCATGTCGGCACGCCGCTCGGCATCGGCCGCTATGAGGGCAAGCGCGACGAACGCTTCGGGGCGTGGAAGGACTCCATCCAGACGCTGGCGAAATGCCCGAACGTCGTGGTGAAGGTCGGCGGCCTGCCGATGCCCTTCGCCGGCTGGAAGAAGCGGATGCACGAGGCCGATCCGCCGTCGGAAGTGCTGGCGCAGCAGTGGAAGCCCTATGTCGAGGCGACCATCGAGGCGTTCGGCGCGAACCGCTGCATGTTCGAGAGCAATTTCCCGGTCGACCGCTTCGGCTGCGACTATGCGAGCCTGTGGAACGCGTTCAAGCGGCTGGCCAAGGGCGCGAGCACCGACGAGAAGACCGCGCTGTTCAGCGGCACCGCCAAGCGCGTCTATCGCGCCGCCATCGCATGATCGAAATCCGCCGCCTGACGGACCTGCCGCCGGACGTCGAGATCCTGCGCAGCGAAGCGGCGGCGGACGGAATCCGCAACATGGGAATCCTCGTCGCGGACTGGCAGGCGGCGACGGAGCGCTATGACAAGCCCGGCGAGGCGCTGTTCGGCGCCTTCGACGGCGGGCGGCTGGCCGGCGTCGGCTGCGTGAAGACCGAGACCGCCGTTCCCGCCATGCGCATGCGCCGGCTCTATGTGCTGCGCGCCGCGCGGCGCCACGGCGTCGGGCGCCTGCTGGCCGAGGCGATGATCGCGCGCGGTTTCGGCAGCGCCGACCGCCTCACCTGCAACGCCGTGCCGCCCGGCGCCGGCGAATTCTGGGACGCGATGGGGTTCGTGCGCGTGACGGCCGAGGGCTGGACGCACGAGATGCGGCGATGATTACGGGATGACTTCCTCGATGTGGTCGGCGACCGCATCCTTGTCGCGCCGCGGCAGCAGCTTCATCACGAGGATGAAGGCGGAGAGCAACAGGCAGATGCTGTTGGCGGCGATCAGCGGCCATTGCGCGAGCAGCACGCCATAGGTCGTCCACGCCGCGAAGCCGAGCACGGTCAGCAGATACATGCCGGTCGAGATGTCCTTGGTCTCGCGGGTCTGGATGATCTTCCAGGCCTGCGGCACGAAGCTGACGGTCGAGCAGAGGGCGGCGATGGTGCCGATGATCGCGATAAGGGACATGGAAGAGTAACGGAACCTGTCGGTCTTGGTTCCTCTCCCGCGTGCGGGAGAGGACGCAAAATCCTGTACTTAGCGTAGCGCAGCGAAGCTAAGTGCTTGGATTTTTCTAGGTGAGGGGAGGCGGCACGCGGGCCCTCACCCGGAAATGCTTCGCATTTCCGACCTCTCCCGCAAGCGGGAGAGGTGTTCTACCGCGTCAGCTCCGCAACGAATTCGCCGACGCCGACGAGGCGGGCGCGGCGGGCGCGTTCGGCTTCGAGGATGGATTTGATCTGCGCCAATGCGCGATCGACGTCGCGGTTGACGATGACGTAGTCGTATTCCGGCCAGTGGCTGATCTCAGAGGCCGCTTTCGCCATCCGCTTGGCCACCACCTCGTCGGAATCCTGCGCCCGGGCCCTCAGCCGGCGCTCGAGCTCGAGCGCCT
>Ga0265338_10010461_pt1 | contig 10871 bp, 21 predicted proteins | sample 42126metaG_FD_193579 | JGI IMG/M metagenome (GOLD analysis project Ga0265338, IMG submission 193579) | Rhizosphere microbial communities from Carex aquatilis grown in University of Washington, Seatle, WA, United States - 4-21-26 metaG | ecosystem: Host-associated > Plants > Roots > Rhizosphere... | reverse complement strand
ATATTCCCCGCTCCGTTTGACCCGGTCGGGCCACGGACAGCATAACCTGCGGAACCGATAACTGACCTCCATCCAGGGGCAGGATTGATGGCTCCGCTCTCCAAGTAGCTGACTTGGGACACGTTATTGACAGCATTTTATGCCAGTAAAGACATTTAGGCCGTTGACTCCCTCTACGCGTTATATCGCGTATGCGGACTATAGCGATATTACCAAGACCAAGCCTGAAAAAAGCCTGGTCGAAATTCGCAAACGCACCGGCGGCCGTAATCATTATGGCCGCGTTACCGCGCGAGGCATTGGCGGCGGACATAAACAAAAGAACCGCTTGGTTGATTTCAAACGCCTCAAACACGGCGTCCAGGCCACCGTTGCTGCCATTGAATATGATCCTCGCCGCAGCGCCCGTTTGGCCCTCCTGGAATACACCGACGGCGAAAAAACCTATATCGTAGCTCCCAGCGGCCTTCAGGTCGGCGCCAAGCTTGTGAGCGGCCCCTCCGCTCCTCCGGAAGTCGGCAACTGCCTCCCTTTGCGCTCTGTCCCTGTCGGTCTGCCAATTCATAACATCGAGCTTATGCCAGGCCACGGCGCGCAGATGGTTCGCTCCGCCGGCGGCGCTGCTACTCTCATGTCCCGCGACGAAGGCTACGCTCAAATCCGTTTGCCCTCCGGCGAAATACGCAAGATCAACGAAAACTGCTACGCCACCATCGGCCAGGTCGGTAATTCCGAGCACGAAAATGTTGTCCTCGGCAAAGCCGGCCGTTCACGCCATCGCGGTATCCGCCCCATCAATCGTGGCGTTTCCCGTAATCCGGTCGATCACCCCAACGGCGGTGGCGCCGGCAAATCAAAGTCCGGTGGCGGTTGGCAGCAATTAACTTCCCCTTGGGGTTTGCTGGCTAAAGGCTATCGCACCCGGCACAAGAAAAAATACTCGAACCGCTTCATCCTGGTTCGCCGCGACGGACGGCCCATGAAAAACGTATGAACGCCTTTATTTTGAATCTCTTTTCAGCTTTCAGCTCTTAGCTTTTTTTAATTATGGGAAGATCTATCAAAAAAGGCCCTTTCATCGATGGCCACTTGCTGGAGAAAATCCAAAAAGCCAAGGACACCAAATCCAAGTCTCCGATCAAGACTTGGTCCCGTCGCTCGATGATCACCCCCGATTTTGTCGGGCTGACCTTTAACGTCCATAACGGCAAGGTTTTTAACCCCGTGTTCGTCACTGAAAACATGGTCGGCCATCGTCTTGGGGAATTCTCCCTGACACGGACCTTCAAGAAGCATGGCGCTCACACCGCGAAGGCAGAGGCCAAGTAATTACCCATTATGGAAGTCCACGCCATTACCAAGAACGTCCGCATGTCCGCGCAGAAAATGCGCGAAGTCGTTCGCCAAATTCAGGGCCTTCCCGCCGCTCATGCTCAGGCCGCCTTGGCGGTTACGCCGCGCAAAGGCGCGCGCTTTGTCGCCAAGACCCTCAAGTCCGCTATTGCCAATGCCGAGGATCTCAAAACCAATAACAAGGCCTATAGCGCTTTGGATACCGAAACCCTGGTCGTCAAAGAAGCCCTCGCCCAGACCGCTTCCACGATCCGAAGGTTTACCCCCAAAGCCCGCGGCTCCGCCGGCCCTATCCTCAAGCGCAACTGCCACATCAAAATCGTTCTCTCCGATGAATAACCCCAACTTTCAGCTTTTCAGCTTTTCAGCTTTTCAGCTTTTTTCCTGAGTTATGGGACAAAAAACCAATCCTATCGGTCTGCGCGTCGCAGTAAATCGCGACTGGCGTTCCAAATGGTTCGCCGGCAAAAAGGAATTCGGCAAGCTCCTCACTGAAGACCGCAATATCCGCGAGTTGCTTAAGAAGAAGCTCGAGTCGGCTTCCGTGCCCAAGATCCTCATCGAGCGCGCCGCCAACCGTTGCCGCATCACCATTCTCACCGCTCGCCCCGGTATCGTCATCGGCCGCAAAGGCGCTGAAATCGATAAGCTCAAGGAAGAGCTCAGCCGCATGACCGGCAAAGAAATCTACGTCGATATCGTCGAGATCAAGCATCCCGAGACCGACGCCCAGCTCGTGGCTGAAAACGTCGCTCTCCAGCTCGAGCGCCGCGTCTCTTTTCGACGCGCCATGAAAAAGGCTCTCCAGACTGCCAAGGATTTCGGCGCTGAAGGCATCAAGATCCGTTGTGCCGGACGCCTCGGTGGCGCCGAGCTCGCCCGGGTCGAGCAATATCATTGGGGCCGCGTCCCTCTCCACACCCTCCGCGCAGAAATCGATTACGGTTTCGCTGAGGCCAATACTGTTTACGGCAAGTTGGGTGTCAAATGCTGGGTCTGCAAAGGAGAAACCAAAGTCCAAAAACCTCAACCTCAGGCGCAACCACAGGGTGAGGCCGTTGCCAGTGCCATTTGAGTAAAAGGATTTTCTTATGCCCTTGATGCCCGATAGAGTCAAATACCGCAAAATGCACCGGGGCAACCGTGCCGGTCTCGCGACCCGCGGTCATACCGTTGCCTTCGGCGAGTATGGATTAATGGCCCTCGAACGCTGTTGGCTCGATACCAAGCAAATCGAGGCCGCCCGCGTCGCCATCGCCCGCAATATGAAGCGCCATGGTAAAATGTGGATCCGCATTTTCCCTCAGAAGTCCTTCACTAAAAAACCCCTGGAAACACGCATGGGCAAAGGCAAAGGCCCCCTCGAATCCTGGGTCGCCGTTATCCGCCCCGCCAACGTCTTGTTCGAAGTCGACGGCGTTACCGTGGCAATCGCCCGTGAATCTCTCCGTCTCGCGGCAACCAAGCTGCCTATCAAAACGAAGTTCATTTCCCGTCACGGATTGGGTTGATATGAAGAAAACACAGCGAAAAGAAATCCAGGAAAAGACGCTCGAAGAGTTGCTCGCCGACGGCCGCAACCTCCGCCAGGAAATGTTTAATCTCCGACGTCAGCAAGCCAGTGCTCAGCTCGAGAAACCCGCCCGCCTGCGCACCTTGCGCCGTGACGTCGCCCGCATCGAAACCCGTATCACCGTTTTGCGCAAAAAAGCGGCTTAATCTCTTTTTGTATGGCTGAAACTATTTCTCCCCCAACTACGCCGGCTCAAGCGCCTGCAACCGTCGATCGCTCCCGTCGTAAAGAGCGCCTCGGCCAGGTCATCGCCAACAAAATGGCCAAAACCATTATCGTTCGCGTCGAGCGTCGCTTCCCTCATCCCAAGTTCAAAAAAGTCGTGACCGGTTATAAAAAATTCTACGCTCACGACGAAAAGAACGAAGCCAAAGTCGGCGACCGCGTCCGCATCCAGGAGACACGGCCGCTCTCGAAAACCAAGCGCTGGCGCTTGGTCGAAATCGTCGAGCGTGGCGCCGAGATTACTCCGGTCGCAGCTTGATCCCATCAGGACTGTCTTATGTTACAAATACGCTCTATCTTGGATGTTGCTGATAATACCGGGGCCAAACGTGCCGCGGCGATCGGCGTGCTTGGCCGCAACCAGCGCTATGCCCGCATCGGCGATATCATCAAGGCCCATATTAAAGAGGCAACGCCTGATGGCACCGTCAAAAAGGGGGAAGTGGTTGATGCGGTTGTTGTTCGCACCCGGAAGGCAATCGCGCGAAGTGATGGCTCCTACCTCCGCTTCGATAGCAATGCGATCGTCATTATCGATAAAGAACTTAATCCCCGCGGCACCCGTATCTTCGGACCCGTTGCTCGCGAGTTGCGCGACAAAAAGTTCATGAAAATCGTTTCCCTAGCTCCTGAAGTCATCTAATCGCGGTTAAAAATATGAAACGCTTTCACGTTAAGAAAAACGACGAAATTGTCGTCATCGCGGGCTCAAACAAGGGCAAACGCGGCCGAGTGATTGCCATCGCAGCCAAGAAGCAAAGGGTGATTGTCGAGGGAGTTCAAATGATTAAGCGCCATATGCGCAAAAGCCAGCAATACCCGAATGGTCAAATCGTCGAGCGCGAAGGCACCCTCCATATCTCCAATGTGATGAAGGTGGCTGATTTCGACGCGCGCCAGGCCAAACACGGCGCCGCAGCACCAGCTCAGGCCTAGAAAGAATTTAGATGAAAGCCAGACTCTACGAGAAATATAACAAGGAAGTCGTGCCTGCTCTGCGGGATAAGCACAAATACGCAAACCCGCACCAGATCCCGCGCATCCAGAAAATCGTCGTCAATATGGGTGTGAGCGCTTCCCTCGAAAAAGGCGCAATTGATGATGCCGCCAAGGATTTGTCTTTGATCACCGGCCGCAAAGCTGTCATCAGCAAATCCCGCCACAGCATTGCCAATTTCAAGCTGCGCGAGGGTCAGCCTATCGGGTGCCGCGTCACCCTCCGCCGCGACGCAATGTACGAATTCTTTGACCGTTTAATCGCCACAGCTTTGCCTCGAATTCGCGACTTCCGCGGCTTGTCCGCCCGCTCTTTCGACGGTCGCGGCAATTATACCTTGGGTGTCGGCGACCAAACCATTTTTCCCGAAATCGAGCTGGATAAAATCAAACGCCAGCAAGGCATGGACATCACCATCGTTACCAGCGCCCGCAACAACGAAGAGGCCTTGGACCTCCTCAAACTTATGGGAATGCCCTTCGCCGAGACCAAACCTAAAGAACCCGCCAAGGATTCCAAACCCGCTGCGGAACCGTCCCAACCTCAATCGTAATCTTAATCTCTTTTCGACATGGCAAAAATCTCCTGGATCGAACGCAATAAGAAAAAAGCCGAGACGGTCAAAAAGTACGCCGCTCTTCGAGCTGAGTTGAAAGCCAAAAAGGACTATGCCGGCTTGGCCAAACTCCCTCGCAACGCGAGCCCTGTCCGGGTTGTAAACCGTTGCTCCATGAGCGGCCGCCGACATGGGTACCTGCGCAAATTCGCCTGTTCCCGCATGACCTTCCGCGAAGGCGCTCTCAACGGCCTTATCCCCGGCGTCACCAAGGCCAGCTGGTAATCCTATGAACGACCCTATCGCTGATATGCTCACCAGGATTCGCAACGCCAACCTGGCATTGCTTCCCCTGATCGATCTCCCTCATTCCAAGCTCAAGGAAAGCCTCGCTGGCATCCTCAAGCGCGAGGGCTATATCCATGATTTCTCCGTTGAAGGCCAGCTCCCCAAGATCATCAAACTGAAGCTCAAATACCAGGGCAAAAAAAGTGTCATCGAAGGACTGCGCCGCATCAGTACGCCGGGCTTGCGCCGCTATGTCGGTTCGACCGATATCCCTCGCGTCCGTGGCGGCCTGGGCGTTGCCGTCCTCTCCACCTCCGAAGGCATCATGACCGGCAACCAGGCCCGCAAGAAAAACCTCGGCGGCGAGCTCCTCTGCTACGTCTGGTAACCCCATTCTTATTTTATGTCGCGCATCGGCAAACAACCCATCGCCATCCCGCCCAAGGTAAAAGTCGAGGTCAAAGGTCAGCTAATTGTGATCGAGGGCCCCAAAGGCAAACTCAACTGGCAACTCCCACGCCATACCAGCATCAAGCTCGAGAACGGACGCCTTCTGGTCAGCCGCGAGGGCGACAGCGATCAGGTCAAAGCCCTTCACGGGCTGAGCCGCGCTTTGGTCAACAATATGGTCCGCGGCGTCAGTGAAGGTTTTGTCAAAAAACTCGAAATCCAAGGCGTCGGCTTCAAAGCTGCCGTTCAGGGCAAGGCCGTCAACCTTAGCCTTGGCTATTCGCATCCGATTAATTACCCCATCCCCGACCAAATCAAAGTCACTGTCGAGGAAAACACCAAGCTTACTATCGAAGGTCCCGACCGCCAGGTCGTTGGCCAGGTCGCTGCCGAAATTCGCAGCTTCTACCCCCCTGAACCCTATAAGGGCAAGGGCGTTCGCTACGTTGACGAGCGCGTCATCCGCAAGGAAGGCAAGACCGTCCAGTAACCTCCCATAAGATGAGAACCGAACAGAAACACGAATTAGGCGTGCGCCGACGCTGGCGCATCCGAAAAAAGATCAGTGGCACCAAAACTCGTCCCCGGATGAGTGTCTGCTTTTCTAATAAGAACATCCACGTCCAATTCATCGACGACGTTGCCGGTGTTACCTTGGCCGCCACTTCTACAAACAGTAAGTCAACGCCTGAGCGCGAAAAATTAGCCGCTAACGCTGCCAGCGCAAAAGCCTTGGGCGCTCTAGCCGCCAAAACCGCTCTCGAAAAAGGGATTAACGAAGTCGTATTTGACCGCGGAGCCGCTCGCTACCACGGAAAGGTCAAGGCCCTCGCCGATGCGGCCCGCGAAGCTGGTCTGAAATTCTAATGTCCCATGGAGAATAATATTGTGCCCGAACCAACCCCGCCTGAGAACGGCGATAAACCAGAAGTTGTTGTCGAACGTCCCGTCGAACGCCCCGAACCACCCGCTCGGCGTGGCGACGGCATGCGCCCTCGTCGCCGTCGCCCCGACTCCAACGACAACCTCGAAGGCCAGGAAAAGGAGCTGACCGAAAAAGTCGTCTTCATCAACCGTTCCGCCAAGGTTGTTAAAGGTGGCCGTCGTTTCAATTTCAGCGCTCTTGTCGTCGTTGGCGATCGACGCGGTCGCGTCGGTGTCGGCCTCGGAAAGGCCGGCGAAGTTGCCGATGCCATCCGCAAAGGCGGCGAACTTGCTCGCTCTCAAATGGTCGGCGTGAGCCTCAAGGGCCCCACCATTCCTCACGAAGTCTTCGCTCATTACTGCGGCGCCAGGGTCCTGCTTCGTCCCGCGTCTCCTGGCACTGGCGTTATTGCCGGCAAAACCGTTCGCGCCGTTCTCGAATCCGCCGGCGTTAAAGACGTCCTGAGCAAATCGCTTGGTTCCAAAAACGCCGCCAATGTCGTCAAAGCCACCCTCGACGCCCTCTTAAGCCTTCGTCTGCGCGAGGATATCTACCGTGGCCGTGGCTTGGAGATCAAAAAGGTCGAAGCCCCCAAACCGCCCGAAGCCATTCCCGCCCTCGCTGCGGCCTCTCCGGGAACTCCCTGATGGATTCCCGCCGCACCGGCTTTCCATTTGATTAACTTGATAACCTGATAACTTGATAACCTGACCAACAGGCTTATGCGCTTACACAATCTCAAACCTCGCCCCGGTGCCAAACACCGCCGCAAACGTCTCGGCCAGGGCGAATCCAGCGGCCACGGCAAAACCAGCGGTCGCGGTGGCAAGGGCCAAACCGCGCGTTCTGGCAGTTCCATCCGCATCGGCTTTGAAGGCGGCCAGATGCCTTTAATCCGCCGCATTCCTAAACGTGGTTTCAACAACGTTCGCCACGGAACTCGCTATTTGGCCGTAAATCTCGAATCGCTCAATCGCTTCGACGATGGCGCCCGCGTCGACGAAGCCGCTCTGCGCTCCGTGGGTCTTGCTAATGGCCGCGGCCACGGTGTCAAAATCCTCGGCGACGGCGAATTGACCAAAAAGCTCACTGTCAACGTCCATGCATTCAGCGCCTCCGCGAAGGCTAAAATCGAAGCCAAGGGCGGCTCCTGCGAGCTTATCGCCCCTAAATCATTTCCGGCACGTAACTCCGCGGCGTCCAAATCGAAATCCAAATCCAAACCCAAATCCTAAACCGCACCGATGCTTCACCCCCAGCGCCAGTTAGCACCCGTTTTAACTCTTGAACGTTCTAACGTTTTTGCGTTTCAACGTCCTGACGCTGCAATTGGCTCAGGTTTCGGCCCTCGGCCTTCCTAACCATGTTCGCCGCCATTGCCAACACTTTCAGTAATTGCTTCAAAATTCCGGAACTCAAGTCCCGGATCCTCTTCACTTTCATGCTGCTGGCTATTTGCCGGCTCGAAGCAATCATCCGCATACCGGGACTGAACGGGAACGTCCTTGCCGAGTTCTTCAAAACCCATGCCTCTCAGGGCGCTTCCGTCCTCGGCATGTATAGCTTGTTCACCGGTGGTGCGCTTGAACGTTGCGCCATTGGTTCTTTGGGCATCATGCCCTATATCAGCGCTACCATCATTATCCAGTTGCTGACAGCCGTCGTCCCGCAACTGAGCAAACTCGCTCGCGAAGAAGGCGGGCGTACCAAGATTATTCAGTACGGCCGGTATCTCACCGTGCTGCTTTGCCTCGGTCAGGGCTTTGCCATGTCTCTCGGCTGGGAACATCCCGATAAAATCCCCGGCTTCCAAGGCATCGGCCAGCTCCTCTATTCCACCGACCACATCTGGTGGTACCGGATCCAAACAACCATTATGCTCACCACCGGCACCATGCTTTTGATGTGGTTGGGCGAGCAAATCACCGATCGTGGCATCGGCAACGGTGTCTCCCTCGTTATCACCATAGGCATCCTCGCTCGCCTGCCCCAGGCCGCCGTATCCCTCAAAGACATGTTCTTCCCGGGGTCCGGTGCAACCGCCACTTTCAACATCGGTCACGCTGCCGCCCTCGTGCTGCTCCTGGCCGGCGTGATCGCCGGAGTCATCGCTATCACTCAGGCTCAACGCAAGGTGCCTGTTCAGTACGCTCAGCGGGCTGTCGGAAGAAAAATCTACCAGGGCCAAACCTCGTTCATGCCTCTGCGCGTTAATTATGCCGGCGTTATGCCTATCATTTTTGCTCAGGCCATCCTGATGTTCCCGCAAAAGTTCTTTGAATTTATCTATAGCGCCCTAGCCAATAACCACAGCCCGGGAGCCAAGTTCGTGGCCGATTTTAGCCATCGCCTTTCCGTCTTATTAGTCGAGCGTTCTTACTTTTATCTCACGATCTATGCCCTGATGATCCTCTTCTTTTCCTACTTCTGGGTCGCCACACAGTTCAATGAACTCCAGATCGCTGACGATTTGAAAAAGAATGGCGGATACATCCCGGGCGTCCGCCCTGGCCAGGCCACCAGCGATTACCTTCACAATGCCATGAGCCGTATCACTCTGGCCGGAGCCATCTTCCTCACCGTCATCGCTATCATCCCCATCGTGATGTACAACCAGATGAATATCCCTTATCCGGTTGCCCAGTTCTTCGGCGGTACCAGCATGTTGATCCTCGTGGGCGTCCTTCTGGATACCATGCGCCAGATGGAAACCCACCTCCTCATGCGCCACTACGATGGCTTCCTCAAGAAAGGCCGCCTCAAGGGCCGTTTCTGATTCTGTGATCATTATCAAAAGCGAACGGGATTTGGAATCGATGCGGCCGGCTTGTGCCATCGCCGCTTCTGTCCTTGCCGACGTCGCCGCTTTCATTCAACCCGGCGTCACCACCCGACAGGTGGATGATTTTGCCGCCGGCCGAATCAAACATTATGGCGCCAAAAGCGCCTTTTTAGGTTATCGCAAGTATCCCTGCCAAATCTGTATCTCCGTTAACGATCAAGTCGTCCACGGCCTCGCCGGTCCCCGTCAGCTCCGTTTCGGTGACATCGTCAGTCTCGACATCGGCGTTGTCCACAACGGCTTTATCGGAGATACAGCGAGGACTGTCGCTGTCGGTGGTTGTAGTGTCCTGGCCCAAAAATTGATGGATATTACCGAAAAATCCCTTTACGAAGGCGTTGCCCAGGCTATTGCGGGCAAACGCGTCGTCGATATTTCTCGCGCTATCCAGAACTATGTCGAAGCCAATGGGTTTAGTATTGTCCGCGAATTCGTGGGCCATGGCGTCGGCCGTACCATGCACGAAGAGCCTCAAATCCCTAACTTCGTCGATGGAAAATCTTCCCCGAAACTGCGCCCGGGTATGACCATTGCCATCGAGCCCATGGTTAACGCCGGTTCGCCATCGGTAAAAATTCTAAATGATGGCTGGACAGTTGTTTCACAAGATGGTTCATTATCTGCCCATTTTGAGCACACGGTGCTGGTCACCGAGGGTGACCCGGAGATTTTAACATGCCTCGAGCGGATGCCATCGAAATTGAAGGCGTAGTTGTGGAAGCGTTGCCGAACAAAACTTATCGCGTCGAACTGGCCAACGGCCATCGCCTGGTCGCTTTTGTTGCGGGACGCGCGCGCCTCCAGTTTGTTCGCTTTGCGGTCGGAGATAAAGTTATGCTCGAAATGTCGCCCTACGACTTGTCCGAAGGACGCATTGTTCCTAAAGCTCAAACGATTTAACTTAATACTTATGAAAGTTCGCGCCTCAGTCAAAAAGCTTTGCGAAAACTGCAAGATCATCCGTCGCAAAGGCGTGATCCGCGTTATCTGCACCAACGCCCGCCACAAGCAGCGTCAAGGTTGATAATCAATTCCATGCTTAACTCTTTTAACCCTCAGCCTTTCGCTTTTAGCCTTTAGCTTTTATCTCTTATGGCTCGTATCATCGGCGTTGAAGTCCCCCCTAACAAGCGCATCGATATCGCCCTGCGCTACATCTACGGCATCGGCCCGACCAACTCCCGCGACATTCTCGCCAAGGCCAAAATCGATCCCGCCATCCGTGCCAAAGATCTGACCGAGCAACAGCTCTCCCAGATCGTCCACGCCATTCAGGATGGCAAATACGTCATCGAAGGTGATCTCCGCCGCGAAATCGGCATGAACCTCAAGCGCCTCCAGGGTATCAAGTGCTACCGCGGCGTTCGACATTTGCGCGGGCTGCCTGTCCGCGGCCAGCGAACCCAAACCAATGCCCGTACTCGCAAGGGTCCGCGCAAGACTGTCGGCGTCGTCCGCAGTCCAACGGCTAAAACCGGTATCCATTAAACAATTTATTTCCCTATGGCTGACGAACCCAAGAAAAAATCTGCTCCGAAAAAAGAGCCCAAGCCCGAAGCCGCTGCCGAAAAAGCCGCCGCTAAACCCGCTGGCGACGCTGCCGCACCCAAAGCCCCTAAAAAGGCCGCCCCTGCTGCCGCGCCACGAGCTCCAGGCGCACCG
>Ga0265338_10010458_pt1 | contig 10875 bp, 8 predicted proteins | sample 42126metaG_FD_193579 | JGI IMG/M metagenome (GOLD analysis project Ga0265338, IMG submission 193579) | Rhizosphere microbial communities from Carex aquatilis grown in University of Washington, Seatle, WA, United States - 4-21-26 metaG | ecosystem: Host-associated > Plants > Roots > Rhizosphere >... | reverse complement strand
GTGAAATGGCTTATTTAATAGTAGAAAGAAAGAAAGAAGAGACAACAAATACCCGGGTAATCTATTGCCTCTTTCGAGGGAACATTTTTCTCAGCGATGATATCAGCGGCGTTGCAGTTCGTTCGTGCGTGTCCCATGTAGCAAGCATAAATATTTTTCCGCTGGCTTTATATGGATAAGCTGCCATAATTTCTATGTCAAATTTTCAGATACTATGCACAATTCTCTCTGCTTTCTTGAGAAAATTTTGAGTATATTGCCTTTTTTATCGAGACTATCTTGAGCTAATGAGAAATCATCTTGAGACTATCTTGATAGGAACATGCTTTCTCTCATCTGGCAAAAAGCTCTTCTTCTGCGCTCTTTTTCGCTCAGAGAAACGGGTATGAGCTGGCTTTTAAAGCCAGCTCATACCCGTTTGTATTTCCTATGTTATGCGCATACGTGAGTAATTTATAGTATCGCAATACCTCTCTATTTGTATATTATGCACAAATAAAAATGTGCAAATTGAGATAGATTGCCTGTTAAAAAGAGAGCCCCTGGATCCCTATACTATCTTTACAGAAGTAAAGAGAACCAAATCAATGAAGATCCCTCAGAACCTTCCTTCTTTGTGGCAGGTGAGTTTTTCACATACGTTTGCAATTGCTCACAGGAGAGCCGGTGGTTGCCGTCCATTCGTTTGTGCAAGAAATTTATCCTGATACGCAGTTCGGCAGAAAGGACTTATCGCGTAATGCCTAATATTTTACGTGCTGCCTGGTCTCGCATCCGTACCAACATGAGTGATCCTCGTACACGCAAAAACGTAATCTACTTCATGGGTGGCAAACTTCTGGGATTCGCACTCGTTCTCACTTTTATTCTTGTCTTTGTTCCAAAAATCGCCAGCGCAGCCACAGGCGGCACTGTGGAAACTCCTACAGTAGACGCTGTAAACACGGTCTGGACGCTGGTCGCTGCTTTCCTCGTATTTTGTATGCAGGTCGGTTTTGTGATGCTGGAGGCGGGTTTCGCGCGTTCGCGTGAGGCGGTCAATATCCTGGTTGAGGGTATTACCGATACCTGCATCTGCGGTATCCTGTTCTGGGCCTTTGGTTTTGCCTTTATGTTCGAGTCTGGCAATGGTTTCATCGGTACTCATGGCTTTTTGCTGATGGGCGAGCCGGCCACATATGGCTCAACAGGCATTCCGCTGCTGGCCTTCTGGGTTTTCCAGTTTGCCTTCGCTGATACGGCCTCGACAATCACCTCCGGCGCAATGGTCGGACGTTGCGGCTTCTGGGGCGATATCCTCTATAGTATTGCAGTTACTGGTTTTATCTACCCGATCGTTGGTCACTGGTCCTGGGGTCCTGATGGCTGGCTGGCGCTCAACGGTTTCCACGATTTCGCTGGTTCAACGGTTGTGCATAGCATCGGTGGTGCTATCTCCCTGGCTGGTGCTCTCGCCCTTGGTCCGCGCCTTGGTCGTGTCTTCAAACGCGATGGCGGTGGACCCCCTCCTGCCCACGACATCATCATTGGTGCTGTCGGTGGTTTGATCCTCTGGTTCGGTTGGTATGGTTTTAATCCTGGTAGCACACTTTCGGCACTGGATACCCTGGGCATTGGGCGTGTTTCTTTTAACACGACAATGGCTGCCTGCTCTGCCGGTCTTGCGGCTCTGTTCATCTCGTATGTACGTGGCAAGAAATGGGACCTGGGCCTCTCGGTCAATGGGTTCCTGGCTGGCCTGGTTGCTATCACCTGTCCCTGTTACTGGGTTGATCCAGTCGGTGCCTTCTTTATCGGTATCGTAGCAGCCTTTGTGGTTGTCTTTGGACTGGACCTCCTGGAATGGCTGCGCATCGACGATCCGATTGGCGCGGTTCCGGTTCACCTGTTCGCTGGTATCTGGGGTACCCTTTCGCTCGGTCTCTTCGCGACCGGTGCCTATGGCGCTCCTACGCCAACTGGAGCCATCACCAGCCCCGCTGTGATCGGCCTCTTCTACGGCGGTGGCGGCCAGCAACTTCTCTGGCAGACGGTTGGCTCTCTTACCACCAGTATTGTCTGTTTCGGAGTCTCGTTCGCGGTCTTCGCAGTACTCAATGCCTTCCATGTGTTGCGTATCTCGAAAGCTGGTGAGCTTGAGGGTCTGGATATCCATGAGCATGGCGCTTCGGCTTACCCCGAATACGCGCTGGCCAGTGCAGTGGCTGCTCTCACAGCGGCTGCTCCTTCTACGGATGAAGTGACGCTCGCGACCGACTAAACATCCCTTTCGCGAGGTGTTCTTTAAACGACCAGGCCCGTGGCGAGAACATTCTCTTCTTTTCCGTGGCGCGAAGCATGCCTGTCAGATGGAAACATCTGGCAGGCATGCTTCTTTGTCAGCGGGTAGCCTGATGACCTGGTTTTGTAGAATTGTAGAAAATGTCCGTTGACGGATAACAAAGCGCCTGTTATGCTAAAGAAGCAATTGTCGGTGGCCACAAAGGTGTGCGCTAGATGCGGTGTCGCAGGATGTCATAAGGGGTGCTAAAAAGAGCTTATGAAAAAGCGCATTGAGCGCCTGCGTGGGATGCGTGACCTGTTACCGGATGCCTATCAGCAACAACGCCAGATCATTGAGCGCCTGCAAGGCTTTTTATCCCAGGCCGGGTATGCCCCGGTCGATGTCCCGATTTTAGAACGCACAGATCTCTTTCTGTCGAGTTTCCGCCAGGAATTATGGCAAAATCTTTATACGTTTCGTCTCCACAATCGCGAGCATTGTCTCCGTCCTGAATATACCGCTTCTATTTGTCGCCTCTATCTTGATCAGTATCAAAAACAGCCGCTTCCGCAGCGTTTTCAGTATGCCGGGCCGGTTTTTCGCTATGAAACACCCGGTCGAGGTCGCTATCGCCAGCATATACAACTGGGTATTGAACTCTTTGGTGGTCAGGCTGACTATGCCGACGCAGAGATCCTGCAACTGGCCTGTGATGCTCTCCAGACGCTGGGTATTACAGAATATCGCCTGGATCTGGGACATATCGGGGTGGCCAGCAGTTTTATTAACCGTCTGCAACTGGACGATCAGGCGGCTCATCTGCTGTTGGGCTTGATGGAGCAGGTCAGTCGCTCTGAGGAGGGTGAGCAAAAGGCCCGCGAACGCCTGGAGGCTCTGTATCCCGCGTCTCCAACAGGCGTTGAGGAACAGGCTACGCTGAATAATGGTGACGCGCGCTATCTGACTTCGCTGCTGAATGGGATGAGTGTGGCTTTCACTGACGATAGCGATCGCCAGGAGATTATTGAACGCTTTACCTGGAAAATGGGTCGCAGCGAGCAACGTCGGCAAATTCTCTATGCCCTGGAATTTTTACGTGAACTCCACGCAGTGGCGGGTCCGCCTCCCGAGGTGTTCGCGGCCCTGCGTGATTTGCTGGAACGCTATGAACTGGATGATCAGCCCCTCTCTGAACTGGAACAACTCGTTGAGATTATTGAGCAGAGTGGGGTACCGCGCGAAAATATTTGCTTGAACCTGGCCCTGGGACGCGGCGTGAGTTATTATACAGGGCTGATCTTTGAGATCCATGCACGCGAGGCTGATGGCTTTGAGACGCAAATCTGTGGCGGTGGGCGCTACGATCAGCTTGTTCAGATGGTCGGAAGCGCGCAGAGTATCAAAGCTTGCGGCTTTGCTTTCGGTCTTGATCGCTTACAAACATTGCTCGCTCCAGCCGCCAAGCCGGAGCCTGAGACTATTCTGGTGATTCCCATTGGTCCGCAGGATTTGCCCTATGCGTTGCAGGTAGCGCGCCAACTGCGTCACGGAGGTCAACAGGTGGAAATGGATGTGGCTGGCCATGGTGTCGGTGCAGGTTTAAAGCTGGCCTATAAGAGAGAAATCGGGCTGGCGGCGATTGTAGGTGAGGATGAGCGGCTTGGTGGGACGGTTACGTTGCATGATCTGGCGACTGGCGAGGAGCGCCAGCTCAGGCGCGCGAACCTGCTACAAAGTTTGAGCGAGAAAGAGGAGTAGATGATGCCGGCTGATCCAGAAATACGCCTGGCGTTACCCAGTAAAGGGGCGTTGGAGACCGAAACCTCTGCCTTCCTGGCGGAATGTGGCATGAAGGTGAGCCGTAAAAATACCCGGCAATATTTAGCTCGTATCGGTAGTATGCCTGATCTCGGGGTGGTTTTTCAGCGTGTGGCGGATATTCCCGCGCTGGTTCAGGATGGCGATGCGGTTTTTGGCATTACTGGCTATGATCTTCTGGCCGAGCACCGGGGGTATGGGCATGATGAGCGCGAAGAAGAGCAGGATAGCCGAGATCTGATTGTTTTGCAGCGTGACCTGGAATATGGCCGCTGTCGCCTGGTTGTTGAGGTACCAGAAAGCTGGATTGATGTCAGCAATATGGCTGATCTCTGGCATCTGGCGGGGTATTATCAAACGCATAAGCGCCACGGCTTGCGTATTGCGACGAAATATCCGATCCTGACCAGCCGCTTTCTGCGTCAGCATGGCATCACCCATTTTAAGCTGATCTCAACGCATGGCGCCCTGGAAGCTGCTCCTCTGACCGATACCGCCGATCTGATCGTCGATCTGACCGAGACAGGCACGACGCTGCGTGAGAATCGTCTGAAACTCCTGAGCGATGGTGTGATTCTCTACTCGCAGTCCTGCCTGATCGCCAATGCTCGTCTGTTACGCGAGAATCCCCTGGCTCTGCGTCAGGCGGAGATCATGCTCGAATTGATGGAGGCCAGGATGCAGGCGCGTAATCGTTCGTTGCTGACCGCTTCGTTGCGCGGTGAAGATCTGGAGACGCTTCAGCGGCATGTACAGCAACTCAACCGGCGTTTACAGGCCACGCAAACCGATGTGGAGTTGCGCCTGGCCGGGTCGCGCTCTGGTCAACATGGACCGGATGAGCGTGGCTGGTATACCCTTTCGGGGGTGATTGGTATCAAGGGCGAGGAAGCTGCGCGGTTGCTGGAAATCGTCAATGAGTTACGCCATGCTGGCGCCACCGATATCAATATCACTCCTTTGACCTACCGTTTTCGAGAAGAGTCCTTGAGTATCCGCACCTTGCGCGAACGATTGCAGAGACAAAGTTGAAGAATCTGATTATATTCGATCTGGATGGTGTGATTACCAGCGAAGAATCCTATTGGGACTGCGCCGGTCTGACCTTGCATGAATTGCTCTACAGTCCGCGTTACTGGAATCTGGGATCAGGCGTGGAGTATCAACCTGCCTCGACACCGGAATTAAGCCGTACGCTCAGCCGCGCTGTTTTTCCTGAGTGGCTGATTATGAGTTTTAAGGCGCGTGCCCTGAACTCTAACTGGGATACCTGCTATGCTACGGTTTGTCTGCATTTGATTGAGTTGCTGGCGCGTTTGCCGAACAGCGCTGATTTACGACCCTTTCTACCCTGGGATACGGCCTGGCTCGTTGCGTTACGCCACCAGATCGCGATAACAGACCTGGCCACATCCTGGGATCTCGCTCAATTACATGCTGACTGGCAGGCAGTTTATCCCTTCGACCAGCCAGTTTTTCAGGGCGTGACCGGTCTGGCGCTCTTTGAACGCCTGGATGCTTACGCCAGCCAGGTACTTAGCTTTACGGTTGAGGGTCTGTTCTCACGCCATAATCCCTTCTGGAGCTTCTGCCAGAATATTTTTCAGGAATGGCTGCTTGGCGATGAGCTTTATACGCGCACGCGCGGGTATGCGCCGTCTCAGCCGCACAAGCCGGGCTGTATCTTCTTTGAAGAGCCGCTCCTACCCGTTGAACAAACCCGTGCTACGTTGTTAGCCTTGCAAGCGCGGGGGTATACCCTGGGTATTGCCAGCGGGCGCGTCAGGCAGGAGGCCGCGAAGCCGCTTGAGAAGTATGATCTCTTTCAGTATTTTGCTGAGGCGCACCTGGGTACCTATGATCTTGTGCTCTGGGGCGAGGCCGAATTGCGGAAACAGGGTCGGCAAATGACCCTGGGCAAACCGCATCCCTTTCAATTTCAGGCAGCGGTCGATCGGGAGCAGGCGCTGGCTATTGCCAGTGGCTCCGTTCAGGGACCGTTGGCCATACCCTTTATTGCGGTTGGTGACTCCACCAGTGATATCATTGGTGGCCGCGCGGCTGGTGGCCTGACGGTTGCGGTGTTGACTGGTGCGCGTTCACCTGAAGCTCGCGCTCTGCTGATGAAAAGCCAGCCCGATTTTGTCATCGATGATATTACCTATCTGCCGGGGCTCCTGGCGGAAATCGAAAACCTGGCTACGATCCAGAAGCTCCAGTTTGAGAGACGCGAGGTTGCGGAAAAGCTCTTGCGCCTCTGGTTCGCCCGTCAGATGGACCTGGCAACGGAGAATGTACGCCTGACGCCTAAAGCGGTTTCGCTCAACTCGTTCAACGGTTTTTATCGGTCTAAAGGACAGGACTATTTTTTTAAAACGCACGTTGAAGAGCAGGGCATCCTGAGCGAGTATTATCACGCTGAATTGCTGGAGCAGGCCGGTTATAACGTCGTGCGGCCTCTGCAACTCTTGCGCGAAAAAGAGCGCCAGATGGTGGTCTATCCGGTCATAACCTGGCCGGTGATGTTCGATCTGTTGCGTGCTCAGGAGACAGGCCAGGAGTTGCCTGCTGGCATTGACGTGGAGACGTTGCTTGAGGCCGAACGCCAGGAGTGTCGCCATTTGCTGGAGATCTATGCGCGAACCTGGCAGCCGGCAGAGGATACCAGCAACGCACCAGTGCATCAGCTTTTCTGGCATCGTCTGGCTGGTGAACGTTTCCAGCAGTTTTATGCGCATAAAGCTATTCCGTTGCCGGTCGGCAGTGCGTCAGAGACCATCGCCTTTGAACAGATTCTGCATGCGCGCTGGATCATCAACGGTGTGGAGCAGGCGCAGACGCTTGGAGAGCTTATCAGGTCTGCAAAACAGGTACTCGATCCTGCGCGTCCAGCGACAACCATTGTTGGTCACGGTGACGCGCATTTCGGCAACGTCTTTCTTGAAACAGGCGTTGTCAGCGTTAACGCGCCACGCCGCTATCTCTATTTCGATCCAGCTTTCGCTGGTCGTCACGCGCCGCTGCTGGACGTGGTCAAGCCGCTGTTTCATAATATATTTGCGATGTGGATGTATTTTCCCCAGGAGATCGCGCAGGATTTGCAATGTACTGTGAGGCTGGAACAGGACTATCTGTTTGTAAACCACAATTATAACCTGACTCCTATCCGCCAGGCATTGTTGCGCGTCAAGCAGGAAGCTTTATTCGCACCTTTGCTCGCCTGGCTGGAAGCCCAGGGATCTCTCCCAGAAGACTGGCAGACTACTCTGAATCTGGCGTTAATGTGCTGTCCACTCCTGACGGTTAATCTCTTCGACACAAACAAGCGGCTTCCGCAAATTGGCTGGTTGGGGCTGAGCCAGGCCGTACAACTTGGCAATAGTGGCACGGATCCCTGGAAGGAGGAAATTCTTTGATCGCAATTGTAGATTATGGCGCTGGTAACATGTACAGCATTGCGCGTGCGCTGGAGCATGTGGGTGTCCAGGTGCAGGTAACCGACGATCCCGCGCTGATTAATCAGGCAGAGGCCGTGGTTTTGCCCGGAGTCGGCTCAGCCGGGGCTGCGATGGCCCGGATGACTGCCAGAGGGTTGGACGAGGCTATTCGCCAGGCCACCTATGCTGGTAAACCTTTCCTGGGCATTTGTCTGGGCATGCAACTGCTGGCTGACCATCATGCCGAGGGCGAGGTCGATGGGCTGAAACTCTTTCGTGGCACGGTCCTGCGCATTCCTCATGGCCCAAAGATTCCCCATATGGGCTGGAATCAAGTGTTGCCCAGCCAGGAGGGTCTGGCGATTTTTGCACATATTCCGCCGGAAAGCTATTTTTATTTTGCGCACTCGTACTATGTAGAGCCGCAGGACCGGGAAGGAGTTGCGGCCTTGACCGATTATGGTTCGCCCTATTGTAGCGTGATTGTCACTGAGCGCGTCTGGGGCACACAATTTCACCCGGAAAAAAGTGGAACAGCAGGATTACAATTGCTGACTAATTTTGTAAAGTGGGTGCGCCAATCATGATACTTTTTCCCGCAATTGATCTCAAAGATGGGCAATGCGTGCGACTCTACCAGGGCGACTATAGCCAGGTAACGACCTACTCCGCCGACCCGGTTGAAGTCGCGCAACGCTGGCAGGACGCCGGTGCGGCCTGGTTACACCTTGTCGATCTGGATGGTGCCCGTGCGGGACATCCAGTCAATAGCGAACTGATCGGACGTATCTGCCGCGCGACCGGCCTGAAGGTTGAAGTGGGCGGTGGCCTACGTACCCTGGACGAGATTGAGCGCACCCTGGCCCTGGGTGTCGAACGAGTCATCCTGGGCACTGTCGTTCTAACACAGCGTGAACTTTTATCGGAAGCATTGCAACGCTGGGGTGCGCGAATCGTGGTTGGTCTGGATGCCCGCGACGGTCAGGTAGCGATCCACGGCTGGCACGAAACATCAGGTAGCAAAGCGACAGAACTGGCCAGCGAACTGAGCGCGGAGGGTGTGCAAACGTTTATTTATACCGATATCGCGCGCGATGGGGCCATGCAGGGGCCAAACCTTGTAGCCCTGCAAGCGATGTTGAACGCGCTAGAACATACGAAAAGTACGTTAATTGCATCGGGTGGTGTAAGTTCTCTGGAGGATCTTCGACGCATCGACGAACTTAAGGTCGAGGGGGCGATTATTGGCAAGGCGCTCTATACTGGAGCCATCGATCTCGCGGAGGCAGTGCGTATGTTTACCGATATTCAGCCGCATGAGACAGGGGGGAACAGATGTTAACCAGGCGTATTATTCCCTGTCTGGATGTGCAGGCCGGACGAGTCGTAAAAGGTGTGAGCTTTGTCAATCTGCGCGATGCTGGCGATCCGGTTGAACTGGCTGCCTACTATAATGCTGAGGGGGCGGATGAACTGGTTTTTCTGGACATCACCGCGTCATATGAGCAGCGCAAAACCATGCTTGATGTCGTGCAACGCACGGCGGAGCAGGTTTTTATTCCAGTCACAGTTGGCGGCGGTATTCATAGTATGGAAGATATTCGGGCCACGCTGGGTGCTGGTGCTGACAAAACCTCTTTGAATACAGCGGCAGTGCAACATCCCGAATTGCTGCATATGGGAGCCGAGCAGTTTGGCGCTCAGTGCATTGTGCTGGCAATCGATGCTCGCAGTAATCCAGCTATGCCCAGCGGCTATGAGGTCTACATTCACGGTGGGCGGACCACCACGGGCCTGGATGTGTTGGAGTGGGCCCAGCGTGGCGTGCAACTGGGTGCAGGAGAGATCCTTCTGACCAGTATGGATCGTGACGGAACACAGCAAGGCTATGACCTGGCGTTGACCAGCAAGATCTCTGCCGCTGTGACGGTTCCGGTTATCGCGTCGGGTGGTGTTGGTACGTTGGAACATATATATGAAGGGGTAACCGAGGGCGGAGCCGATGCAGTGCTGGCAGCCTCAATCTTCCATTTTGGACAATTGCGTATTCGTGAAGTAAAAGAGTACCTGGCGCGCAAAGGAGTAACGGTCCGGCCATGATAAAATTCGATCGTCAGGGATTAATCCCGGCTGTAATCCAGGACAAAAGCAATGGACAGGTCTTAATGGTGGCTTTTATGAATGAAGAGGCTCTGCGCCTGACTCGCGAAACAGGTTATACGCACCTCTTCAGTCGTTCGCGCAACGCCATCTGGCGCAAGGGCGAGCAGTCGGGCAACGTACAGGAAGTTCAGGGTATGTATGTCAACTGTGAGGAAAATAGTCTGCTTTTAGAGGTTATCCAGCATGGGCCAGGTGCCTGTCACACAGGGCATCGCAGTTGCTATTATCGTCGTCTGCTCCCTGATGATAGCTACGAAACGGTCGAAGAACTGGTTTTTGATCCAACACAGGTGTACAAGCAACAGGAGACAGAAGCGATGGAGACAGAAAAAATTGCTGAAGCGTCCGCGTCTTTCCAGGAAGTCGGTGTACGTACATTAGAATCGTATATGCGTCAGCTCTATTCTGCTTATATTTATTTACGCGATCATGATATGAGTACAGAGTCCAACACCTCGCGCCTGTTGCAAGAACAGAGTATCGCATACCTGGTCGCGCGTCTGGGAGATGAATTGCAAGAGCTGAGCGATGTCCAGGCTGGCACGCATGTGCATACAGAGCGGCATAGTGATACCGTGCTGGAAGCCAGCCAGGTTGGTTACTGGCTGATGCTCAGCGCCGCTGTCAGAAATATCAAATATGATGAAGTCAAACCGCATGAGGCGATCCTGCGTGGTTATGCCATTGCTACTCCCCAGACGTTTGAGCAGGCCGAGGAATGCCTGAACCTTCTGCTTTCAGAGAACCGGGTAGAGAACATTCAGGGACTGGTACTGGGCTTTATGACGATCGGGCGCACCTGCGCCAACGCCGGTGTCAGTCCGCTGGAACCAGCCGAGTATGATATGGCGCAGATGCAGCGTAAAGGTCTGGTGGGCCAGATCAACTAGTTTCAGTACCCTCAAGCGGGTCGAGAAAGCATCGTACTCCTGCTGTTTCCAGCGGGAACAGGATACATTCCAAACCCGCAGAGGTCAGGTGGATATGTACTAGAAAAGAGAAGAATAAAGCCATGGTCCATATATATGAACTGGCCACGCTGGATGCTGTCCAGCGTCAGCGCCTGTTGCGGCGCGCCCAGGTACAGATTGACGAGTTGATTGAGTATGTACGCCCGATTGTCGCCAGTGTACGCGATCGTGGCGACGCCGCCCTGCTAGAGTTCACCGCCAGGTTTGACCGGGTAGAGCTTGA
>Ga0265338_10010457_pt1 | contig 10875 bp, 10 predicted proteins | sample 42126metaG_FD_193579 | JGI IMG/M metagenome (GOLD analysis project Ga0265338, IMG submission 193579) | Rhizosphere microbial communities from Carex aquatilis grown in University of Washington, Seatle, WA, United States - 4-21-26 metaG | ecosystem: Host-associated > Plants > Roots > Rhizosphere... | reverse complement strand
ACATCCTCGTGCGGCAGGGGATCGCGTACCAGGTGATCGGCGGCCCGCGCTTCTACGAGCGCGCCGAGGTGAAGGATCTCGTCGCCTACCTCCAGGTGATCGACAACCCGTACGACGCCGTCTCGCTTCTCCGCGCAGCGAACCGGCCGCGCCGCGGGATCGGCGACTCGTCGCTCGCGCGCCTCGCGACGTGGGCCGACCAGCGCGAGATCTCGCTGTGGGAGGCGACGGCCGAGGCGGAGATGGCCGGCGTCGGCGCCGCGCCGCAGAAGGCGCTCAAGGCGTTTCGCGCGACGATCGAGTCACTCATGTCGGCGGCGCAGGAGTACGACGTCCCCGAGCTAATCGAGGAAGTGCTCGCGCGCAGCGGCTACATGGAGTCGCTCGAGGCGGAGCGCACGATCGAGGCGCAGGGGCGGATGGAGAACCTCCAGGAGCTCGTGTCCGTCGCGCGCGAATGGCGCGAGCAGACCGAAGGAGACACGACGCTCTCCGGCTTCCTGCAGGAGATCTCTCTCTACTCCGACCAAGACGCGATCCGCGGCGACGGCTCGCTCGTCACGCTCATGACCCTCCACAACGCGAAGGGCCTCGAGTTCCGTGCTGTCTACATGATCGGTATGGAGGAAGGGATCTTCCCGCATTCGCGCGCGATCGAGGAGCAGGGGATCGAGGAGGAGCGGCGGCTCGCGTACGTCGGGATGACGAGGGCGAAGGAGCGGCTGACGCTGCTGCATGCGTCGTCGCGGATGCTCTTCGGCGGGCGCAATCACAACCTCCCGTCGCGCTTCCTCGACGAGGTTCCCGAGCGCCACGTCGAGCGCGAGCGGCTGCGGCCGTCCTCGTGGTCGAGCTACGGCTCGCCGCGCCTCAGCCAGGTCGTCCCGAAAGAGAACGTCCCGAGTCTGCAGACGGGCGACAACGTCCGGCACACGACGCTCGGGGAAGGCGTCGTCGTCCACGTCGAGGCGGGCGGTCTCGTCACCGTCCGCTTCGCGGACGACGGCAGCGAGCGCAAGCTCATGCTCGACTACGCGCCCCTCGAAAAGCTGTAGCCTCGCGCGCATGTTCGACGTCCGTCCCGTCCGTGACAGCGACGAGTTCGCCCGCGCGTTCTACTCGATCGGGCAGTACTTCGGTGCGCCACTCGACGAGGAGCGCATCGACCGCTTTCTCCAGTTCTTCGAACTGGAGCGGATGCACGCGGCCTTCGACGGCGAGCAGATCGTCGGCGGCGCGGGCGCGTACTCATTCGACTTCACCGTCCCCGGCGGCTCGCTGCCGTGCGCCGGCGTCACCGTCGTCGGCGTCTATCCGACGCACCGCCGGCGCGGGGCGCTCCGCGCGATGATGCTCGCGCAGCTCGCCGATGTGCACGAGCGCGGCGAGTCGATCGCGGCGCTGTGGGCATCCGAGGAGACGATCTATGGCCGGTTCGGCTACGGCATCGCGTCGTGGGCGTGCGAGATGACGCTTCAGCGCGTCTGGAGCGCGTTCGCGCAGCCGCTCGAGCGCCGCGGGCAAGTGCGTTTCGTATCGCCGGAGGAGGCCGTCGAGCTGTTCCCGTCGGTGTGGGAAGCGATGCGCCGGCAGCGCCCCGGCGTGCCCTCGCGCTCGGAAGCGTGGTGGAAGCTCCGTGTGTTGCGGATACCCGACGAGGAGAAGGCGAACCCGCGCCGCTTCGTCGCCCTCGACCTCGACGGCGCGACGCAGGCCTACGCGATCTACCGTCGGGAGTCTGGCTGGGCGGACGGAAGCTCGAGTGCGAAGCTCGAGGTGCAGGAGGCGATCGGCGCGACAGCGCAGGCGACCGCGGAAATCTGGCGGTACCTACTCGACGTCGACTGGACGGAGACGATCAGTGCGTTCGGGCTGCCGCTCGACCATCCGCTGTTCCTGCTGCTCGCCAACGCGCGCCGCGCGCGCATGCGGACGGCCGACTCCCTCTGGGTGCGGCTCGTCGACGTCGGCGCCGCCCTCTCGGGGCGGAAGTACGCGACCGAGGGCAGGATCGTCTTCGAGGTGCGCGATGCCACGTGTCCCTGGAACGAGGGGCGCTGGCTGCTCGAGAACGGCCGCGCGGAGCGCACGGAGGACGCCGCGGAGATCGCGCTCGACGTCGACGTGCTCGGCTCGGCGTATCTCGGGGCCGTCTCCTTCGCCCAGCTGCGAGAGGCGCTACGCCTCGAGGAGATGCGGCCGGGCGCGGTCGAGCGGGCGGATGCGCTGTTCGCGTGGCGCCCGCTGCCGTGGTGCCCCGAGATTTTTTGAGAGGGCTTGGCGGGACGGCACAGCTGCTGTCCCGCCAATCCCTCCTTACGATCCCTCGTTCGAGGGGAATTGCCGGGCATACCGCTTCTGGGTGATGCCGGCGCCCGTTCGCCCTCCTACCGTCCGCCCACCTTGCGTTAAGGAGAGGGGACTGTGGGAATGCGTACACCATCGCTAAAGACAACCAGGCTCGTGGCTCTGAGCGTCGCCGCTCTTGCCGCCGTTGCGGCAGTCGGCTCGGCGCCGCGGGAGCCGCGCATTGCACAGCCGGCGCGCGCGCATGTCGATCCGCAACTCGTCGCCACCGCGCAGGCGCGCCCGCATCAGGTCTTCCACGTCATCCTCGAAGGCAAGCACGAGAGCGCCGTCGTCTCGGCAATCCATCGCGAGGGTGGCAATCTCACCCGGCGTCTCGGCGTCATCAACGGCGCCTCGGCCGGCGTCACCGGTAGCCAGCTCATCGCGCTGGCCAACGGGACGGGCGTCTCGGCGATCTCCCTCGATCGCCCCGTGCGCCTGACCGGGCTGACGAACTCGCAGGAGTGGCCGGCCGCGGCGACCGTCAAGGCAACCTGGCCGTCGGTGACGAGCGGCTCGCTGTCCACCCCGCCTGCGATCGCGGTCGTCGACTCTGGCATCCAGGCCAATCGCCCCGACTTCGACAAGCGCGTGATCGCGCAGACGACGATCGTCAACAGCGGTACGAAGAACTCGCCGGGAGACGGCTACGGGCACGGCACGTTCGTCGCCGGCATCGCCGCCGGCAGCGGGAAGGGCTATGCCGGCGCCTCGCCGAACGCGCCGCTCGTCTCGATCGACGTCCTCAACGACCAGGGCATGGCGCTCACGAGCGACGTGATCGCGGCGTGTCAGTGGATCATCGATCACAAAGACAAGTACAACATCGGCGTCGCGAACTTCTCGCTCAGCGGCACGGCGCCGGCGAGCGTCTTCTGGGATCCGCTCGACCAGGCAGTCGAGAAGCTGTGGTTCGACAACGTCGTCGTCGTCGCTGCCGCCGGCAACTACGGCACAGGCGACACGCCCAGCGGCGTCACGTTTGCGCCCGGTAACGACCCATTCGTGATCACCGTCGGCGCGGACGACGTCAGCGGCACGAAGAAGCCCGGGGACGACACCGCGGCACCGTGGTCGGCTTGGGGCTACACGTTCGACGGTTTCGCCAAGCCTGACCTCGCGGCGCCGGGCCGGTACATGGTCGGGCCGGTTCCGGACAAGTCGACCCTCGCCACGACGCGCCCCGGCGACGTCGTCGCACCGGGCTACATGCAGCTCTCCGGGACGTCGTTCGCCACTCCGGTCGTTTCGGGCGCAGCCGCCTACCTGCTTGCACTCCATCCGGACTGGACGCCCGATCAGGTCAAGGGCGCGCTCATGCTCGCGGCCAAGCCGGAGACGTCCGCAACGCCGGGCTCCGTCGGTGTCGGACTCGTCGACGTCGGCGCTGCCGGCCAGGTCAGCTCGCCGCCGAATCCGAATCTCGCGCTCGACCAGTTCGTCCGCCCGGATCCGAACGGCGGCTCGCTGCCGGTGTTCGACACGTCGGCCTGGCAGACTACGGCCCTCGCCGACCCGACCTGGGATGCGGCTTCCTGGGGCTCGGCTTCCTGGGGCTCGGCGTCCTGGGGATCGGCCTCGTGGGGTTCAGCCTCGTGGGGCTCGGCGTCCTGGGGATCGGCTTCCTGGGGATCGGCGTCCTGGGGCAGCTCGGACCTCGCCCAGATTCTGGCCTCGGCCTCGTGGGGCTCGGCCTCCTGGGGCTCGGCCGCCTACGCCGACTCGGCTCCCGAAGGCCCGTGACCGTCGCGGGGGTCAGCCCCGTGCTCCGGCCGTCGCGACTCCGTCACGTGTCGCTCGGCCCGCTGTCGTGGAGCGCCTGGCTCTACTGGCTCGCGGTTGGCGTGCCGGCGCTCGCCGCGTTCGTGGTGGCGGGAATCCGGCTCGACCCGACCACGGTCGACCTTCGGAGGCTCTTCCTCCTGACGCTCCTCGCCTCGCTCTCGCAGCTTCTCTCGTTCCACCTGAGGCGTCAGCGCGTTTTCCACACTGGGCTCGCGTTCACGGTTGCGGCGGCGCTGCTGCTGCCGCCTGCGTTCGTACTCCTCGTCTGCGCCGTCCAGCACCTTCCGGAATGGCTGCGCCAGAAGTACCCATGGTTCATCCAGACGTTCAACATTGCGAACTACATGCTCGCGGGGCTCGCCGCCTGGGCCGCCGCCCACGCTGTGGGCTTCCCGGGCTCGCCGTCGCGGATGGCGGCAGCGGGCGTGCTCGCAGGCGTTGTCTTCGTCGTGGCGAACCGGCTGCTGCTCATGCCGATGCTCTACCTCGGCCGTGGCCTGACGCCTAGGCAGACCGGCCTGCTCGATCTCGACGACACGGCGCTCGAGCTCGTCCTCGCTCTGATGGCCGTGCCGCTCGCGGTGCTGTGGCTACAGAGCCTCGCGCTCGCGCTGCTTGCTCTCGCGCCGCTCTTCGTCGTTCACCTGACTCAGCGCGCGACGCTCAAGGTCGAGGAGGCGAACGCCGAGATCGAGCGGCGGACGACGGAGACGCTCGAGACCCTGTCCGCCACGGTCGACGCGAAGGACGAGTACACGGCCGGCCACTCGAAGCGCGTGCAACGGATCTCGGTTGCCCTCGCCGAGGAGATGGGCCTCGACGCTGCGCAGATCGACATTGTCCGCCAGGCGGCGCTGCTCCACGACATCGGCAAGATCGGCGTCGAAGATGCCGTCCTCCTCAAGCGCGGCGAGCTGACCGAGGCGGAATGGACGGTGATGCGCAGCCATCCCGAGCTCGGCGCGCGGATCATCGAGAAGGCGGGCTTCCTCAGCGACGTCGTGCCGGGGATCCGCCACCACCACGAGCGTCCTGATGGTCGCGGCTATCCCGACGGCCTCCTCGGCGACGAGATCCCGCTCGCCGCGCGGATCATCCACGTCGCCGACGCGCTCGACGCGATGACGACCGAGCGCTTCTACCGCCAGGCGCTGAGCTTCGAGGTCGCGATGGACGAGATCCATCGGAGCCGTGGCAGCGACTTCTGCGAGGTCTGTGTCGAGGCGCTCGAACGTGCCGTCGCCGCGGGACGGCTCGGTTGGCTGGCCGGCTCGGAGCCGCGGCGTGCTCGTGTGAGCGCAGCGCTCGCCGTCGGCTGAGCAAAGCAGGGCGGCTACAATCCCGCGCGACCGGGGCGGTTAGCTCAGTTGGGAGAGCACCAGTCAACCCAACTAGAGCGACAATTGGATGGTACTGTTGTGCTATAATAAAGCACAAGATGCCAAGCCGATTACCCACTAGTCCGAGGGTTGCAGAGTGACGGTTTACGCGCTGCAACCGACAACCGCGAGAGAGGCTCGCGATGCCTTCCTGAGCCTCTTGAAGCGTCGCCATCGCTCGGACAAGACGCTAAGACGCTACGGGCCGATCCTGGATTCCTTCGCTGAGTGGGCAGGCGAAAGACGACTCTCGGAGATTGACGCTCGGGAACTTGACTTCGGCTTCTTCGCCGAGTGGTCAGAGCAGTTCGAAGCTCGCAACGGTCGTGAGCCGAGCGCTCAGAGCTTGCGCGGAGTCCATACCACTCTTTCCTCGCTCTACCGCTTCCTTGTCAACTACGGGCTTCTGACAGACGAAGAAGGCCGTCCTGTGGCGAATCCGATGCTCGCCGTTGAGCCGCCGAAGATCATCCGCAGGCGAAACGATTGGCTGCACAGGCAGGAGGACGAGAGGCTTCTAGAGACGCCCATGGACTCGCATGAGGAAATCCTCGTTCACTTCTTGCGCTGGACAGGCTTACGACTCGGAGAGGCGTTGTCGCTTCGCATCGGAGACGTTGACCTAGACGAGAAGACCGTGACGGTTTCCGACTCGAAGACTGAGAGCGGGATTCGACAAGTTCCAATCGCGCCAGAGCTACTACCAAGGATCAAGGCATGGCTTCATCACCTTGAGAGGAAGAACGTCTATCGGCATCGCGGCTACTTCTTCTGTACGACTCGGGCTGGGCATTGGCGCGACTCAACGACAGGAGAGACGAAAGCTTCCGAACCGGGATCGCCGCTCAAGCCCCAACAAGTCGAGAAGATCATTCGCAGAGTGGGGGAAAGAGCGGGCATCGACCGCCTCACTCCACACAGACTTCGCAGAACGTTCGGCTCGTTTCTTCTCAACGAAGGCATGAGGCTGGAATCAGTGTCCAATCTCCTCGGACACAGTGACACGCGCGTCACCCAACAGGCTTACGCGAGCCTGGAAGACGCGACTGTGCGCAGAGAAATGATGCAAGTCCTAGGCGGATTCTAGGCACGTATGGGTCTGGAATAAATAGACATATGTATCACCGCCGATTAAATACCGCCTGACCGCAGAGCGGCTTTCAGACGCTTCTAGAGGCATCCTTTCGCCTGCTTGCGAACTGTCAAGCGCCGGACTCTAGACGTGGTCATATCATGATAAGGCATATTCGGAGTGACACACATTCGGTGAACCATCAATGAGCCTCCCATACGGCGTATTCAGGGTTTGCTTCAGGAAATTGCCGGGGGGAGTAGAAGTGCTCTTGCTTTTCGCTAGGACTGTGCATTAGAGTCGGACTGACATAAGTTACGAGTTGTGTAAGCGATTAGAGAGGAGAGGGAAGGTTAGGCACTTGGTAGTCCAATAGAAATTGGGGCGAGCGCCGCTGTAACGGCCCCGCCCCTGACCACAGGAGGCTAGCTCCAATGGCAACGGACCACTTTACGTTGAACGGCATCCTTGTTGATGCGACGGCTGAACTTCGGGAGCGCTGGAAGAGCTATCGGGACGACTTCGGCCCGAGGAACGACGAGCCCCACGATGTCATTCAGGAGATCGCGGACGCAGCTGTGCCGGTTTACACATCTGACCTTCTACGGCTCGCGGCAGAGTCCAACGACCTGGCCACCGCAACGCCTGAGGTAGGCCCAGCCTTCGACGGCGCGCCTACTCCGGTGAACATCATCGCGGCAAACGTCTTCGAGGCGATCGAGGTCGGGCTGTGGGAGGAGTGGCAACGGATCGAGTCCGAGGCCAAGTCACTCGGCGAAACCATCGCTCACGCAGAATGCGAAGGCTACGAGCGTGGCCTAGCCGCAGGGTCCTGGGTCGTGGATGGCAACACGTCCGAGGCGACGGCCCGTCGGCTGCTCGAAGGGATCGAGGATGGCGATCCGGAAATCCTGGACGGGCTTCCGTCCGCGCCGCTCTCGGGTGAGTTTGCCGACGATCTGACGCCGCGCGACGTTCTCGACTGGTACGAACTCGGCGAGGATGACGACGGCGCCGATGACGTGCTAGCGGCGTTTGAAGAGGGGTTCGCGCGCGGCGTTATCGACGAGGTGACGCGCTCCGCTCGCGCGATCCTGGGTGAGAGGTAGCGATGTCGGCTTACTCACTCTTAGTGACGAACGAGGAGCGCCCCAAAGCGGGGCGCTCGCTCCCTCAGCTGTCGGCATACGTGCGAGTCTCCACGGCAGGGCAGGCTGAGAGCGGCCTAGGTCTTGATGCTCAGCGCGAGACGATAGAGCGCAGCTGCGAGCTGCACGGCTTCAGTGTCGGCGCCTGGTTTGAGGACGCGGGCCGATCAGGAGCCCGGATGAGCAATCGGCCGGCGCTTCAAGATGCGCTCGCCGAGATTCGCTCCGGTCGGTCGGCCGGGCTCGTATGCGCAAAACTTGACAGGCTCGGGAGGAGCGCCGCGGAGGTCTTGACGCTCGCTGAGCAAGCGAAGCGCGAAGGCTGGCGGCTTTTAATTTTAGATTGTTCGGCCGACACTCAATCGCTATCGGGCGAAGTCGTGTTGATGAGCCTCGCAATGGCCGCACGGATCGAGCATGTGAGGATCGCTGAGAGGCAGCGGGAGAAGCATGAGGCTCTAAGACGTGCGGGAAGGGCACGCGGGCGAAAGGCTGTCGATCGGGATCTCGCCGACCGAATTATCGACCTGCGGGATGGCGGCTTGACCTGGCAAGCCGTGGCTGACGCGCTCAACTTGGAGAAGATTCCCACTGCACGGTCAGGGGCTCTGTGGCGACCTTCAAGCGTCCAGTCGGCCTATCGGACCCGGCAGCGCGAACTACTCGCCCAAACCGGCTGAGACGGCCTCAGAGATACCAATCGCCAGGATTGCCCTGGATGCGCCAGGGGCTTGACGGCTCGCGCTTCTTGAACGCTCGCTCGATCTGCTCTTGCGCGTCAGTCTTTGCCTCTGCTCGGTTCGGCTGAGCCTGAACCGTGAGTAGCGGCATCGGTCGCTTGACTAGCTCGCTTGCCTCTTCAAACTCCGCGCGTCGTCGCGCCCTTGCTTCCTCTTTCGACTCGCCCTTCCTAGGCCGACCACCAAGGCGAGCGAACCTCGCACCTGCTCTGCCGGACTCGTTCAGTCGTCTTAAGCGCTCGGCTCGCCGGGCTAGTTCTTCAGGGCTATAGCGCTTCGTCCCCTTAGCCACGATGAGCCTTGCGGAAAGCGCGTGCTGCGCTTCCGGAATCGTCTCTCGGTGGGGTGATCCCTTGCTCATCGAGCTCTTGCGTACGGGAAGGCGCTGAAGCGTCCCAGGGACGAGGAAGACAGATGATTACGGCATCGCTCTCTAGCTTCTGTTCCGGCGACGAGTGGTGCAAGGCTCTGGCTCGCTCGATGACGCTGCTTATTGACACTCGCGTTCTTCCTCGGCGGCTTGGACTGTAGAAATATTGGGTTCAATCCCCATAATTCGGACGTTCTTGCACGTTTCTACGTTGACTTCAACTGTTTCTAAGGCGTCCGGCGATACTGATTGTTCTTCGGATATCAGTTGGGCAGCAACTGATTCTTTCGCGCGACCTCGGGCGTCTCGCAGATACTGAAGCGCAGAGGTCGCTTCCTCTGCTGAGTCGAATCTGTGGCAGAAGACAATCTCTGGCTCTGGCTCATGCTCGTTCTTCAGCCCCAGTAGATATGAGCCGACCCTGTAGCACCATAAGGTGCCGTTCTCGACAGGAAGAGACTCGTCCGCTCTCGCGCTGAATACGATGCGTAGAAGCTCGGGGTCTACGAACTGCTTGCTCTTAGCGCCGCGCATCTCGTTCGTCCAAGATCGGTAACGAAGTAGGTCAGTTCTCTAAAGTGGCCGCGTGCCGAGACGCACTCCACGATCGCGCCGTGTGTAAGACCTTGCGTCTCTAGCGCTTCTAGGAGTCTCATTTCCATAGGGTATAAAACTGGTGAGCCGTCCTTGACGGCGAGTACCGATCCTTGTGCTTCGATATTAAGCAGGATATTGTCAAGGTCGTCTCGCACGTCAACCGCGTCTGTTACGGAGCGCGGTGGAAGTAATGTTGCTAGTAGTGTTGTTTCTGTCATTGGTGACTCTCCATTGTTGAGTAATCTACATTACTCAATTATACCTACCATTATGGCGTTTTGGTGGTACAATATGGAGAGTGAGTAAGAATGTTGTTTCACCCAACATTGGGATAATGGCGAGAGAGCCGGAGACTACGGTATGACTTCCGGCTTTTTCGCATCGGCCCCTCACACCGCCGAAACTGAGCGCGTGCTAGTCGAGGTTGCTCCGCTCAAGCAGGGCAGGCATCGCAAGCGATACGGCTCCAACGCCACCTATGACGGGCTAGACGTAGTCGACTTTCTCCAATCCCTCGGCCTTAGAGGCGTTAGGCGCAAAGGGAGCGAAGTCTCGTACTCCTGTCCCGGCCCTGAGCATCGCAGAGGCGACCTGAACCCTTCTGCCTCCATGCGAGCCGACACGAAGCAGTTCAAGTGCTTCCACTGTTCGGACGAGTTCGGGCAAGGCAACGCTGCAACCCTGCTTGTGGCCTTCCTGCGACTCACAGAGGGCGAAGTCATCACCAACGGTGACGCGACGAAGCGACTCATCGCGCGCGACTACCTCGGGCAGGAAGTAGCGAAGCCGCGAGCAAGGAAGACGACAGCGAGGGCCTCAGGGTCACTGAGCGAGCTACACGAACGCGCGAGATTCGCTTTCGACCTGCTCGACAGAGGGGTTTCCTACACGAAGACTGTAACCGCTCTAGGCGAGTATTTCCGCGTTTCGAGACGTACTGCTGAGAGAGACGTTGCCGCTGCTAGAGGTAAGACTCGTTCTAGGATTACGGAAGTTGGCGGTAAGACGAAAGTCCTGAACAGAAGAAGGATGAGCGCCGCAAGACTTGCTCTGAGATCAGGTCACGAAGAGATTGCTATGACCTATCAAGCCGACTTATCTAACACTCTCTCTAGGATTGTGGAAGTTGACGGTAACCATGTTTGGGATCACAGGAAGACCGTCCTAGCGAACATTGAGCACAGGCTCGGTTCGGAATCGAGCGAGCAGAAGAAGAAGAGGAAGCGCTCGACCGCGCGTCTCTTAAATGGCGATGCTGGTTGTTGGGAGGAACAGGCCAAGGTCTATTTCTGACGGCCGCAGAACCCTGCACAGGAGCTTCTAGACGCATCGTAGACTTGACTTCTCTAGTCTGCTCTCAGTAGAAGGACGCTCGTCTGTAGCCGTCTAAGCGAAGGAGAGCTTGTGGCTCGCAAAGTGGTGGAAACGGTTGTCT
>Ga0265338_10010456_pt1 | contig 10875 bp, 8 predicted proteins | sample 42126metaG_FD_193579 | JGI IMG/M metagenome (GOLD analysis project Ga0265338, IMG submission 193579) | Rhizosphere microbial communities from Carex aquatilis grown in University of Washington, Seatle, WA, United States - 4-21-26 metaG | ecosystem: Host-associated > Plants > Roots > Rhizosphere >... | reverse complement strand
TGGAATCATCCTTCAGGGTGGTTTTGAACACATACGACTTGGCGGCGGAGGCTTCGATGCGGCTGTCCGTACTGGAGGCGCGCAGGGAGGGGCTGGTGACCAACAGGGCGCCGGCCATCAGACTGAGTGCCAGCGGGTAGGTTGCTTTCATTTTCATGGTGCTTTTTCTTTCGGTTGTTGCGTTATGGATGTTTAAATACTAAAAGCACGTTACGTGGCCAGCTAACCCGCCGCTATGGGGTGTTACCCTACCGCGCAGGGGGATGGTGTTTCGTAAAGACCATCCTTAGGGAGGGCATCTTTGCGAATATCCGCTCCACTTTGTTCCGGTTTTGAACGGATTGACCATCCCGACGGCCCGGCTGTTCGCAGAGTTCATACGCCCGCGTGGCGACCAACTGGCTTGCGGTATCGGTCAAAGTGTGCGCCTTCCGGTTGATAATTCCTCGGTGCGTAAATCAGCGGCAATCCTTAGTTACCGGCCGGCGCTGAAATGGGTTGCTGCGATTGTTGTGGTTGGCCATGAATCCGCCACCGCAAGTCGCCGGTCATCAAATACACCACCATGGCGGCCAGCATCAAAATGACGCAGAACCAGATGCGCCAGTCACGATGGGCATGTTTCCAATAAGGAGGATGGGGATGATGAAGTTCTTCGCCATTGGGATTTTCAAACCGGTGATGCTCGTGCTTTAGTTCATTCATAAGGTTCTACGCCTCCGCCATGATTTTGCCTTCAGAGCCGTTTGCGGATGGATTTCAATTCCCGCCGCCGTTTCGCGGTGGTCTTGGGATAGGTCAGCTTGAGTTCATTGAGCGCATCGAGGACGATTCGGGAAACAATCAACCGGGCGTTCTTTTTGTCATCAGCGGGAACGACGTGCCAGGGCGCGTGGCGGGTGCTGGTCGCGGTCAGGCAAGCCTCATAAGCCTTCATGTATTTCTTCCAGTAGTTCCGCTCGTGAATGTCCGAGAGGCTGAATTTCCAGTTCTTGTCCGGCTCCTCAACGCGCTCGCGGAAGCGCTTGCGTTGCTCGTCCTTCGACAGGTGAAGAAAGAATTTGATGACCTGGGTGCCGTTGCGGTGGAGATGCTCCTCCAGATCCACGATGGAACGATACCGCTCCTGCCAGATGGTTTTATCGTCGCGCAACTTTTCCGAAAGCCTCTGGCTGAGGAGAATCTCCGGATGCACGCGGACGATCAGCACCTCCTCGTAATAGGAACGATTGAAGATGCCGATCCGCCCGCGTTCCGGCAGGCGGCGGGTTGTGCGCCAAAGGAAATCGTGCTTCAGCTCCTCGGCGCTCGGTTGTTTGAAACTGAAAACCTGGCAGCCTTGCGGATTGACCCCGGACATGACGTGCCGGATGGCGCCGTCCTTGCCGGCCGCGTCCATCCCCTGAAAAATCAACAGCAACGCCTGACGGCGGGACGCGTAATAAAGGCGTTGCAGCGAACTCAACTCCTTGACGTGTTCTCCCAGGAGTTTTCGATACCGCTGTTTCGACTTGCAAAAACGCTTCACCTGCGTCGGCCACTCTTTAAGTTTGATCTTTGCTCCGGGCCGCACCCGGAAATCCTTTGAATTGATTTTCATTTTCAATTTTTCGGCGGCGCCTGCCGCGTTGTTCGCGCCGGTTTATTTTTTGGTATCCGCTTCTGGAAGCTTTTGTTCCGCCTCCTCCAATTCCTGAACGGCTCGAACGTCCTCGCGCCCCAGTTCCTCGTAAAATTTATGCACTCGCTCGACGAGCTGCGGCGACACACCGGACGGCGGCTTGGCCTTGGTTTCAGGATTCGGTTCAGCTTTGGCTTTTGGCTGCGGCTCAACCTTTAATTCAGGTTCGGGTTGAGGTTCGACTGCTGGCTTGGCGTCAGCTTTGGGTTCCGGGTCGGGTTTGGCTTGAGCTTTTGAATCGGCTTTGGCGTCAGGCTGGGACGCTTCCCCCGCTTGGGGTTTAGGCGCGGGTTTGGCTTCCGGCTCCGGCTCAACCTTCGCTGCTGGTGTCGTTCCAACTTTGGCTTCTGGTTTTGAATCGGTGTCAGGAGCAGGTTGAGCTTTTGCTTCCGGCTCTGACCCGGCTTGGGCCGCTGGTTTGGTTTCAGGTTTTGGTTCGGTCCTGTCTTGATTTTTCCGAATCTCCTGCTCGGCCTTGTCCCAATTCTGAACCGATTGACCGTCCTGATGCCCTTGGCGCTCGTAAAGTTCATAGGCCCGTGCGGCGATCTGCGGCGTCAAATCGGTCGCCGGCTTGTCGTTGGCACCAGGTGTAAATTTCTCTTCGGGTTTGGGTTCGGTTTCCGGTTTCGGCTTCGTTTCCGGTTTCGCCCCAGACGAAGCTTCCGGTGGAGATGCAACTATGTCTCCGGGCTTCGATTCGGCTTTGGCAGCGGTCTCGACTTTGGCTTCAGGCTTCTGCTCAACCTTCGCTTCCGGCGTAGGTTCCGCCTTAACTTCGGGTTTCCTGGCCACGGCGTTCAGAACGCGCCATTTGATCATCGCGACCTTCACGGCGTCGTTGACGATCAGGCACGAAACCATGGCATAGGCGAAAATCGCGAGCGTCTGCGACCAAGGCAAGGGCATGAGTCCCGGAAGACCCACGCGCGTCAGAACGGTCCCCGCGAGCGCATCCGCCGTGAGGGCTCCCAGGAAGGTCTTGCTGGGCAACGTCGCCCAGAACCAGTGGCGCTCCCGCGCGGACACCACGGAGAACACGGCAAAATAGAGCAGCATCAGGAAGCTGAAGGTGTAGAGGGCATTGTTATTGGTTGCCAAACCGAAATGCGTCCAACCAATCCATAATAGAAGAAGCGTTTCAGCAACCATCGCGACACCCAGCACCACGGACACGGTGATGAAGCCTCCGATGTTCCACGTCTCCGGTTTCTTGGATGGTCGAACGTTGTCGGTGGCGAGAGAAATCTTTGCGAAGTCCGTCATAAAGACCAGCAGCAGCATGGCAAAGGCGGAGACAACGAACTTGCCGGTCACCACGAACGCGATGGCCACAAAGGCCGCCTTCAAGATGGTCCGGCTTATTTTGTTGATGATCCACGTCAGAATGCGTTGATAAATTGTCCGCCCCTGCTCAACCAACGCCACGATGTTCGTCAATCCCGCTTCGGTCAGGACGACGCTGGCGGCGCCCTTGGCCACGTCGGTCGCGGTACTGACGGCGATGCCGACTTCGGCCTGGCGCAACGCCGGCGCATCGTTGACACCATCGCCCGTCATGCCGGTCACGTGCCCCGCAGCTTGCAGGTGCTTTACCACGGTATATTTGTCCTCGGGAAATACTTCCGCGAATCCATCGGCGCCCGCGAAAAGATCAACTGTCTGGTTGCCAGCCTTCAAGTCCGCCATGTGCCGGATGTTGGGCAACCCGACTCCGCGCCCGATCTCACACGCGACCGGCAGTGCGTCGCCAGTGAGCATCTTCACCGGCACGCCGAGGTCGTGGAGCGTGGCGATAAGTTGTTTGGCGTCCGGTCGCGGCGGATCATACAACGACACCAATCCGACCAGTGTGAGAGCGCCCGTCTCGGCCCCACGTCCCACCGCCAGCGTCCGATAGCCCTTCCCGGCTGCCGCGCTGACCCGCGCCTCCAAAGCTTCGATTGCCGGAGGCTGGAATCCACAGGCTTCGGCGATGGTGCGCACGGCGCCTTTCATCACGCGCAGCCGCTGCCCGTTCTGCTCGACCACGGCTTCCGTCCGCCGATTTTTCGCATCGAACGGCGCGAAGGAAACGGGTGTGACCTTGGGGAGGTTATCAAAAACGTGCCGATCTTTCGCGGCGGTGAGGAACGCGTGGTCAATCGGATCCTGGTTGGCTTCCTGCGACGCGAGCGCGCCAGCAAATAGCACGTCGGCTTCCGTGGCGTGTTCCAGCGGGATCACGCCGGTGACGGCAAGTTGGTTCATCGTGATTGTGCCCGTCTTGTCCACGCAGAGCACGTCCATCGTCGCGGCATCCTCCGCAGCGCTGAGACGCGTCACCAGCACGCCGCGCTTGGCCAGCTCCTTCGACCCGACGGCCATGCTGACGGTGAACATGACGGGGAGGGCGACCGGCACTGCGCTCATCAACAGAACCAGCATGAGCGAAACCATCTCCAGGAGCGGCGATCCCCGGATCAGTGACAAGACGACCACCATGCAAAGCAGCGCGCCGACGATGACGAAGAGCCAACGGACGACTTTCGCCACCACCGCTTCGATATGGAGTTTTGGACGCGCCTCCTGCACGAGTTGCGTCGTGCGGCCAAAATAGGTTTTCGCCCCGGTCAGCATGACCACGCCGTTGCCTTCGCCCCGGCGGACGATCGACCCCGACGAAAGCACTTCGCCCGGTTTCTTGTCGGCGTCCTTCGATTCGCCGGTGAGCGCCGACTGGTCAATACTCAACGCTCCCGTGAGAAGTTTCACGTCTGCCGGGATGATGTCGCCGGGACGCACGCGGACGATGTCGCCGGGAACCAGCTCTCTGGCGGGAATCTCCTGCCAGCTCGAATCGCGCCGGACGCGCGCATTGACTTGCAACCGTTTCCGCAGTGCCGCCACAACACCAGCGGCCCGGCTTTCCTGCATGAAACTCAACACCGCATTGATCACCAGCAGCGCGCCCACCACGATGAGGTCCGAATACTTTCCGAGCACAGCGGACAGCACCATGATCAGTTCGAGCATCCACGCCGAGATTCCCCAAAACTTCTTTAAGAATTTAATAACCGGGTGGCCCTTTTTTTCGGCCACTTCGTTGTAGCCGTTCTCTTTCCGGCGGGTGTCCACGTCGGCACGCGCCAGCCCGGTGTCGGGATTCACTTTGAGCGACGCGAGCGTGTCGGGAACCGACGCGGAGGCAATGTCCGGGGGCTTGGTGTCGGCGGGCTTCGCGGGTGCCGCACTCGGCTTCGGTTCAGGAACCTTGGGCGGGTCGGTGTCTGGCTTCATGGCGAAATCCGTTTGTGTCCGTATGTTTCAATTTTCACAATCACCATTTGCGGAAATCGTAACTTTTGGACGCGGAAAAATGAATAGGGTGAACACCCCATAAACATTTTGTAACCGCAGATGAACGCGGATTGACGCCGCCAAGTTTGCTGACAAGCACGGTTTTGAAACCAAAGCGGTGCCGATGAAGAACGCGCATCATGCCGAGATATCCGAGTTGCTGATTGGCCGAAATCTTGACTGGGTTGAGGACGGCGGGATTTTCCGCGAAGAAGCGACAACCGCAAAGGCGAAGGGTAAAAAGACGTAGCATTATTTTCGTTTGCGGTTTTTGTCAAAAAGGCGCGTCCAAACCCCGGATACGGAATGTCTGAAAACCACGCCCGGAATAACGAGCGCCATCCCCGCGAGAATCAGGTAAAGCGCCGTTGGCCCCAGCCAGGCTTCGAGCCGATGCCACTTCTCCCCCAAAAAATATCCGATCAGGATGTAACCGGCGCCACAGACGATTGACCCCGTGAGGTTGTAAAAAAGAAAAATCCGCCAGGGCATTTTCGCCACGCCGGCCAGCAGGTTGGCCACGACGGGCGGAAACAAGGGGATGAACCGCGCGATAAAAACCGCCCGGTCGCCATGGCGTTTGAGAAAATGTCCCGGCCACTTCAGCCTTTTGGGCGTGAGATGGAGCCAGTAAATTTTTTTCAGACTGCCATGGCCCAGCCGCCGTCCCAGCCAGAAGGCACAAGTGCCGCCCAGAAAACAGCCCGCCGCGCCGGCCCCCATGGGTTGCCACAGGGAACCCTCGGTTTTCCCCAGGATAAATCCCGCCCCAAAAAGAATCGTTTTTCCCGGCAGGGGAACCCCGAGGTTGTTCAAAAAAACGACGATGAAGACGAGCACAAATCCGTAACGTGGAATGTGAGGCAGTAGTGAATGCAGCCAATGGAGCATGTTCACCGGTCTTTCTTGAAAATCGCCTTCGTGAACGGCTTGAAAAGGTTGAGCCAGGTGGAAATTACCGCAAGTTTCACCAGGGTTTCCATCGCGGCTTCATATTTATTTTTTACCCCACTTCCAGTTCCGGATTTCCGGCAGGTCCTCGCCGTTTTTGTCGATGTATTGTTTGTGCTCGATCAGCTTGTCCTTCAACTGCTGCTTCAAGTAGATGCCCTTGTCGCCGGTTTGCGGCACGCGATCGATGACGTCCATCACGAGATGGAAGCGGTCCAGATCGTTCAGCACCGTCATGTCGAAGGGCGTGGTGATGGTGCCCTCTTCCTTGTAGCCGCGGACATGGATGTTGTCGTGGTTCGTGCGACGGTAGGTCAGCCGATGGATCAACCACGGGTAGGCATGGTAGGCGAAGAGGACCGGCTTGTCCTTCGTGAAAAGGTCGTCGAAATCCGTGTCGCTCAATCCGTGCGGGTGCTCGCTCTGAGGCTGAAGCTTCATCAGGTCAACGACGTTGACCACCCGGATTTTCAGGCCGGGCAGGTGTTCGCGCAAAATGGAGACCGCGGCGAGCGTCTCTAGCGTGGGCACGTCGCCACAGCAGGCCATGACCACGTCGGGCGCGGCGCCCTGGTCGTTGCTGGCCCATTGCCAGATGCCGATGCCTTCGGTGCAATGTTTGACGGCGGCGTCCATCGTCAGCCACTGCGGCGACGGGTGTTTGCCCGCGACCACGACGTTGACGTAATGGCGGCTGCGCAGGCAGTGGTCCATCACCGACAGCAGGCAGTTGGCATCCGGCGGAAAGTAAACCCGCACGACGGACGCCTTCTTGTTCACGACGTGGTCAATGAAACCGGGATCCTGATGCGTGAATCCATTGTGATCCTGACGCCAGACATGCGAGGCCAGCAGGTAGTTCAATGAGGCGATCTTCCGCCGCCACGGCAGACCGGCGGTGACTTTCAGCCACTTGGCGTGCTGGTTGAACATCGAATCAATGATGTGGATGAACGCCTCGTAGCAGTTGAAAAGTCCGTGCCGCCCGGTGAGCAGGTAGCCTTCGAGCCAGCCTTCACATTGGTGCTCGCTGAGCATCGAGTCCAGCACCCGCCCGGTGGGCGCGAGAAACTCGTCGTTCGGCACGGTCGCGGCGTCCCATTGACGCTTCGTCGTTTCAAAGACGGCTTCCAAGCCGTTGGAGAGCGTTTCGTCCGGGCCGAAGATGCGGAAATTTCGTTGCGGTTGATTCAGCTTGGCCACGTCGCGCAGAAATTTCCCCAGCACATGCGTATCGCCAATGCCGCGCGCTCCCGGCGTGGGCACGGCTTCCGCGTAATCTCGGAAATCCGGCATCCGCAGGTCGCGGAGCAGAATGCCGCCGTTGGCGTGGGGGTTCGCGCCCATGCGGCGTTCACCCTTGGGCGCCAATTCGGCCAATTCCGGTTTTAAGCGGCCTTGTTCGTCGAAAAGCTCTCCAGGCCGGTAACTCTTTAGCCAGTCTTCCAATAACTTGAGATGTTGGGGATGCGTGGCCGGATCGGAGAGCGGCACCTGATGCGCGCGAAAGGTTCCTTCCACTTGCAGGCCATCCACCACCTTCGGACCCGTCCAGCCTTTGGGTGAATTAAGCACGATCATCGGCCAGCGCGGGCGTGCGATGTCGCCGTGAGCGCGGGCCTTCTCCTGAATTTGTTTGATTTCTTCCACTGCGGAGTCGAGCGCCGCAGCCATGGCTTCATGCATCAACGCCGGTTCGTGCCCCTCGACGTAGATGGGCGTCCACCCGTAGCCGCGGAGCAACTGTTCCAATTCCTCACGCTCGATGCGGGCCAGGATGGTCGGATTGGAGATTTTGTAGCCGTTGAGATGCAGGATCGGCAACACCGCGCCGTCGGTGGCCGGATTGAGAAACTTGTTGGAATGCCACGCCGTGGCCAGCGGTCCGGTTTCCGCTTCGCCATCGCCGACAACGCAGGCGACGATGAGATCGGGATTATCAAACACCGCGCCGAACGAGTGACTGAGGGAATAGCCCAGTTCGCCGCCTTCGTGGATTGAGCCGGGACATTCCGGCGAGGCGTGGCTGGGAATGCCGCCCGGAAATGAAAACTGAAGAAACAGTTTTCGCAGTCCGGCCTCATCCTGGCTGATGTTGGGGTAAATCTCGCTGTAAGTTCCTTCAAGGTAAGTGTTGCCCACGACGGCCGGGCCGCCGTGTCCAGGGCCGGAAACGTAAATCATGTCGAGGTCGTATTTCTTGATGACCCGGTTCAAGTGCACATAAATGAAATTCTGACCGGGCGTCGTGCCCCAGTGCCCGAGCAGCATGTGCTTCACATCCGCGAGCGTCAGCGGCCGCTTGAGCAGCGGATTGTCGAAGAGATAAATCTGGCCGACCGAGAGATAGTTCGCCGCGCGCCAGTAGGCGTCCATCTGGTGGAGCAATTCCGGGGTGAGCGTCGGTGTCTTTGTTTTCATGTTTTCATCTCTTGCTGGCCGGCGACTTGCCGGCCAGCCCGGCGCGTCGGGTTTGAACCTTACTTTTTCGAAGGGCGATCGTGCATCAGAATGCTGATAATAAGTAAGAGACCACCTCCGCCCACGCTCAGAAAACATATGATCGCGAAACCAGGATACCCAAAGATGCGAAACGTAGTCTCCACCCGCGCCAATAAAGCTGCGCCGACGATCAACGCCGCCAAAACCAAACCCAGGGTAATGCGATTCGCGATCTTCTGAAGTCCCTCGATGATGACGTCCTCGTCAATCGCATCCACGTTTACCTTGAACTCATTATGCGCGATCGCGTCGAGAATCCGATTGAGCCGGCTGGGCAGCCGCACCACAAGATCTTTCATTTCCAGCAAGCCACCCAACAGATTGGTCGTCGAGAACGCTTTGCACACCCGCTGCTGCAGAATTTGTTCCGCGTTGCGTCGAATCGAAGCGTTGGGATTAAATTTAGGATCGAGGGTTTGACCGACCAGGTCCAGGTTCAGCAACGTTTTGCTCAACAGGGTCAACTCCGCGGGCACCCGCAGTCCGTTATCAGCCGCAACTTGCGTGATTTCCAGGACGACGCGCCCCACCTGAATCTGGTCCATTTTCGATCCTTGATACTCGCCGACCAGACCCGCCACGCGCTGGCGAAACGCATTCTCTGCAAAATCTTCTTTTAGCTCGCCGATTTTGATCGCGCTCGCTGCGGCATCGTCGCCGCGCCCATCGCTCACCGCCAGCAGCAACTGAAGCAGGTTCTCCTGCAACTGCGGCGTGATGTGACCCACCATGCCCAGGTCAAGCAAGGCAATGCGATGATCGTCTGTGAGGAAGACGTTGCCGGGATGAGGATCAGCGTGGAAAAATCCGTCCACCAGAATTTGCTTCAGATAGGCGTGAAAAAGTTCTTCCGCCAGATCCGCTCCTTTTAAATCCAAACGAGCCAAAGGGCTGAGTTCCGTGATTTTTGTTCCGCCGACGTATTCCATGGTCAACACACGCGAGGTGGTAAAATTCTCGATCGGAACCGGCACGACGATCCCCGGAAATTCCGCCAGGTTTGCGCCTAGAGTGCTCAGATTGCGCGCTTCCTGGCGATAATCCAGCTCGCGCCACACGCTCTTGCGCAATTCCTCGAGCATCTTGCCGAACTCGTAACGCTTGCCCCACTGCGTGTGTTTATCCAGGAACCCCGCGATCTCTTCCAGCACCTCCATGTCCTCCGCGATGATTTCTCGAATTCCAGGCCGCTGCACCTTTACCACCACCATCCGGCCGTCATTCATGGTCGCACGGTGGACCTGGCCCAGCGACGCCGTCGCCAGAGGTTTTGCTGCAAATTCCGAAAATGCTTTTGAGATTCGCACCCCCAACTCGCCCGAGACGATTGCTTCCACCTGTTCGAAAGGAAATGGATCGATCTTGTCCTGCAATCGTGTCAGCGCGTGAATATAGGCAGGAGGGAGAAAATCCGCGCGCGTGGACAGGAGTTGGCCGAGCTTGATAAAGGTTGGCCCCATCTTCTCCAGGTCTTGCGCCAGTTCATCTGCTTTTGCCACGCCCGCCGTTGTCTCCGCCGATACATCCAGTTCCAGCGCGTCGTGCAACCCCGCATGTTTTACAACGTCCGACCGTCCATGCTTGATCAAAAGCAGAGCAATGTCCTTGTATCGTTTCAGATGTTTAAGCTTTAGCGAAATTCTCATTCATTAATCCTTGTTCGTTAGTAGCAACGGGTCGCGACTCGCCCGTGCGGAGCAGTTCCGGCGTGAGTGTCTTTGTTTCTGTTTTATATCTCGCATAAATCGCAGTCGTGAAACCGTACCCGCGCGAAGTTTACAGCGGCCGATCAAGCTGACGCCGCTTGGGTCATGATTTTAACAATCGTATCCTCCACTTCCTGCGCCACCCCTTTCAGTTGGGGCGTGTTGAACAGCGCCAGCAGGGTGGTTGGCTTCAAAGTTGCCAGAATGGTTTTACCGCCCTCTTCGTAAATAGAAATCCGGCAGGGCAGTGCGGTGGAGACGCTCATGTTTTGGTCGAGCACCTTCTTTGCTTGTTGGGGCTGGCACACCTCGAAGATCAGGCATTCGTGGGCGAATTCCACCCCCTTCTTCGTCATGGTCTCTTTGAGGTTGTGCACCTGCATGACGCCAAAGTGATTGGCCTGAACGGCGGTCTGCAAGGCAGCCGCAGCTTCACTTACGGTTTTGTCCGTGGATAATCTGACCAGCATAGGTTTCCTTTCACGCTCAACAGTCCAGTTCACTGGCCGACCGTGAACACACGATTATTTCCTGGACAGCGTGATAATCGCGATGACCAGCAGACCATCATCAGCCCGCCGAACGCCGTCCAGACCCACATTCCTGCGCCCGGTCCATCCCCCCATCATTCAGCAGCCGGTCCGGCGCCTCAATGGTTCCAGAATGCCTGCCTTTGGAAACCGCTCCCGCTATGGA
>Ga0265338_10010454_pt1 | contig 10878 bp, 11 predicted proteins | sample 42126metaG_FD_193579 | JGI IMG/M metagenome (GOLD analysis project Ga0265338, IMG submission 193579) | Rhizosphere microbial communities from Carex aquatilis grown in University of Washington, Seatle, WA, United States - 4-21-26 metaG | ecosystem: Host-associated > Plants > Roots > Rhizosphere... | reverse complement strand
CTTGCAGGGCTACGGCGCGGCAGCCTTCTCTCGCTTTGCGAGCGAAGGCTGGTGCCCGAGGTCGGAATCGAACCGACATGCCCTTGCGGGCGCTGGATTTTGAGTCCGTCGCTACTATCGTTATGTACTTGATATAACGATATAATTTCTTGCAAAAACTGTGTATGTGTAAGTTATGTGCAAGAAATCGGCTCCGAAGGTGCTACCAGCCTAGCAGCCGCCCATCTGTAAAACATTCCGGTTTTGGAAGCCGGATAACTTCACGGCCGGGCCCGCCCCTGTCGCGCATTCAATCTGCTCCCGACTCGCCGCCTTGTGAAGCCGGAAACGGGCCGCCCCTGCCCCTTCCTTTGAAAGCGGGTTGCGCATGCAACCCGACTAGCCGCGCGGCAATGAGCGGGGTTAAGCCGTCAAGATCGCGGAACGCGAGTGGTGCGGGCCGGAGCGGAGCGACTACCCGGTCGCGTTCTGCGCTCGCCTTGGTCTTGACGGCAAAGGGGCGCAGCCCCTCCTCTTTATCGCGCGCTGACAAGCTCAGAGACGACCCAGTCTTCTAGCGGTTTTCCATTTTCGTCCTTGAGCGGATTACCGTCTGAATCGACCGCGACGATATAGACCCAATCGTAATATGTCCGTCCGCTGTCGCCGTAGGGTCCCGGATTCACGGTGTCGACCAGATTGCCACCATACGTGTCACCGTTTCTATCGCATACCAAATCTTTCGGAGGCCCGCACCAATTCCAACGCTTTTCCTGGTGTTTCGCCAGCACCTTAACCAGTGCTCCGGGTTTCAGCGTACCTCTCAAAGGGATGTCCCAAGGCTCAATCGGGTGGCCGTCGCCGTCGAGGGAATTATCGTAGAACTGCACGCGGCAGTCGTCGCACGGCACCGGGACGATGGGGCCGTAACTAAGTCTCACGCCTTTCGGCAGAACCATGATTGGCTTTTCATTCCAGCCCTGAGCCTTCGCCGAGTGTTGACCGAAGAAGGCCGTGACCGCGATGCCCAACGAAACAATGAACAGTGTGCGCCTCAAGCGCAGATCAATCATTTTTGAAAGCCCGCTCATTTCGACCTCCGGCATTTCGCACTTGCTCGATCAAGCGCGGGAGGGCGCGAGCCGCGGCAAGCCGCGTTTTTTCGCCTGTTTCCTGAGAATAGCGGCGCACGCGCCGTCTCCCCGCTCGTGAACAATTTGCAGTATTTTGTTCACCGGAGTTGTTGTCGGCCCCCCCAAATTCCATTTCAACGAACACTCCCGGCAACAAATGCAAGGAAATACAGTAGGTTGTCAGAGCACCATGCCATTTCGAAGCCAATTCTCGCTCGCCGATTCGATCTTGACGATGGTCTTATATATGTTTATCATAATTTTAGGATAAATATGATGGACATGACTAGAATGACAAAAGAGAAGAGCGAATACAAACTTACTCTCTCGGGCGACGGGTTAAACTTGAGTCGATCAGTTGCCGAAGCAACGGCTCAGCAGATCGTTGCTTTGGTTCTCGGCGGCAGTGCTGCCCCAAATACATTTAGTCAAACGAGTAGAGCGCAACCGGAGATCGGAGGCGCTCACGGTTCCAATCCGAAGGCTTTCATGGCGGTCAAACGGCCTGCAACTGATATGGAGCGAGTAACTTGCCTCGCATATTTTCTTACCCGGGAAAAAAACATCTCAGCTTTCAAGACCAAAGAGCTGACAGAATTAAATAGAGACGCCGCTCAACCGAAATTCTCGAATGTGTCGGCCACGGCAAGGAATGCTGTCTCAGACGGCTATCTGGCGGCGGCTGGCGGTGGCCAGAAGCAGATCACGGCGCGCGGAGAGGCGTTGGTCGAAGCGTTGCCAGATCGGGAGCGCGTAAAAGAGGCTCTCGAAAAATTTCCCAAAGCTCGCCGGCGGAAACCGCAGACGAAGAAGGTGAAGAAATAAGTGTTCAGCGAGATTCGTGCAGGCTTCATCAAATCGCTTGACCCTAAGCTCGTTGACGAGCTGCTGGCGGCTTATTCCGAAGCGAAGCACAATTTTTACCTCGGTGGACTCCGCCTCAGCGAAGTTGAGGGTGGTAGATTTTGCGAAGCTGCTTTCAGATTGTTGGAGCAGATTGCTCTTGGTAAATTCACAGCACTTGGCCGGGTTCTCGACACCGAAAAGCTGATTAAGCAGCTGCAGGACCTGCCGCGCGGTACATGCGCAGACTCCGTTCGCATCCATATTCCCCGCGCTCTAAGAGTCATATACGACATCAGAAATAATCGTGATGCGGCTCATCTGGCCGATGGCATCGATCCAAACACGCAAGATGCGACGCTTGTAATGGCGAACTTGGATTGGGTTCTTGCAGAGCTTATTCGTATATATCATGGTGTATCAGCAGAGAATGCTCAGGACATAATTGAGCGGCTGGTTACGAGAAAAGCTCCAGCCGTGGAAGACTTCGACGGATTTCTCAAAGTTCTCAAACCCAAGCTCCAGGTGAGTGACTATGCTCTCTTGACGCTGTTCGAATGCGGAAAAAGCGGGGCCACTTTCGCGCAAATACAAGAATGGGTTCAACCCAAGATGCGAGCAAATTTACGTCGAACGCTGACCCGGCTTATCGACGACCAAGCGACCGTGCATTTCGCGAAAGGCCAATACTATCTGACCAAGCTGGGAATCGCTGAGGTCGAAAGCAGAGGATTGCATCGAACAACTTGAGGAGACACACGCATGGCTAAAGCGCACATTACGACTAAAGATGGATCGACAATTCTTATTGAGGGCACCGCAGAGGAAGTCGCTACGCTCATGGCCCGCTTTGATGGGCACGGAACCGGTGGCGAGCATTCTCCAAAATCGGCCACAGCACAGCGAAAGAGTGGCAACGCCAAGACTAAAAGGAAGAGCACTGGTAGGGCGAAAGCTGGTCCCGCGACTCTAGTGGCAGATATGATCAGCGGCGGGACATTCAAGAAACCGAAAGGACTAAGCGAAATTCAGGCAGAATTGAAACAGGGCGGGCATTATTACAATAATGCGAGTGTGGCCACCGCCCTTCTGCGAGCTGTGAAGCACAAGGAACTCAGGAGAATTAAGCAGGACAAAAATTGGGTTTATGTCGTTTGATTGCAAGCTTCAGCGATGAAATTTAATTCGGTCGGGAATAGCTAGCTCCATTGATTTCCATGCCCTACGTGCAAGATTCCTTTCCTCGTCCCCTATCGCGCTGGCATATATTGCGGTGGTTTCGATACGCGCATGCCCAAGCCAACGCTGGACAATGTTGAGCGGGATGCCCTTCTGGCCAGCTTCAACCGCCAGTGCGTGACGCAAGGCCTTCGGCTTGCAGAGACTTTCAACTATTCCTGCCTGCCGCATTACCGCTTTGACGATCTTCCAAGCGGTAGTACGGCCCCAAGGCCATAGGCGATCGGTTCGTCCGGCAGCGTAAGACACAAGGAGGGAAATCAATGCACGAGGCACTGGCACAGCGCGAAATACCTGCTTCTTCCGTTGCTTAAGAGTCTCGAAGACAATCGTTTCATCGGTCACATCGATCCGCTCGGCGCTGAGCGCTAGCACTTCGGATATTCTGGCGCCTGTGAATGCCAACGTGAGACAAAATGTCGAAATCGCCTCTCGCTCCTTCGATGCGGCATGGACAAACTCTAATCTTTCCCGAGCGATCAGATATTTGCGACTGCCATTCCCATCAAACAATGAACCGCTCATGAACGGCACCAGAAGCCGCAGGGAAAAATATTGCGAGCTAGACCCGTTGACTGCGGAAAGCCGGAGTGAACAGAATACTGCATTCTGTTCACCGATAGACGCGACGGTTCGGAGTCGTCCAGCGATTCGGCGGACGCTTTGTGCATCAAAGCGTTAGGCGATCACTGCCCCATTTTGCGTAATACTGTCGCCATGTGATTTTGCCATCGCAAGCAGCGATGAAGTCTACGCGCTGCGCTTCACACATGCCGCTTGGCCGCTGCGGCGCTGACATGCGGCGCGCAATCTCGTTGCAAGCTTCGAGCGCGACCGCACGAAACTTCGCAGATAAGGCCACAAGCGAGGGGGCCGCGTTGGGTCGCTTTGCTCGAATGCCGGAAGCGCGGAATTGAATTACTGTCTTCCAAAGATTGCGCGGGCCATCGCGCCAATTCCATTCGAGCTTCTGAAAGCTAGGCGCAAAATCCTTGATCGCGGGCAGCCACTTATCAATGACCTTCTTATGCTTTTGGTAGAATTCCCGGTTCTGGCGAATGAAATCTACTTTCCATTCGGGAAACCGTTTTCGCTTACTCTGGGCATAGGCAGGCAGCGCGGAAAGCATCTCCGCTTTGCTCAGACCTTTTAGGGGCTTGCCCAAAGCGCCTTTACAGCGACCTAAGTGCCGAACATTGGTCGCGTGAGGAGTGGCGGCTTCATACGGATAGGTGGCTCCGAATTCCATAGCCCAAATCGGAAACGAAGGGAGTTGATCGCCCTTCGGAAGCTCGTCGAGCAGCGATTGCCAAGCGCTAATATATCGAACAGCGTTCTTAGAAAGGCGTTTGGCCTCCTTGGGACGGTGATCCAATATTACGCGGATATCGATGTCGTCTAAATCGTGGGTCGGACGTGGCCAAGCGAAGTCATCAAGCCCTTCGCGATCTCCGACAATCACGGCGCGATCACGCACCTGTGGCACGCCGAACTCATGCGGTGAGATCAAATTTACGTCGATGGCGTAGCCCGCTAAGCGCAATCGCCGCCACACATTGCCCCATGTTTTGCCGTCGTTGTGGCGTATTAGGTTTGGCACGTTCTCAATGATGAGATATCGCGGCTTGTGGGTTCGGAGAACGCGGACGACATATTCGAACAGATCGCCCCATTGGGGGCAGTCGAAGCCAAGCTGCTCACCGGCCTTTGAGAATGGCTGGCAGGGAAATCCTGCGCAAAGAATATCGTGCTTCGGAATCCTCAAATAGGATTCCCGGATATCGCCGTGAGGAGCTATCCCGAAATTTCTCTTGTACAATTCGGCTAGGACCGGATCGACCTCGGACGCGAAAACGCACTCGTGACCAATTGATGCCAGAGCTTGATGGAACCCCCCCAGACCCGCAAAGAGATCAACAAATCGCATTCTGCGCCACCTGCAGGGCGTAAGAGGCCAAGATTACGCACCTTTTGTATTTCCGGACGCTATTACTGGAGGAAGATTTCATGCTTTCTTCCCCAAGAAGTTGTTTAGCCGAAGAATAACTGATTCGGGGCGCGCAATTTGGCATTCCCAGATAACTAGCACCCGCCAGCCGATCCTTCGCAGTTTTCTTTGATTCTCGGTGTCGCGCTTTCGGTTTCGCTCTAGCTTCGGGCCCCAATACTCCAGCCGGGACTTAGGACGCCGCGAGAGCGGGCATACGGCTTGGCTGTGCTGGTGCCAGAAGCAGCCATTAACGAATACAACGCATTTGTGCTTGGGCAGCACAATGTCCGGTTTCCCCGGAAGAGCCGCTGAATGAAGACGGAATCGATACCCCAAACCATGAAGGATTCGCCGAACCGTGATCTCCGGTCGCGTGTTCTTGCCTCGAATAGCAGCCATCACTCGGCTTCTATTATTTTTTGAGATGCGATCTGCCATGGCGAGCCGCATTGCGAGGTGCGTATGCCCTTAGAAGAGGCTAGTTCGGAGTCTGGCGAGAGCTGGTCCGACTCAGTACGCCCTCTGCCTGGGGTTCATACCACTTTGGCTTTCCATACTGCCCATCCAAACGTATGCGGGATTTGGTATCTTGGTAACTCGGAAAATGAAGGAATTCCATTGATGTAAGATACCTCAAGCTAACATTAAATAGGTTTGTGTTAGCTTGAGACAACATATGTTGACTTTTGGATGTTTTATGGTATGTTAGCTCAAGCTATCATATTCACTTTCTATGATGACTTGAGGCAACATGAAGGCTCGTAACGCCCTTTTAGGCGCCCCACCTTACCAAGTCGAGAAAGCACTCAAGAAGCTGGGAAGCGACTTGAGGACGGCTCGTCTGCGCCGTCGCCTACTCATCGAAGATGTGGCCAAAAAAATCGGGACCAGCCGCTTTGCCGTGGCCGATGCTGAAAAGGGAAAGCCCTCAACAGGTATTGCAATCTACGCAGCGCTCCTATGGGCATATGGCTTTGTCGATCGGTTAGCGGAAATCATTGATCCTGCCCAGGATGAAGAGGGCATGACGCTTTCTCTTCACCGCACGCCATCTCGTGCGGGCCGCCATAAGCAACTGAACAATGACTTCTAATCCCTCGCCTTCGGAGTGCTTCGTTTACATCACGCTTCCCGGCACCACCGAGCCGGTCACGGCAGCGCGATTTGAGCTAGCGCTTGACCGCAGTGGGACACCACTCGGCCGCTTCGTCTATGGCAAATCCTATCTCGACCGCAAAGACGCGGTGGCCATCGATCCGGTCGAGCTAAAACTCGCCCCCCGCGTCTATGAGACGACAGCTCTGAAAGGTGTGTTCGGCGCATTACGTGACGCAGGCCCAGATTACTGGGGCCGACGCGTGATCGAACGCAACGTTGGAAAAGCGCAACTGGGTGAACTCGATTATCTGTTGAACTCGCCGGATGATCGCGCCGGGGCACTGGGTTTTGGTCTTGGCGCAAAGCCACCAGCGCCAAAGCGGAAATTCAACCAGACCGTTAACCTCGCGAAACTCCAGGCAATCGCGGACGCCATCGTCAACGACGAAGAGTTGCCTGCGGACGCCGACAACGCCCAAGCCCAAGAGTTGCTTTTGCTTGGCACTTCGATGGGCGGGGCGCGGCCCAAAGTCGTCGTCGAAGATGATGACGGACTATGGATCGCGAAATTCAATCGTGAAGACGACAAATGGAACAGCGCGCGCGTCGAGCACGCCATGCTCACACTGGGGCGCGCGTGTGGCTTAACGACGGCTGAAAGCAAAATCACAACGGTTGGCGGACGCGATGTCCTGCTCGTCAAGCGATTTGATCGCGAAAAAGCCAAAGGGGGCTATCTGCGCGCGCGCATGGTGAGCGGCCTTACTCTGCTGCAAACAGAGGATACTTATCAGTCCCGCGATAAATGGTCGTATATTCTTCTCGCCGAAGAGCTGCGGCGCGTCAGCGCCGAACCCAAGCGCGACGCAGCCGAATTGTTCCGTCGCATGTGCTTCAACGCTTTAATATCGAACACCGATGATCATCCCCGCAACCACGCGGTTATCGCGAAGGATCAGGACTGGAAACTGTCACCAGCTTACGATCTAAATCCGATGCCTAACATTAGCCAAGAAAAGCGCGACCTCGCGTTGATCTGCGGAGATCAGGGACGCATCGCGAGCGCCAAGAACTTGCTGTCGGAGTCCGCAAGATTTTTCATCGACGAAGGAGAGGCTTCCTCGGCCGTTCACTCCATGAAGGACCGCGTGAAGAACACTTGGTATGAAGTTGCGAGGGGTGCCGGGGTTTCGGAGAAAGACTGTGGATTGATTGCAGGGGCTTTCGCTTATCCAGGATTTGATCTCGATCACGTCGAGCCTGCTCAGGTCTAAAGCCCGCACACTTCTGCCCTATCGGATTCGGAAATGGACAATTTCAGAAGCAAATCGATGGATGGCGAGTGGTGGCTGCCCGATGCGCCGCAACATCGATATAGAGCCACCCTCAAGATCGATGACCGTCATCACGGCGAGTTAGTCTTTCGCGGCACTGAAGAGCATCTGTCTTCACTGCCTCACGCGTGGCAGCGGCAGACTTTCTACGGCGTTCTCGACAATGGATATGACTATGAAGTCTCGCTATTCAATGTCGGAATGAAGAAAGGGCCGTCATCCACATTTCCAAAGCAGCCAGGCAGAGAAACAACGGCGGAGTTCTTCACCAACAACATACTTGTCGGCGGGCACATCTCGGACGAGGACCAGCCGTTTCTTCATGGCGCCCTCGTACTGCTGACGGGCCTTGATGAATGGTGCGACAAATCCGGATTCTCGGGATCGGTGAAGCGCGATCCCTCTGAGGACATAGCGACCGAAACTGTCGAAATTGCGTTCAAGGCCAGCTCGACGCCCCACTATGACGTTGGCGATGGAAGGCTGATCCGGTTTCTCTCCGAGTACCGGGGGCCGCTCATGTTCGACTACAGGCAATCATTCGAGCTTCGACAGCGAAACTCGGTCAATCTGACCTTCGCGAAAGCTATTTCCGTCAAAGATTTGCTTGCGGAAATATCGATCTGGCAAAGCTTCGTGACCCTCGGCTTGCGCAACGCGTCATACATCGAGGAAGTCACCGTCCTTGTGCATACGCATGGTGAAAACTTCACGCGCTTTGGCTTGATTGTTCCGGGACGAAACCCAGACGCATCGAGGAAGCGCCGGGGCGCGCGTGAGCATTTTTTCAATTACTCGAAGCTCGGGGACGACGCCGGCCACCTGCTTAAGGCGTGGCGGACTGGTCAGGAAAAGATCGAGATCGCTGTTCTGCTCTTCACAAGCAACGCATACCAGGATGCGGGCTATATCCACATCCATCTCCTAAGCTACCTCCAAGCGTTAGAGATATTGCATCGCGAAACTTTGAAGAGCGACCGTTTCCAGACCGCAGACTCTCGGCGGCAAACGATTTCCGCGTTGCGCGCCGCAATTCCGTCCGATCTCGGAGACGAATTGCGAAAGGAGATATACGGCCAGTTGGCTTTTGTTGGGAGCCTAACCCTCCTTGATCGCTTGAAGCATCTCTTGTCCCTGTATCCCAAGAGCTTGAGACCGCTGTTCGCTCGTGGAGATATGGACATGATGCTGCTAAAGAATGTCCGCAACTTCCTCACTCACTACAGCGGTCAGAAAGCGCTCACAAAGGACTTCTTATGGTCGCGCGATATAGCGGTCCTAAAGGAGAAAGCCCGACTTTTTGTGGAGACTTGTCTTCTAGGCGCGATTGGCATGAGCGACGACCAGATTCACAGCCTGATGGATCAGTTCGAGGCGTACAGAGACTGGCGTATGGAAACGTCCATGGAATTCATAAACGCCATGCTGAAGGAAGAAAGCTCCGATTAGGATTCGGCAGTTGTTGGAGTGGTGCCCGAGGTCGGAATCGAACCGACATGCCATCGCTGGCGCTGGATTTTGAATCCAGTGCGTCTACCAGTTCCACCACTCGGGCAGCGGAGTATCTCTAGCAAGGCAGATGGCGTTCGCCAACAATTATCGCATTCGCGTGGCCGGTGCCCATTTTATTCGGGCACGCCCATCTTGAGCTTCCGAGCCTCGCGGCCCCGGACGATTGGTTCCACCCGCGCCCGCAATGCGTCGAGCGCGTCCAATTTCTCGACGAAAGATAGTTTTGCGCGCTGCCTCCGGCCTTCTGCCTTGCGAGCGAGAATGTCCGAGATATCGGGGTAGTTCTTTTTCATATCGGTCATCGGAGATTACCCGCTGTGACAAGTACATCCAAAACGCTCGAATTCACGATTAGTGAGAATTTCTGCATACGCAATGTACTAGGGTCGGCGTCGCTTCGGGTACCCTACGCTTGGGCCTCTACGCGCGCTTTTGGCGTTCGCGGCGCGCTTTGGGACTGGGCCGTCCGGCCTGTCCTTGCTTCTCACATTAGTCTTCGTCGTGTCGATCATGTTCTTGATGTGGGCGGCGTAGAATTTCTCGATCATCTCGACGCTGGTGCGGCAGTTTTTCGCGATTGCGTAGATGTCGGCTCCTTCCATGAGCCGAAGGCAGATGTAGGTATGCCTGAGCGAATAGGACGATCGGCGTAATCCCTCCCTGTCCTTCTTCAATCCCATTTCTTCCAAGACGGCGTTTAGATGATGGTGGCGGAGACCGGGAAAGAGCCTGTCGGTCGGCTTCGGCAGCACGAGATTCGCATTATCTTCCCCGGCCTCGCCGCCCTTCGACATACGAGCGCCGGGATTCGGAAGGCGCTTGCGCTGGCGCAACTGCTCGAAGGGATACACGGCACCGGGCATGCTCTTGCAGTACCCGACCCCTCTCTTGCCGCGTACGCTGATTTCTAGAATCGTTTCTCTGGTTGCGCCGTCCTTGACGACTTCCACGTCCCGGAACTCAAGCCGTCCGGCTTCGTCCGGGCGAAGGCCGGTGTTCACCATGAAGACGACGAAGTTGTTCAGCTGTTCGCATTCCCACTTCCAGCGGGGCTTGGGCGGATTCTTCGCGCGTTCGCGCGTCGCCTTACAGAGCTCGTTGTATTCTTCGAGCGAGAACCAAGCGCGGTGACTGATCTTGCCTGACGCCTTGTAGGGAGCAGAAAGGTTGGGGATAAATTTGATCCACCCTTGCCGTTCCGCAGTTTTGAGAACGTGACGGAGAGTCACGATTTCGTGGTGGAGGGTGCTGCGCGCGGGTGGCGTCCAAGGTCTGGAGAGCTTGTACTCCAAGCCCTTTTCCTTGGCCTCCTTCGCTTCACGCGCCTCCCTCTCTTCGCGCTCCTCGATTTCCTTGGGCTTGGTCATCCGATGAACCCGGTAGTCCTGCACCGTTTGGGGAGTGATGTCGGAAACGGGCCTGTTTCCGAAATAGGGGAGCAAATGGACGCGCAACCGGTCGCCATGGCCTTTGACGTAAACCGGATTGCGCTCACCCTTCGTCAGCGCCTCGTATTCGGGGAGGAATTTATCGGCGGCGTCCTTGAGCGTCCGGCCGCCCCTCAACTCGCCGCTGCGCTGCTTGAGCCGGAGGGAGAGATACCAGTCCTCCGCCTTCTGCTTTGCGTGTTCGAGATCGCTTTCTTTCGTGGTCGCCCGGTGATTGCGTCCGGCGAGATAGGTCGAGCACTGCCAGACCGTGCTGTTCTCACGCTTGTAGACGTGGAGCCTTCCGCCGATGAGGTCGTGTG
>Ga0265338_10010453_pt1 | contig 10879 bp, 1 predicted proteins | sample 42126metaG_FD_193579 | JGI IMG/M metagenome (GOLD analysis project Ga0265338, IMG submission 193579) | Rhizosphere microbial communities from Carex aquatilis grown in University of Washington, Seatle, WA, United States - 4-21-26 metaG | ecosystem: Host-associated > Plants > Roots > Rhizosphere >... | reverse complement strand
GCGGTTACTGTATAAGTTGCTGTTTGTGCTGCATTCGTTGGATTCGTTAAAGTTCCGGTGATACTGGCTGCGGCTACTGCATTGGCTGCACCGCCGGTCATACCTCCTGTTACTACTGGAGCTGCCCATGTATAAGTTGTTCCTGCAGGTACTACACCATTCGTTACATTCACCGGAGTAGATGTAAAGGCTACGGCACTACATGAAATAGCAGTCATAGCGGTGATATTTGCTTTAGGATTTATTGTTACTACTAAACTATAGGTATTGGTACAGGTTCCACTTGTGGCGGTTACTGTATAAGTTGCTGTTTGTGCAGCATTAGTCGGATTCGTTAAGGTTCCGGTGACATTGGCCGCTGCTACTGCATTGGCTGCACCACCGGTCAGACCTCCTGTTACTACTGGAGCTGCCCATGTATAAGTTGTTCCTGCAGGGACTACACCATTCGTTACATTTACAGGTGTTGAGGTAAAGGCTGCAGCACTACATGAAGTAGCGGTCATTGCTGTTATTGCAGGTACAGGATTAACTGTTACTGTTAAGGTATAAGTACTGGTACAAGTTCCACTTGTGGCGGTTACTGTATAAGTTGCTGTTTGTGCTGCATTCGTTGGATTCGTTAAAGTTCCTGTTACATTAGCTGCAGCTACTGCATTGGCTACACCTCCTGTTAAACCACCTGTTACTACTGGAGCTGCCCATGTGTAAGTTGTTCCTGCAGGGACTACACCATTAGTTACATTTACAGGTGTTGAGGTAAAGGCTGCAGCGCTACATGAAGTGGCAGTCATAGCAGTAATTGCGGCTACAGGATTAACTGTCACAACTAATGTATAAGTACTGGTACAAGCTCCACTTGTAGCGGTTACTGTATAAGTTGCTGTTTGTGCTGCATTCGTTGGATTCGTTAAAGTTCCGGTGATACTGGCTGCGGCTACTGCATTGGCTGCACCGCCGGTCATACCTCCTGTTACTACTGGAGCTGCCCATGTATAAGTTGTTCCTGCAGGTACTACACCATTCGTTACATTCACCGGAGTAGAGGTAAAGGCTACGGCACTACATGAAATAGCAGTCATTGCGGTGATATTTGCCTTAGGATTTATTGTTACTACTAAACTATAGGTACTGGTACAGGTTCCACTTGTGGCGGTTACTGTATAAGTTGCTGTTTGCGCAGCATTAGTTGGATTGGTTAAAGTTCCTGTGATACTGGCCGCTGCTACTGCATTGGCTGCACCGCCGGTCATACCTCCTGTTACTACTGGAGCTGCCCATGTGTAAGTTGTTCCTGCAGGGACTACACCATTCGTTACATTTACCGGAGTAGATGTAAAGGCTGCAGCGCTACATGAAGTGGCTGTCATTGCAGTGATTGCTGGTATAGGATTAATTGTAGCAGTTACTGTAAAGTTTGGACCAGTACAAGTTCCTGATAAAGGTGTAACTGTATAAGTTCCTGTCTGAGCGGTATTAGTTAGATTAGTTAATGTTCCTGTGATATTGGCCGCTGCAACTGCATTGGCTACACCACCGGTCATACCTCCTGTTACTACTGGTATTGCCCATGTGTAGGTTGTTCCTGCCGGTACTATCCCGTTAGTTGCATTGACTGGAATTGCCGTAAAGGCAACGCCACTACATACTGCTGGTGTCATAGCAGTAATAGTTGCCATAGGATTCACTGTTACAACTAAAGTATAAGTACTGGTACAGGTTCCTGTTTTAGCAGTTACTGTATATGTAGCTGTTTGATTGGTATTTGTCGGATTAGTTAATGTTCCTGTGATGCCCGCTGCAGCTACTGCATTGGCTGCGCCACCTGTTATACCTCCTGTTACAACAGGAGCTGCCCAAGTATATGTTGTACCGGCCGGCACTACACCATTGGTTACATCAACAGGGGTTGATGTAAATGCTACGGCACTACAAGTTGTAGCAGTCATAGCTGTAATTGCAGCTACCGGATTCACCACTATTTTCTTTCCAAAAGCAACAGAGCAACCACCATCACAAGCATATGCTTTGTAATAGGTTGTAGCAGCCGGAGTCTGGGTAGAAGTTGTTGTAGTACTAGCCATGGTAGTCCAAGTAATACTATCAGGGGATGATTTCCATACATAAGCATGAGGGCCTGTACCACCAGTTGCTGTTGCTGTTAAAGTAACACTTGTACTAGGACAAACCGGCGATAGCGGAGCACTTGCTACAGTTAATGCCAATGGACTAGGTTCAGTTATAGTTCCATTTTTGGAGTCTTGAATTTCTCCTAAAGCACTTATTAATTTCACCACATAATTACCGGTTGGTAAACCATTTGCGGTAAATGTATAAGTCCCTGCACCTGTTACCTGCCCTGCAGGAATGGTTCCTGTAAACACAGGTGTTCCTAAATCCAAGGCATTATATACCACGCAATTTACCCCCATATCACATTTCCCAACTACTATAGTCAAATAACTTCCAGAACAAGTAAGATTAGTAGGGGTAACACTTACAATGTAAGGTATAATAGATTTAATATATGTGAATGTATAAGTTTCTATACAACCATAACCCAAATCTTTACTGGCTGTAAATACCTCTGTAGTATAAGCAGGATTAAAATTTTGTGTCCCCGGAACAGCAATATTTCCTGCATCGGTAATAGTAAATGTTGCTGCTTGAGGTGGTGTCATTGAACCAGCAGTAGCCACATCACTTAAAACGCGCGTTTGAACATTAGCTGTTGGGGTACTGGAAATATCAAAAGTTTGAACATATTTTGCATTAAATGCAGCTGTAAGCGAGGCATCATTTACAGCTACCGTAGCATCTACTCCAGCACCAGGACAACCACCGGAAGCATTACTTCCTGATGTAAAGGTAGTTCCTTCTAAACTTGAATAATATATAGTTGCTCTATTTGTAATATTTCTACGACAACCTACCAACCAAATATCAGCACGAGATAACGGTTTTACCATTACTTGATAGGTAATAACAACCGAGTCTTGTGCTACACCTGCACCATTTGCTGCAGCTATTTGAGGTAAAGGAATGCTAAGTCGTTCGTTAACATCTTTATTTGCCGGAGCATCATCATAAAGATATGTTAAGCCTGGTGCTGGGACTGCTATTACACCACCAGTTTTATTTTTCATTACTAAAGATCCTGCAACATAGTCAATTGGTAAATCTAAGGTATCATTTATATATGCACCGGGATTGGAAATATAATTCCCAATATTTTTAACTGACAAACGATAGGTATATGTTGTTGCAACAGGAGTAGTTGTAACGGCTGATGTTTTAGATAAAATTAAACGAGGTTGTTGGGTCTCTATAGCCATATAAGCCATATAGTAGGCAAAACCTCCATTTTGCTCATTAGGTAACTTCATAGTTGCAGAAGTTGCACTTGAAACCATTGCTCCGGTAGGTAATTTCATATGATTAGCACCAAAACCTAAACAGTTATACTGACTCGGCAATCGGATTAATGGATTTCCATTTAATCCAGTAGCCGGATCATAGGTTGAAATTGCTGAAGATGCCATCCCAATCTGTTGACCAGTCACGAGTGTCCCAGCTTGAGTAGTAACATTAACACCAGGTTGATCTGTTACAAATGGATTTATGTACTGGGTAGTACCTCCCGGAGAAGAAGTAAATTGAATGCCAGAGTTTGCCGTTGTAGCAACAATACCTGCATCTGCTAAAATACCTGCATCATCCTCGGCATCAACTGTTGCAAAACCAAGATATGATACGCTATTTGCAGTAGCAGGTACTTCACCAGCTAAGAAGCTAAACGATACCGTAGCACCACCTGCAGGATCCTGATATCCATCCCAAACTTTAATTACGCGAGGAGGACAGTTTGGTGGATTGAAGATAACAACTAAGTTCCAACCTCCTTTAGCACCACCACCGGTATCCCAACCTGTATTTTTCACATTGGCAACCCAATATAAACCTCCCGGCTTACCGGCTACTAGAGCAGTTACATCGGCAAAATAAACATAGGTTCCTCCAGAAGATAATGTTCTACTTGCAGTTACATTTGTATAAGCAACATCCCCTGCTGCTTTAAATTTCACTGTATTAGCACCTGCAGCACTACCTACTGCTCCGGCTCCTGTATAAGATTTCATAGTTGGAGAACCAGGATATGGTACGGCATAAGTTGTTACATTGGCATCATCTTGACCCATCCAATATAAATAGGCTGCTTTAACTGTGGTACAAGACATATCTGCACCAAAATCCAAGTAAGCGGCTGAAGATTGGAAAGTTGTATTATCATTATCACAATCAGCATAAACCTCAGCAATACCAACATCCCCTGCAGGCATAAAAGGAGTAGCCTTAGAACTCATTTCTGATGACCTATACACACTATTATGTGTTCCTGAAGTTTCATTATTCAAGCTAAGATATTTACCACAGCTTAACATTTCAGCATCTGTCAGAGGTCTATCTATAGCTAAAGGACTCTCAGTCTTTACCCAAACAGGTTGCAACACCGGTGCAGCTATCATTTTTACATCATACTGACCTTTGTAGGACAAAGCAGGTTGTAATACAAGTTGAGCTGAAGCGGTTAAGCCACACATTACTAACGCAAATAAAACAAGAATTCCTTTTAAAGAGGCTTTCATTACAGAACTCTGATTATTGAATAATATATTTTTCATAGTATTTAGATTTTTCTTTGCTTGTATATTAATTAACCTACTGTTCCACATGCGGCCACTGGAGCAGCTCCAGCTGTTAATATTGGACCAACTATATTAGATACATCACCTGTATTTGCTGTTACTTTATAGGTATAAAGCGTTCCTGAAGTTAAACCGGTAATTGCTTTTGTTAAAACATTTCCTACAGCTTGTGTTTGAACCAAAACTCCAAATTTATCATACACAGTAACGGTATAGCTGGTTGCGGCTGGATCAGCAGACCAACGAGCGGTAAATCCTGTAGTTGTTGGTGCAGCTAATGGGAAATATGCATTAAAAGGAGTAATTGCAACTCCATTACCAGGAGCAAACACTGCAGTAATATTTTGGTTGGAAGTCATTAATATATTTCTTACTAAGGCTGTACTTCCATTATCCGACCAGTTCACAAATTTATAACCTGTTTGTGGAACAGCAGTAACCTTTACCGTAGTACCTGCAGCAAATATAGTTCCTCCTAAATCTTGGGTAATAAATCCGGTACCTCCGGGTGTAACAGTTTCATTCAAGGAATATGTTGTCGGTGGCACACTATAGGTCTTACCCACTAATGGTATTAATACATCAGGAGCTCCCGGACTTGAAAGTTTTAATGTGGCATTTTGATTTAGAGGTGCAGAAATAGCACCCAAATAGTCAACTTCAATAGGTATTCCTGCCAAGGCTTGAGCTAATGTAACAGTATTTGTTGGTAAAGAAAATTGTCCGGCATTAGCACCTGATAAAGATAAGGTAATAGGACCTGTTAGGTTAACACCTGAGATAGGAATATCTTGTGATGTTGTTGCAATTAATGATGTAGGGAAATTCCAAGTTTGTACAGGAGTAGTAATTTCAGGAGTAGCTCCCGTAGATGTTACACCTGTTAAACTTACACAATAGCTAGGTGCACCTGCAGAAGAAATAATCAACTGTGCATTACTAACACCTGTTATTGTAGCCGGCATAAATTCAACAGTAATTCCTTGACCCGCCAAACCGGCAGCTTGTGTAATAGTCGAAATCGGCAAAGTAAATTGTGCGGCATCTGTTCCAATAACAGAGAATGTCATAGGACCTGTTATATTCCATCCTTTTACATTAAGTATTTTGTCAATTTTGATTGTTGACCCTTTTATACCTGAGAATGTTAACCCAGTTGGGTTTATTGCACAAGAAGCATAATCAGTACTTGCAACATATTTAGTTGCTCCAACACTTGTACACACTTTAAAAGAAGTAATATCAATTTCACCACATTTACCTGTTGATGAAAGCACCAAATTTTTCACTCCTGAGCCTGAGAAGGTATAAGTAACTGTATATGAGCCAAAGTTTTTACCCGTAGACACTTGATCTGTTGATAATGTTCCAAGCGGAAGTGGTCCTGCAGGCTGAGCATCTATCGTTGTACTTAAAACTGTAACCCCACTAAGTGTAAGTGTTTTGCTATTTTTAGAGTTATAAAACTTAACTTGTAAGACACCACCTGATATAAAATTATACGGAGGAAAGTTAATAGCACTAGTTGAATTATCAGAACAAATTACACCAATTGTACCATCAGGAGCAGCTGTAGTTGGGTTAACTTCTGGTTTCGCAAACAATGTAAAGCCGGCACCATCTCCCGTCGCAGAAAGAAGATCAGAAGATCCGGTGCCAGTCATTGCACCCCAACTAGTAAAATCACTAGTATATAAAGGAATATCACATCCCCCCGTAGATGCTGCAACTGTTGTATTAAATACTGCAGAGGCGACTGAAGCCGGAGAATTAGAATAAGTAAGACCATCACCTACAGCCGTAACTTTATATGTGTAGGCAGTAGAAGCTGTCAAGCCTGTCATAACTATATTTGTACTTGCCTGACCAGCCACATTAATTGTATTAACTAAGGTTGCACCTTGATATACTTGTACTATATAACCACCCGAAGCATTAGCAACGGCAGTCCAGTTTGCTGTAGCAGAGTTTGAACCAGGAGCTGTAGCACCTGCAGCAACAGATGGAGCGGCTAGTGGAGTCAATGCTCCTGATGTAACAGAACCTGATAAAGAAACTGTAGGTGAAGTTGCGGCACCCCCACCAGATACACCTAACAATTCAGCATTATATAATCCCACAGCCCTACCAGCTACCAAACGAGTATATATAGGAGTAGCAGCAAGTGTTCCACCAGCCGCATTTGCTATGGTTGCCGTTGAAGCATAAGGACCGGCAGCTGCTGTAGATACTTCGTAATCTACCGGGGCAGTTATTGTAATTGCTCCTGGATTTAAATTAGTTCCAGAAACTGAAAATGATTGATTTGCACTAGGGCCGGATCCTGAAACATAGGTAAAACCTGTAAGTGAAGTAGGAGCAACTGTTAAGGCCGGCTGTGGAGTTCCACTATTTAACCAAACTACAACATTATCTATACTCATAGTTTGTGGATCTCCCTGCGCTGTTCCTGTTTCAACAGTATAAGGACCTGTACCTGAAACTTTAGCAGCTTTATATAAGCGGAATGATTTTACGCCAGCAGGAAATGTCACGGTATTTACGGTACAAGCTTGATCATATCCAGTAAAAGTAACAGGTAAAAAACCCAACACATTAGCAGTATTGAATACGGCATCTGTACTATAATAAACATAATTTGTATATGCTGTTGAACCAGAAGAGTTACTAGACAACTGCATAGTTATATGATTGATCGTTGCCCCTCCTGCAGCTGGCACACTACCTTGCAGAAAATGTGTGTTACTTGAGGAAAGGGATGGAACATTGATCGCAGTTGTTGCGCCACAAGTCTTTTTAGAAGCCAATGCACCTCCACCGCCTAAAGCAATGGTGAACTCATTTGCTGCTCCTGGATTAATGGTTTGTGTTGTTGCCCAAGGTGATGTAGTTGTAACAGAACCATCTTGTGCAAGAATTGGAGTTGCTGCTAAAAACAAAAAAATAAGACAAAGTAGTCCACTCTTAATGTTGTGTTTTTGTTCTTTCATAATATTTAAATTTATAGGTTTTCTAGTCAGTTGGAAATTATGCATAAATATTTCATAATGAACCACTCCAAATTTAAACATATTTTAAGCTTTTTCATATATGTTTTGTAACATATTTTTCATCTTTTCAAGAAAGTGTGAAAATTTTAAAAACACATATCAGTGTATCTAGATTGCTGAAAAGATAATGGATACAACGTTTTTTAAAAGTTTCACACCTAATAAAAAATGCATTCATGCTTTCACATCGTTAAATTTTTAACACTTATTTTTTCAATATTTATGTTTTAAAAATACTTTTTGAAAAGTATAATTTTAAATACTTAAAAACATTAAAATGAATTTAAATGAAAAAATGAAAATGTTTAGTCATTGATTAATGTTTCAAATACAAGGAGCATTCAAAACGTAATGCGAAGAATTGTCGTGACTAATTTCAATTGTTTAGTGCTGCTAAGATTCATTACGCTATAGTCCCAACAGTTAATTTTTTTATAGTAAGTTTCTAAACTAAAGTTTTTTCAGAGAAATTTAAACAGTTTCTGAATAGTAAAAAACTCGTCATATATCATTTTCCTACTGCAAAAGTCCTCTTTAGGTGGTTTTGAGTGTATTTTCTTCGATTCCAATTGTATTTGGCGGATTCCAATTGGAACTTGACCTATTTCAACTGTACTTGGCCAAACACAATTTCTGCTACACCATTTCTAATTTCAGCTTCTTCTAAATACATTGTTTCTTGGATAGTTCCAATAATAAAAATGTCATAATTATTAAGTACGGGCAAAAAAAATGTAGTTGTAGATGATTTACATTTGACTCATAGGGGGTAATATATAAAGGATGATCTTTTCTTAGAAATTGTTTAAAATCTATTAAACATCAACTTAATACTTGTATATATCTCTTTAAGATTCTTGAGTAGAATCTCTGCATGGCTTGTGGTAAATATTTTAACCGTCAAGGACATCAAATTAAAATCACATTTTTTGAATATGTCTTTTTCTAAAAATAAAATTCAAACAGTTTCTTGGGAAAAACAGATTTAAAATATAAAATTAACTAAACTAACTAAGGTGTTTTTTATCAATTTAGTTTTTGTATTTAACAAAACAGAATGGCCCTATCGAAACTGATAGAGCCATTCTGTTTTTATAAGAATTAGTATTCTTTTTATCGTTTCAATAAGAAGTGACCAACCATTCGTTTACCGGTTTCTCTGATTTGAATCACATACCAGTAATCGGTTGTAGGCATTGGATTGCCTTGATACATACCATCCCAGCCTTTGAAATCTATTCCCATGTACTTAACTAACTCTTTTCCAAATCGGTCATGAATGTATATCTCTGTTCTTGGATAGAATTCAATATTTTGTACTGTCCAGACTGAGTTATTATTATCCTCATTTGGTGAGAAGAATTTATCCGGTATCAACGGAATTGGATCAATGGAGAATGAAGTATCGGCTTTACATGTATTGGCATCTACAACATTGAAGTTATGAGTACCAAATGCCAACATACCTAAATCTGCAACACCATAAATAGTTCCTGTATTACCTGATTCATTATACACATATGGATTTGTTCCTTTTTCTACTATCACTTGTATATTATGTAAATCGGTCATATCTATATTCGTAATAGCCGGATTTTCATAGACCGTAGCTGTAGCTGGAATTAATGCTGACTCACAACCATTTTGACTTACCACTGAAGCATAAAGTGTAGTGGTACTTGGTGTAGTTTTACTAATTGTTCCAGGTATAATAGAAACTCCTCCTAATGATGTTGGATACCATTTTACTATTCCTCCTACTGCAGTAGCCAAAGTTGATAATGAAAGAGTTCCTGTTGTTGGACATTTTGCATAGTTAGTTACAACCGGTGGTTGTGGCGTTGGATTAACCAATACTTGTTTTTTAGTTGCATTTACCGCTGTACATCCAAATCCATTAGCATAATTAACACTTACATTTTGAGGTCCTGCAGTACTCCATAATACAGTTATCATATTTGTACCTAAACCGTCAGTAATAACACCTCCGGAAGAAACTGTCCAAATGTAATTATCCTTTCCTGCCTCTGTTGTATAAGTCGTTGTTTTTTCTTCACAGATACTAGGAACACCTGTTATGGTTGGTGCAGGTAATGGATTTACAGTCACATTATAAACTTTAGGAGTTAATGGGGTACATCCATTAACGTTAGTATAAGTTACACTAACCGTTTTTGGCCCTGTTGTACTCCAGGTAACTTGTATTTGACTGCTGCCTGCTCCACTGTTAATAGTGCCTCCTGCTGAAACTGTCCATATGTAATTACTCATACCAGGTTCCGTAGAATATGTTACACCTGTTGAGCCAACACAAATAGAGTTGCTTCCTGCTATGGTTGGAGTTGGTAATGGATTTACTGTTACATTATAAACAGTGGCCGTTGTTGCTGTACAACCTGTTGCATTGGTGTAATTTACACTTACAGTTTGGGCTCCTGCGGTATTCCACGTTACAACTATCTGATTCGTACCTGTTCCCGAAGTTATTGTACCTCCAGCAGATATAGTCCAAAGATAATTACTCATGCCTGCTTCTGTGGTATAAGTAACTCCTGTTGAACCTATACATTTAGAGTTACTTCCAGTTATGGTTGGAACAGGTAGTGGATTAATTGTGATAGTTCCAGTTTTAAGCAATGCCAAACATGGTGCTGTATTACCTGTTGTTGTTACACTATAAGTAAATGTACCGGTTACTGTAGCTGTCCCACTAATAGTAAGGACACTTGTTGGAATACCAGCTACTACATTAGCTGTTACACCTGCAGGCAAGCCAGTTACTGTTGCGCCCGTGGCACCGCCTGTCAAAGCATAAGTGATATTAGTAATAGTAGCATTACTTATACATTTAGTTTGTACATCTGCACCAAGACTGGTCAAAGTAATGTTAGCTACCGGATTAATTACAATGATTCCACTCTCAGGAGCTGCCACACATGGTGCGGTATGTCCTGTTGTGGTTACATTATAATTAAATGTGCCTGTAGCTGTTGATATACCACTTATAGTTAATACGCCTGCAACTACACTTGCTGTTACGCCGGCTGGTAAACCTGTTACTATTGCGCCTGTGGCGCCTCCTGCCAATGTATATGTGATATTGGCTATTGTTGCTGCATTGCT
>Ga0265338_10010452_pt1 | contig 10880 bp, 8 predicted proteins | sample 42126metaG_FD_193579 | JGI IMG/M metagenome (GOLD analysis project Ga0265338, IMG submission 193579) | Rhizosphere microbial communities from Carex aquatilis grown in University of Washington, Seatle, WA, United States - 4-21-26 metaG | ecosystem: Host-associated > Plants > Roots > Rhizosphere >... | reverse complement strand
GTGCCTTCCGCTTTCCAGGACGCGGCACGCTTCGTTTAGAATGACTCTTCCATGCTGACCGGTTCTGAAATCCTCCGCAAATTCCTGGACTTCTTTGTGCAGAAGGGGCACAAGGAGGTGCATTCGTCGTCGCTGGTCCCGGCAAATGATCCGACGCTGCTGTTCACCAACGCCGGAATGAACCAGTTCAAAGACGTCTTTCTGGGGTTGGAGAAACGCGATTACTCGCGGGCCACGACTTCGCAGAAGTGCGTACGCGCGGGAGGCAAGCACAACGACCTGGAGAATGTAGGATTCACGAACCGGCATCACACGTTTTTCGAGATGCTGGGGAATTTTTCGTTTGGCGATTACTTCAAGAAAGATGCGATCGCGTATGCGTGGGAGCTGGTCACTTCACCGGAGTGGTTCGGGCTTGCGAAGGACAAGCTGTACGTGACGGTGTTCAACGGCGAGGGTGGATTGCAGCGCGATGCCGAGGCTTATGACTTGTGGGCCAGTGAAGGTGTGCCGAAGAATCGCATCTTCGAGATGGGGTTGAAAGACAATTTCTGGCAGATGGGCGATACAGGACCGTGCGGGCCGTGCAGCGAGATTTACTACGACATGGGGGTCGCGTCGTCGGATCAAGGGCATGCGGACTGCGCGTTCCCGTGTGACTGCGGGCGATACGTCGAGATTTGGAATCTGGTGTTCATGCAGTTTGACCGCGATACCAGCGGGAAGCTGAATCCACTGCCCAAGCCTTCGATCGACACGGGAATGGGACTGGAGCGGACGGCGGCGGCGCTGCAGGGGGTGGTTTCGAATTACGACACGGATTTGTTTACCCCGCTGATCAAGCGGGCGGCGGAGTTGACGTTGAACGCGGGCAAGGTTGCCGAGCTCCGCTCGGCAGGACAGCCGGGGGCGGCTGTCCCCACACCGGCGAGTCAGAAGTCGGCGGCTTCGTTGCGCGTGATAGCCGATCACTCGCGGGCGGCGACGTTCCTGATTTCGGATGGCGTGCTGCCTGCGAACGATGGGCGCGGATACGTGCTGCGCAAGATTATCCGGCGTGCCATCACGCATGGGCGGTTGCTAGGACAGACGAAACCGTTTTTGTATGAGATGGTTTATGCGATGACGGAATTGATGCAGGACGCGTATCCGGAGTTGAAGGAGACGGCGGACAGAGTTTCCAAAACAGTGCAGGTGGAGGAGACGCGGTTCGCGCACACGATGGACGTGGGGCTGGAGAAACTGGAGACGCTTCTCAAAAGTTCGAGGGAAAAGCTCGCGGGCGAGGATGCGTTCAAACTTTACGATACGTTTGGAATGCCGCTCGACTTTATGCAGGATGCGGCGCGCGATCAAGGAATTGAGTTTGATCGGGCCGGCTTCGATCGAGCGATGGATGAGCAGAAGTCACGGGCGCGGGCTTCGTGGAAGGGGGCGGCGAAGCAGACGGCGAATCCGGCGTACCAGCAACTTCCGAAGTCTGTATTTGAAGGCTACCGGCAGACGCGGTCGGATGGATGCGAAGTACTGGCCATTGTTCACAAGGGACAGGGAGTGCAACAACTTTCGGCTGGCGAATCGGGCGAGGTGATTCTCGATCACACGCCGTTTTATGCTGAATCTGGCGGGCAAGTTGGGGACCGGGGATGGCTTTACTCGGATGACCACAATACCGTGATCGCGGATGTGACGGGATGCTATTCGCCGATTCAGGGAGTAAGAGCACATCAGGTGGTTATGAAATCAACGTCAAAGACCCCACCCTACGAAAACCGCGTAGGGTGGGGCACCCTCAAGGTTGGGGATCACGTTGACGCTGTCGTCGACACCGAGGTTCGCACGGCTACCATGCGGAATCATACGGCCACGCATTTGCTTCATGCGGGGTTGCGCGAGGTGTTGGGGAAGCATGTGAAGCAGGCGGGGTCGCTGGTGGCGCCGAATCATCTGCGCTTTGATTTTTCGCACTTCGCCGCGGTTGAAGATGAAGAGCTGCAGGACATTGAAGACCTCATCAACAAGCAGCTGCTGCGGAACCAGAAGGTGGACACCATTGTTGATGTGCCGATCGACGTCGCGGTGAATGAGTATCATGCGATGGCTTTGTTCGGGGAAAAGTATGGGGACAAGGTGCGCGTCGTCAAGATCGGCGACTTCTCGACGGAGCTCTGTGGCGGGACGCATACGGCGGCGACGGGGGAGATTGGGCTGATCAAGATTTTGAAGGAAGGCAGTGTGTCGTCGGGTGTGCGGAGAGTGGAGGCGATCACCGGGGAGGGATCGTTACGGCACTTCCGCATGGATCATCAATTGGAGAACGTGGTGTCTGGGTTCGTGACTTCCCACCCTTCGAAAACCGCGAAGGGTGGGCCACCCTCTTCTGATTCACCGTCTGAGGGTGAGGTTTCTTTCTCTCCGGCCGAAGCTCTCAAGGCGGAGTTGGAGAAGAAGGATGCGGAGATCAAGCGGCTGACGCGCGAACTCGATCAGGTGCGGATGAAGTCGGCTTCGTCGTCGACGGCCAATGTCGCAGAGAAGATCAAAGAAGTGAAGGGCGTGAAGGTGCTGGCCCATCGCGTCGACAATCTGGAGCGGGCGCAGTTGCGGACGCTGGTGGATCAGTTGCGGGACAAGATTGGGTCGGGCGTAGTGATACTGGGGTCGGCATCGAATGGCAACGTGGCGCTGATTGTGGGCGTGACGAAGGATCTGACTTCGCGAGTGCAGGCCGGCAAGGTTGTGGGCAAGGTCGCTGAGAAGGTTGGTGGCAAAGGTGGAGGGCGTCCGGACCTGGCCGAAGCTGGAGGGAAGGATGCGTCTGCGCTGGATGGCGCGCTGGACGGGGCGTACGGCGTGGTGGAGGAACTCCTGAAATGAGTTCCGGCGAACTGCTCGACGATCGGCTGCGGTTTGTGAAGCACAAGGGACAGACGATCTTCGTGATTGACTTCAGCAACTGCAGCACGAAGGAAGTTCTCTTGCTGCTCGACATGGTTCGGGCAACGGTCGCCCAGCAGGAATTGGGATCGATGCTCACGCTCTCCGATTTTTCTGGCGCTCAGATCGATAAGCAAGTGGCCACGAGGGCGAAAGAGGTTCTGGTGCTCGATCGTCCTTATGTGAAGAGGGCGGCCTGGATCGGCACGGAGAGCCTGCCGAACGTCTTCTACGAACACTTCAAGAGCTTTTCGCAGCGCGAGCTACCGGGGTTTAAGACGCGAGAAGAAGCGATGGACTGGCTGGTGGAGGAGTCGTAGCAACATGTACACAACCCACATAACGGGAATCAGCGAGAGAGCACGTCGTGGTGGAAACTCCTGTGTGGGCTTGCTGGTACAGACTTGCACAGGTTCTTCGCTTCGCTCAGAATGACAAACTTTTAGCTTAGATTCTTTCCTGCGCTATTTTCCTAGCTCCTCCATTTTAAGGTTACTGGCCCCGGCATTGGATGCTTCATGGGTTCGCCGGTGCGTTTGGCTTGCAGGTGGGCTGCTTTCAGCTGGAAATACCATTTGGCGGGGCGATCGGCGTCGTCGATTAACATCAGATGCGGATTGTGTTTCAGGCCTTCGGCCTGCAGCTCCATGGTGCGGCGGTCTTGCTCCACAAATTTTGCAAAGACAAATTTCAAAAGGCCGGGGACGAAGGGCACCCAGCGGAAGAGATTCCAGGCGGCGACCACGTCGATGCGGCAATGATTGCGGGTGATCGGTGTGACTGTGGTCAGGCTTGAGAACCAGTACTTTCCAGCACGAATGGTTTCGGTGCGAATGTTGGGAAGGATGAAGTCGATGGTGGTGGTGATGGAATCGGCGTCGGCGTAGAGGCGGAGCACCTTGTAGGGCGCGGAGTTGGAACTCGGCGTGTGGGCGCTCATACGAAAGCCGTTCGGGATGGGCTCGAAGTGTTTCTTCTTCTCGTGAATGCTGTGCTGCGAGCGCCACCACCACGCCTGGTGGACGAAGGGGCCGTGCGCGGGATCCATGAGGCCGATGATGCCGTGGTCGATGCTGACTGGCATTTCCGCCTGCAGGTAGGCGAGTTTATATTTGCCGGTGAATTTTTCAATCTGGGGGGCGGGGTCGGGAGGCTCGGTTGGTGGCGCGAATCCCGCGCCCGGCGGGGCCGGATCCGGAATGAAAACCCAGATGAAACTATCCTGCTCTTCGCAAGGATAGCTGCCGGCATAGATGCGATCGACTCTAAGGTTCTGATCGGCCGTGAGCGAAGGGATCAACTGGCACTGGCCATTGTGAATGTCGAACTGCCATCCGTGATATCCGCACTCGAGATTCTCTCCGTCGAAGCCGCCGCAGTTGAGCGGCATGCCGCGGTGCGGGCAGGCGTCGCGCAGGGCGAAGGGCTGTCCCATGCGGTCGCGGCCGATGACGAGTGGAATCTCGAGCAGCGTCGCCTTATAGAGCTGGTTGCGATGAACGCGATCGGCGGGCAGTGCGCGATACCAGAAACCGCTGAGCATGAGAGCGTCAGTGGCCTGGCGTTGCGGGAGGTCGAGATCGGGCATGGAGAAAGGTTGATTGCTAATTGAAAGCATATGCTAGCATCCGCAGGACTTCGAGGCGGTAAGAAAAGCTTAGCTACAAAGAGCACGAAACACTTAACCACAGAGGGCACGGAGGATACACAGGGGAAAACTTGAACCACGAAGGACACTAAGGTGCACGAAGGAAGAGTCAAAAGTTAAGCAGAGGGGTCTCACCACAAAGAACATAAAATACTCAACCGGTGCGTGCACCGCGGACACACAGGGGAGAGCTTGAACCACTAAGGTCACTAGGGTCCACGAAGGAAAAGGCAAAGAGCTAGCCACAAAGAACACTAGAAATTTAACTGCTTAGGACAGAGAGAACATACAGGAAGAGCTTGAACCTCTAGGGACATTAAGGTTCACTAAAGAAAACCAAAACTATTCGGAATGGAATTCATTGGGCACTTTCGTCGGCTTACAACTTTGCAGCGGAATACGTTTATTGCCTGCTTTTTAGGGTGGTCGCTGGATGCGTTTGATTTTTTCATTTTGATTTTTTGCGTGAGCGCGCTGGCGACCCAGTTTCAGACAAAGGTTTCGGCGATCACGGAGGCGATTTTCTGGACATTGGCCATGCGTCCGGTGGGAGCAGTTTTGTTTGGGATGATGGCGGACCGGTTCGGGCGGCGTCCCACGCTGATGGTCAACATTATTGCCTACTCGATGTTTGAGATGGCGTCGGCGTTTGCGCCGAGCTTGCGAATATTTCTGGTCACGCGGGCACTGTTTGGAATTGCCATGGGCGGCGAGTGGGGCGTAGGAGCGGCGTTGGCGTTCGAAACGCTGCCGGCCGAAGGGCGCGGATTCTTTTCGGGCCTGCTCCAGGAAGGCTACGTCGTCGGGTACCTGGTGGCGGCTCTAGTCTATGGCACGCTGTTTTCTGTCATCGGCTGGCGCGGCATGTTCGTGATCGGCGCATTGCCGGCGGCGCTGGTGATTTACATTCTCAGCAAGGTTGAGGAATCTCCGGCGTGGGTGCAGGGACGCGCGGCGCGCGCGGAGAAGAGTCATTTAAAGCAAGACATTGCGTCGCACGCCGGCATTTTCGTTTTCCTGGTCGTACTGATGTTTGCGTTCAATTCGTTCAGCCATGGGACGCAGGATCTGTACCCGACGTTTCTGCAGAAGAATCTGCAGTTCATGCCCAAGACGGTGAGCTTGATCGCGATCGTGTACAACGTGGGAGCGCTGTTGGGGGGAATCGTATTCGGGACGTGGTCGGAAAAAATCGGGCGCAGGCGAGCGATTGTGATTGCGGCGTTGCTGGCGATTCCGGTGATTCCGTTGTGGGCGTTTTCGCACACGGTGCCAATGCTGGCGCTGGGCGGATTTCTGATGCAGTTCATGGTGCAGGGGGCGTGGGGAGTGATTCCAGCACACTTGAATGAACTGTCGCCGCCGGCGGTCCGGGGGACGCTTGCGGGGTTTGCGTACCAGATCGGAAATCTCTTCGCGTCACGCAATTCGGTGATCCAGGCGAAGCTGGCCGAGAGCCGCTATGGTGGCAGCTTTCCGCCTGTGCTGGCGTGGACGGTGCTGCTGATAGCGAGCCTGGTAGCAATGGTTACGTGGAGCGGAAGAGAGCGCCGCGGGGCTGATTTGACGAACACGGATTAGCGGAGCAAATCGATATTCTACGGGGTATGCAAGTTTTGGCATACTCCGCAGGGTGGCACGAAGGAAGCATTGTCAGCGGAAGTTTCCTGTGTTACGGTAAGGTAAATTTCACGCCTTCGTTCACATTCATTTGGGTCCCGAAGTTCACCAGGTCGAATGCGTGTATCCGAGGTAGCGCCACGATGAAGGAAATTATGGATCCCGTACAGGTCGGGGAATCCCTCGACAAGGAAAACTTCGCCAACCGCAAGCTGATTCGTCCCACACTTCCCCGCTCGGAGAATTACAATAACCACAATTCAGCTCCCATGGCGCAGGAACGACGCGAGCGCCCGGAGCGGCATGACCGTGGAGAGCGCATGGAGCGAGTAGATCGCGGGGAGCGAGGTGATCGTTCGATGGGTGGAGGCGGCGTAGGCAAGAAGCCGGCACCTCCGGAACAGACGAATGCCGAGAATTTTTATTATCAGAAGCAGATGCAGTCGCGCACGCCAATGGTGATTGTGCTGCGCGATGGCGAGGAAGTGCATGGCATCATCGAATGGTATGACCGGAATTGCATCAAGGTAAACCGTGAGAACGGGGACGCGAACCTGATGATCTACAAGCCGGCGATCAAGTACATGTTTAAAGAAGGGGAGAACCAGAGGTAGGGGGAGCAAGGTTGCAAGGTCGCAAAGTTTCAAGGTTTCACAGTTTCAAGGTTTCGAGGGTTCAAGCGTTACGCCTGACTGCGAGCAGTTGCTTCCATCTTTGATTATCGGTTGTCCTCACATCCGATATCACGCCATTGGTCCTGGCTTTCATCCCGGCATTTCGTAGTATTTTCGGCGTAAACTATCCCGCAGGGTTTCGATCCTACTTCTGAAGCTGGTGGATGCATGTCTTCTCTTTCCTCGTTTTCCCGTAGAAGGTTTCTGAAGTCGGTCGCGCTGGCGTCGTCTGCGAGTGTGATCCCCGGCTTCGGCCGATCCTCTCTCACATCTAATTTGTTCGGATCTGATTCACTCACGTCGACTCCGCTGGAGGAGTTCGGTTATGGCGAGGTCACGCTGCATAGCGCGCTGCACGAGCAACAGTTGCAGCAGACACATGACCTTCTGATGAGTCTGAGTGAGGATAGCCTGCTGAAACCGTTTCGGCAGATGGTTGGGCAGGTGGCACCGGGCGACGACTTGGGTGGCTGGTATCAGTACGACGCCAACAGCCGGGATCATCTTTTTGAGATCGGCTTCGCTCCGGGATGCACGTTCGGCCAGTGGGTTTCCGCGCTGGCGCGTTCGTATGCCATCAACCGGTCGCCGGAGACCCGGGAGAAGGTGCTCAGGCTGAACCGTTTGTACGCCAAGACGATTGGCAGCGCCTTTTATGAAAACACCCGATTCCCTGCTTATTCGTACGACAAACTGGTTTGCGGACTGATTGACTCGCATCAGTACGCGGGCGATCCCGATGCGTTCGCGATTCTGGCGGAGACGACCAAGACGGCGCTACCGCACCTGCCGGGAAAAGCGATTGAACACGGGCAGAGCTGGCGGGCCGGCCATGAGAAGGATGATTCGTACACGTGGGACGAGTCGTACACGATGTCGGAAAATCTGTTTCTGGCGTACCAGCGCGGAGCGGGAGAGCAATATCGAGATCTGGGGCGCCAGTATCTGGATGATGTGTACTATGATCCGTTGGCGGATGGGCGGAGCAACCTGGAGGGACGGCACGCGTACAGCCACGTGAATTCGCTGTGCTCGGCGATGCAGGCGTATTTGACGCTGGGCAGCGAGAAGCATTTGCTGGCGGCGAAAAGCGGTTTCGACTTCGTGGCGGCGCAAAGTTTCGCCACCGGCGGATGGGGAGCGGATGAAACGCTGCGTGCTCCGGGTAGCCCGGAAGTTTATAGAAGCTTGACCGGCACCCACTCCAGTTTTGAAACGCCTTGCGGATCGTATGCCCACTTCAAGCTGACGCGTTACCTGCTGCGGGTGACGCGCGACTCGCGGTACGGCGACAGCATGGAGCGCGTGATGTACAACACGGTGCTGGGATCGTTGCCGCTCGAAGCTGATGGGCGGACGTATTACTATTCGGATTACAACTTCAAGGGGCGCAAGGTTTATCACAAGGAGCGATGGGCGTGCTGCTCGGGAACGCTGCCGCAGGTAGCGGCGGATTATCGGATCAATACTTATTTCCGCGATGCTCGCGGGGTGTATGTGAATCTGTACATTCCCTCGACGCTGAAGTGGACGCAGGGCGGGGCGCAGGTTTCTTTGACGCAGAAGGGGGAGTATCCGTACGATGCGCATGTTCAGTTTGAGGTGAAGGCGTCGCGGACGGCGGAGTTTGCGGTGAATTTGCGAATTCCGGCGTGGGCTGAGGGAGCTTCTGTGTCGGTGAATGGCAAACGCGAGTCGGCTGCGCCGGGAAGTTTCGCGCGCGTGTTGCGGGAGTGGAAGGATGGAGATCGGATTGAGGTGGAGCTTCCGTTAAAGGCGCGGTTGGAGTCGGTGGATGCCCAGCATGCGGATACGGTCGCGCTGGTCGTGGGGCCGGTTGTGCTGTTTGCGGTCACAGATTCTCAGCCTGTGGTAACGCGCGGGCAGTTGTTGGCGGCGAAGAAGACCGGGGCGCAGAGTTGGCAGGCGGAGACGGCGGGCGGGGCGATGAAGATGCTGCCGTTCACGGGGATTGGAGATCAGGAGTATACGACGTATTTGCGGGTCGGCTAGAAAAACGACCACGAGGGCTAAAGCCCGGTTATTTTTTTATCGCCTTGTCGCGGCCCTGAAGGGCCGCTCTTCCACGGTTGCGCTGGCGTTCGGATGAACTTATTAAACCGTGGGCCGCTCTTCCACGAAAAGCATATGTGCGGCGCGGCTGAAGCCGTGCCCGATACGAAGCTGACGTATCGCGTTCTCGCGCGGCGGCATCCGCGAGACCACATAGCTTCCAGCGGCCCAAGAAACCTGGGCCGCAGGACAGCCGAGGGCGGCTGTCCCCACATGTGCTTTACAGTTTCGGCAGGACGATTCCTTTTTGCGATTGGTACTTGCCTTTGCGGTCGGCGTAGCTGACTTCACAGATTTCGTCGGACTCGAAGAAGAGAATCTGGCAAAGGCCTTCGTTCGCGTAGATGCGGGCTGGAAGCGGCGTAGTGTTTGATATCTCGAGAGTAACGAAACCCTCCCACTCGGGCTCGAACGGAGTGACGTTCACGATAATGCCGCAGCGGGCATAGGTGCTCTTGCCAACGCAGATCGTCAGCACCGTGCGCGGAATCTTGAAATATTCAACGGAACGAGCCAGGGCGAATGAGTTTGGAGGAACGATACAGATGTCGGTCTGCACAGTGACGAAGGATTTCTCGTCGAAGTGCTTGGGATCGACGATGGTGGAGTTCACGTTGGTGAAAATTTTGAACTCGTCGGCGACGCGGAGGTCGTAGCCGTACGAGGAGAGTCCGTAGGAAATCACGCCATCGCGCACCTGCTTCTCGGAGAACGGATTGATCATGTCGTGTTCCTGCGACATCTTGCGGATCCAGCGGTCACTTTTCAGCATGAAACTCCTTGGGCAAATTGGGTAATTGGGTAATTGGGTAATTTTGTAATTGAGCCATTGAATAGGGATGCGAACCAAACGCGCGATTTATTCGCGCGGCTCGCCCAGATCCTTCGTCGGGCAAAATGCGCCCGCCTCAGGATGACAATGCTGATTCCGTGCTCAATCTGTGCAGGCTGGGTGCATGCCAGTTTACGGGATAGATGCTCCCGTTGACAATCTTACTTATCTCCCATAGCATCAATAACTTGAAGCATCATCTTGACCCTGTACGCGGGAGCCGCTTGTGATCAAGCTCGACATTATCAATGAAGTGGTGGCCAAAACCGGCATTACCAAGACCAAGGCCGAGCTGGCCGTGGAGACTGTCTTCGAGAGCATGAAGAAGGCGCTGGCCGGCGGCAATCGGATTGAGCTCCGGGGATTTGGAGTGTTCAACGTGCGTCCGCGCAAGACGGGAATCGGGCGCAATCCGCGCACCGGAGCGGAAGTATCGATTCCGCCGGGAAGGGCCGTTCGGTTCAAGCCAGGGAAAGAACTGCAGTCGATCGACTAAGGCAGACGGCTTTCGGCTTCTTCTTCCTTCGACGCTTGGAACTGGCCCCTGCCCGGAGTTCCCTCACCGTGTAGTAGCATCAAGACAGGCCCTGCGTTGTTGACGGGCTTGACTTGCATGTCGGAACCTAGTTCCCCACTTTCCACCTCCACACTCGAGTATCACCAAGCGCTGCCGGAACCGACTGGGGAGCCTCCGCGGGAACGGTATTGGCTGCACGCGCTGCTGCTGTTGGCGACGTGCTTTACCACGCTGGTTACGGGCGCGCGCATGCAATACAACTTTGCGCACAACCTGCCCGCGCTTTCCCTGAGCGATGATTCAGCACCGCTGTTTCCGGTGAGTTGGGTGTTCTCGGATCCGAAACACGTGCTGAGCGGACTGCCGTTCGCAGCGGCGGTGATGTTGTTTTTCCTGGCGCACGAGATGGGACACTATCTCTACTGCCGCCGTTATGGAATTTATGCAACGCTTCCCTTTTTCATTCCGATGCCGACGCTGATTGGAACGATGGGAGCAGTCATCCTGATCAAGTCTCCTATTCGATCGCGCAAGGCGCTGTTCGACATTGGCATCGCAGGACCGATCAGGATGACTGCT
>Ga0265338_10010451_pt1 | contig 10881 bp, 11 predicted proteins | sample 42126metaG_FD_193579 | JGI IMG/M metagenome (GOLD analysis project Ga0265338, IMG submission 193579) | Rhizosphere microbial communities from Carex aquatilis grown in University of Washington, Seatle, WA, United States - 4-21-26 metaG | ecosystem: Host-associated > Plants > Roots > Rhizosphere... | reverse complement strand
TGCGGCTCGCCCCGGCCTGCTTCTCGGCAGCGGTCACCAGGTCTGCGAGCATCTGCGGGTAGAACCTGCGCAGACCTCGCCAGACCAGGCGGCTCGAGGATGCCGCCGCGAGCTCCTGGACCGCCCGCGGCTCGGACCCGCTCGTGGCCCGGCTGGCCGCCGAGGTGGTCGCGCTGCGGCAGCCGGCCACCCGTCACCCGGGCCTGCACCGCTTCTTCCAGGGCGCGTCCTGGCTGTGGGCGGGAATCTTCTTGGTGCTGGCGGCCGGGCTGGCGGTGCTGAGGGTCACCGAGCCGGCAAGCTGTTCCTGATGCTCTCGACTGCCGCCACCGTCGCGCTCGTCGTCGCCGGGACCGGAGCGTCCACCCTGTGGTTCCTTCAGGTGCTGGGCAGGCGGGCTCAGGCTCCGTTTCGCCCCGCCCTGAACCAGGCCGCCACCGGCAGCCTGAAGGCGAGCGTTCCGGCCACCGCGGAACAGCGCGCCTAATCCGCTGGCGTCCCGGCCGACCACGGCCGGCAGCCGGCAGGCGCAGCATCACGGCTCCAGGCTCGAGTTACGTCGCCATCGCCTGGCGCCCGTCTCGCCTGCGACTCCCGGGAGTCGTAGTTGTACAGTTCGTCAACCAGCCACCAAGGACCGGCCTGGCGTTGCAGACGCCGCGCCAGGCGTCGTAAACCGGGCGATCCAGAGCCCGCCGCCGGGGAGCCCACGGCCGTCACCGTCGGCCTCCGTCTCGTGCCGGTTTGCCGACAGGCCAGTCGGCGCAGAGGAGTACCACGGTGGGCTGCCTTTCGCTGACTATTCCGCTGGACGGACGCGTCGGCGAACATCACCAGCAGGAGCTGCGCCACGTCTGGGGAGCCGCTGGCGACATCGCGGGCCAGCTCGGACAGCAGGTTGCGGGAGCGGGCGGCTCGGCGCAGCACCTCGAATGCGTCGTCGGCGCTGATCTGCAGCCGCTCGGCAAGGACGCCTTTGGCTTGCTCGATGGCGATCCGGCTGGTCAGCGAGGCATGTAGCTGCGCGGCGGCGACCTCGCTGCGGCGGACGGTGCGCTGTTGCAAGATGCCGATCGTGGCGGCGTCTGCCAGGGTCTGCGCCATCCGAAACTCCATGCGGCTGGGATCGGCTCGGCAATCAGGCCGAGGTCGTTGGCGTGGGAGGTGGCCCGAATTGCTGCTCGACGCGGTCGGCCGCGCCGCCGACCGCAACGCAGGCCGCGAGTGTGTCCTGAGCCGCTTCGGACCTGCCGCGGGTCTTCTCGGCGCGCCTTGCTGGAAGAAAGATGTCGTGGGCTGGGTTGTGTCAGCGGGCAGACTGATGCCACCAGACAAGGCGCGCTGCTGCGCAACGGCGGCTGGCAAGGAGCGAGCTCGGCCCTCACCACCGCGTTCGCCATCACGGTGTGCGAAGGTAACTGGATCTCGCGAGCTCGATCCGCGACCCGCGGCGTTGGCATTCTCGAGGTGCTCAGCTCACTCCCCCGTGATTGTGGCGAGTTACCTGCCGTCTGACCGGTCTCAGGAGCTGTGTTAGGAGCTGGCATGTCCCAACCAGAACCGCCAGTCGATCGTGAACCGTCGCCGCTCAGGCGGCTGCTGTCGCGGGTGGATCGGTGGGCATCGCGTCCGCTGACCGCGCTGATCGTGATCGCCGCGGACCTGGCGTGGGTCCTGCTCAGCGTAGCGATGGGGTTTCCCGGGCTGGAGGAGCGTATCTTTCAGACCCTGGTCGCGGCCCTCACCCTGGCCATGGTCTTTGTCATCCAGCACACTCAGGCACGCGAGCAAGCCGCCACCCAGCGCAAGCTCGATGAGATCCTGCAAGCGCTGCCCGGTGCCGATAACTCCCTGCTGATGCTGGAACACGCTTCCGACGATGAACTGCGCGCCACCGGCGACGAACACGGTGGGATCCGCCAGGCTGCTCTAGATAAGCAATCCGGCCCAGCGAGTCCAGCAGGATGACCGGCCAGCGAAAGCCGAGGCCCGGCGAGGTGGTCGCTATCTGAGCGAGGTCCCTTGGCGTCGGAGTTCGTGTCCGAGTGCGTCACAGCCGGCACGTCATTTTGGCATATCCACGGTCAGGCACGAGCGGGTCTGCCGAGCTCCCGGGGAGCAGGCGCTGAGCGTGCCGGCGGTCCCCCGCAAACTGCACTTCGGGCAGGGCGCCGGCGGCTGGTGTAGTCCCACTTGCGGGCGACGAGGCGGCAGTGCCAGCCGAGTATGTCGCACGCGTCCCACTCATGCAATAATTTCACCGGAAGCGCCTTCCGTTTTGCGTGGTATCAGGGCTTCAGCAACTCTGATCATCGCAGGCCAGGCATTTTCATTTGCTTCACGCCGGTTCCAGCGTGAATCTGTCGGTGGATCCAGGCTAAGCGTGTGCGACCGGTCGACCGCCTCGCGCTGGCTGGCGATCATCTGCTCTGGTCTGGTGCTGACGGCAACCCGGCCAAACGCGCGAAGCTAGCTATGAGCGGTCGCCAGGCCGCGCCCGGTTACTTTGGGTGGGCTGCTCGTGCTCGGCCTGTCCTTCGTCACGGTCTTTCGGTAGCGGAGGTGGACCTATGAAAGTGCTGATCACGAGCTCGCGGATGCCGTTCGCGCTGGGCATGGTGCGCAAGCTCGCGGCCGAGGGCCGCGAGATCTACGCCGCTGATGATCACGTGCTGTCGCCGGGTAACCACTCGAAGTACCTAGCGGGCCATTTCGTCTATCCCTCGCCGCGCAGCGACACCGCGGGCTTCCTCGCCGAGTTGGAGCGGATCGTCCGGAAGCATGAGATCGACGTGATCGTGCCGGCCTTCGAGGAGACTTTCTACATCTCGACCCAGATCGAGCGGCTCAGCCGGGCCACCAAAGTGTTCGCCTCGCCGTTCAGGACGCTGGCCCGTCTGCATGACAAGGGAGCCTTCGCGCGGTTAGTTACCCAACTCGGGCTTCCGATCCCCGAGACGGTCGTGGTGACCTCCGACGAGGAGCTGTGCGAGGCTACCGGTCGCTTCGATAGGTACTTCGCCCGCGGCGTCTTCTCACGCGGCGGGGTCTGCTGTCTGACCAACACCGGCCCGCTGGCCGGTGCGCTCGAGATCGACGAAGTGCACCCCACGCTAGCGTCCCCATGGCTGGTGCAGCCCTTCCTGGATGGTGAGACGGTCTGCACCTACAGCACCGCTCACCAGGGCCGGGTGAGCTCCCATCTGATGTACCGGATCCCCCGGCAGCGCAAGCACAGCACCGGCATCCAGTTCGAGGCGATCGACGCCACCGAGTCATTGAAGCTGATCGAACCGATCGTGGCCGAGCTGGGCTACACCGGCCAGATCTCTTTCGATTTCCTGGTCACCGATGACGGCCTCACCTTCGTGGAGTGCAATCCCCGCGCCACCGACGGCCTGCTGCTGATGCCCCGAGAGGAGCTGGCGGCGGGGCTGCTCGCCCCGCGGCCTGAGACCTTCGTGCTCGAGCCCGGCGGCCAAGTACAGCTCGCGCTCGCCGTGCTGGCCGACGGCTTCGCCGACCAGCTGGAACGCCTGCCCCAGTCCATCGACGACCTCGCGCAGGTCCGCGACGCGGGCAGCGGCTGGCACGACCCGCTGCCCACGCTGTACTCGACGCTGGCTATCTGCCACTCCGTCGGGCAGAGCTTTCGCGAGCACATAGGCCAAATCGTCGCCATCGCCGGCGACATGAACTGGGACGGCGAGCACATCGACGGAATGTCAAACGACGACGCGATCCTGCTCACCGGTCTGCGCCTCCAGCCAGGCCAGTCCTAGGACATGTCAGCGCTGCGCCCACTCCGTTTGACCAAGATGCCGGGGTGGCCGGGGTCGGCGTTGGGATCTGGGGGCACCAACGAGCACCGACCCCATGATGCTTGCTTTCCGGGAACAGGGCGTCCTGGTGGTTCTTGTCCTTCACTCGGCGCAGTCGGGCGGTGACCTGTACCGTGCCAAAACCCTGCGCATGAGTGCTGAGCTGGTGTTTTCCTGGGGTCATAAGCCCGCTCTGCGGTACTCGTTGATCAGTCCGTGGACTACCTGTCTGTCGCCTGATCCGGGCAGTCTGATCTGCCGCGGTACGGTCTACCTCCTCGTCGGTTACCGTGCCCTTCGTCTGGCGCTCGCCACGCACGGGCGATCGGGTGCGCCCGCGAGCAGCGCCGGGGCGGTGCAGGAGGCTGTCGCTCCTGCGTGGGGACGGGTCCCGCTGGTCTTGCTCGTGGCCGGACTCGGCGCGTATGCGCTCACCCAGCTCATCGAGGCCGTGTTCCGGCCTTCACACGCCACAGGCACGATGGGCCGGTGGCGTCAGCGTGCGGTGTCGTGGTGGGGGTGTTTGCTGTACTCGGCCTTCTGCCTGAGCACCGCCCGGCTTCTGGTGGAAATTCCTCCGAAGCAGACAGCCGAATCGGAGCAGCGACAGGACACGGATGTGACCGCGGTCTTGCTGCGCACGGGATGGGGCCGGCTGCTCCTGGTCGTGGTGGGCGTCCTGGTCGTGGTGGCCGGGGTGGAGATGGCGGCGCGGAGTCAGCAGGCTCCTAGTACTTCGCGCCCTTGCGCCACGCCATCTCCTGCAGTTCGAATGTGTTGCCGTCAGGATCGGAGAAGCCTGCTCCTTTAACGCCGCCCCCGAAATCCTGGATTTCGCCGATCTCTACACCTCGGCGGACAAGCTCGGCACGCGCCTCGGTGATGTCCTCCACAACCAGGTGCAAGCCTCTAACGCTGCCGGGTTCTCCCGCGTACACATCCAGCCCTGTCCCAAAACCGACCGAACAACCCGAACCCTCTGGTGTCAACTGGACGACCCGGACGCCCTCGCTGGGCTGCACGTCAACGTCCTTCTTGAAGCCGAGCTTGTCAGCATAGAAGGCGACGGCCCGGTCCACGTCCGAAACCGGGAGCGGGATCAGTTCCAGCCTCATCTGCATCGGAGTCGAGCCCCCTTGGCCTGTTCTCGTCCGCGTTATCATTCCATACGGCCGCCGACATCCGCTCACTGCCGCGTCGCGTGCCCGCTGAGCACGCGAGCGGCTCAACCGGATCTGCCGCGCTCAGTGAGGGTTCGGGCTACCGTTCGATTGTGCAGCACGAACTTTGGGACGATGGCGAGAATGGCCAGACCTTTTGTCTGGCGGGCCCGACGAGCAACGATGCCCGGGCCATGCTGGGGCCACACGCTCGGCTGACCTGGACCGTCGACGCGGCCAGCCACTTCGAAGCCATGACGCGCGCTACTACGACCACATGGGCTGGGGCACGTACACGACCGACCAGAGTTGGGACGGGCAGACCTACGCCGAACACGGCTGGGAGTAGGCCGGGAAACTGACATCCGGATCTGCCGCATGTAGCCCGTCTTGGCCTCATTCACCAGCAGGGAGGGGTGCCTCGGTCAGGGCGATAGAACCAGCATGCGCAATTGGTAGGCCTTGGTCCTCGGGCACAGTCTCGCCTCGGAATCCTCACGGTCAGGAACCCAGGGCGTGGCCATGTCCGAAAGACGCCCGCAGCGCATCGGTCAGCAATGCGACCAGCGCCTCGAGCTGCACGTCGGCCGACGAGGAGACTTCTTGGTCCGACCCGTCCAGCGCCCGGGCGGCGAGCCCTGCCTTGCTGTCGATCAGCCCGGCGATCCGGGCGTCGATGGTCTGCGCGGCGATGATGCGCCACGCGGTCACCGGTTCGGCCTGCCCGATGCGGTGGCTGCGGTCGATGGCCTGGGTCTGCTCCGCGTCGGTCCAGGACATCTCGGCCAGCACGATGTTCGAGGCGACCTGCAGATTCAGGCCCACGCCAGCCGCGGTCAGCGAGCACACCGCGACCGCGACGTCCGGGTCGTTCACGAAGGCTTCGACGTTCGCCTGCCGCGCTGTGGGCGTCTGGCCGCCACGGATCGACGAGAAGCGCACCCCCTGCCGGGTGAAGATCTCTTCGGCGGCGTCCATCACGTCGACGTGCTTGGCGAAGAAGACGACCTTGCCGGCGCTGCGGGCCAGCTGAGCCGCGTAGTCCGCGGCCAGTTCGGCCTTCGCCTGGCCGATGCGTCGCATCATGGTGAACACGTTCTCGCCGGACTGCGCGGTCGTCGCCTCCTTCAGCTCCGACCGGGCCACCCGGCGGACCAGGTCGTGGTCGATGCCCTCGGCGCCGACGTCGGAGGATCGGTTCGCGAGCGCGGTCTTGTACCGTGCCACCATCCGGCCAGCGAGGTCCCGTTCTGCCGCCCGGATCGACCGGCCAGCTCGTTCGTCCAGCTCAACGGGGAGGTCGGCGATACGGCGGGCAGGGATGTCGGCGGCCACGTCGAGCTTGCGCCGGCGCACGATGCCCAGGTCGATCACGCACTGGCGCGCCGCGGCGTAGAAGCTTCGGTCGGCGGGCGTCAGGCCGGTGCCCTCAAGCGCGTCCATTAGCTCGTCGAGGGGCTTGCTGTCGTCGATCCAGCCGAGGAACTGCCAGATCGCCCGGAAGTCCTCGATGTCGTTGATCAGCGGGGTGCCGGTCAGCGCCATCAGCAGGGGCCGGTCCGTACGGGACCGGATGCGGTCGGAGAGCGCGAGGACGTTCTGCGAGCGCTGCGAGGTCTTGTTCTTCATGAAGTGAGCCTCGTCCACGACCATGCCGCGGAAGCCGAAGTCACCGAGCCAGCCCAAGTGGCGGTCGAGAATCTCGTAGTTGAGCACGACGATATCGGCGAAGCCGTCGACAGCCTCTCCGTCGCCCTGTATCACCGTGGCCGGGCGGTGGGGAGCCCAGCGGGCCGCCTCACGGGCCCAGTTGGTCTTGACGACGTTCGGCACGACGACGAGCAGCGGGTAGGCGTTCGCTGCCTCCGCGGCGAGCAGCGCCTGGGCCGTCTTGCCCAGACCCGGCTCATCGGCAAGCAGGAATGTCCGGTGGCCGGCAGCGGCCGCGGCGACCAGCTGCCCCTGGTGCGGCATCAGTTCCAGGCCCGCCGGGGTGAACCGTGCCGTCGGCGCAGGGAGCGCCATGCACGCCGGGGCTCCCCCGCCGGCACGCTCGAAGGAACTCAGCAGCGGGCCGAGCAGCTCCCAGCCGGCCAGGCGGCGCGGACGGGAGGTGCGCTGCGCAACGGCGGAGGAGTCGGGAGCGAGAAAGGGGTTCGCCAGTTGCCGGGAGACCACCGACTGCGGCAGGACGCGCCGCTCCGAGGCGGCGGAAGCTGTAGCGGTCTCCGTAGGCGCGATCTCTTCGCGTGTCGGCTCGATGCCGAAGTCCCGCAGCATCTCTCGCTTGAGCGACCGGGCCGCGTCGGAGACGCCGGAGCCCTCGGCGAGCAGCGCCAGTAGCCCAGCGTCCTGGACGGCGATCTTCGCGAGGATGGTCGCGACGCCGTCTAGGCGCTTGAGCTGCTCGGCCCGATGACTGTCGCTTCCGGCCGCCGCCCGGACGCGGGCACGCTCGTCCCGCAGCAGCAGGGCGACGGCCTGGAACTTCGTGCGCACGGCAGGCGTCACGCGGCCGCGCCGGGCAGCCGCCTCGACCTCACGGACGGTTTGGGCGAGCACCGGGACGACATCGCCGCGGTAGCGGACGTGTCGCTGCTTCCGCGGGGCGCTACGGCTGGCGCCCGTCTGGCGCTGGCCTGGTCGAGCCACAGACTTCTCCTCTGGAATGCCGGGGCACGGTGGCCACGGCAGCATGCCGCACAGTCCCGCGGCCGGGGCGAGAAACGTCCCGAGCAGAGGGCCTGGTGCTTTGAACGCCGAGCCGACTTGCGGATCTCCGACGATCGACGCAGGCAGGTCCCGGCAGGCTATTTACACGAACCCTGAGCCGCCGGTGCTGGTGACCACGGGACGGGGAAGTCGTCGTCGGACGACCGGCTCGGTTCTCGGCTACCGCTCATGTTAACGCGCGCGAGAGCGCATAATTCCCGGCCGCACTGTGGGTGAACGTCCTCAATTGCCGCCGGGCGTGCTCACGCACGATCATGCCGCATTAGCGGGCTCGCCCGCTCAGCTGCTGGTGTGAAAACTACCTCAGCCACTTCGCTCAGGTCGTTGTTCAGCTGATGATCCCGCCCGGACAGCCGGTGCACCTGCGCCTGCGGGATCACCAGCGCATACAGGTCGGCATGCGAAGGCGGGGCGGTCTCGTCCTGGAGTCCGTGAAACACATGCACCCGCACACCTTGAGGCAGCCTCGCGCCAAGGTCGCTCGTCAGCCCGAACTCGTCGCTGGGCCAGCCGCCCTCGCCGACGAACGGAGCGGCGATCAGCACGATCGCCCCGAGCCCCCTCTCCGGCGACTGCTCGGCGAGCGCATTGACGAGGATTGCCGCGCCCACCGAATGACCGGCCACGACCGCGCCATCGTCCAAGTCCGCCATCTCACGCCGGATCGCCCCGCTCCACCGGGCATAACTCGGGTCGCCCTCGTCGGGCATGCGCGGATAGCGGACCTCATACCCACCCCCGAGCTCTCGCCTCAGGCTCTCGACCAGCTTGTCGTCCCACCCGTCGTGCGCGCCCGCGCCGCCGCCCTGGATGAACAGGACCTGCCGAGCAACTGCCATGGCGATCCCCCTTCACGCCTTCGTGACGACCCAAATCAATACCCACCGCTGGCCGGAGTCAACCCGGTGGCGGGGGCAAGTCTCGCCGAAGGCCACGACGACGCCTTGGCGCGAAAGTTCTCGTTTGCCGCGGGGGGCTGCGGCGCCGGGGCACGGGGCGGCTGTTGCTTGCAGGCGGTGCGGCCGGGGCCGGGTCAGTCGATGGGCAGCACGGCTTTGCCCCCGATGTGGTGGCCCAGCAGGGCGTCGATCGCCTCGGCGGGCTGGCGCCAGGAGCATTCCAGCCCGGCCTGGGCGCCGAGGCGGCCGTCTGCGGCCAGGGCGCACAGGCGCGCCAGATCGCTGGAACCGCTGGCGTGCGCGGTGAGCTCGCCGGGGAGATCCAGCGTGCAGATCCGCGCCCCGGCCGCACGGTCGAAGCCCCCGGCCCGGAAGGTGACGGTCCCGGCATCATCTTGGGTGGCGATGTTCACCAGCACCCCGCGCGGGGCCAGGTGCCCGACCGCCCGCCCGGACGTCGCCCCGCCGACGCCCCCCATGATGACGTCGAAGTCGCCGCCCGGTTCGGCGGTGACAACTGCAGCGCCCAGGCGGCGCAGCACGTCAGCCGGCGCAGCCGGGTCGCGGGCCAGCGCGGTGACCTGGGCGCCAGCCAGGTGCGCGAGCTGCACCGCCATCCGCCCGGCCCCGCCTGGCCTCGACTGCGGGACTTGATCTAATAAGAGGTTTGCGCACGGCGAATGATTCCACACCGATCGTTGTGTACAGCTCTAGAAAGAGCCTGGCGCCTGTGCTAGATGATTTGCGACAGATGGCGAACGTGACATACACGACCTCACCAACAGAACTGATCAGTCTCCTAGTACGGCAGCAGCCAATCGCTAGCTGACCAGGGAGTAGTTGCGTGCCAGGCGTGCGTGTTTGTGGAACCAGCGGGATCGTGCCTGGTGGCGGCGTCGCCATTCGAGCCAGCGGGCGGCGTGCGGCTTGCGGGGTTCAAACTGCGCGGACAGCTGCCCGTCGGCCTGCTTATAACCCACCCATGATCGCCGTGCCATTAACGTGCCATTAGCCCTGGCGAAAGCGGTATCTCACGGCCACTCGCGGACGCTCCGATTCCCAGGTCAGCCTGTATAAGAGCCTGGATCGTACGCGCCTGTGCCTGTTCGCTTACTTGTCAAGGCAGCCAGATCCTCTCGCGCCGCGTTCGTGTCCGGGTGGTCGGCGCCCAGCATCCGCTCGCAGTCGGCGAGCGTCCGCTCAAGCAGCGGGATCGCCTCGGCCGTCCGCCCCGCAGCCCGGTAGGCCATCGCGAGGTTGTTCCGCGTTGTCAGGGTGTCCGGGTGGTCAGTGCCCCGCACCCGCTCGCAGTCGGCGAGCGTCCGCTCAAGCAGCGGGATCGCCTCGGCCGTCCGCCCCGCAGCCCGGTAGGCCATCGCGAGGTTGTTCCGCGTTGTCAGGGTGTCCGGGTGGTCAGTGCCCCGCACCCGCTCGCAGTCGGCGAGCGCCCCCCTATACAGCGGGATCGCCTCGGCCATCCGCCCCTTAAGGGTGTTCGGGTGGTCGGCGCCCAGTACCCACTCAAACAGCGGGGCGAAAATAGTAATCAACGAACCTCCAACGCTATATCCAGCGAAGCGAAGCCGTCGGGGGGAATGGGGTAGCGTATCCTCGCCCCAGACGTATGAGATCTACAGAAGATCCTACTACTCCGGATTACACGTGCCCGAATGCAGGGCAAATCGTGGTGATTGACGGTCAACCACGGTAAGCGCATAGGGGCACTGAGCTGCAAAAACCCTGCTCAGCGGCCCTATGGCCGTAGCCTTCTAAGCAGCGGGTTACGGATGTCTGCCCAGGCTAGTACGGCAGCCGCCAATTGACGCTGGCCTGGCGGGACGGGCGGGGTTGCGGAGATTCCTGTGACGTGAGCGCAGCCGCCTTCCGCGTCTTCGGCTGGCTTCCCCTTCTTGCCCGGTCAGACCGCGCCAAGGACGGGGAGATCCTCATCCTGCGCCACCAGCTCGCCGTGCTCCAACGCAATGCCGGGGCACCGAGACTATCGTGGGCTGACCGCGGTGTCCTGGCCGCGCTGGCCCGGCTGCTGCCCAGGCACCGTCTCCGCCAGCTGCGCCTGCGGCCGCAGGCGCAGGGCGGCGATCTCGCTTATGTCCGCGACCCCGAGCATCGAGAAGCCCAGATCCAGGACACGCGGGCCGAGACGGTACTTCCGCGTCAGGTTGTCCTTATGAAGATAGCCGAGCCGGGCGAGGGTGGCGACGTAGCGGTGCGTTGTGCTGCGGGTCAGGGAGAGCTCGCGAGCCAGCT
>Ga0265338_10010450_pt1 | contig 10882 bp, 7 predicted proteins | sample 42126metaG_FD_193579 | JGI IMG/M metagenome (GOLD analysis project Ga0265338, IMG submission 193579) | Rhizosphere microbial communities from Carex aquatilis grown in University of Washington, Seatle, WA, United States - 4-21-26 metaG | ecosystem: Host-associated > Plants > Roots > Rhizosphere >... | reverse complement strand
CGGCCGCTATGCGGCGGCCTTCGCGCTCACGGTCGACATGGCGCTGCTCACGCTCGGCGGCGCGCTCAAGCGCAAGGAAATGCTCTCGGCGCGGTTCGGTGACATTCTCTCCGAGCTTTATCTGTCGAGCGCGGCGCTCAAGCGCTGGAACGATGAAGGCCGGCTCGACGACGATCTCCCACTGCTCGAATGGTGCCTGCAGTCGAGCATCGCCACGATCGAAACGCGTTTCGACGAGATTTTTGCCAATTTCCCGGTCCGCCCGATGGCGTGGCTCTTACGCCTCTGCATTCTGCCGTTCGGCCGACGCCATCGCGGTCCGTCGGACCGTGTCACCGACGTCTGCGCCGACATCATCACCACGCCGTCTGCGACGCGTGATCGCCTCACCGTCGATCTGTTTCATCCGCCCGAGAGTGAACGCGGCCATGGACTGGCGCTGCTTGAGCGCGCCTTCGCCATGACGGTCGCGGTGCAGCCGATCCGCGACCGCATGCATGCGGCACGCGTGCGGGATATGGACCAGGCCGTTTCACAGCGTACGATCACCGCGGACGAGGCGGCGCAGCTCAAAGCCGCAGCCGAAGCCGTCGCGGCGGCCTGTGCGGTCGACGATTTCGCCCCGGAAGAACTCACCGCGCGGGGCGCCAACAAGGAAGACGTGTCATCGCAAGCGATCTCACAACCGGCACCGCAACCGCAAGCGGCCGAGTAGAGCGGCCCGTCTACATCGTCGACGGCAGCCGCACACCGTTCATCAAGGCGCGCGGGCGGCCCGGCCCGTTCACGCCCGTCGACCTCGCCGTGCAGTGCGGCCGGCCGCTGCTGTTGCGCCAACCATTCGCGCCAAACACCTTCGACCAGGTGATCCTTGGCTGCGTCAATGTTCTCGCCGACGAGATGAACCCGGCGCGCGTCGCCGCGCTCCGCCTCGGCATGGGCGAAACGATGACGGCCTTCACCGTTCAGATCAATTGCGGCTCCGGCATGCAATCGATCGACACCGCGTTCCGGTACATTCGCGAAGGATCGGCTAATCTCATCCTGGCGGGTGGCGCGGAATCGCTCAGCCACGCGCCGCTGGTCTATAGCCGCAGTGCGGTGAACTGGTATGCGAAGCTGTTCGGCGCCCGCAGCCTTGGCGCTCGCCTCGCGGCACTGCTCGCTGTTCGCCCCTCTTTTTTCAAGCCGGTGATCGGCCTCGAACGCGGGCTGACGGACCCGATCACCGACCTCAACATGGGCCAGACCGCCGAGCTCGTCGCGCATCTGTTTCACATCACGCGCCGGCAGGCCGACGAGTATGCGGCCGAGAGCCAGCAGCGGCTGGCGGCGGCGCAGAAGGACGGCCATTTCGCCGGTGAACTGGAACCGGCCATCGCGCGCGACGGCACGGTGTTCGACTATGACGATGGCGTGCGTCCTGACTCGACCGCCGATTCACTCGCCAAGCTCAAGCCCGCCTTCGAACGGCCGTGGGGCAAGGTGACACCGGGCAACAGTTCACAGATTACCGACGGCGCGTCGTGGGTCGTTCTCGCTTCGGAAGATGCCGTGCGCGAGCACAAGCTGACGCCTCGAGCCGTCATCGTCGACAGCGAATGGTCGGCGCTCGATCCCTCGATCATGGGTCTCGGGCCGGTCTACTGCTCCACAGCACTGCTTAAGCGGCATCAGCTTGCGCTCGACGATATCGAATTGTGGGAACTGAACGAAGCCTTCGCCGCACAGGTTTTGGGTTGTCTTGCCGCCTGGGAGGACGCTGAATTCTGCCGCGATGCGCTCGGCCTGCCCGGCTCCGCGGGCCGCATTCCACGCGACCGGCTCAATGTCGACGGCGGCGCCATCGGCACCGGCCACCCGGTCGGCGCAAGCGGCAACCGCATCGTGCTGCATCTCATCAACGCCATGAAACGGCTCGGCAAAAAGCGCGGCATCGCCACCGAATGTATCGGCGGCGGCCAGGGCGGCGCCATGCTGATCGAAGCAATCTGAAGGGCGCCCATGACAACCTCACATCCGGGCAAGCCGGCCCTCGCCGTACTCGGCAAACGTAATCTCGAACTCGGACCGTTTACGATCGACGAGGCGCCGCAGGAGTCGAGCCCCTTCGCACATTGGCGGATGCGGACCGATGCGGATGGCATCGTCTGGCTGCTGCTGGACAAGAAAGATTCGAGCGCAAATACGCTGTCATCGGAGGTACTTGCCGAGTTCGACACCATCCTGCAAACGCTCGAAACCAATCCGCCGCGCGGCATCTTGATCCGCTCCGCCAAGCGCAGCGGCTTCATCGCCGGCGCCGATATCACGCAGCTTCGCGGCGTCAAGGACGTAGCCGAAATCGAGGCGCTGATCACACGCGGCCATGCGGTGCTCGACCGGCTCGATCGGCTCCGCACCGTAACCGTCGCCGTCATCCACGGCTATTGCCTCGGCGGCGGGCTCGAACTCGCACTTGCCTGCGATTATCGCATCGCCATCGATGACGCGAGCTTCGGCTTTCCCGAAGTGTTGCTTGGGCTGCATCCCGGCCTTGGCGGCACGGTGCGGCTGCCCCGCCTGATCAATCCGACGCAGGCGATGACCATGATGCTGACCGGGCGCAGCGAGCGTGCCCGCCGCGCGCGGCGTCTCGGCTTGGTCGACGCGGTCACGCAGGAGCGCCACGTGCGCGGCGCCGTGAACGCAGCGGTCAGCGGCGAACTGAAAAAGACCAAGCAGGGCTTTGCTGCCTCGCTTCTGAACCTCAAGCCGGCGCGCCAGATGCTGGCATCGCGCATGGCGAGCGAAGCCGCCAAGCGGGCGCCGCGCGCGCATTATCCTGCCCCCTATGCGCTCATCGATCTGTGGGTTGAACACGGCGGCGATGCTGCGAGCGCCCAGAGAGCCGAAATTTCGTCCTTCGCCAAACTCCTGATCGGCGGCACCGCGCAAAATCTGGTGCGCGTGTTCTTCCTGCGCGACAAGCTGAAAAACCTCGCCGGCGGCAAGTGGGACGGCAAGCGCGTCCACGTCATCGGCGCCGGCACCATGGGCGGCGACATTGCCGCCTGGTGCGCGTGGAATGGCTTTATCGTTACGCTCGGCGACACCAGCGCGAAGGCAATCGGCGGCGCCGTCAAGCGCGCCGCCGAGCTTTATGGCAAGATCGGCCGCGACGACAGACGGCGCGTGCGCGACGCGCTTGACCGATTGATTCCCGATCTGAAAGGCGATGGTGTTTCCGGTGCCGACCTGATCATCGAGGCGGTGCCGGAAAATCTCGAGCTGAAGCGCAAAATCTTCGCCGGCATCGAGCCGAAGATGAAGCCCGATGCGATCCTCGCCAGCAACACATCGAGCATTCCGCTCGAACAATTGCGCGAAGGACTGCCGCGACCGGAGCGGCTCGTCGGCATTCACTTCTTCAACCCGGTATCGCGCATGCAGCTCGTCGAGATCGTGAGCCACGATCAGGCAGCGCCCGAAGTGCTGGCCGATGCTCGCGCCTTCCTCGGCCACATCGACCGGCTGCCGGCGCCCGTGAAAAGCGCACCCGGCTTCCTGGTCAACCGCGCGCTCACGCCTTACCTGCTCGAAGCGCTGCTGATGCTGGACGCGGGCATGAAGAGGGAGACGATCGACAAGGCCGCCGTCGATTTTGGCATGCCGATGGGGCCGATCGAACTGGCCGACGAAGTCGGCCTCGACATTTGCCTGCACGTCGCCGAAATGCTGCGCAGCAGCCTTAATCGCGATATGCCCGACGCACCGCAATGGCTCAAGGACAAGGTCGCGAAGGGCGAGCTCGGCAAGAAGACCGGCAAGGGCCTGTACGATTGGAAGGACGGCCACGCGGTCAAAGCGCACGAAGACGCCACGCCCTCCCCTGATATCGCGGACAGGCTGATCCTGCCGATGCTTGACGCCTGCATGACCTGTTGGCGCGAAGGCATAGTGACGGACGATGAGGTGCTCGACGGCGCCATGATCTTCGCCACCGGCTTCGCGCCGTTCCGCGGCGGGCCGATGCACTACGCGCGCACGCGCGGCTTTGCAGACGTACGTGAATCGCTCCAGCGCCTCGCCGGGCAATACGGGCAGCGCTTCCAGCCCGATCCGGGCTGGGACACCAAGCAATGATCCATTCGGACGCCGGGACGTCGCCGACGCGTTTCGACGATCCGGCGCGGATCGCCGACGCCATCGTCGAAAAAGTCGGCAACAGGATCGTGCTCGCACTGCCGCTTGGCCTCGGCAAAGCCAATCACATCGTCAACGCGTTGTACGCCAAGGCCGCAGCCGATCCGTCGATCCGGCTCACCATATTCACCGCTCTGACGCTCACTGTGCCGCGCGCCAAGAGCGAACTTGAACACCGCTTCCTCGACCCGATCGCACAGCGCCTTTTCGCGGGCTATCCCGAGCTCGATTACGCGACGGCGATCCGTGCCGGCAAGGTGCCGCCGAACATTGAGATCAACGAATTTTTCTTCGAGGCCGGCGAATGGCTCGGCTCGCCCTATGCGCAGCAACAGTACATCTCGGCCAACTATACGCACGCGCTGCACTACGTGCTCGACCGGGGCGTCAACGTGGTCGGCCAACTCATCGCGCACCGCCCCGAGGAGGGCGCGCGACCGTACAGTCTGAGCTGCAATCCGGACCTGACGCTCGACCTGTTGACGCTGCGACACCAGCGCCGGGTCGATTTCCTGTTTGCCGGCCAGATTAATTCCGAGCTGCCGTTCATCCCCGGCGACGCTGCGGTCGGCGCCGGCGAATTCGACATGTTGCTTGAAAGTCCTGCGACCGATTTCCCCCTGTTCGCACCGCCACGCGAGCCGGTGTCGCTTACCGACTATGCGGCGGGACTGCATGCCGCAAGTCTGGTGCCGGACGGCGGCACCCTGCAGATCGGCATCGGCTCGCTCGGCGACGCGGTGGCGCAGGCGCTGGTCCTGCGGCAACGCCGCAACGCCGAGTTCTGCCGATTGCTGACGCAGCTCGGCTACGATCCGCAGCGCGACGCCGCCGTCCACAGTGAGCCGTTTGCGACCGGGCTCTATGGCTGCTCGGAATTGTTCGTCGAGGGTCTGCTCGATCTGTTTCAAGCCGGCATTCTTAAGCGCGAAGTGAACGGCGTCGTACTGCATGCCGGGTTCTTCATCGGATCGCGCGCGTTCTACCGGACCTTGCGCGAGATGCCGCGGGATATCATCCAGAAATTCGGCATGACATCGATTTCGTTTGTCAATGAACTGTACGGCGACGAGGCCAAGAAGCGCCGCGCGCGGACCAATGCGCGTTTCCTCAACGACGCGATGATGGCAACGCTGCTGGGCGACGTGATTTCCGACGGTCTTGAGGACGGGCGCATCGTCAGCGGTGTCGGCGGCCAATATAATTTCATCGCCCAGGGTTTCGCGCTCGAAGGCGGGCGCTCGGCGATCGTGCTGCACGCCACCCGCACCGCAGCGGGCAAAACCCAATCCAACATCCGCTGGCGCTACGGCCACACGACGATCCCGCGGCACCTGCGCGACATTATTGTGACGGAATATGGCATTGCCGATATTCGCGGCAAAAGCGACAGCGAAACCATTGCGGCGATGCTGGCGATTACCGATGCGCGCTTTCAGGACGAGCTGCTGCGGCAAGCCAAAGATGCGGGCAAGATTGCGCGGTCGTTCGAGCTGCCATCGTCGGCGCGCGACAACACGCCGGAGGCGATAGACCGGGATTTGCGCGATGCCGCCGGTGCGGGGTTGTTGCCGTCCTTCCCGTTCGGCACGGATTTCACCGATGTCGAGCAACGGCTGCTGCCGGCGCTCCAAGCCCTGAAGTCAGCGTCGCCCGCCGGCCTCGCCGCCATGGTGGTGCGCGGGCTAATGTCGGGTTCTACCAACGATAAGGAATGTCTGACCCGGCTCGGCTTGGCCCGGCCACGGAGCGCCGCGGAACGGTTTTACGCGGCTTTGGTGCGAGGCGCGCTGCAGTGAGGTGCGGCGTCATTTATCGCATCGCACAGACAGAAAATCGCGATCTAATTCAATGATGTGATCGGTCATCGGCGCGGCGGTGCGGCCTTTGAATAGCAACTTGTCGCACAAAATATCGGCACCGATTTTCAGTTTATTAAGGCTTGTTATGTCGCTGTCACATTCGACCCCGGGCGGTCTTGCATAAGGTAATAGTTGCCGCTAAATATTCCGCATCGAGTTTTCGGCCGAATGACTTGGCTACACAGCGACGATAAGCGCGCCTGACTGACAATCCTTCACCAAAATCTCGAGCTAACCGGACTGGGCATGATCGCCCGGTCCATTTTGACGTGTCTATAGAAAGAGGTGGCCCGTGGATAACGGTACCGTGAAATGGTTCAACACGCAGAAGGGCTATGGATTTATCCAGCCCGAAGGCGGCGGCAAGGACGTGTTCGTTCACATTAGCGCGGTGGAGCGTGCCGGACTGCGCGAGCTCCGGGAAGGTCAGCGCGTGACGTTCGAGATCGTAACCGACCGCAAGACCGGCAAATCGGCGGCCGAGAATCTGAAGACGGTCGGCTGACGCGGCGCGGCCTCAAACGGCCGCACCAGCAAAGAGACAAGCTCTGTAGCCCGGATTGCGCGGCGCGCAATCCGGGATGTTCCGTTTCGGATAATATTTGATGAGTCGCCGCGCCTCAGAAGCGAAATGACGCTCCGACGAACGGGTTGAATCGGTCGGCAGCCGGCGTCACCCCAAGGTTGATGCCGCTGTCGAACTGTACATTCTTGGTGACCTGATAGGTCACTCCTGTCGACAGCAGCACCACGTCAAAGTTCGAAGCGGGGGCAAGTTCCGCGTAGACTTCGTAATAGATGGTCAACTGCTCGGTCCAATCGTGGCCCAGGGAAGCCGAGGCAATGTATCGCGGATGGTATCCGGCACCGCCGTCATTGTGGATCGCCTCGACGCCCGCGTTCATGGTGATATCGAACGTTTCGGTGAGCTTGATGGCATAGGGCAGGATGAGTCCGCCTTCGACCGCATCCGGACTGACGCCGTTGCCCCGATCGGTCGGCACGCTGATAAAAGGCAATAGAGCGAAGGCGGTGGAGCCCGGTTTCTCAAACGCATCGCCGCCCCACAGGTTGATCTTGCCGCGAATTTCCAAGCCGCCGATGCCCGACCGCAGCATCGAGTCGGTGGGATTCGGCGCATGCGTTCGCACGATGCCGTAGGGCTGCCAGATCAAGTTCATTTCTGCGGAGTTGGTCAGGCCCATCCTGAGGTCAGTGGTGCCGAATTCATAGCTGTCACTTACGCTGCCGTCGGGGCTGCGGCCTGAGCGCGTATAGCCAAACAGCGTCGTCTCGGTCTGAAAATGACCGGCATCGACTGTAAACGGGCTTTCCGTGTTGTCGGGACGGTCAGTGGTCAGTTCCCGCATCAATGCCGGCGGCGTCGGATTGAAGACGGTGTATTGATCCTTATTCTTTGCCTTGTTTGCATCTTGAGGCACGGCGAATAAGCCGGCGATAAAATCAAACCAGCGGTTCGGATCAAGCGCGCGGCCCTCCGCTGGCGAATTTGACGCGGCAGGCGAAGATGAGTCACCGGCGTCAGCCCCCCCGGCGGCGAGAACGCCCAGGCAGGCCAACACACAAGCGACACGCACGCCGACACCCCAGTCCTTGTTGCCGTCACGCCTCATCTTCGCCCAAACCTCGGTCCGGTTGCCGTTGCGAGCGACCGCTAGCCGGCGGCCGGCAGCCCGGGAATAGGCACACCGAACGTTTGCAGGATCAGCACGACGTTGAGCAGCAGCACGGTCACGGTTCCGATCAGCGCGGCGACTTGGGTGAACCGGCTGTTGGTGAACTCGCCCATGATGTCGCGGCGCCGGGTAAAAATCAGCAGCGAGATCATCGGCAGCGGCAGCGCGATCGACAGCACGACCTGACTGACGACGAGAGCGTTGGTGGGGTTGACGCCGATCGCGACCACCACGAAGGCCGGTACCATGGTGATGACGCGGCGCAGCCAGACCGGAATGCGAAAGCCAACAAAGCCCTGCATGATCATCTGGCCGGCCATGGTTCCGACCGTGGACGATGAGATACCGGAGGCGATGAGCGAGAGCAAGAAAACGCCGGCCGCGCCGATGCCAAGGAGCGGCGTCAAGGTGTGATAGGCGGTCTCGATCTCCGCCACCTCAGGATGACCGGCGTGGAACGCGCTCGACGCCATCATCACCATGGCCATGTTGACGAGGCCGGCGGCGGCGAGCGCGATCATCACTTCGCGGTTGGAGAAGCGCAACACCCTGCGCCGCTCCCCGTCGTGGCGCACCGGCATGCGCGATTGCGTCAAGCCGGAATGCAGATAGACCGCGTGCGGCATGACGGTGGCGCCGATGATACCGACCGCAAGCAACAGCGCCTCGCCGTCGGCGAGCTGCGGCACGACGCTATGCACGCCAGCGGCGACCCAATCGACCGGCGCAATGAACATCTCGACGAGGTAGCAAAGCCCGATCAGGCACACCATGCTGCCGATGATCAGCTCCAGCGGCCGGAAACCGAATCTTTCGCACATCAACAGGCCGTAGGTCAGGATCGCGGTGATACCCATACCGGCCAGCAGCGGCATCTGGAATAGCAATGAAAGACCGATGGCCCCGCCGAGGAACTCGGCAACATCGGTGGCCATGGCGGCAATTTCGCTGACCACCCACATCGCCAGGACGATCGGCCGCGGAAACTGGTCGCGGCACATTTCGGCGAGGTTGCGGCCGGTCACGATGCCGAGCTTGGCCGACAGCGCCTGGAACAGCATGGCGATCAGATTGGCGAGCAGCACCACCCACAAGAGACCGTAGCCGTAGCGCGCGCCGGCCTGGATGTTTGTGGCGAAATTCCCCGGGTCGATGTAGGCGATGGAGGCGACGACAGCCGGACCGACGAAGGCCAGATAGCCGCGCCAGCTGCCGTGACCGTTCGCCAGCATGGCCTGAGCCGCGGCGACGGTCCGGCCGCTCAGCGACCCCGGCCGGCTCGCAAGTTCCGCCGCCTCAAGCCTTTCATCCGAAGCTGTCCGCAGCATGGTTGTGCAGCACTCACACCAAAATGTAGCCAAGGTTACTTAAGGCGCCGCAGCGTTTCCGTCAATGGCTATATCATGTAGCCTAAGCTACATTTTGACACGTCGAGCCGAATATGGTCTCGGCTGGGCAGGCGCGGCGGCGGACGGCAAGCGAACCAATCGGTGGTCATTCGGTCATGGGCAAGCTTCCCGCGGAGGGCACCCAGGCGCGCCGCTTCGGCAAGACGCGGTCGGCGCAGTCGACCGCCTTGCTGGAAGACTACGCCGAGCTGATTGCGGACCTGCTCGCCAGCGAAGGAGAAGCGCGACCGACCGACATCGCGCGGCGACTCGGCGTCTCGCACGCCACCGCGATCAAATCGATCTCCCGCCTCAAACGCGCCGGTCTCGCCACCGCCCGCCCCTACCGCGGCGTCTTTCTCACCGAGAAAGGCCACGCGCTTGCCGAACGGGTGCGCGTGCGCCACCGTCTGGTCGTCGATCTGCTGCGGGCGCTGGGGGTGCCGAGCGAAGCGGCCGAAGCCGACGCCGAGGGCATCGAGCACTACGTGTCAGAGATCACGCTGAAAGCGTTTGCGCAGTTTCTGCGGTTGCGGGCGTAGCCTGTGAGGATCACACCGCGTGCGCGGTGAGCGCGTCGACGATGCCGTCGACAATCTCCTCGATCATCACCTTGTCATCGCCTTCGCCCATGACCCGGATCACCAGCTCGGTGCCGGACGGCCGAACCAGCAGGCGGCCATGCCCGTTCAGGCGCTTTTGCGCGCTCTGAATCGCGGAACGGACCTTTGCATGCTCCAGCGGCTTGCCGCTCTTGTAGCGCACGTTCTTGAGCACCTGCGGTAGCGCGTCGAAGCGGTGGCAGACCTGCGACACCGGCTTGCCCTGCTTCTGCACGACCGCGAGCACCTGGAGCGCGGCGACAAAGCCGTCGCCGGTCGTGGTGTAATCGGACAGGATGATATGGCCGGATTGTTCGCCGCCGACATTGTAACCGTGCTCGCGCATGTGTTCGAGCACGTAGCGGTCGCCGACCGGCGTGCGCACGAGTTCGAGGCCCAGCTCGTGCATGCGGCGCTCCAGCCCGAGATTCGACATCACCGTGCCGACAATGCCGGGCTTGGCGAGCAGGCCGTCGTCGCGCCAGCTCTCGGCGATCACGGCGAGCAACTGATCACCGTCGATCAGATGGCCATGCTCGTCGGCGATCAACACGCGGTCGGCATCGCCATCAAGCGCGATGCCGATATCGGCTCGCATCTCGCGCACCTTGCGGCAGAGCGCTTCCGGCGCCGTCGACCCGCAATTGTGATTGATGTTGAAGCCGTCGGGTTCGACGCCGATCGGCACCACGTCGGCGCCGAGTTCCCAGAGTGCGTCGGGCGCAACGCGGTATGCGGCGCCGTTGGCGCAGTCGATGACGATGCGCAGGCCATCAAGCGAAAGATTGCGCGGCAGGGTGCGCTTGGCGAATTCAATGTAGCGGTCATGCACACCATCGATGCGCTTGGCGCGGCCGAGATCGCGGCCGGCGGCGAGCCGCTTGGTGAGATCGGCCGCCATGAGTTGTTCGATCTCGTGTTCGGCCTCGTCGGACAGCTTGTAGCCGTCGGGCCCGAACAGCTTGATGCCGTTGTCGTCGAACGGGTTATGCGACGCCGAAATCATGACCCCAAGATCGGCGCGCATCGAACGGGTCAGCATGGCGACCGACGGGGTGGGCATCGGGCCAAGCAGCAGCACGTCCATGCCGACCGAGGTGAAACCGGCCACCAGCGCAGTCTCGATCATGTAGCCGGACAGCCGGGTA
>Ga0265338_10010448_pt1 | contig 10883 bp, 14 predicted proteins | sample 42126metaG_FD_193579 | JGI IMG/M metagenome (GOLD analysis project Ga0265338, IMG submission 193579) | Rhizosphere microbial communities from Carex aquatilis grown in University of Washington, Seatle, WA, United States - 4-21-26 metaG | ecosystem: Host-associated > Plants > Roots > Rhizosphere... | reverse complement strand
GCGGATCGCCCGCCCAAGGGCTGGGTGCGCGCGATCCGCGATGCCTTGGGCATGACGACCTCGCAATTCGCGCGGCGCATGGGCGTCGCCCAGCCGCGCGTGATCGAGCTTGAGCATTACGAGGTCAGCGGCGGCATCACGCTCAAGACGCTTGAACGCGCGGCCGAGGCCCTTGGCTGCCGCGTCGTCTATATACTTGTTCCCGAGAAGCCCTTGGCCGAGACCGTGCGCCAAAGGGCGCAGGTCTTGGCAAGCCGCAAGCTGGCCACGGTCGAGCAATCCATGCGCCTCGAAGATCAGGCCGTCGAGACAAAGCAGGCCCGCGAGATCGCGCGGCAGAAGCTGATCGATGAATTGATGCGGAAGCCCGCGCGGCTCTGGGATGAGACATGATCGGCCCTTTCGAGACCGATGATGCCGCGACGCCCCTCGCGCCGGCGGAGCGCGAGGGCCTGATCCCGACGCACATCACGACGCGCGGCCAACTCAACGAGCTGGAGCAGCAGAACATCATCGAAGCGGATCAATGGGCCTTCTCGCGCAAGCGCAACGTCCTCGACGCGGCCATGCTGCGTGGCTTGCATCGGCGCATGTTCAACAAGGTGTGGCGATGGGCCGGTGAGTACCGCGCGACCGAACGCAATCTCGGCATCGTGCCCTATCGCATCGAACCCGAGCTTCATCAGCTGCTGGACGACGCGCGCTACTGGATCGAGCACGAGACCTATCCCGCCGACGAGACAGCCATACGCTTTCATCACCGACTGGTCTCCGTCCATCCCTTTCCGAACGGCAACGGGCGCTGGTCACGCATGGCGGCCGATCTGCTGATCAGCCGTCTCGGCGGTCAGCGTTTCACATGGGGCGGCGCCAACTTGCAATCAGTTGGAGATATGCGGCGCGCCTATATCGATGCGTTGCGGGCCGCGGACGATCACAATATCCAAGACCTGGTAGTCTTTGCGCGATCATAAGCGTTTTGCGGACAATCCGTTCATCAGCTGGCGGCGACGCCTAGCTTGGCAGAGATCAGCGAGGCGTGAAAATTCACCGCCATAGGCAGGCGACCAATGTTCAGCCCTTTCAACGTCGATGCCATCACAGCCGACACTTCCGATCCGACCAGCGGGGAGAAGCGCGGGCAGGAGTTCATTCGCGCGCTGACGGCGCTTGCGCAGCAGCGCGGCCATGCCGCCGAAGTTCATGCGCGCCTGCACACGTTCTCCATTCATGGCGTGCCCGTCGAATGGTTCGTCTATGAGCGTGCTTTTCAGCGCAAGGTGCCGCTTACGAAGAAAGAGGCCCGGAGCGGTCTCTTCACCGACCGCGCCAAGCGTGAGGGAAAGATCGAATACCGGCCGAGCGGGTGGCTGACGCTCGTCTATCGCGTGGACGGGCGCGGCGAAACACGCCTTGCCGAGCGGCCCCGGCGTCGGTTCGAGGCCTCCCCAATTCTCGACCGCTTCGAGGGTTTGGCGGCGGAGGCGGCTGCTCGGAGAAAAGCGGAGGAGGAAGAGGAGCGGCGGTCGCGCAGACGTGCCGCCGAGCGGGTCAGATCGCGGCGCGTCGAGACTTCCCGCTGGAACGCCATGCATGGCATGATGGCGGCGTCCGAAAAGGCCGCGCGTCTGCGCGATTTCATCGAGCGAATCACGTCCCATTCGCCGATGCGGCCCGATCAGGAGAAGCGGGTAAGAAAATGGGCGCGCTGGGCCAATGCGCATGCCGATGCGATCGATCCGATGACCAAAGGGTTTGACGATGTGCTGGCGCGGCTTGGCCTTGGTAAGCGATAACGAGAAAAGGGGAGGGCCGCACGATCGGGGGAAGAGAAAGCCTTACACGTTTCTTACACAGCAAGAATATTATTCTATAATATCATTAAATATCAAATACTTAGTATTTGACGCGGTAGACTCAAAATCTGTTGCCTTCACGGGCGTGCTGGTTCAAGTCCGGCCAGGGGCACCATTATGATGGCGGGCGGGCAAAGCAGCCGCCACGCCAACCCCGCTTTGCCCCCCCGCGGTCGCGGGTTCCCGCCCGCTAACCATTCGCTAACCAGTCGGCCAATCAATCCTGCGGACATTAAGACGAATGCGCGCGCCGCGCGTAGTCGTCCTTGAACCATCCGCGGGGCCGATTTTTGGCGTTTCTAGGGTTTCAACATCAGGACAGGGCGCCCATGCCGGCGCCGCTTGCGGCGGATATCCGCGTCGAGCTGGCCGAGACCGGCGCGCTGCCCGAGCATGGCGTCCTGCTGCGCTTTTTCCCCGTCTTCGATTTCCAGCGCCATGGCGTGGCCGCGCTGTTCTGCGTCCCCGCCTATGACGCCACCGAGGCGGTTCACGGCCATACCGCCTTCCGGGATTTCTCGCCGGCCGAATGGGCGCAGATCGATTGCGCGATCCTGGATCACGCGCTGGCCTTCGCTGGCACGCTGTCGCGGCACGGCATCGTCGCGGCGGTCGGCGCTTCGGTCGGCTATGCGACGCTCGCCGATCCGCGCGGCCGCATCGCCTATCGCGAGGCGCTTCGTGAAGCTCATGCGCGCGACCAATCCTATCTCGTGATCAAGATCGAGGGCATTCCCGAGCACGCGACGGCGCAACGGATCGGCGAGCTCGTGGCCTCGCTGCGCCTGGTGGCGCCCAGGATCTGGGCGCATCTGCCGGGCAGCCTTATCCCGCTCGGCGAGCAGGCGCCGCTGCATGCCTCCGGCCTTGTGATGTCGATGCCGGCGAAGCTGCCGTTCCGGGGCATGCAGAGCGAGGCGCGCTGGCTGGCGCGCCAGGCGACGCTGCAGACCGCGCTGGCCTGCATGGACACGGTCGACAGCATGGCCGAACTCGAAATCGTGCGCGCCGCCGGTATTCGCTTCGTGGAGGGACAGGCGACTGGCCGCCCGGTGCTGGCCGCGACCGCGACGGCCGACGACATCCGCGACGCGCTCTACGCCGATCTGCCGCTCAAATAGCGGGCCGGCGCAGCACCGATGCGATGGAATGATCCGCGCGCTTGGTCACGATCACGTCCGCCGCGTCGCGGTCCTTGACGATGTGCTCGCGCAGGTTCGGCAGGTTGATGCCTTCCCAGACCCGCCTGGCGAAGTCGGCGCGCTGGGCATCGTCCCAGTCACGGAAGCGATAGTAGAATGAGTTCGGATCGTCGCGGCCCGCGACCATCAGCGGCAGAAGTCGCGCGGCGAACCACCCTTCGATCACGGTCTCCTCGGCGTCGAGATAGATCAAGAGATCGATCAGGCGCGGCGCGCCGGGCCTTTCGATCTGCGCCAGATGCAGGCCATCGAGGATGAGGAGCGATGGCCGCTCAACCGGCAGCGGATCGCTCGGATCGACGTCGTAAGTGACGTGCGAATAGCGGGGCAGGGCGACACGCGCGCGCGCTTTGACGGCCGCGATCGCGCCCTGCATCGTCGCGACGTCGTACGACTCCGGAAAACCCTTGCGCATCGAAATACCGCGCTCGGCGAGCACCGCATTGGGGAAGAGGAAGCCATCGGTCGCGATGCTCTCGACATGCGGTTGTTCCGGCCAGGCGGAGGCGGCACGCGCGAGCCCGGCCGCGAAGGTGCTCTTGCCGACCGCAACGCTGCCTGCCACGCCCACGACGAAAGGCGTCCCCTCGCCGCGCGCCGGCGCGGAGAGGCGGCGCAGTTCTTCGCTCAGGGGAAAATCGCCGGACATAGGCGGACTATGCCATGGCGGCGCGCAAAATCACTGAAGTGCCAGCTTGACTATTGGGCGCAGCGGCGTAATAGTGAAGCTGTGACTTGAGTAATGGAAAGGGAAAGCCATGGCGGATGAACTCGCGGTTCACAGCACCTTCGTCATCGAACGCCGCTTCGCCAAGCCGCCTTCGGCCGTGTTCGCGGCGCTGTCGGAGCCGGCCAAGAAGCGCCGCTGGTTCGGCGACAATCCCAATCACGACGTGCTGGATTTCGAAGTCGATTTCCGCGTCGACGGCGTGGAGCGCTGGCGCTACCGCATGAATGCGAAGACGCCGTTCCCCGGAACCGAGCTGACCAATATCGGAATCCACATGGACATCGTGCCGAACCGGCGCATCGTGATCGCCTATGCCATGGCGATGGCGGGGCGGCGCTTCTCCGCCTCGCTGGTGACCTTCGAGCTGATCCCGAACGGCTCAGGCACCGATCTGATCCTCACCCATCAGGGCGGGTTCTTCGAAGGCGCCGACGGGCCCAAGATGCGCGAAGAGGGCTGGCAGTCGCTGCTGAGCCGGCTGGCGGCGGAGGTTGATGGCTAGATGGCGGCGCGCGTTTCCATCGATCGCGTGTTCCAGGCGCTGGGCGATCCGACGCGGCGCGCGATCCTGGACCGGCTGAGCCGCGGGCCATGCTCGGTGTCGCGGCTGGCCGAGCCGCTCGCCATCACCGTCACGGCGGTGGCGCAGCATCTGCAGGTGCTGGAGGATAGCGGGCTGGCGCACAGCGAGAAGACCGGTCGTGTCCGCACCGCGCGCATCGAGCCCGCAGGTTTCCTGGCGGTGGAGCGCTGGATCGGTGAGCACCGCACGCGCTGGGAAGACCGGATGGACCGTCTGGGCGCGATCCTCGACGAAGAGGAATAGCTGCTCTGCCTGCCGCGCGGGCGCCGGGATGCTAAACAGCGTCCATGCGGATTCTGGTGACAGGTTCTTCGGGCTGGCTGGGCAACACGCTGGTGCCGCGGCTGAAAGCGGACGGCCATGCCGTGGTCGGGCTCGACCCTAAGCCGGCGGCCATGACCGATATCGTGGGCAGCATCGCCGACCGTGCGCTGGTGCACAGCGTCATCGGCGATCACCGCATCGAGGCCGTCTTGCATGGCGGGGCGCTGCATAAGCCGAACATCGAGACTCATGCACGCGAAGATTTCCTCGAGGTGAATGTGCGCGGCACGTTCAACCTTCTGGAAGAGGCGGCCGCCCAGGGTGTGTCGCGCTTCGTGTTCACCTCCACGACGTCGCTGATGGTCAGCCGCGAGATCCGCGAGGCGAGGGCGGAGGAGGCCGCGTGGCTGACGGAGGATTTCCATCCGATGCCGCGCAACATCTATGGCGTGACCAAGCTTGCGGCGGAGCATCTGTGCCGGCTGGCGCATGAACTGCACGGCCTGCCGATCATCGTGCTGCGGACGGCGCGGTTTTTCCCCGAGATCGACGACATGGCGCATGCGATCGCGCAATCGGGGCCGAACACCAAGGCGAACGAGCTTCTGTTCCGCCGCCTGACAGTGGACGATGCGGCGCGGGCGCATGTCGCGGCGCTCGCGAAGGCGCCGCAGATCGGTTTCGACATTTTCATCGTCTGCGCGGCGACACCGTTCCGCCGCGAGGATTGCCGCGCGCTGATGCGCGACGCGCCCTCCGTGGTGGCGCGGTATTTCCCGGACTATCCGGCGGTCTATGCGCGGCTCGGCTGGACGATGTTCGACCGGATCGACCGGGTCTACGATTCGTCGCGGGCCTTTGAGCGGATGGGATTTCGTTGCGCAACGGACTTCCGCGCCGCGCTGGACGAACTCGCGGCAGAACGGATGCCGGCCTATCTGACGACGAGTGCGTGAAGGAATAGTCCCTAGACTCTTAACCGTCATGGCCGGGCTTGTCCCGGCCACCCATGAACGCCTCCGACTGTTGTGCGTATGGGTGGCCGCCACAGGGGCGGCCATAACGCTGTGGGTTTGTAGGAGTCGCAAGAATTCGCTTTGCCTCTCCCACGCAATCATCGACACTCCGCGCCCTTTGGGAGCCCCCGTGACTCACTCCGCCGCAACCATCGCCGCGCGCCTGGAGCGCCTGCCGCCGGGCCGCGCGATGTGGACGCGCATCGTGCTGCTCTCGCTGGGCGGGTTCTTCGAGTTCTACGACATGTTCCTGTCGGCGTATGTCGGGCCGGGGCTGGTGAAATCCGGCATCTTGACGCCGACGACGCCCGGACTGTTCGGCACGACGGGTCTGGCCGCCTTCGTCGCGGCGTTCTTCTTCGGGCTTTTCGTCGGAACACTCGCGTTCGGCTTCGTCGCCGACCGCTTCGGGCGGCGCTCGATCTTCACCTTTTCGCTGCTCTGGTACACCGTTGCAGCGACGGCCATGGCGTTCCAGACCGACGCCCTCGGCCTTCTGATCTGGCGCTTCATCGCCGGCGTGGGCATCGGCGTCGAGCTCGTCACCATCGACACCTATATCGCCGAGCTGGTGCCCAAATCGGTGCGCGGCCGTGCCTTCGCGGTCAACCAGGTGGTGCAGTTCAGCGCGATCCCGGTGGTGGCGCTGCTTGCCTGGCTGCTGGTGCCGGAAAGGCCTTTCGGGCTCGACGGCTGGCGCTGGGTCGTGCTGTGCGGTTCGGCCGGCGCGCTGGTCGTATGGTTCATCCGCCTCTCGGTGCCGGAGAGCCCGCGCTGGCTGGCGCAACACGGCCGGTTTGCGCAGGCCGACGCGATCCTCGCGCGCTTCGAGGCGCAGGCAGTGGCGGAGAGCGGCCCGCTGGCCGAACCCGTGCCGGCCGCGGCGGACATCCAGCAGGGACATTTCGGGGAGATATTCAGGGCGCCTTATCTCTCGCGCACGCTCATGCTGATCGTGTTCAACCTGTTCCAGACGGTCGGGTTCTACGGCTTCAACAACTGGGTGCCGAGCTTCCTGATCAGCCAGGGCATCGAGGTGACCAAGAGCCTGGGCTACACCTTCTTCATCGCCATCGCGGCGCCCTTCGGGCCGCTGCTGGCGGTGCTGTTCATCGACCGGATCGAGCGCAAATGGGCGATCGCCGGCGCGGCGGCCTGCGTCGCGGTGTTCGGACTTCTGTTTGCGGGGATGCGCGACGCGGTGTTGCTGGTCGCCTTCGGCGCCGCGGTCACGCTCGCCAACAACATCATGTCGTTCTCGTTCCACGCCTATCAGGCGGAGCTCTATCCGACGCGCATCCGCGCGCTGGCGGTGGGCTTCGTCTATTCCTGGAGCCGGCTGTCGACGGTGCTCAGCGCCTTCGTGATCGCCTTCGTGCTGCGCGGCTTCGGCGTGAGCGGAGTCTTCATCCTGATCGCCGCCAGCATGGCCGTCGTGGTCGCCGCCATCGGGATATTCGGCCCCAAGGTGAAGGACCTGTCGCTGGAGGAGATTTCCAAATAGTTCCGTGTTTGCCCCCTTGACACAGGTACGGACTATATTTAGATAGGTGTTATGGAAATGAGCCACCCCACCCGCCAACTAACCGTCCGTGAGTTCTTTAAGAGGTTCCCGGATGATGACACCTGCCTAGAGCACATCATGACGGTCCGTCACGGGATGCGCCATGTGTGCCGCAAGTGCGGCGTGGACTCCACCTTCCACAAGCTTGAGAACCGCAAGGCGTATGCCTGCGCCAACTGCGGCGACAACTTCTATCCCTGCGCTGGGACCATCTTTCAGGACAGCCGCACGTCGCTGGTGACGTGGTTCTACGGAATTTATCTGTTCACGGTGTCGCGCAACGGCGTCGGCGGCATGGAGCTACATCGCGCCCTTGGCGTCACTCGCAAGACGGGCCAGCGCATGGCCCGTCAAATCCGTATTCTCATGGGAAAGGCCAATAGCGCCTCTGACCGCCTTCTGACTGGCACCGTGGAAAGCGACGAAGCCTTCGTCGGTGGCGAACTTAAGGGCATGGGGCAGGGCAAGTACCGCAGCAACAAGGCGATCATCCTTGGCCTCAAGGAACGCGGTGGTCGCATCGTGGCTAAGGTTATTCCCGACACCAAGAGCGATACGATCCGTGCGCACTTCGAGCAGCACATTTCGCCCTTCGCCACGATCCACACCGACGAGGCTCGCCACTATGGATTAGTGGAACGCGGGGACTGGGATCACCGGACGGTCAATCACAGCAAGAAGGAATATGCGCGCCCGGATCATCTGCGCGGCGGTCCGTCGATTCACGTCAATGGCGTTGAGAATTTTTGGGGTAACTTCAAGGCGAGCATCCGTGGAACGCACGTCCACATCTCGCAGCATCACGCGCAGAAGTACGTTGATGAATTCACTTTCCGCGCGAACGAGCGCGCGAAGGGGAATCGGATGTTTGATCTTTTGGTGGAGGCGCTTTGATGATCTTGGCCAATGTCGCCTTGAGCTTCTCGCGGTCGGCAGGGCCAATGCCTCGCGCTTCTTCTTGGGCAATGAATTCCTCTAGCCGTCCAGCGGCGAGGGCTTCACTAAGGCTTAAGTTGGAAACTGGCATAACCTCTAACGTAGACGAGGAATTTGTTTCTTGCTAGCAAACCGGGTGACCGCCGCGCCGCCAAGAGAACGACCCTTGGGGCGCAGCTAAGTCACTTACGTTTTAACGCGCGCGCTTTGCGCACTGAGCACCTCGATTCGGTTCCGCCGCTTGGGACGGGTTAGGGGTTAGTGGGCGTGACCCACCGGGACCGGCCTTCCGTGTGCAACCACGGGGGCCGATTTCGTTTCAGGCCTCTATCTCCATCTTGGGGCCAGCCTGATAAACGCCCTTCTCGATGCGCGTGAGCTTGTCCGCATCGTACAGGACCTTGATTGCTGTTCTGATCTGCTGTTCCGAAAGGTCGGGAGCAAGCGCCAGTGAATATTCGATGGCGCGACCGACCGGCAGCGGGTGGTGGAGACCATGCTCCAGATAAACCTTACGGACTGCCGCTGTGGGGCGCAGCACATCGGTGGCGACCTTGCCGCCATTGACATAGGGCTTCGACACGGTGGCCCGTGGCGTCAGGCCAAGGCGCTCAGCCATATCCTGGCGCTCAAGCGCACGGCCGTGTTCGACCGCCTGATCCAGCAGGGCGACCATCTGGTCCTTTAGTTGCTGCATGGTCGAAGCCATGGATGCGATTCCAATGTTGCCCATGCGTTATGGAGCAACCGGACCGTGAATCCTAGGGACCCTCAGAGGTTTTTTCGCATCCTCCATCTGTTCCTGTGGAACAGAATTGTGGACAACTCGTCGCATCACAGGCTCTAGGTGATACCTGTCTCAAGGGGCCAAACCAGAAATAGTTCCAACGCCTTGTAGTTGAAATCATGAAAATCAATTTCTATGGCTTGAAAAATCAATTTTATTGATCCATATCAATCCCGAGATTGAAAACGGCTCCCGGCGATGGCCAAGGCCAAGGATTGGCAGGAACTGACCGCACTGACCCAGGGTGCGCCCTTCGTGGTCGAGCGGGTGCGGCTGGCGGACCGGGATATCGCCATCGAGGGCGCGTTCGAGCTGCCGCAACTCGCGCGCCTGCCGCTCGAGGACCAGGTCTTCATCGCCGCCTTCGTGAAGAGCCATGGCTCGATCAAGGAGATGGAGGCGGTGTTCGGCGTCAGCTACCCGACCATCAAGGCGCGGCTCAACCGCATTTCCGCCCAGCTCGAATTCATCGACACCAATCCGGCGCCGTCGCGCAACGACGTGCTCGACCGGCTGGCGCGCGGGGAGATCACTGCCGAGGACGCAATCAAGGAATTGGAGGGCAAGTCATGACCATGCTGCCGCCGATGCTGGCCGTCGTGCGCATCCTGCCAAGCCGGACGGGCCGGCGCATCCGATTGTGGGTGCCGCTGTTCCTGGTGTGGCTGCTGCTCCTGCCGTTCGTGCTGGTGCTGCTGCCGGTCTATTTCGTCGTCTGCGCGGTGATGGACATCGCGCCCTTTGCGACGCTCGGCGCCTTCTTCGCGGTGCTGGGTTCGCTGAACGGCACGCATGTCGAGGTCGACAGCCCCGACGCCGCCGTCTGGATTCATGTTTATTGACGCCTCCGGTGTCGGGGCACGTCTACTAGGAAGGACCGAAAACCATGAATGAGAACCGCCGCCAGATCCTCGACATGCTGGCTTCCGGCAAGATCACCGCCGACGAGGCCGAGCGCCTCCTGAAGGCCATCGAGCGCGAGCCCGCGACGCTGATCGCGGGACCCGCCGGCGAGACGCGCCGGGGCGACAAGGTCAAGTATCTGCGCGTCGTGGTCGACGCGACGGACGAGAAGGATGGGCCGACCAAGGTCAATGTCCGCGTGCCGATGCAGCTTCTGCGCGCCGGCGTGAAGCTGACCTCGATCATCCCGCCGCGCGCCCGCGAGGAAGTGAACGCCGCGCTCCGCAAGGAGGGCATCGAGGTCGATATCGGCAAGCTGACGCCCGACAGCCTGGAAGAGATCGTCGAACAGCTCCGCGATCTCCAGGTCGATGTCGACCACGAGCACGCGAAGGTCAGGGTCTTCTGCGAATAGGCGGGCTTAGAGCGGCCTGACCGAATCCGCGCGGCGGTTCATGTCGTAGTCCTTCAGCCGCGGCGCATCGTGGTGCAGGACAATGCAATCGCCCTGGAAGTCCTTCGCGGCACAGACCTGCCAGTGGCCGTGGACCTGGGCGCTCTGGGCGCGGTCGCCGAAGTCCCAATCGTGGTGATCGAGGTCGCGGACCGGATGGTCGATGGTGATGGAATGGCCCTGATAATTGGGCGCGCTGTAGAGCGTGATCCAGGACTTCGCCGAAGCCGGCGCCGCTGCAAAGGCAATTGCAACCGTCGCGACCAAAACCGATTTGAGCATTCAAACCCCCATTTGAAATCGCCGCGATGATATAGGAAGAACGCGCCAAAGCTAGCCACTGTCTACATGAACTACCGCCACGCCTTCCATGCCGGAAATTTCGCCGATGTCGTCAAGCACCTGGCGCTGACGGCGGCCCTGCTGCACCTGCGCCGGAAGGATTCGCCCTTCGCGGTGATCGACACCCATGCCGGTCGTGGCGCCTATGATCTTAGCGGCGAGGAAGCGGCGCGGACGGGCGAGGCCGCGAACGGCATCGGCCGGCTGGACGCGCTGGAAGGCGAGGGCGCCCTGTCGGAATATCTC
>Ga0265338_10010447_pt1 | contig 10883 bp, 10 predicted proteins | sample 42126metaG_FD_193579 | JGI IMG/M metagenome (GOLD analysis project Ga0265338, IMG submission 193579) | Rhizosphere microbial communities from Carex aquatilis grown in University of Washington, Seatle, WA, United States - 4-21-26 metaG | ecosystem: Host-associated > Plants > Roots > Rhizosphere... | reverse complement strand
CCGTATCCAGGATCTATTCCCAAGATTCTCATTCCGCGTTTGTAAAAACTTCCTGTACCTCTTCGCATTCTTCAAGATCGTTTACTAAATTTTCAAGCAAAGACAAATCGGCGTCGGAGAGCCCCGTTGTCGTCGTCGGATTCCATTTTCCATCTTTTTTTTCGAACGCCCACGACGCGCTGCCGATGGAAGCCAGAACAAAACCATTTTTTGACAGAGTATGTTTCACTTCTTGAGCCGCTTTGTTTCTGTTGTCGGTGAGCGCTTCGATAATCATAGCGCATCCACCCGGACCGTATGCTTCGTATACAATTGTCTCAAGAGCGGCACCGCCAACTTCACTGGCTTTTTTTACCGCTCGATCAATTACATCGTTTGTGACGTCTTCAGAACGCGCTCGTTCAATGACGGCGCGAAGGCCCGGGGAATTTCTGTCGCCTTTGGCGAGTCGTGCTTCGCTCGCGATAAGTTTTGAGTATTTCGAATATACTTTGGCCTTCGCGCCGTCAGTTTTCTCCTTTTTGTGTTTTATTTGCGACCATTTGTTGTGTCCGGACATATATTTCCTATATTATAAGGCAAGTTTTGGGCTATGTTTTGAGCCAATATGCTCATAAGCTTTCGCCGTAGCACTTCTGCCACGCGGCGTACGCTCAATGAGACCGAGTTGAAGAAGGAAAGGCTCGTAAACCTCCTCTATCGTACCTTGGTCCTCCGAAAGCGCGGCCGCGAGGGTGCCGAGACCCACAGGGCCTCCGTTAAATTTATCAATGATGACGGAAAGAAATTCTCTGTCGCTCCTTGTTAGTCCAAGAGAGTCTATACCTATAAGATCAAGAGCTTTTTTAACCGCTCCAAGCGTCACATCGGATTTTTCTATCTGAGCTAGATCGCGAGCGCGTTTCAAAAGGAAGTTTGCCGTGCGCGGAGTCGAGCGACTTCGAGCGGCGATCATTTTTTCCGCGTCTTTTGGAATGGAAACACCTAGAATTTTTGCCGAGCGAGAGATGATTTTTTCTATTTCTTCGGGCGAATAATATTCCAAGCGAAAGGTGCCGCCGGAAAATCTTGAGCGAAGCGGCGCGGAGAGCATTGCAATGCGTGTCGTCGCGGCGATTAGAGTAAATGCCGGCAGTTCGAGTTGAATAGTGCGTGCCGACGGACCTTTTCCTATAATTATGTCTAGCGAGCGAGTTTCCATCGCGGGGTAGAGGACCTCCTCGATTGTTTTGTTTAGACGATGAATTTCGTCGATAAAAAGAATGTCACCCGGCGAAAGATTCGTAAGAATCGCCGCCAGATCACCAACTTTTTCTATTGCCGGACCGGAAGTTGATTTCATTTGAGTTCCTGTCTCTTTGGCAATCAGGTGGGCGAGGGTGGTTTTACCCAATCCCGGCGGTCCGTAAAATAGTAAATGTTCCGGCGTGTGTTTTCTTTCTTTTGCCGCGGCAAGAAGAATCTTCAAATTTTCCTTTATATGGTTTTGGCCGATGTACTCATTCCATGAAACTGGACGTAACGCAGAATCAAGAGATATGTCCGTTTTATCAAATACGGCTTCATTTAAGCCTTTTTTCTCCTTATCCGTTTCTTTATTATGAATATTACTTGACATAAAGTCTATGATATGATAGGCTTTCGATGAAAGATTGTTTTGATATACAATATCTTTTCTTTCCAGGTCATAAATCTCTAAGCGATTAAGCCTTGTGCTTACTAGCGATACCTCTAAGGACACTCTGGTTTTCGTCCTCGGACGAATTACTGTGGTTATCCTGTGATTGTTGCTTAACTTTCACCGTCCCGGTTTAAGTATCGCTTAGAGATTTATGTTCTGGACCTCTCTCTTTTGAAATGCTACCCCCGCTATTTTTTTCCGCAAGACGTCTTTGCCACCCGAGCACACAAATCAAATCGGGTCTACACCAAGTCATCAAGGTCGATGACACGCCGCAATTCGTCGAGCGAGGTTACGCCTTTTAGGACTTTCACGACGCCGTCCTCTCGCATGTCCAATATTCCCTGATCCTTCGTCACTTCTTTTATTTCCCTGTCGCTCGGATTTTGAACGAGGATTTTTTCCAAAGCCTCGTCCGTAAGTATTGCTTCGTATAAGCCGGTGCGACCCTTGTATCCCAAATTGTTACATTTGGCGCAACCCACCGACTGATACATAGCGCCTTGGTCTAAACCTTCGACAAGCGAACGGTCTTTTATGCCAAGCATAATTTTGTCAATCGTCTTTTTCGCGTCGCCGTCCACGGCGACTTTTTTCTTGCAATAAGGGCAAAGTTTTCTGACTAGACGTTGGGCGAGGGAAATATTTATTGCCGAGGTCATAACTTTCGGATTTACGCCGAGATCTATGAGACGCGGATAAGTACCCGCGGCATCATTGGTGTGAAGTGTAGAAAAAACCAAGTGTCCCGTGAGAGACGAGTTGATGGCGATACCAGCCGTATCGGCGTCTCTGATTTCGCCGACCATTATGACGTCGGGGTCTTGGCGCAGCGCCGACCTTAGTCCTGAAGCAAACGTATAATCATTTTCATCGGACCTATCATTCTCTTTACTTGAATGAGACCTAGACGTATGCACCTGTGTTTGAACTATCCCGGCAAGGTGGTACTCGATAGGATCTTCGATGGTGATTATTTTTATTTCCGGAGAATATATTTTTCTCAAAAACGCGTACAAAGTCGTGGTCTTGCCGGAACCCGTAGGGCCAGTGGTAAGCACCATTCCGTTCGGTCTGTCTATTTCTTTGAGAAGAATTTTCAAAAGTTTTTCGGGAATACCAAGATCTTCCAGAGGCACTTGGATTGATTTCGGATTTAAAATACGCATGACGACCGACTCGTCGTATGCTCCGGGAAGCACCGAGGTTCTGATTTCTATTTCATCAGCGCCGATTTTCACGCTAAACCTTCCGTCCTGGGCTTCGTTTTTTACGTTTAATTTCAAACTGGAAAGAAGTTTAATGCGCGAGAGGAGGAGTCCGAAAGTCTCTTTGTCGAACATCAAAATATCGGTCAGAACGCCGTCGAGGCGGTAGCGTAAACGCACGTTTTCCTCCTCCGGTTCTATATGAACGTCGGAAGCGTCGGTCGCCATGGCTCCCGAAAGCACAATTTCGAGGATTTTTGAAATCCTAAAACTTCTTTTTAATTTGATAACATCGCCTATGAGTTTTTTGACGTCCTCGACGGATTTTATTTGAGACATAAACTGCTCAATGTCGTAAGTCGATATGTCGAGAACCCCCGCCGATGTTTCTTTTGAAAAAGAAAGGTCGGCGTAACGCGACCAAACCTTTTCCAAGCCTTTGGGTGACGCCACCACAAGAGTAATGTCATAACCCTTAGTGGAAAGTCCGTCCGCCACGGCTTTTGCTTTTAGGTTTGTGGGCGAAAGGACGGCGATTTTTACTTTTTTTCCTATTTGGTTTGCCGGTGCCATTTGTGCTTCGCGTGCCACGGTCTCCGGTATGAGACGGAGGGCGTCCATATCTACCGGCACGGATGACAAGTCTATATACTCCAAGTCGTAACGGCTCGCCACGTCGCGCGCCAAATCCTCCTCCTCTTTTTCTTTTAGTTCGCCGAGCTTTCTGTTCTGTTTATCTTCGTCAAATTGAACTGACATAGTCAAATTGTATCGTGTTTAAGCCATCCAGCATACCTATTGACAATATCTTCACATATGATAAAATAAACAAGTAGGGATGATTTTCGAACAAAAACACTAAAACGGAGGTAATTCAGTCATGAAGATTTCCAACACGGTTCTTTTCATCGTCATATGCGTCGTGGCATCGTTTTCCGGCGGTTGTTGCGTTTGCACAACCCCGATTGGCTACGAGCCTGTGGAGTATATCGAGCCCGCAGTTGCAGTTGATTACGGTTATGGATACTACTACAACTACGGTTACGGGTACGGCTACAATCACGGCAGGCGATCACATGACCGGAAGCCGGCAAATAGCGGCAAAGGACATGAGACCAAGAGCCGCAGTACAACCACCCGCAGCCAGTCGACCACAGGGTCAAAACACTGACCGACGCAAATGAAGTTTCGGGGCCCCCACGTTTATCGTGTGGGGCCTCTTCATTTTCTTCTGATAAAATGTATGTATGATTTCTCATTCACTGGCGGAAACAAAAAAACTCGCCGAAGAATTTTCTAAAGATTTAATAATCAAAGGTCGAGGGAACAAATCCACACTTATTGGTCTTTATGGAGACCTTGGCTCCGGCAAGACGGCTTTTGTCCAGGCGGCGGCGAAAATATTCGGCGTTAATGAAATCGTGAGCCCAACTTTTATTATTGAAAAGATATACAAAACAAAAAGCGACATTTTCGAAACCCTTATTCATGTTGATGCTTATCGTCTCGAAAGCGGGAAAGATTTAATAAGGCTTGGATTCGATGAAGTCTTGAAAAATCCAAAATCACTGATTTTTCTTGAATGGCCCGAGCGAGTCGCTGAAATTTTACCCGACCACATACGGGTAATGTGCGAATTCGTATCAGAAAAAGAACGCAAATATGAAATCATTTTCTAAACGTCTCATTCTTCTCGATTCCCACGCGATTTTACATCGTGCGTATCACGCGTTGCCGGATTTTTCGACGGCCGCCGGAGTGCCGACGGGAGCGCTTTACGGACTCTCGCTTATGCTTTTGCGAATCATCGAAGATTTCAAACCGGACTATATCGTCGCGGCGTATGATTTGCCGAAACCGACATACAGACACGAGGCATTCAAAGATTACAAGGCCGGCAGAGCGAAAACCGATGAAGCTCTAATTGAGCAGATAAAAAGTTCGCGAAAAATTTTCGACGCTTTTGACATACCGATTTACGATAAAGAGGGTTTCGAAGCCGACGATATTATCGGCACGATCGTAGAAGATTCGAAGAAAGACAAAGACTTAGAAGTCATTATTGCTTCGGGTGACATGGACACGCTTCAGCTCGTAAGCGGCGAAAAAGTGAGGGTTTTTACCCTAAAGAAAGGCATTAAAGACACTATTTTGTACGACGAAAAAGCCGTCGAGAAGAGGTTTGGCTTTGGACCAAAACTCATAACCGATTACAAGGGTTTGAGGGGAGATCCGTCGGACAATATTCCCGGAATAAAAGGCATCGGAGAAAAAACAGCGACGATTCTCATTTCAAATTTTGGAACAATTGAAAAAATGAACGCGGAGTTGAAAAAAGGCGACGAGAAATTTCTTAAAGCGAAAATTACGCCGAGAATCGTGGAACTTTTGAAGTCGGGAGAAGAGGACGCTGAATTTTCAAAAATGTTGGCGACGATTCGTCCGGACGCTCCGATAGACTTTTCGCTGCCCCAAAAAACTTTCGCGGAAAATATTGATCTCAAGAAAATAGACGCGCTATTTTCCGAGTTGGAGTTTCGGACGCTTGCCCCAAGACTGAAGACTATCTTAGGAAAAGAACCGGTAGTTACGGAAACAGAGTCTGACTCGCTTGTGCGCTTCGCTCCGACTACGCGCTCGTCAGACTCTGTTTCCTCCACCCCCGTAGACCAAGAAAAATTCAAAGAAGCTCAAGTGATGCTTTGGCTAATCAATTCAAATATAAGCGACCCGAAGATTGAGGATATTTTTGCTCACACGAAGACGGAAAATTTTTTCGAAGCGTATGAAAAACTCTCAAAAGAAATAAAAAGCAAGGAACTCTCTTTCGTCTATGAAGAAATAGAAAAACCACTCATTCCCATAACCGAAAAGATGAAAGAAACCGGCGTTAAAGTCGATACGGAACTTCTCAAAAAACTTTCCGTCGAATATGGTGCGGAAGCGAAAAAACTTGAGGAAAAAATATGGGACGCCGCCGGCAGGGAGTTCAACGTCAATTCACCGAAACAACTCGGAGAAATTATCTTTACGACTCTTGGTCTAAAAGCAAAAAACCAGAAAAAAACTGCGTCCGGAGCTTTTTCGACGAAGGAGTCGGAATTGGAAAAACTTCGAGATGAACACCCTATTATCGAAAATATTTTGAATTATCGGGAATTGAAGAAACTTTTGGGCACTTATATTGAACCCATACCTCTTTTGGTCGACAAAAATTCTCGCCTTCATGCCACATTCATTCAAACCGGTACCACAACCGGCAGAATGTCTTCGGAGAATCCCAATTTACAGAATATTCCAAACAAAAACGAACTCGGACAAAATATTCGCCGGGCTTTTGTGGCGGAAAAAGGCAACGAACTTCTTTCTTTGGATTATTCCCAAATAGAACTTCGTATAGCTGCTTTTCTTTCCAGCGACAAGAAACTCATTTCAATATTCAAAAATGGTGAGGACGTGCACACCGCCGTGGCGGCGGAAGTTTTCGGTGTGGCGCAAAAAGACGTGACCAAGGAGATGCGCCGCCGCGCCAAAGTCATCAATTTCGGCGTGATGTACGGCATGGGGGTGAACGCCCTCCGAGTGAATCTCGGTACCGACCGCGCGGCGGCGCAGAAATTCCTGACGGATTACTTCGAAAAATTCTCCGATCTCGCTGCGTATCTCGAAAAAATAAAAAAAGAAGCTGGAGAAAAAGGGTATACCGAGACTTTGTTTGGCCGTCGCAGATATTTCGAAGGGATAAAATCAAAAGTGCCATTTATCCGCGCTTCCGCCGAACGCATGGCCATAAACGCTCCGATCCAGGGTACCGAAGCGGACATAGTAAAGCTCGCGATGATAAAACTCGACGAACTCATCAGAGCAGAATCATTAGAAAACAAAGTTAGACTGATTCTTCAGGTGCACGACGAGCTTGTTTATGAAATTGAAAAGGGAATCGCGCCGAAGATTATGCCGAGAATAAAAAAAATAATGGAATCCGTAGTCAGTCCCGATAAATCTCATGGCATCATATGTGTTGCCGAAGCAAAAGCGGGGGATAATTGGCAGGATATGGAAGAGTTAGAATAGCCTTATGATTTATCTTTTTTACGGGCCGGATATCGAAACATCGCGGGTTAAAGCCCGAGCGCTTTTTGAGTCACTTAGAGCAAAGAAACCGGATGCTTCCTTTGGCGAGCTTGTCGTTGAGGGGCTGACGAGCGATAAAATAATCGAACTTGTCGGTGGCCAAGGACTTTTTTCGAATAAATCTGTGGTTTTTTGCGACAATATTTTTTCAGATATTGAAGCACGGGAAATCGCTGAGCCGTTTATTTCCGAACTTAAACAATCGCCGAACATATTTATTCTGCTTGAAAAAGCTCCGATAAAAAAGATTTTTGAAAAACTGGAGAAGGGCGCCGAAAAATCCCAGGAGTTTGAAGAAAAAAGCGGCTCGGCAAAAAAAGAATGGAATGATTTCTCCTTGGCAAACGCCATTGGCGCAAGGAATGGTCTCAAAGCTTGGAAAGAATATCGCGCACTTGTCGAGCGTGATCCGGAATTTGAAAAAATTCACGGACAGATTTTTTGGAAAGTGAAGCAAATGATTATTTATAAGAGCCCCGTCTTTTCCCAAAAAGAACTTGTATCAATGTCTAGAACCTTGGCCGCCGTTTATCACAAGGCGCACAGGGGAGAGCGTGACTTTGAAATTTCAATGGAAAAATTTTTGCTCAAATTGTGATTTTGTGGCTTTGTGATAATATCGTTTTATTCCGCCCATAGCTCAGTCGGTAGAGCAGCTCCCTTTTAAGGAGAGGGTCGTTGGTTCGATTCCAACTGGGCGGACAATGTCTTCGACTTTAGAAACCAAAACAACGGATCATATATGAGGCAGATTTATATTGTCTTGCCGAACTTGAGAAGTGTATACAACGTTGGTGCGATTTTTCGAACCGCAGAAGCGCTAGGTGTTTCTAAAATATATCTTTCCGGCACGACGCCGACACCTATAGATCGGTTCGGAAAATCACGGAAAGATTTCGCGAAATCTGCTTTAGGGGCAGAAAACAGCGTGACTTGGGAGTACGTCAAAAATTTGGCGGGACTTATAAAAAAATTGCGGACGCAAAGTTTTGAAATAGCAGCTGTAGAACAATCAAAAAATTCCATAGACTACAAAAAATTTAAGCCCAAGAAAAAAGTCGTAGTTATTTTCGGCAATGAAGTAAAAGGAATATCCAAAACGACTTTGAATCAATCGGATGTTGTCGTGGAAATACCGATGCGAGGGAAAAAAGAATCGCTAAACGTTTCCGTCGCTGCCGGGATAGTGTTTTTCAGATGGTTTGACCGATAATTATTTTTTCAAACCCGGGATAATGACGGTGGTCGTAGCGATCGGTATGTTTTTAATCGGCACGCCACCGTATATCTGGCCGGAGCCGTTCGCTGCCGGAGGAGGACTTAAAAATACGCCTTCTTGGGACGTCGCGCGATTTGGTCCGCCGGTAAAAAGCCATAAACAGAAAACAGCCGCGAAAATGAGAAAAAAGAAACCGATTTCTTTCCAGACTTCTTCTGACATATGTTTATATTATATGAGTTTTTGGTGTTTTGAGCAAAAATGAGCGCTTCGCTCACCCATTTTTATGCGTTCGATAATTCCGCCGCATCCGCGTTTCTGACACTTTTCTCCAGTGCGCTGATAGGCTTTGTGACGCAATTGAAATTTTCCTCTCTCGCCCATGACGTTCCTGTAATCCGACATTGAGTCCCCGCCAAAATCCATACCGAGTCTCAGGACTTTTTTCATAGCCCCAAAAAGCCCGCGGGCTTTTTGGGGCGCTATTTTATCTATTTTCTGGAGCGGATGAATACCGGCGTGCCAAAGCATTTCGTCGGAATAAATATTTCCGATGCCGGATATTACGGAATGGTCCATAAGAATCTTTTTTATCGGCCAATTTGGTTTTGTACCAATTAACTCGCGGAACTTTTCAAAAGTAAGTTTTGGGTCTAGAGCGTCTATACCGTGCCCTTCCAGATGTTTTGAATTTTCAATGTTTTTTGTTTCCTCAAGAGACACGCGGGCGAATTTTCTCATATCGGAAAGCGCAAGAGACTTTCCGTTTGAAAAGTTAATAATTAAATGGACAAACCTATTGAAAGAATCGTCCAGAAGCGGCCCTTTGTCTTTTGCTGTCCAATTTTTTCCAATCCTTTCGTATTTTCCGTAAAGCAAGTGGCCGGTCATTTTCATATGAACAAGTATTGTTTTTCCGCCTGAAAGATTTATCAAAACATTTTTTCCGATTCTTTTCGCGCCAATGATTTTTTCGCCGACGATATTTTTACGGAACTTTTTAAAATATTTCGGGTTTTTAATATTATCCTTTCCGGCGTGAAAGCTGCTGTTGTAATCCGTCCATGTGTCATTGATAGTAAGTCCGCCGGCGTATTTTTTTATTCCATTAACCGTCGTTTGAACTTCTGGTAACTCAGGCATTTATTTTTTCAGTTTACGTAATTCTTCTCGGACAACTTGCGCGTCACTCCAAGGAATTTTACTTCCATTCGCCGTCATTATGTATGGGTCAGTGCCTTTGCCTGTGATGAGGATCGCATCACCAGATTTTGCCAGAGAAATAGCCTTATTTATAGCCTCGCGGCGGTCCATTATGACAATCGGTTTGGCGTTTGTAATTGCGCTTGCCATATCGTCTACAATTTTCTGCGGGTCGTCGTCGTAAGGGTCTTCGTTCGTTAGAATTATTTCATCGCATTCGTTCTCGGCGATTTTCGCCATCTTGTCTCTTTTCCAGACATCACGACCGCCGCCGGTATTTCCTAAGACGCAAATCCGGCGGCGATCTTTGAAAGCGTCATACAAAGCCTGAAGAGATTCCGGTGTGTGGGCGTAATCAACAATCACTTCGAAATCTTGTCCCTCTTTTACGCGCTCCACGCGGCCCGGAATATAAGAAAATTTTTCAATAGCTGATTTTATTTTTACAATCGATATGCCGAGAATCTCCGCGTACGTCGCGGCCGACAAAATATTTGAAATGTTGAATTCTCCGGAGAGAGGAGAATGAATTTTCGTTTTTCTAAAAGTAAAACTTACTCCCTCGTTTAATATTTCGTAAGGTTCTGCCTCAAGCAGAGAAAAAGTCCGTTTTTCGCCGAAATTTTTGGCCAAAAATTTCGACGTTTCTTTATCGTCGGCGTTTCCGACGAAAAAGGTGTTTGGTTTTTTTGATTTTGCCACCGCATCGGCTATCGAAAGTTTGGCCGCCACATATTTTTCGTATGATCCGTGAGCTTCAATGTGCTCCGGCGCCAAATTTGTGAATATGAGTCCGTCGAAATCTATGAATCTGTGTCTGAAAAGTTCCGCGCCTTGGCTCGTGACTTCCAAAATGGCGTAATCGCATTTCGCGTCTACCGCTTGGCGCAAAAATCTTTGAACAAAAAATCTTCCCGGCATCGACATCTTGTATAGATTTCTTTCAGACTTGTTTCCGACTTTAAATCTGATTGTGTTTGAGACCGCCGTTTTAAATCCGGCTTCTTCCAAAATCGTGTTTAGAATTTCCGTCACCGAACTTTTACCTTTTGTGCCGGTGACGGCCACGACTTTTATTTTCTTTGAAGGGAAGCGGTATATAAGTGCGCCAAGAAGCGCCAGTTTCCAGTGATACATCGGAGCAAAAGCAGAGAATACCTTTGTCGGTATGATTTTTTTTGTTTTTTGGAGAATATCATCAACCATATGGCAATATTACGCTTATTTTGAGCCACATCAAAGGGATTGACAATAGCACATCAATATGATATGATTAAAAGGAATTCAAGTATGTATGTACTTGTCGTGTTTCGAGCAATCGAGACATAAGGGCTTTGGGATCTGGCCGTTCAGATTCTATGTTCGTTCAAATAGGAGGCCGTATGGCTACCATCACAAAAACAGAAAATATCGTTAAGGGTCCTTCGAGGCTCGATCT
>Ga0265338_10010445_pt1 | contig 10884 bp, 12 predicted proteins | sample 42126metaG_FD_193579 | JGI IMG/M metagenome (GOLD analysis project Ga0265338, IMG submission 193579) | Rhizosphere microbial communities from Carex aquatilis grown in University of Washington, Seatle, WA, United States - 4-21-26 metaG | ecosystem: Host-associated > Plants > Roots > Rhizosphere... | reverse complement strand
CAAGTGGCCGAAACCGCTTTCGAGGGCCACGTCGATCACCTTGGCGTTGGTCTCGCGGAGCAGCGTCTGGGCCTGCTGCAGACGCAGCTCGATCTGCCGGGCGCGGACGGACCGGCCGAAATAATTGCGAAACAGCCGGCTAATGTGGCGTTCACTGCACTCGCAGAGGCGCGCCAGTTCCGCCAGGGATACCTGGCGCAGGCCCGCCTCGGGCATGCGGCTGACCAGCCGCAGAAAACGGGCGGTGCCGCCCGCTTCGTCGGTCTTCGGCAGAGGGCGCGCGGACAACTCTTCGCCGAGGACGCGGGCCGCCACTTCCAGCGCGCGGCAACGTCGAACGAGCGGATGCTCGGCGGCGCCGGCCGCCGCCAACTCGGCGAATTGCCGCGCCTCGGGGGTGTCGGACGCCAGAACCCGGGCGGCCACGCGGCGTGAATCCGCCGCCGCCTTGAGAGAGCGCTGCTCGACCGCGGTCAAGAAGCCGGTCAGCCACTCGGGGAAAACGGCAAAGTATTGCAGGCTTAACTCGCCCAATTGACTGGCGCGGACGTGAACCGCCTCGGCGGGGCTGGCCATCACCACGTCGCCTGGTTTCAATTCCTGGACGCCGGCCTTGAGCAAGCCGTAGCCCACGCCTTCCGTGACCCGCACGAACCACCATCCGCTCGTCGGTACGGACCATTCCCCCCCGGGCCGCAGCGTCAATTCGGAGAGCGAGAGATGTTCTGGTTGAGTCACGACCGGCGGAGAATGGTGAGGCCGTGTGACAATTTAGCGTCAGTTCCGCAACGATTCCGCAAAGAGCGCGGGCGTGAGAGGCGAGGCGTCCGCCAGTGGCACGGCGCATCGAACGGCCCGTCGTCGGGTCTTCGACATTTCACTTCCTGCTCGCTCCCAAGGCCGGCCGCGACTACGTTTAAATGGGCCACGGAATTCCCTCTCGACCGCCAGTTGGCGGGCGGAGACGGCCCCTCCAACCATGCGTGCGCAACCACTGATCGCCCTCGCGCGGGACATCAAGAATAAGCGGGTCCTGGCGGCCAGGCAGGCGGCGCCGCGGCATGAATTCGTGCCGGCGATCTACCGCAGCCTGGCGTACACAGACCAGCCGCTGCCGATCGGCTATGGCCAGACGATTTCGCAGCCGTACATCGTGGCGTTCATGACGGAGAAGCTTGACCCGCAGCCGACTGATCGAGCGCTCGAGATTGGCGCCGGCTCAGGGTACTTGGCGGCGGTCCTTTCCCGTTTGGTGGCCGAGGTTTATGCGATGGAGATCGTCGAACCCCTCGCGCGGCAGGCGCAGGACACGCTCGACCGCCTCGGTTACCACAACGTCAAGATTAGTTGGGCGAACGGTCAACTCGGCTGGCCGGCTGAGGCGCCGTTTGACAAGATCATCATCTCGTGCGCCGCGCCGTCCGTTCCCCAAAGGTTGATCGACCAATTGAAGGAAGGCGGCCGGTTGATCGCGCCGATTGGCTCGTTCAATTCCCAGGAATTATTGGTGGCGCAAAAAATCGACGGCAGGCTGGTTTCTGAAAACCTGATCGCGGTGCGATTTGTTCCGATGACGGGCGATGAAGCGCCCGACGCGGACCCGGTCTGAGAACGGCCAGCGGGGACGCGCAAGCCCGCGATGAACCGGCGAGCGGCGCGCGCGGCGGCTCGGTCGCCTCAGTGTTTGGCGACGTAATTATCGTTCAGCTTGCGCAGACGCCGGGCGAGGTCCCGGGCAATGTTCAGCAACAAGACGCCGTACTGGTCGGGCATCTGCTCTTGGAGGATATAGAAATCGGTCGGACGCAGGGTGAGAAAAGTCGCCTGCGTCACGGCTTGGACGGTCGCGGAACGCGGCACGATCTCGAGGATGCACATCTCCCCGAAAAAATCCCCGGGACCCAGCGTGGCCAACTCGGTTTGGTCTGGCAGGCCAAATTGACGATAGACTCGCAACGAGCCGGCGCAGGTGAGAAAGAAGTGGCTGTTCGATTCCCCCTCGCGCACCACCAGTCCGCCGGGCGGAGCGGAGGCGCTCTCGGAGCGCAGGATCAGCATGTTCAGGGCCGGCTCGCTGAGGTCCGTAAAAAGCGGGACCCGTTTGAACAATTCTTGCACGGTCAAGCCGGTACAACTTTTTCCGGCCTGCAACAAGCCTGAAATGCGTCACCCACCCTACTTAGCATTGCCAAACCTCGCCGACTTGCGCGAAGCTGCGCCCATGCGCCAGGATCCGCAATCCGATGCCTTCAGGTTTTTCGAAATTGGCGGTTGGTTTGACCAACGTTTTGGACCCAAGGCGGGACGCCGCTACCCGACGATGAAGTCCGCGCTGGGATTGTTTTTGCAGTGGGGCGGGCAAAGCATCGTGGAAACGGGCACGCAACGCCAGGAGAACGATTGGGGCGCCGGCTGTTCGACGCTGATCTTCGCCGAGACGCTTCATCATCACCAGCGCGGCCATCTTTGGTCGGTGGACATCTCGGCGGCGAACATCGCGGTTTCGCGCCGCGTCACCGCCCATGTCGGGGAGCGCGTCACCCACGTCGTCAGCGATTCGCTCGCCTGGCTTGGTGGGTTCGAAAAGGGAATCGATCTCCTTTACCTCGACAGTTACGACTGGGAGCCGAACGAGCCGCAACTGGGGGAATGCCAACGCCATCAACTGGCGGAACTGCGAGCGGCCTGGCCGCGCCTGGGGGACAAGTCGATCGTCCTATTGGACGACAATAATCTCGCCGGCGGAGGTAAGACCCAACTCGCCAAGGAGTTTTTACTCGTACAGGGCTGGACTTGCGTGCTTGATTTTGAGCAGAGTCTCTGGATTCCTTGAGCGCCGCCTGAAACCGGTTCGGAGACCGCGACCAAGCGAAAGGCGAAACCGGCGCGCGCGACCGGCGGCAAGGCCAGGGCGGCGCAGTCATTGATGCAACTAAACTTTCTCACCCCGATCTGTTCGACTGGGTACGGCGTTGCCGGCGTGAATTTGCTGTCGGCCCTCACCCGGGGCGGGCATCAGGTCGCCTTATTCCCACGTGGCGTGATTGACGCGCCGCCAGAGCATCACGCGGCGATCCAAGCGGGGCTAAGCTTCCAGGCGTTCTACAATCCCTGGGCGCCGAGCGTGCGCCTCGCGCAGCACACCAACCTCGCGAAGCACGTCGGACGCGGACCGTGGTGTGGTTTTACGATTTTCGAGTTGGACCGCTTCTCGGCGGCTGAGGTTTATCATCTGCGTTGCCTTGACCGCCTCTTCGTTTGCAGCCAGTGGGCGCGCCAGGTCTTGATCGATCATAGTTTGCTCGCCGACCGAGTTTGCGTCGTGCCGCTGGGGGTGGATGAACGGGTCTTTTCGCACGAAAAAGTGGCGCCCAACGAGGCGTCGCCGCCAGAAACGGTCTTCGTCAACGTCGGCAAATTCGAATTGCGCAAGGGGCACGACCTGCTGCTGGACGCCTTCGAGCGCGCCTTCGGCGCGGACGATCCGGTGCGCCTCAAAGTCCACGGTTGGAACCACTTGCTTGGCGCCGGGAACCGCGATTGGATCGAGCGTTTCCGCCGCTCGCGGCTGGCGGACAAAATCTCGATCCCGGAACAGCCGTTTGCGTCGCACCACGAACTGGCCCGGTTCATGGGTGACGCCGATTGCGGGGTCTTCCCGGCCCGGGCCGAGGGTTGGAACCTCGAGCTCCTGGAAATGATGGCGCTCGGCAAAACGGTGATCGCCACCAATTATTCCGGGCACACGGAGTTCGTGAACGAGGAGAACTGCCGCTTGATCTCGATTTCGGAGGTGGAGGACGCCCATGACGGCCTGGCGTTTCGCGGGCAGGGCCGCTGGGCGCGGTTCGGTCGGCCCCAAATGGATGAACTGGTGAACCACCTGCGCGAGGTGCACCGCAAGAAACAGAGCGGACAACTCTTGGTCAACCTCGCGGGAATCGCCACCGCGCGGCGGTTTTCATGGGATTACGCCGCCAGCCGGCTGGCGGCCCAAGTCAATTGACCTTAGTGGCGTCGCGCGCGTTCGCGGGAAGATCAACCGCGGGAGAGTTGGGAGCGTTCGGATGAGCGGCTCCAAGCTTCCGCTCGCGGAGACCGAACCGACGGAACCCGCGCTTCCCGCCAGCCCGTACGCCGTCCTGCGCAACCGGGAGTTTGTCTATTACCTCAGCGGCCGCTTCATCGCTTCGCTCGGACAACAGATGCTGGGGGTGGCGGTCGGCTGGGAGCTTTATGAGCGGACCCACTCGGCGTTGACGCTCGGCTTCGTGGGGCTGACGCAGATGGTTCCCATGGTCCTGATGACGCTGCCGTCCGGCCACGTCGCCGACAACTACAACCGGCGGCGAGTGATCCTCCTCATGGAACTGGCCATCGCGCTGGCGTGCGCCGGGTTGACGCTGGCCTCGTGGTTCGAGGCGCCGGTCGGCTGGACTTTCGTTTGCTTATTTTTGAGCGGCACGGCGCGGACCTTTCTATGGTCGTCGAGTTCGGCCTTCATGCCGCAAATCGTGCCGCGGAACCAATTCGCCCGGGCCGTGACCTGGAGCAGCGGGAGCTTTCAACTCTCCGCGGTGGCCGGACCGGCGGCGGGCGGCGCGTTGCTGGCGCTGACGCAAAGCGCGGCGTTGGTCTATGCGCTGAACACGGCGGCGGCGCTCATTTGTTTCGGCTTGATTAGCCGGGTCCGGGACCGGCCGGTGACCGCGAACCGGGAACCGCTTTCGGCGCGGAGCCTGATCGCCGGCTTCAAGTTCGTCCACCAGTCGAAGATCGTCTTGGGAACGATCACGCTGGACCTTTTCGCCGTCTTACTGGGCGGCGCCACGGCGCTTCTGCCGATCTATTCGAAGGACATTCTGCGCAGCGGGCCGACTGGGCTGGGATTGTTGCAGGCGGCGCTGCCGGCCGGTTCCTTTCTGATGGCGCTCGTCCTGGCGCATCGTCCGCCGATGGAAAAGGCCGGGCGGGCGTTGCTCTGGGCGGTCGCGGTCTTCGGCCTGGCGACGGTCGGCTTCGGCGTATCGCGCTGGTTCTGGTTGTCGTTCGCCATGCTTTTTGTTTGCGGGGCGGTGGACAATATCAGCGTGGTGGTGCGCCATACTTTGGTGCAGATATTGACGCCGGACGAGATGCGGGGACGGGTCTCGGCGGTGAACAGCCTGTTCATCGGCACCTCGAACGAACTGGGCGGCTTTGAATCGGGCTTGGTGGCCCACCTGTTCGGCCCGGTTTTCTCCGTCGTGTCAGGCGGCCTCGGCACGATCCTCGTCGTCTTCCTGATCGCGTGGATCTGGCCGGAGGTGCGGGCTTACGGCCGGCTGGATGACGAGAGTCATCATCCGAAATCGAAATAGACTTGCTCGCGGCCGGACTCGCGGGACCGCGCGGCGCCACGCAGACGGGATTGTCCGACTCAGCCCGGATACTGTCCGGCGATGTAATTCTCGAGCTGGCTGATCGTCTCGCTTTGGGTGGAAATGGTCCAATTCACTAAATCACCGATCGAGACGACGCCCATGATTTGCTCACTCTTGAGGACCGGCAGGTGGCGGACCCGCTTCTCGGTCATAATCCGCATGCATTCACCCACCGTATGGTCGGGCGTCGCGTAGATGATGGGATTCGGGAGGATTTCGCGCACCAACGTCTCCTTCGACGAGCGGCCTTTGATCGCGACTTTGCGGGCGTAGTCACGCTCCGAGACCACGCCGAGCAGTTTTTCTCCTTCGGTGACCAGCAACGCGCCGATGTCCTTATCGGCCATTAGCTTGATCGCCTCGAAGACGGTCGCGTCGGGGGAGATTTTCCAGACGTTCCCGGTTTTGTTTTTCAGGATCGAACTGATCGTGCCAACGAGTTCCATAGGTCAAGGCCTTTCATTGCGTGACGCCACCCCATCCGCGGTCAGTCCCGCGCGCGCTTCTCAAGGCGTGCCTTCTCCAGAGCTGAAGGCTTGGCGGTGGTTCCAGGGAGAAGCGATTCTGGCTGGGCCACGACGGGCTGCTTCGTTTGGTGTGGTAGTCTGTGGCGAGCATTATGCTTTCGCCCCGGCAAATCCAGCAGAAAATGTCGTCACGCGCATTTTCCCGCCACCATCCGCCCGGCGAGAGGCAAATGCCAATACTTTGGGATGGGGTTTTTACCTCAGCGGAAGCGGAGCGAGATGCGCGCTAGGCTCGGGCGCACGGACAGTGGATCACTCGATCGCGCGCCTGCGGCCCCCGGGCGAACCAAAGCGCTTCCGCCCGCGGTCAACGCTGGCCGGGGATGGAGTTGGTCACTGGCTCGGCGAAACGGATCACCGTTTCTCCCGTGCGCGCGTAACCGAGTCGTTCACGCGCCATGCGTTCGACCGTGCGCGGATCACCGATCGTTTCACGGGCGGATTTCAAACGGCGGTATTGCTCTGACTCGTCTTTGATCTGGTCATCGAGGAGGAGAATGCTCTTGCGCATGGCCTCGTTGCGTTGGATCAGGGGCAGGTACCAAAACGCCACGGCGAGGGCGCCCGCCGCAAAGATCAGGACGATCACGAGCCGCGTCAGCTTGTCCCAAATACCCAGGTCAACCTTCATCGCTAAAATGCGAAGTCATCTAATTACGTCGCGCGCGTCGGCACAAGGATTTTTCCCGCAATTCTCATGCTGGCTGCGTCGCGGACCGGCGCCGCTACTTGGCGACCCGCCGCCATGCGGAAAGTTTCCCGGCGGGCGTGAACGTGAGCCGCAAGTAGAAATTCGGCGTCGGGGACGTTTCGTAGTAATCGACCCAACCGCCGTAGCGATGGTGAAACCCGAGGCCGGCGCTGACCCAGCCGCCACGGTAGCCGCGTTGAGTGAGCCATTCGGCGACCACCACGCCGTCGCTCAACTTCGCCGAAGAATCAGGCGGACCCATATCAAGCACCGCCTGATCATAGGTGTAATTGCCGATACGGCTGTTCCAGTCCACCGCCGGAACCGTCGCGCAGCCCCCGAGCAGAAGTCCGACGAGGGCGAGAAAAGCGAGCGCGGTTTTCACGTCGTCAACTTATTCCCGTTCGCGAGAGAACGCAACCGACAGGCCAGCCACCAGCGGGCCGTCGCGCGGCCACGGCTGAACTGAAAGCCCGGCCAGAGTCTCTAAAGAGACGCGTGGCCGCGCGCAGAAAACCCGCGTGACCGCCAAATCGCTCGCGGCCGAAACCGCGGTGAACTGTCGTTCACGCGCGGGATCGGCCGCTTCGATTTCCGGGATTACGTAAATGTTCTAACGAACCAAGCCCGGCGAGGTCCCGGCGGCTTTGGCCTTTTTCTCGGCTTCCATCTCGTCCGCGATTTTCTTGCCTACCAGCGCGTAGTAGATCAGGAAGGCCAAGCCCAGACCGACCAGGATCAGAGCGAAGAGCGCCGGAATCAGGCCGCCCGCATAATAGAGCGCAACGGAGATGGCCAGACCAAGCAGCGTGAGGATCAGCCCCGCCATCAAAGTCGCGTGCGGCGAGCGCGGCCGATCATCGCCGCAACGATCGTCGGGCATTGGGGGCAGCTCAATGCCCTTCTCAATGGCCGCCATGCGCTCTTTGTGATAAAATTCGAGCATGTCGCGCTTCTTCCGGTATTCGAGGTAGATGGATTCCATGCCGATGCCGATGCCGAAGACGATGCTTACGATCGGGATCAGCGCCCCGAGTTTTTCGTATTCCATAAGATTGCCCTTCTGAGTATTTGTTTTAGTCCAGCGCCGGCCAATTCTTCCGGCTCGTTTCGTTCCTTCTGACTTGATCGCGAGGGGAAAGGTTTCAAAATCTTTCTCCGGGCCGGCTGAACGCGCGGCGATCGGATGGGCGCGGCGCGCGGACCAAATCGGCGCGGACGAACGACGCCTGACGAGCGCCAAAACATTTTTGAAACTATCGCCGGCCTCTTAAAGTATAAACTGGTGACCGCGCCGTCCGGCGAAACGCCGAGGCGCGAGCGAGCGCTCCCAATTGGCGCCGCGCAGAGTTTGGATAATCGCCTATTTTGTGACGGGACCAGCAACCATCGACGACGACATTCGCGCGCGCCACGCGGCGGGGGATTACCACGGCGCGTTCGAGTCGTTAGTCGAGCGCTACAAGGAAAAGGTGTTTCGGCTGGCGTTGACGATGCTCCGCGACGCGGCCCACGCGGAGGATTCGACGCAGGACGTGTTCGTGAGAATCTGGAAGGCGCTGCCGAACTACCATGGCGGCGCTTCGCTCTCGACCTGGATTTACACGATTACCCGAAACGCCTGCCTAACAGAACTGGCGAAGCGTTCGGCCCGGCCCACGGTTTCCCTTTCCTCACCCGAACTCGAACCGATCCTGGACAGCCTTGCGCCGCTCTGCGCGCACGACCAGGAAGCCGGCGTGGAAATGGACGCGCTGTCGGCGCTCGCCCGCCTGCCGGAAAAATACCGGCAAGTCATCACGCTTTTCTATCTCGAACAACGGTCTTACGAGGAAACGGCGCAGATGCTCGGCCTTCCGTTGGGCACGGTAAAGACCAATCTTTTTCGGGCAAAAAAGGAACTCCTGGCGCTGGTCAAAGAACGCGCCACCGCCGGATTCCGCCCGCTCACCCCGCTACAAACGAACGCCAAGCCGGCGCGGGGTTCGGGCGCCACGCCAGCCGGCCTGGCGGCCATCGCTTTCTCGGGTTTAACCCAAATCTAGTTATGACGTGCGCATCCATTGAGAATCGACTTTCCGAGTATGTGGAGAATCTGCTGGCCCCCGCCGAGCGCGCGGAGGTCGAGGGCCACCTCGCGTCGTGTCCGGAGTGTCGGACGCTGGCCACGGAATTGAGCGCGCTGGACGCCGCGCTGCGGGCGCAGGTGCAAGCGCCGGCGTTGTCGTCCAATTTCACCTCCCGGCTAAACCGGGTCATCGCGGCCGAGGCGCGCCTCGTTCCGGTCGCGCAACGGGAAGAACGCCGCCGCGCGCTCCAGAGCGAATTTGAAACCAGCCTTGCAACCCTGCGTAAACACCCGCTCAGCCTGTCGGGCCTGATTCAACTCCTTAGTTGGGTCTCCGGCAGCGCGCTCGTCGCCGGTTTGACGTGGCGCTACGCGCCAGAATTGGCGGCGCTCGCCAAGCAGCCCTGGTGGACGGTCGGAGTCGGCGGCATCGGCTGGGCGCCGATGGTCACTGGTGGCGTTTGCGTTGCGGTCGGCCTCTTGCTCGCGTTTCGACGGCGTCTGACGAGCCTGGGCTGGGCGTAATCGTCGGGTCGCCGACGCCGAAGTTTTGGCTCGGGGAGGCGGCGAGTCGTCCCGAGAACCCCTCACAGAGCGAGGGCGGTGCGGATAACTCGCGTCCGTCGCTTTCCTGCGGCGCTACCGCGAGGGTTCATTCGGCAGTTCCGCCGCCAACGCCTGGCCCAACTGGCCCGCCGCTTCACCCAGCCGCCGGGCTAGCTCGCCGTAATCGCTCCCGTTCCACTGGCCTGGCGTCGCCTCAAAGATTCCGCGCTTCAGAATGGTCAGGCTGCGTCCGACGCGGATCTCCCAAGCCACTTTGAACCGGAACCCACCGCCGCCGCCCTTTTCACGCAGTCCTTCACAGGCCTCGATTCGCAGCGTTATGATGTAATCCATGCCCGAGCCGTCACGGGTATCCAAAGCCACGCTTTCGATATTTGGAGCCTTGTCCAAGACGTCTTTGACCAGGCGCGCGACGCCCTGATCCAACGATTCCGCCCAACGACTGAACTCCGCATAGGTGATTTCGTTACGATCGACCCGCACGGCGATCGTCTTGGTCGCGAGAAAACTTGGAACTTCAACTGGGCGGAGAGCGATTTTCCAACGTTTGGCGTTCGCGTCGGCCCCGGTGACCGGCGGAACGTTGTCGGGAGCGCTTAAAACGTAAAAGCGCGTGGGATCTTCGAGCGGGTGAAACATGGCGCATCCGCTCAAGGCGAAAACGGCGAGCAGGGAGAAAGCGACGAACCAGTTCCATTTGCGACGTGGCTTTTGGTCCGGGTTGGGGGGGCGGTGATCCACCGGCCGCGACTGGGCTTCTTGCTGGCCTCGACATTCGCCTGTTTGATCTTGCATAAATCAGTTCTCGTTCTACCTGTTCGCCAGGTCAATTCCTGGGAGGCTTCTTGCCGGTCAGGATGGCATTGGGGTTTCGCTCCAGGAAATCGGCCAGCCGCTGCACCGAGGCGGCGGCTTCGCTCAACTGTTGCAGCGCTTTCGTCGTTTCCTCCCGCAAACCACTTTCCGGGCCAAGCGTCGTTCGCACGGCGTCCGAGGTATGATCAAATGATCGCAGGCTTTCCTGCGCCTCCTTGCCGAGCGACTCCACTTGCGCCCCGACTTTTGTCGCCAGCGTCCGAACCTCGCCAAGGGTTTGGTTCAGATTCGTCACGACGGCCTTGGTTTCAGCGCCGTCGGCGAGGCGCTCGATGGCGCCAGCGGCGGCCGTAACCCGGGCCACCATGTCTTCGATTTTGAGCTCCGAAATCTTCGCGTTCGAATTCGTGAGCAGCAGGCGCAGATCCTCCGTCAGCCCCGCGAAATCGACCCGCCTCAGACGCGTAAGAACTTCCGAGGCGCTGCCCGCGAATTCGGTAAATTCGGAGGGCAAAGTCGGCATCACCAGATGCCCGGCGTCGTCATTGGTGATCGACGCGGGGAATGCTTTCGGGTCGAAAAAATCCAGATCGATCACCTGCAAACCGGTAATCCCCGTCAGTCTCAGTTTGGCGCGCAAACCATCGGTGACCAGGCCCTGCAAGGCGCTCGCGTCGGTGATCTTGATCGTGTTTCCATGACTGTCGGTGATCAGATTATGTTCCAAGTCACAAATCACCGCCACCGTGGAGCGCCGCGTCTGCGTATCAAAACGAATCCGAACCACCGTCA
>Ga0265338_10010443_pt1 | contig 10884 bp, 8 predicted proteins | sample 42126metaG_FD_193579 | JGI IMG/M metagenome (GOLD analysis project Ga0265338, IMG submission 193579) | Rhizosphere microbial communities from Carex aquatilis grown in University of Washington, Seatle, WA, United States - 4-21-26 metaG | ecosystem: Host-associated > Plants > Roots > Rhizosphere >... | reverse complement strand
CGCCTCCACCACCTTGTCCACGTTTCTGCCAAGTGTAGCCACACCGAGGGCGAGAACATATGTGCCAGGATTTAGAAACAAATCCGGAATGGTCATTCGCATCACGTATCGTCCGGGTGAAAGCCGGTCAATCGGATGTTCCTGACAAGTGGTTGCAGAAACCAACTCCGTTCCGGTCAGGGAAAAAATGGCATAGCCAATTTCCGGTTCCTCAACCGGGCGGGCAACGGAAAATTCCACGGAAAATTCCAGCGGCGTTCCATACTCATAGCACCAGGCGGCGGCGGTTCCATTTTGAATGCAACGCAAACGAAGCAGCTTGGCCGCTCCGTTGCCCTCAAACCGGCGTGGAAGCGGCGTCAGATCAATTTCCGCCGAAATCTGCTTAGAATGTTCCGAATAGGCCTTGATGACCTGCCGGGTTTCGCCCTGCATTTCCAGCCTGCCCTTCACGAGATAAAGGCAACTGGCGCAAAGCCGGCTGATCGCCTCCATGTTGTGGCTTACAAACAGCACGGTCCGTCCGCTCTGGCTCACGTCCTTCATCTTGCCCAGGCATTTTTTCTGGAACGCGGCGTCGCCCACGGCCAGCACTTCGTCCACAATCATGATTTCCTGTTCCAGATGCGCGGCCACGGCAAAGGCCAGCCGCATATACATGCCGCTGGAGAAATGTTTCACCGGCGTGTCCAGAAATTTCTCCACGTCGGCAAAGGCCACGATCTCGTCGAATTTCTTCCTGATCTCCGCCCGGTGCATTCCCAAAATCGCGCCGTTGAGGAAGATGTTTTCGCGTCCCGTGAGTTCGGGATGGAAGCCGGTGCCGACTTCCAGCAGGCTGGCCACGCGGCCTTCGAGTTCGAACCGGCCTTCGCTAGGTTCGGTGATGCGGCTCAAGAGTTTGAGCAGGGTGGATTTGCCCGCGCCGTTGCGCCCGATGATGCCCACCGCCTCGCCCTGTTTGACTTCAAATGAAACATCCTTGAGCGCCCAGAACTCCTCCAAAGATTTCCGGTTACCGGGTTCCGATTTCCGGTTGAACAGTCCCTTGAATTTGCCGGCCAGCACGTCGCGCAGCGCAACATAGCGGTGGCGTCCGCCGGCCTGGTGACGGAGGAGATATTTTTTGCCCAGCCCTTCAATTTTGATGGCAACGTCGCTCATGGCTTCAAATGATGTCGGCGAATGTTTTTTCCGTCGCGCGGAAATAGCGCAAACCGAAAGCCGTGATGAGGATTACAACAAAAATGGAAATCAAAACGCTGTTCCAATCCAGGGGAACGGTGGACCGGCCGCCAATCGCCCAGCGGAAGCCGTTGATGACTCCGTCCATGGGATTCAAGGGGTAGAGTTGATAGATGGTGTTCCCAAGGAATGTATCGCCCAATTTCTGGTGAATGCCGTCGCGGCTGTAACCGACCGGAGAAATAAAAAATCCGAACTGGACAATAAACGGGATGACATAGCGGAAGTCGCGGTATTTCACATTCAACGCGGACAGCCAGAAGCCCGCGCCCAGTGCGGCGAACATTCCGAGCGCCGTGAACAGTGGAAGCGTGACCAGCCGCCATGTTGGCATCACATGATACCAAGCCATCAGCGCCGCCAGAATGACGAGCGAGATGAGCAGGTCCACAAACGCCACAATCACCGCGCTGGCCGGAACGATGAGGCGCGGAAAATAGATTTTGCTCAACATGTTGGCGTTGACAACGAGACTGTTGCTGGCCTCGCTCATGGCCGTCGCGAAAAACTGCCACGGCAGCGTGCCCGCGCAGACGAAAACCGGAAACGGGATGCCATCCGAAGGCATTCCGGCCATCTTGCCGAAGATGACCGTGAAAATGGCGATGGTCAGCACCGGACGAATCACCGCCCACAGGATGCCGATGACCGTCTGTTTGTAACGCACCAGAATGTCACGCCACGACAGGAAGAAAAATAGTTCGCGATATCGCCACAGGTCGGACCAGTAGGCGCGCTCGGTTTTCCCGGCTTCGATGACAAGACGGCTCATGGTTTGGTTGAACTCCGGCCCATGCTATCGGGATTGGGGTTTCCATCAAGGTCGAATGGTGGGGCGTGACCGGTGCATGACCGAAATTGCTTGAGTTCCCCGCCGCGGCGCGGTTCTATTCACAGCCCCAAACATTCAAAACTATGCACTGCGTCATCGGTTCCGGCCCGGCGGGCGTCGCCTGCGCGAAAGCGCTCCTCGCGCGCGGCGCAAACGTCCTCATGCTCGACGCCGGACTTGAGCTTGAACCCGACCGTGCCAAAATCGTGCGCCGGCTTGGCGGCGCCAGACCTTCCGCGTGGTCGGCCGACGACCTCGACGCTGTGAAGGGAAAAATGAACGCAAGCGCCAAGGGCATTCCACTCAAACTGGTTTTTGGATCTGATTTTCCTTATCGCGAAACGGAAAGAAACGTTCCCTGGCGGAATCGCGGAACGGGTGTCACCCCGTCGCTCGCGCTCGGCGGTTTGAGCAACGTCTGGGGCTCGGCCATGTTGCCGCACCCGGACGCCGACATCGCGGACTGGCCGGTCAAAAGCGCGGACCTGGAAAAACACTATCGCGCCGTGGCCAAATTCACGGGGCTTGCCGCGCAACACGACGATCTGGAGGAACTGTTCCCATTGCACTGCGACAATCCGTGGATGCTCCCATCCAGCCGCCAGGCAAATCTCCTTCTCGGAAATCTCAAGCGCCACCGGGACATGTTGCGCGAACGCGGCTGGTGTTTTGGCCGCTCGCGCGTCGCCGTCCGCGCCGCCGACGGCGCCAAAGGCATCGGCTGTGTCCGCTGCGGCGTTTGCATGTCTGGCTGTCCTTATGGCTGTATTTACAATTCCGCCGACACCGTGCGCGAATTGCGCCTTGAAAACAATTTCCAGTATCAGCGCGATGTCATCGTCACGAAACTGCGCGAAAATTCCGAAAAAGTCTTCATCGAGGGGTTTCACCGAGAAACACGCGAGCCTCTTTTGTTCGAAGTGGCCCGCGTTTATCTCGCGGCGGGCATGGTTCAGACCGCGCAAATCTTTTTGCGCTCGCAATCCGCCTACGACCAGCCGCTGCAATTGCGCGACAGCCAGTTTTTTTTATTTCCGCTCCTGCTCGCCCGGCGCACGCGTGACGTGCAGACCGAGGCGCTTTACACCTTGAGCCAGATTTTCATCGAGCTGAATCACCCGCGAATCAGCCGTCGCGGCGTCCATCTGCAAATTTACACCTACAGCGACATCATCGGGCAGGCCATCCGCAAAACGCTCGGCCCGCTGAAAATATTCGCGCGCCAGCTCGAAGAACGGATGTTCATCCTGCAGGGTTTTTTGCACTCCGACGAATCCTCGACGATTGCGATGACGTTGAAACGCGACGGGGAAAAGGATTTTCTGCAACTGGACGCGCGACCAAACCCCGAAACACGCCGCGTCGTCAAAAGGGTTCTGCGCGAACTGCTCTCGCAAACGCGGCGGCTCGGCGGAATCGTCGTGCCGCCGATGCTGCAACTGGCCAAACCCGGGGGTGGATGGCACAGCGGCGGCTCGATTCCGATGCGCAAGAATCCGGCGAAGCTTGAAAGCGATTGCCTGGGCCGGCCGCGCGGCTGGTCGCGCATCCATGCGGTGGACTCTTCCGTGTTGCCGAGCATCCCGGCCACGACCGCCACTTTCGCCGTCATGGCCAATGCCCATCGCATCGGCTGGGAAACGGCAACGTTGTAAATTACATGAGCGGGGAAAAAATCTGCGCCATCACCGGCAGCAACGGCTACGTCGGCGGCTGTGTCAAAAATTATTTCGCGGCGCGCGGCTGGGAAATCCTCGAACTGGTCCGCCGGCCGAAGCCGGGCGCGCGCGCAACCGCCTTTCAACTCGGCGCGGACATTTCCCCGCAAGCGCTGGCTGGAATAAGCGCGTTGGTTCATTGCGCCTATGATTTGAGGCTCGTGCGGTGGGAAAAAATCCGCGCGGTGAACGTGGAAGGCTCGCGGAAAATCCTGGAGGCGGCGCGCGCGGCGAAAATCCCGAAGATCATTTTCATTTCAAGCATCAGCGCGTTCAACGGCTGCCGTTCGCTTTACGGGAGGGCGAAACTGGAAATTGAAAAGATCGCGCTGGAAAACGGCGCGCTGGTGATTCGCCCCGGACTCGTCCATGGAAAGGATCCGGGCGGAATGGTCGGCAAACTGGTCGCGCAAATCCGCAAATCTTCCGTGATTCCGCTGGTTGGCGGCGGCTCGCAAATGCAATTCCTCGTTCACGATGAAGACTTGTGCGCGTTCATCGAAAAATTCGCCGCTGGCAACATTGGGCTTGCGCCGCGCATTTTGACGGCGGCAAATGAGCAGCCGCTGGCGTTCAGGCAATTGCTTTTGGAAATCGCGTGCGCGCTGGACAAAAAACCGAAATTCATTCCGGTGCCGTGGCGGCTCGTTTGGGCGGGATTGAAGTCGGCGGAATTGTGCGGGCTGAAATTAAACTTCCGCAGCGACAGCCTGGTGGGCCTGATGCATCCAAATCCCAAGCCGGATTTTTCGGCAAATTTGGAAGTGGGTTTGATCTGCCGTCCGTTTCAATTCAACGGATGAAGGCGGAATGAGGAAATTCGCCGAGCACCGTTGAGGCTTTGCTTCTTCATTTGCCTTTATCCCGGCGGTTTGCGCGTTGAGGTCTTCAGGCCGAGCGCGCTCATGAAGAAGCTGGAAAAAACGGTCTGGACGCCGAGGACGATGAGTGTCACCGCCGGAATCAACCGGCGCAGATTTTCCACCGGCTGCAAATCGCCGAAATTTGCCTGCCGCCAGATCCACAGCGCCCGCACGAGCAGGGCAACACCCGCCAACAGCACGAGCAGACCGAACCCGATCCCTTTTTCGAGGTTGAAAAACCTGAATGCCCGCGAAAATTTGGGGTCGTCCGGCAATAACCCTTCGGCGATGGCAAACACCTTGGTGAAAAACGCGAACGCAACCAGCTGAAAGCCGATGATGACGGTCATGCACGCCACCGCCAGCGTGCCCACGTCAAAGGCAACGCCGCCAATTTTGATGTCCTTCAACGAAAGCGCGGCGGCCAGGACGATTCCCGCCGCCGATAAAACAATTCCCGGCACCAGAAACAGCCAGCGCGGCGAGAACAGCAGCATGAACCGCAGGTGCCGCCAGCCATCGCGCCATGGCTTCAAATGCGGCGGACGCGAGCGTCCGTCCGGGCGCAGCGTGACGGGCACCTCCGTGATTTTCAACTGCTTGAAGGTGGATTTGATGACCATTTCCGACGCGAACTCCATGCCGGTGGTCTGCAAATCCATCTTCTCGAATGCCGCCTTGGTGAACCCGCGCAGGCCGCTGTGAAAATCGTGCGCGGGACATTTGAAGAAGAGTCGCCCGATGAACGACAAAATCGGGTTCCCAATCCAGCGGTTTTTCCAAGGCATCGCGCCACGTTGGATGGTTCCGCCGCCGACGGGCAACCGGCAGCCCATGACGAGTTCAAAACCTTCCTGAAATTTTTTGACGAAACGGTCCGCCTCGGAAAAATCGTAGCTGTCGTCGGCGTCGCCCATGAGAATCCATTTGCCGGACGCGGCCTTGATGCCGCCGCGCAACGCGCTGCCGTAGCCCTTTTCCCTCACCAGCACGACACGCGCGCCCATTTTTTCGGCGATGGCAGGCGAACCGTCGGTGCTGCCGTTGTCTGCAACGATGATTTCACCGCGCACATTGGCGCGTTGAATGCCGAGCCGGGCCGCCTCGACGCAGCGGGCAATCGTCTCCGCCTCGTTCAGGCAGGGGATGATGATGCTTAATTCAACGGAATCGGCCACGAAGGGATTTTATTCAAACACCCCGGCATTTGGCGAGAGCGGGTTTTGTCACTGTAATTTCACCAGATACCAGTCGACCGGACCGGCGGAGGCGCGCAACTGAAGCGGGATCTTTTGGACGACCTGCGCGTTCATTTGCTTGAGCCAATCGGCAGTCGAACAGTTAAAATACGAACCGAGGACTTCCTCCCGCAGCAAAATATATTCGACGCCGCGCGCTTTCAAATCCGCCGCCGTGTCGCCGGGACAAACGTGCTCGACGCGGCGCGAACCGAAGGGCCGCCAGAGGGACGTTTCCGGGTCGTCAAACGTGACCATCCCCAAAACCTTCAAGTCGGGCGGCAGGGCGTCACGCGCGGGCGCAAAGGCGTCGTTGCGCCCGCGATAAACCGAATAAACTTCGCGGATGCGCGCCGGCGCGTCTTGCATTTTTCCCAGAATCGTCAGGGCCGGAAACAACGGGCGCGCCGGTGAAATGACCAAGATTCCGGCAGCGATGGTGAAAACCGCGAACGCCGCCGCGCGCCACCAAAAAAATCTCACCAGCCGTTCGTGCCCGGCGCACGCCAGCAACGGCGGCAGCAGCAGGGCGTAATACGGCGTGAGCACGCGCGCGATTTCATAGAGATTGGACTGTGCCATCAACGCCAGCAGGGAAATGACCGGCGACCAGCGCACGCAAGCCAGCCAGGGCGGGCCGCGGACGGTATTTGCAGGCCGGGCAAAATAAACGGCGACCAGACTGGCCAGCAGCAGGAACGAAACACCAAAACCCAATCCGGCGTTTTCCTCGATTTGCATCTGTTCCAGATGGAACCGGCACAGCGGACCTTCCATGATCCGGCCCAGCCGCGCCTGCAATCCGGGCGGCAGCGCTTGATCCATCATGCGGTTCCATTTGTCGGCAACCGGAAAAACCGGCGGGACCAGACTTTGAATCACGAGCAGCCCGGCGTTCACGCTGGTTTTGAAGACCGGCGCCTTGGCCATTTCCGGCCTGTCCGCCGTCATCCCGGTCCAGTCGCCGCAATAATGCGCGTTAAGAATGGCCGACGGCAAAAATGATGCGGCGAAGGCGATGACGCAAACCGCCATTGTCCGGACCGGCAGGCGCAAAATTAATTTCAACGACGGCAAAATGGCGATGGCCCACGGCAGCAACAATGGCAGGCCGCTCGCCTTGGCGCCGGTCATCAACGCCGCCGCCAGAATTGAAGCGAAAAAATCACGCGGCAATTTTGAAGTTTTCGCGCGCAGCGCGAAATCCACCGCCGCCAGCGCAAATGGCGCGGGGAACAAATCGTTGCCGATGCTGCCCGCCTGCAGCAAAAAACCGTAACCTGTCGGCGCAATCCACATCCAGTGCCATGCCACGCGCCGCCGCACGCCAAGCCGCGTGAAGACGCTGAAGATCAAGCCGGGCAAAAATAAAAACGAAACGATGTTGATGAGAAACAGCGGCCGGTCGGTCTTCAGCAGCGCAATGAACGGTGCGGAAACCCATTCGATGCCGCAGCCGCGCGTGTTGACACGCTCAAATATCGTGTGAATCCAGTGCCAGTGATTTTCGGCAAGCCAGTGCAAAATCCTCGTATTGCGGTAGGCCAGCGCATCGTAATTGCTCGGCGCATACAAAACGCCGCCAAGAAAAGCCATTGCTGCCAGAACCAGAAACGCGAGCGGAAACGGACGGCGAAAACGGCGGCGGAATTTCTGACAACGGATTTCCGGCGCGATTAGCGCGGGAGTTTTTTTCCACCAGACGGACAGGGCCGCAAACCAGGCCAGCATCACGACCGCGTAGCCGCCGGCGTTCAGTTGATGAATCGCGGACAGCGCCCAGCCGGCACAATTCAGATACGCACAAAGCCAGATCCAAATGGTGATCGCCGGCATGGTTTGGATTCAAAAAAGATTATATTTGAAAATGCACCACAACGCGTGGACACCGTCGCGCCAGTTGATCTTTTTCCCTTCCGCAAAAGTGCGTCCGGAGTAGGAAATCGCCACCTCGTAAATGCGCACTTTCAGGCGCGCGACCTTCGCCGTGATTTCCGGCTCGAAACCGAAGCGGTTCTCCTCGATATTGACTTTCTGGATGATTTCGCGCCGGAACGTCTTGTAACACGTCTCCATGTCCGTCAGGTTCAAATCGGTGGCCATGTTCGACAGGGTGGTCAGCATTCTATTTCCGACCGAATGCCAGTAATACAAAACGCGATGCGCGCTGGCCCCCAAAAACCTTGAACCAAACACCACGTCCGCCTTGCCGGATAGGATCGGGACGAGCAACCGGTGATATTCCGTGGGATCATATTCCATATCCGCGTCCTGGATGACGACGATGGACGCGGTGGCCTGCGCAATGCCCGTCCGCAACGCCGCGCCTTTGCCCTCATTTTGAGGATGCTGCGCGAGCGCGATGCGCGCGTCGCTTTTGGCAATCGCCTGAAGTTTTTCCCAGGTGCCGTCGCTCGATGCATCGTCCACGATGACGAGTTGTTGGACGGGGCGTTGCGCCAGCACGGTTTTGATCACGTCCACCACAGTGGCCGCCTCGTTGAAAACCGGCATGACGACCGAGAGGCACGGCTCGATGTCGGCGTTGGATTTGATTTCGGTCATTTGACGGTTTGACCGAAGCTGGCAAAGATTCCCGAAATGTTCAATCTGCAAATGCAATTTGATTGCTCGTATTTCGCGCGACGACCGCGAAGGCAGCGAAGAAAAGAATTTACTCCTTTTGTTTTTCTTCGCGTCCTTCGCGCGACATCTCAATTTTCAAATTATAGATTTGCGCCTGCGGACAAAATCGTAAATCGTGAATCTCAAATCAAAAATTGAATTATGCCTTCATTCGACATTGTTTCGCAGGTCAACTCGATGGAAATCGAGAACGCCGTCAACCAGGCCAAAAAGGAGCTCGCTAACCGCTTCGACTTCAAGGGGAGCAAATGGGAGATCGTGCTGGAGAAGGCCGAGATCAAGCTCACCGCCGACAACGAGTTCAAGGTCGCCACGCTGAACGAGATCATGATCGGCAAGCTCGCCAAGCGCGGCGTGAGCATGAAGAGCGTGGAATCGGGCGACCCGGACATCTCGCCGCTCGGCCACGCGCGGCAGAGCATCAAGATCAAGCAGGGCATCGAGACGGCGGTGGCCAAGGAGATCACCGGCTTCATCCGCGAGGGCAAGTTCAAGGTGACGACGCAGATCCAGGGCGACGAGGTGCGCGTGAACAGCAAGAGCCGCGACGAATTGCAGGCCGTCATCGCCGCCGTGCGCGCCCATGAATTTCCCGTCGCCGTCCAGTTCGTGAATTTCAGGGATTGAAATTACCACTTCGCCATTGCCAAACCAGCACTCACAACCATGAAACCAGAGTCGTCGGTAAAACAATGGGAAGTTCAGAGCAGCACGGGAAAACACTTTGATGTGCTCGATGGCATTCGCGGGGTGGCCATCCTCATGGTGGTTGCATTTCATACTTTTTATATCAACCCAGAATCAGGCGCAGCTATTCATGTGATCGGTGGCTTGATTGGGAGGGGGGTGGATGGGCGTGCCCATCTTTTTTGTGTTATCCGGTTTCCTGATTTCGTATCCCTTTTTCCGCCAACGAGCCGCAGATAATAAGTTCTGGCATCTCCAAGGTTACGCGCGCAGGCGGATTGGCAAGATTGTTCCGCCCTATTATTTATCAATCATTGTTTTTGCCGCGTATTATTTTCTTCGATTTTCGGATACAGCCTATTTGCAAACTGCTTTGCAATGGGCTTTGGGAATACCCAATTTTCTACCAGTATCCCTTCGCTTCAACGGCTCGTATTGGAGCCTTATCATCGAGGTTCACTTTTACATCGTGTTACCCATTCTATTTTTGCTGACCAGAGGTCTCAATTTGCGCCACACCGCAATGTGTCTGTTTGTTATTCTCTTCGCCGCGCCATTGATTGTCCGCCAATTCACATGGCCCGAACACGTCACCAAATATTCAATCGGATTCTTGATGGCACGTTTTCCTTGCCAGCTTGATTTTTTTGCCTGGGGAATTTTATTTTCAGGAATTTTCGTCTCTTTATCAGCAGTTCGCGACAAAATTCGCGCGTTGAGTCTTTTTGGATATGTCGGCCTAGTATTGCTCATGGCAAGTCTCGTATTTTGGATGCTCTTATCCCGTTCATTCGATATGGCTCTTCATCCCACACGATGGAGTGTGGAAACTTTCCACTTATTGCCCGGCGCATCGGCCTTTTTCTTGCTGTTTTTCACATTTGATGCACGCTGCATCGGCACGCGCATCTTGGCGCATCCGTGGCTTCGTTTTGTTGGCATAGTGAGTTATGAATGGTTTCTATTCCATGAGCCGGTCGTATATCTTTTTAAAGATATTTTTGGCCATACACGCGGAAGCCTTATTATGTATGCGCTTAAGACTATTTTGCCCCTCGCGATGACATTTGGCGTTGCCGTTCTCGTGTATCGTTTTTTTTCTCTTCCACTCATGAATCGAATTCGTGGAAGATAGAATAACACACTCTCACACTGGCAACGTTCGCAGCGACATTGCGGTATTATTAATCAAATCTCGACGACCTGCTGGTATGCCGGCACGATGACCTGGGCCTTCGGCTTCATCGCGCGCAGGGTCTCGGCGTGGGCGAGGACTTGTGACTCCTCGCCGTGGATGCAGACGATTTTCTTAATGTCGCCGGAAAGTTTCTCGACGTAGGTCTTCAATTCATTTTTGTCCGCGTGACCGGAATAGGTGTCGAGGGAAACCACCTTGGCGCGGACGGTGTAGGGTTCACCGAAAATGTTCACCGGATTTTTGCCCGCCGTGATCATGTTGCCGAGCGTGCCCTCCGCGCAATAGCCGATGAACAGCACGAGGTTCTTCGCGTCGCCGATGTTGTTCTTCAGGTGATGCCGGATGCGTCCGCCTTCGCACATGCCCGACGCGCTGATGATGATCATCGGTTCCTGGCGCTCGTTGAGCTTCTTGGATTCGTCGGCGCTGGCGATGTAGGTGAGATTGCCCATGCCGA
>Ga0265338_10010442_pt1 | contig 10885 bp, 11 predicted proteins | sample 42126metaG_FD_193579 | JGI IMG/M metagenome (GOLD analysis project Ga0265338, IMG submission 193579) | Rhizosphere microbial communities from Carex aquatilis grown in University of Washington, Seatle, WA, United States - 4-21-26 metaG | ecosystem: Host-associated > Plants > Roots > Rhizosphere... | reverse complement strand
GGTACGGTCGGTCGAGCCCTCATCGGGACGTGACGGTCCTGTCGGTCGGTGACGACGCCCTCGCCGTCGCCGACGCCGTCGGCTGGGACGCGTTCGCCGTTGCCGGCATCAGCGGCGGCGGCCCTCCGGCGCTGGCGATCGCATTCCGGGCGCCCGAGCGAGTCACGGCACTCGGGCTGATCAACGCCGGGGCGCCGACGGCGATGGAGGATCCCGACGACCTGCTCGTGCTCAACCGCGAAGCACGGCGGCGCGCCCTCGAAGAGGGGCGAGAGAGTGTCGAGGAGTTCCTCGTCCCGCTCGCCGCACAACTCATGACCGATCTCGACGCGACGATCGACGCGTTCCTGGAAGACGCGCCGGAAGTCGACAAAGAGACGATGAAGACTCCCGAGGGGCGGGCGCGCATGGCTGAGTCGATGCGGGAGGCGTTCCGGCAAGGCCCGCAGGGCTGGTTCGACGACAGTTGGGCCCAACTCCAGCCATGGGGGTTTGAGCTTTCCGACGTCAAGACTCCCGTTCGGATGTGGTACGGCGAACTGGACCGCGCCGTGCCTCGCAGATCGGTTGAGCGCATGGCGGCCGAACTGGTCGTCGCCTCCTTGGAGATGTTTCCGGACGCAGGCCACACGGGCTGGCGCCCGCACGAGGAGCGAATCCTGCGCACGCTTCTCGACTAGCCAAGACGAGACGGTTCGCCTGCGCGAGCGCAGCCTTCCTCGATCGCGTCGCGTCCTCTCAGTAGGGTTCGGCGACGATGCTAACGGCGCACCACACGGTGGCATTCCTCGTGCTCGCCGTCACGTGGGGCGCCGCCCTCGCGGCCGGCATCACCTACATCAGGAAGCGGGAGCCCCGGTCGATCGTCACCCACCTGCTCGCGCTCGCGCAGTCCGTCCTCGTCGCGCAGGTCGCGCTCGGGCTGCTCCTGCTCTCCGAGCACAAGCGCGCCCCGCAGCACCTGCACTACCTGTACGGGACGCTCGCGCTGCTCGCCGTCCTCGCCCCGTGGATGTACGCGCCCGCCGACCGGCGCGCCCGGCTCCGCTGGTTCGCCGGCGCTACCCTGGTGGCAGGAGCGCTTGCCGTGCGGGCGTACATGACCGGGACATGAGCTCGTTCTTCTCACGGATCAACCCGACGGTGCGAGGGTTCCTCATCATCCTCGCCATCGTGGCGTTGATCGTCGTCCTCCAGCTGGAGGCGACGCTCACCGCGCTGCTCATCATCGCGCGCGTCGCGTTCATCCTCGCGATCGCGTTCTTCATCTTCCTCATGTGGCGCGAGCGGCGGTCGGAGATCTCGGAGTGGCCGATGCGCGCCCGCGTCGTCTTCTACGGCGCGGCCGCGCTCGCCGTCGCCGACCTCGCCGCCGACTGGTACGGAGGCGCGCACGGGGCGCAGATCCTCGCGTTCGTCGCCGTCCTCGTCCTCGCCGGGATCGCGATGTTCCGCACCTGGCGCGACCAGCACACATACATCTAGGGACAGGCCTCTTTGTGACGCCCGGATCCCTGGCGCGTCGCCCCGAGGCGACGGTTCTCGTGGGCGCGGTCGCGATCGCCTTCTCGGGGATCCTCTTCCGCCTCTCGCACGTCTCGCCGTCGACCGGCGCGTTCTTCCGCTGCCTGTGGGCGCTCCCGGCCCTGTGGCCCATCGCCCTCTGGGAGCAGCGCCGCTGGGGTCGCCGGCCGCTGCGGGCGCGCGCGTTCGCGTGGCTCGCGGGCCTGTTCTTCACCGCCGACCTCATCCTCTGGCACAACGCGATCGACCAGGTCGGCGCCGGCCTCGCGACCGTCCTCGGCAACACGCAGGTCGTGCTCGTCGGCCTGCTCGCATGGCTTCTCTTCCACGAGCGGCCGCAGCGCGCGTCGCTCATCGCCATTCCCATCGTGATCGTCGGCGTGATTCTCATCTCCGGCGCGCTCGAGAACGGGGCGTACGGATCGAACCCCGGGCTCGGCGCCGTCTACGGCGTCTTCACCGGCCTCGCGTACACCGGTTTCCTGCTCGTCTTGCGCTTCGGCCAGCGGGGCGTCATCGGGCCGGCGGGGCCGCTCTTCGACGCGACGCTTGCGTGCGCCGTGGGCTGCCTCGTCGTCGGCGCGATCGTCGGCGACCTCGATCTGACGCCGTCGTGGTCGGCGCAGGGATGGCTTGTCCTCCTCGCGCTGTCGTCGCAGGCAGCAGGCTGGCTGTTCATCGCCATCTCGCTGCCGCGCCTGCCGGCGGTCGTCACGTCGGTCTCGCTCACGTTGCAGCCCGTGTGCTCGGTGCTGTTCGCTGCGCTCATCCTCGGCGAGTCGCCGTCGTGGCTCCAGCTGCTCGGCGCCGCCGGGATCCTCTCCGGGCTCGTGATCGCATCGCTCGGCCGGCGTCAGCCGGCGGAGACGCGCGTGGACGCGCCGTCCAGCGCGTCGAGCGCCGCCCTGACGGACACGTAGCGGCCGACGAAGATCGGCGTGTCGCGCTCGGTGTAGCGGGACGCCTCGCTCTCGCGCAGCGTCAGCATGAGATGCATGAAGTCGGCGGGCTCGTCGCACTCGAACGCCGTCATGAACTCCTGGTCGTCGATGCCGAACGAGTACGTCGTGTGGTTGTGGATCGTCTCGAACTCGTGGCCGACGCGCATGTGCTCGTCCATCGCGCGCTGGCGGTCGTCGAGCGAGAGCGAGTACCACGGCCGCACCTTCACGAACGGGTAGACGACGAGGTACGGCGAGCCCTTGGGGACGATCTTCCGCGGGCGGCGCGCGTTCGTGTACGACGACGCCTTCGTCGTCGCGAGGTACGAGTAGGGCGTCTCGAGCCAGGCGGCGAGCGGCGTCGCGTTCAGCGCCGCGCCGAGCTCGAGCAGGTCCTCGTAGCGCTGCGTGATCTTCCAGAAGAAGAAGTCGACCTCGGGACGGACGCCCGTCGTCGTGTAGCAGCGGAGCGCGTCGAAGCGCTCCGTCAGCTCCTCGATCGTCTCGGCGAACGCCTCCTTGCCGGCCTGGCGCTCGTCGATCGGGAGTCGCCGCCACGCGGGGTCGACGCGGTAGAACGTGTATGCGATGTACTGACCGCTTTCCACGCGCGAAATGCTACCCGGGCGCCAGCGTCCGTCGGAGCAGGACGGCCTTCCCGGGATTCCCCGTGGCGACCGCGGAGAGCCGCAACCGGTACGTCGCGGTCTTCGCCGGCACGCGCAGCGGCAGCGTCGTCGGCCGGCCGCCGACCGCGCGGCCTCGCTTCGAGACGAGCAGCTTCCCGGCGCCGCGGTAGAGCTGCGCAACGAACGAGCAGTCGATGTCGCAGGTGAGCGTGAGGACGGCTCCCTTCTGCACGACCTGCACCTTCGGCGCGAGCCGCATCCCCTGGCACTGCGCGACGATCCCCCGGCGCGCCTCCGCCATCGCGAGACGCACGGGCGCGAGGCTCGACTTCGGCGTGTCGTCGGCGTAGTAGAGACCGGACTGCCATGCGGGTAGCGCCTTCTCGTCGACCGCGTGGAAGAGGAAGAGCCCCTTGACCGTCGGGTCGCAGAACGCGAGCTGGATCGCCTGCTTGTAGTACGCCGCCTGCGTCGGCTCGTCGACCGGCTCGGTCACCGCAACCTCGGCACCGGTGTACAGCGCCTGCTTCGCGGCCGGGATCTGCGACTCGACGCCGAACTCGTCGAAGTAGAGCGGCAGTATCGAGCCCGCCTGCGCGGTGCCGTCGAACGCCTGGCCGAGCAGCGCGACGAGCTTCCCGTAGTCCGCGAGCGCGATCGTCGTCGTGTTCGGGTGCGTGCCGTCCGCAGGCGCGACGCTCGAGTTGTCCTCGTACGGGTGGAGCGAGAGCGCATCCATGATCGGTGTCACCCGGCCGCTCGCGCGATACGCGGAGCCCATGTCGGCGATGAAGGCGGTGGGGGAGTGAGTGGGACGGGTCCCCGCAGGGTTATCGCTGCCGCGCGGCGAGAGCGCGCCGCCGATCACCTCGACCGTCGGGTCGACCGCCTTCACCGCGTCGTACGTCCGGGCGAGGAGCGACTCGTACGCGGCGGCTGCCGCGTCGCTCCCGTCGGCGTCGTACTGCGGCAGCCAGTAGCGGTTGAGGTTCGGCTCGTTGCCGACGATGAGGTGGCGGAGGTGCGCCGTCTTCACCATCGAGGCGGCGTACGCGGCGAAGTCCGCCTGGTCGGCCGCCGTGAGCGGCGTGGTCTTGCTCCCGAAGTTCATCGCCGCCGCGAGCACGTCGATGCCGTCGGCCTTCGCCGCCGCGACGACGTTCCCGAGGATCGCCGCGTCGGTCGCCGACACGTGCGTCTCCCCGGGCGCCCACGTCTGTGTGATCCGGACGGCGCGGAACCCCGCCTGTGCGAGCAGGTCCATCTGCTTCTGCGCGACGGCCGGGCTCGTCGAGCGAACGGCATCCTCGGTCGCGCCGAGGAGCATCCCGGGGCCGCCCGCGCGCGCCGCCGGGGCGAGCGCGAGCGCCAAGAGGGCGGCTACGGTAATCAGGCCGTGTCTGAACGCGTTCACGATCAGCTCAAAGCATTGCCCACGAAGCCGGGTGTGTATCTCTTCCGGGACGCCGACGGGGCAGTTCTTTACATCGGCAAGGCGAAATCGCTGCGCCCGCGCGTGCGGTCGTACTTCCAGAACACGGCCGACGGCCGCGTGCAGATCCGGCAGCTGCCGGAGCGGGTCGCCGACGTCGAGGTCATCGTCACCGGCAGCGAGGTCGAGGCGCTCCACCTCGAGCAGAACCTCGTCAAGCGCCACCGGCCGCCGTTCAACGTCCGCCTCCGCGACGACAAGTCGTTCCCGTACATCGCCGTCACCGTCGAGGACGACTACCCGCGCGTCATGTTCACGCGCGAGCGCCACCGGCCCGGCGTCTGGTACTTCGGCCCGTATGCGAACGCGAAGAAGGTGCGCGAGACGCTCGACGTCCTCAACCGCGTGTTCCCGTACCGGCCGTGCGAAGGCCCGAAGCCGGGGCGCCACTCCGGCATCCCGTGCCTCGACTACCACATCGACCGGTGCCTCGCGCCATGCGTCGGCTACGTCTCGCAGGAGGACTACCGCGCCATCATCGACAGCGTGATCGAGTTCCTCTCCGGCAACGTGCGGTCGATCCAGCGCGAGCTCGAGCAGAAGATGCACGCGGCCGCGAGCGAGGAGCGCTTCGAGGACGCGGCGCGCTACCGCAACCGGCTGCACGCGGTGCAGCACCTCGTCGAGCGGCAGGCGGTCGAACGGCAGTCGGTCGGGACCGCGGACGTGATCGGCTTCGCCGCCGAGGAGGATCGCGCCGTCGTGCAGATCTTCCCGCTGCGCGGCGGCAAGATGGTCGACCGTCTCTCGTTCCATCTCGAGAACGTCGGCGGCCAGGACGTCACGACGATCATCGAGTCGTTCTTCCTCGAGTACTACGGCAACGCGCCGAGCGTCCCGCCGCAGATCATCGTCCCGCACGACTCGGGCGACTTGTCGGCGGTGGCGGAGCTCCTGTCCGAGCGCCGGGGCTCGCGCGTCGAGATTCGCGTCGCCGAGCGCGGCGAGAAGCGGCGGCTGCAAGAGCTCGCCGACGAGAACGCGCGCCACGCGCTCGCGGGCGCTCAGGCACAGTCCGAGCAACGGCGCGCACGCCGCGTCGAGGCGCTCGAAGAGCTCCGCGAGGCGCTCAACCTCGAGTCGCTCCCGATCCGCATCGAGTGCTACGACATCTCGCACGCGATGGGCCAGGACCCGGTCGGCTCGATGGTCGTCTTCCAGGACGCGGTGCCGAAGAAGTCCGACTACCGCAAGTTCGGGATCAAGACCGCCGGTCCCGACCCCGACGACTTCGCCGCGATGGCGGAGGTGATCTCCCGGCGGTTCGCGCGGCTGGCGGACACGACCGGCGAGCCGGCGTGGGCGACGGTTCCGAACCTCGTCGTCGTCGACGGCGGCAAGGGGCAGCTCTCCGCCGCGATCGCGGCGATGCAGGCGTTCGACCTGCCGCGCGTCGCGGTGATCGCGCTCGCGAAACGGATCGAGGAGGTCTTCGTGCCGGGACGCCCCGACGCGATCGTGCTCTCGCGGCACAACCCGGGCCTGCAGCTCCTCCAGCGCCTCCGCGACGAGGCGCACCGGTTCGCGCTCGGGTTCCACCGGCAGCGCCGCGAGACGCGCGGCTTCTCGTCGCTCTTCGACGAGCTCGAAGGCGTCGGCCCGGCGCGCCGGCGCGCGCTGCTGCAGCACTTCGGCTCCGTCGAGGCGATGCTCGCCGCGGCGCCGGAGGAGCTCGAGGGCGTCCCCGGCGTGCCGGCGAAGACGGCGCGGAGCATCTACGCGCAGCTGCACAAGGCAGGCCGCTGATCGAGCCGCAGGCGCCGACCGGGCCGGCGGCGGCGCTCCGCCTGATCGGCCACCGGAACTTCGGCCCGTACTTCGTCGGCAACGCGGCGTCCGCGAGCGGCACGTGGTTCCAGAACCTCGCCGCAGCGCTGCTCGTCTACCGGCTGACGCATTCAGCGTTCCTGCTCGGCGTCCTGAACTTCTCGAACTTCATTCCGGTGCTCGTGCTCGCGCCGTGGGCCGGAAGCGTTGCCGACCGCATGGACCGGCGGAAGATCGTGCTCGTTACGCAGCTCGTGTCGACGACGCTGAGCGGCACGCTTGCAGCGCTCGCGTGGTCGGGGCTTGCGCACGTGCCGGTCGTCATGGCTTGCGCGATCGGCCTCGGAATCTCGAGCGCGTTCGGAGCGCCCGCGTCGCAGGCACTCGTCGGCGACCTCGTCCCACGCAAGGATCTCGCCTCGGCGGTCGCGCTCAACTCGATGACGTTCAATCTCGCGCGCGCGATCGGGCCGGCACTCGCTGCCGCCGCAATCGCCGCATTCGGCATCCCGATCGCGTTCGCGATCAACTCCGGCTCGTACCTCCTGCTCGTCGCCGGCGTGCTAGTCGTCCATCCGGCTCCGCGACGCCTCGCATCGCGTGCCGAGACGCGCCTGCGCGAGAGCCTGCGCGTCGTCCGTGCAGAGCCGAGGCTGTTGGCCTTCCTTCTCATCGTCGCTGCCGTCGGCTTCGCCTCCGACCCCATAAACACCGAGGCGCCGGCATTCGCGCACGCCTTCCACCGGCACGACACATGGTCCGGGCTCATCATCGCGGCGTTCGGCATCGGCGCCGTGTCGGCTGCGTTCCTCCTCGCCGGCCGCGTCACCGGATCGCGCCGGCGGATGCTCGTCACGCTCGCGCTCCTGGGCGCCGGCGTCGTCGGCTTCTCGCTCGTCCCGTCGATCTGGCCCGGCTTCGTGTTGCTCGCCGTCGCGGGCTTCGGCTATCTCGCCTCGAACACCTCGGCGACGAGCCGCCTGCAGCTCGAGGTCCACGAGGACCAGCGGGGGCGGATCATGGCGCTCTGGAGCGTCGCGTTCCTCGGCCTGCGGCCCGCCGCCAGCCTGCTCGACGGGACGATCGCCGGCACGCTCGGCGTCCGTACCGCCGGTGTCGTCCTCGCCGCGCCCGTCCTCGCCGGCGCGGCTTTGTTGTACTTCTTACAGCGCCCTCACCGATCGCTAACGCAGGCCCTCTAGCCTCCTTTCCGTGGAGCTGCACCGGATCGAGGACGACCTTCGCAACCACTCCTGGTACGAGGAGCTGTTCGTCTCGACGATCGCCGAGGTGGAGGCGTTCGCCGCCCGCTGGGCGGCCTTCGAGGCCGCGGTCGACGGCCTCGACCGCTTTACAGAACCCGTACGAGAGTCTTAGCCGGCTCTCAGCACGTAGAGTTCTGATCGGGTCATGAGAGCAGGCGCCCTCGTCGTCGGGGCTATAGCGGCGGTACTCGCGTTCACGGCCTCGGCCGGGGCGGCGCGTCCGGCGCCGGCGCTCTTCCACGACTCTTCGACGAGCACGAACTGGTCCGGCTACGCCGCCTCGGGGACCCCGTTCACCGATGTGAAGGGGACGTGGGTCCAGCCGGCGGTGTCGTGCGATGCCTTCGACTCGACCTACTCGGCCTTCTGGGTCGGGCTCGGCGGCTACGCAGGCAATGACAGCGGGCTCGAGCAGATCGGCACCGAGTCGGACTGCCAGAACGGCCGCGCGGTGTATGCGGCGTGGTACGAGCTCCTCCCGGCAGCGTCGCTTCCGATCACGATGCGGGTGTCTGCCGGCGACACGATGTCCGCGGAGGTGTCGGTGAGCTCCGGGCTCGTCACGCTGACGATCACGGACGTCACGACGGCTGCGACGTTCAGCACGCAGGCGACGCCGGATCAGCTCGACATCTCGTCGGCCGAGTGGATCGCCGAGGCGCCGTCGCAGTGCGGTCGCACGTCGTGCAAGACGCTGCCGCTCGCCGACTTCGGGACGGCCGCGTTCAGCAGCTCGTCCGCGACGTCGAACGGCCATGCGGGGACGATCTCCGACAACGCCTGGACGTCGACCGGCATCCAGCTCCGCGGCTTCTTCGGGTCGGCCGTCCCGTCGGCGTTGTCGACCGACGGCGCGAGCTTCTCGGTCGCGTGGCAGGGCGCGAACGCCGCGCCGGTGGCGCAGCCGCACCACCGGCCGCCCGGCTTCCGCCGGAACGATTAGTCGCTAGTCCTCCGCCTCCAGGAACGGGTAGCGGTAGTCCGTCGGCGGCACGAACGTCTCCTTGATCGTCCGCGGCGACGCCCAGCGGATGAGGTTCCACATCGAGCCCGCCTTGTCGTTCGTGCCGGACGATCGCGCGCCGCCGAACGGCTGCTGCCCGACGACGGCGCCGGTCGGCTTGTCGTTGACGTAGAAGTTGCCGGCCGCGTAGCGCAGGCGCTCCTGCGCCCGTTCGACCGCGGCGCGGTCGCGCGAGAACACCGCGCCCGTTAGCCCGTACGGCGCGCCGGCGTCGATCATGTCGAGCGTCTCGTCGTAGCGCTTCTCGTCGTAGACGAACGCCGTGACCACCGGCCCGAAGAGCTCCTCGCGCATCGTGCGGAAGTTGGGGTCGGTCGTCTCGATCACGGTCGGCTCGACGAACCAGCCGTCCGAGTCGTCGCAGCCGCCGCCGACGAGCACGGACGCGTTCTTCGAGGCCTTCGCCTCCTCGATCGCCTCGCGCTGCGTCTTGAAGGAGCTGCCGTCGATGACAGCGCCCATGAAGTTCGAGAAGTCGCCGACATCGCCGACGCGCAGGCTCTTCACCTCCTGCGCGAGCTTCTCGCGCAGCTCGGGCCACAGGTTGGACGGGGCGAACACGCGCGACGCCGCCGAGCACTTCTGCCCCTGGTACTCGAACGAGCCGCGGACGATCGCGGTCGCGACGGCGTCCACGTCCGCGGACGGGTGCGCGACGATGAAGTCCTTGCCGCCCGTCTCGCCGACGATGCGCGGGTAGTTGCGATAGCCGCCCGCGGCGATGTTCGTGCCGATCGTCTTCCACATGTCGTTGAAGACGGCGGTCGAGCCGGTGAAGTGCACGCCGGCGAGGTCCCGGTGCGCGAGCGCCGGATCGCCGACTTCCGAGCCGCTGCCGTACACGAGATTGATGACGCCCGGCGGCAGGCCCGCCTCCTCGTAGAGCTTCATGAGCCACCACGCCGAGTACGCCGCGGTCGTCGCCGGCTTCCAGACGACGGTGTTGCCCATGAGCGCGACCGACGACGGGAGGTTCGCACCGATGGCGGTGAAGTTGAACGGCGTCACCGCGAAGACGAAGCCCTCGAGCGGCCGGTACTCCAGCCGGTTCCAGACGCCCGGCGAAGACACCGGCTGCTCCTCGTAGATCCGGGTCATGAACTTGACGTTGAAGCGCCAGAAGTCGATCACCTCGCAGGCGGCGTCGATCTCCGCCTGGTGCGCGGTCTTCGACTGGCCGAGCATCGTCGCCGCGTTGAGCGTCGCGCGCCACGGTCCTGCGAGCAGCTCGGCGGCGCGGAGGAAGATGGCTGCGCGCTCCTCCCACGGCGTCCGCGACCAGTCGTTCCACGCCTCGGCGGCGGCGGCGGCCGCGCGGTCGACCTCGGCCGCGCCTCCCTTGTGGACGGTCGCGAGCACGTGCGACCGCTTGTGCGGCTCGATCGCCTCGAAGGTGTTCCCCGTCCGGACCTCCTCGCCGCCGATGACGAGCGGGATCTCGATCTGCTGTGACTCCATCTCGTGCAGGCGGAGCCGCAGCTCCTCGCGCTCCGGGCTGTGGGGCGCGTAGTTGCGGACCGGCTCGTTGTACGGCTCGGGCGCGTGGAAGATAGCGTGAGTGCTCATAGGACGATTCTAGGATTCGGTGCGTGTCGACGGAGCACCTGGCCTACGAAGCCGAGGGATGGGGCGTGGGGGAGCTCGTCCTCGACGACGGCGTCGTCGTCTGGCACGAGCTGCCCAAGGCGTCCGCCACCGCGCCCACCGCCGGGCGCTCCGAGCTGGTCGAACGGCTCCAGGCCTACTTCGCCGGCGAGCCGGTGACGTTCGAGGACGTCCCGCTCGACCTCGAGTACGACACGCCGTTCCTCACGAGCTGCGCGGAAGCGCTCCACGCGATCCCGCGCGGCGAGGTCGTGACGTACGGCGAGCTTGCGGCGCTCGCCGGCGCGCCCGGGGCCGCGCGGGCGGCCGGCAGCTTCTGCGCGCGGAACCGGCTCGGGATCTTCGTGCCGTGCCACCGCGTCGTCTCGGCGGGCGGGCTCGGGTCGTACGGCTCGTTCGGGCTCGCGTACAAGCGCCGACTCCTGGAGCTCGAAGGTTGCGCGCTGTGACCGGCCTCCTCCTCCGGCACGCTGGCGGCTGCAAACCGGCGCGCTGCGGCGGCCCCCTGCGTCCTTGCATCGCTTGGTTTTCGCGCGCCATCGCACCGGCAAGGAGGCCGGTCACAACGCGTGCTCTCTGAGGACCTCCGCAACGAGCTCGCAGCGATCGCACCGACGTCCGACTGCGACCGCCTCGCC
>Ga0265338_10010441_pt1 | contig 10885 bp, 11 predicted proteins | sample 42126metaG_FD_193579 | JGI IMG/M metagenome (GOLD analysis project Ga0265338, IMG submission 193579) | Rhizosphere microbial communities from Carex aquatilis grown in University of Washington, Seatle, WA, United States - 4-21-26 metaG | ecosystem: Host-associated > Plants > Roots > Rhizosphere... | reverse complement strand
CAAACCGGAAGACATCAATGCGGGCCTGGCGGAAAGTTTTGGTTTGCCTGACCAAAACGGCGCCCTGGTTGACGACGTGTACGCTGGAACGCCGGCGCAGAAAGCCGGCATCGAATCCGGTGACGTGATTGTTGAATTCAACGGCAAGAAGGTTGCCGATGCTGCCAGCCTCAGCCTGACAGTCTCCGAATGTTCACCGGGAACCGAAGTCACGGTGAAGGTAATTCGCAATGGCCATGAAAAAAACTTCACCATCAAATTGGCTGAACTGCCGGGCCGGATCGGGAAAAATGACAACAATCAAAACAGCGGTCCGGGCAATTCCAACGCCGATGTGCTCGACGGTGTAACGGTGGCGGATTTGGACCAGCATGTCCGGCAGGAATTGAAGGTTCCCGACAGTGTTCATGGCGCGGTGGTGACGGATGTCGGGCCGGACTCGAATTCCGCTGATGCCGGCTTGAAGCAGGGCGACGTCATTGTGGAAATCAATCGCCAGCCGGTGAACAGTGCCGAGCAGGCGGTCAAGTTTTGCACGGAAGCCAAGGGGAGTCGCATTCTGCTGAAAGTATGGCGTCGTGGTGGCGACTTCACCGGCACGACAGCCTATCTGAGCGTGGATAACACCAAACCGGCGAATTAGCCGCTGGCCAGCCGGGACCGAAGGCAAACTTTTGACAATTTTTCTGTAACGGGCAGATTCTAGCCCGAAGGCGGCCATCGATGGCCGCCAGAGCGTATGCCCGTTCAATACAAAGATTATTACGAAACCCTCGGCCTCTCGCGGGGCGCAAGCGATGACGAAATCAAGAAGGCCTTTCGCAAACTCGCACGGCAATATCATCCGGACGTGGCCAGGGATAAGAAGCGGTCCGAGGAAAAATTCAAGGAAGTCAACGAGGCCTACGAAGTCCTGAGTGACCCGGCTAAACGCAAAAAATACGACGAACTCGGCGCCAACTGGAAATCCGGCGCCGAATTTCGCCCGCCACCGGGCTGGGAGAATTTCTCCGGCGGCCAGGCTTTCCGCGGCCAGGGCACGGGCAGTGAGGAATTTGAACTTCATTTTGGTGGCACCGGTTTCAGCGATTTCTTCGAACAATTGTTTGGCTCGGTGGGTCGCGGGCGGACCGGTTTCGGGCGTGCCACGGGTTTCGAAGAGGAGGAACGCGCCGAACGCGGCCGCGATATCGAAGGCGACATCATGGTGACGCTGGAGGAGGCGATGCATGGATCGGTGCGGACGGTCAATGTGCGCCGTCCGGTGGGTCGCTCGGTTAAGACGGAAACCTGCCAGGTGAAAATTCCACCCGGGGTCACCGAAGGGCAGAAATTACGGCTCGCCGGGCGCGGCTCACCCGGCGCGGGCGGCGGTTCGCCCGGTGATTTGTATCTGCACGTAAAGCTGGCCAAACATCCCGACTTTGAGGTGGAGGAGCACGATTTGATTCATGAAGCCGAACTCGCGCCCTGGGAAGCCGTGCTCGGCGCGGAAATTTCCGTGCCGACATTGGACGGGCGGGTGAACATCAAAATTCCTCCCGGGACGCAAAACGGCCAGAAACTGCGCGTGCGCGGACGCGGGCTGCCCACCCACAACGGCCCGCGCGGGGATTTGTTTGTGGTTACCCACGTCGCCGTGCCGGCAAAAATCTCCGAAGCGGAAAAGAAATTGTGGGAACAGCTTGCGCGTGAATCCAAATTCAATCCAAGAATTTAATTTGATTCGGAGGGGCGAGTTACACGAGTCCCACTCCAAATACAGACCGGAGGGGAATCCAAGGGTTCTCCCTCAAAAAACGGGGGCTCGCAGAGCTCGTCCCTCCGAGAATTATGAAAACCATCCTCATCAGCGGCGTCACGCGCGGACTTGGTCGCGCGATGGCGGAGGAATTCATCCGGCTCGGCCACACCGTGCTTGGTTGCGGACGCTCACCCGACGGAATCGCACGATTGAAAAATGAATATGGCCCGCCACACGACTTCGCGGTCGTGGATGTGGCGGCGGACGAACAGGTGAAGGCCTGGGCTGAACGGGTTTTGAAATCTTACGGGGCGCCGGATTTGGTGCTGAACAACGCCGCGCTCATCAACCGCAACGCGCCACTTTGGGAAGTTCCCGCGCGCGAATTTTCTGACGTGGTGGATGTGAATATCAAGGGTGTAGCAAACGTCATCCGCCATTTTGTTCCCGCCATGGTCAGGCGCCGGAGCGGTGTCGTTGTGAATTTCAGTTCCGGTTGGGGACGTTCGACCGATGCTGAAGTCGCGCCGTATTGTGCGACAAAGTGGGCGATTGAAGGGTTGACCCGGGCGCTCGCTCAGGAATTGCCGCCGGGCGTGGCCGCCGTTCCGCTCAACCCCGGCATCATTGACACCGACATGCTGCGCAGTAGTTTTGGTGGTTCAGCCTCCGATTACCCGACGCCGCAGGCATGGGCAAAGAGCGCCGTGCCATTCTTATTGAAGCTTGGCCCGTCGGAGAATGGTCAACCGCTGACCGCTCCGGCTCACGGCTCCGATGATTAAAATTCAAGTGAATCCCGATCGTCTCGTGCTTGACCACGATTGCAACCGTCTTTAGTTTCAATTGATGTCGAACGCGCCTCAAAAGAAAAAACGCAAAGCCGTGATTCTTGGCGTCGGATTGGATTCCGATGGCCATAAGCGCATTACGACCGGTGACAATTTTGCGCTGGTCGGCGGCACGGAGGAGACGCACGAGCGCATGACCGAGAAGGCCATCAAGATTAACGAAAAATTGAAGGAGCGCGGCAAGCAACTCGAAGAGGTCAGCACGGAGGAATTCGACGATATTGCCCGGGAGGTCGGCTTGAAAAAGCACAAACCACGTCGTGATGCGTAGCCGGTGGTAGCGATGGTCTGTGACCGTCGCAATCGGCGTTCATAGAGCGCCACTACAAGAGAAGTTTTCCCACCTCCGCGCGCGTTTCCTCCGGCGTTTCATGCAGAATGGCCCTCCAGCCGCGTGCCGCGCCCGCTGCCACATTTTCCGGCCGGTCATCCAGATAGATAATTTCCGCGCCGCGCCGCCCGGCAAGCTTTTCCAGCGATTCATAAATTCGAGCTTCGGGCTTCATGGCGCCGACTTCGCACGAATAAATGTAGCCGTCAAAGTTTTTGAAGAACGGAAAATTTCTTTGGATATGTTCGACCGCCAGGTCGTTGGTATTTGAGAAAATATAGGTCGGAATATTTCGTCGCCGCAGTTCGGTGTGAAGTTCAATCATAAGCGGAATCTCCGTGAAAATATCGGCGAAAAATTCACCAAACTGCTCCAGCGTGCCGCGAAATCCGGTGGCCCGTTGCGCCCGGTCAAAAAATTCCTGCCGCGTCAGCCGGCCGGATTCGTAGTCCAACAACAGGGGCGAATGCAGGAAAAACCGTTCGACTCCGGGCGGTGGCAGGGCGCTCTGCCCGGCGATGCGTGAAACCGCAATCGAGTAATCGAAGTCCACCAAAACCTTGCCAAGATCAAACACCACAATCGAAGAATGGCTCATGATTATTTATGGGTTTAAATCGAGCTGGTAGGGACGCCGCGCTGCGGCGTCCGGTCGGCGCGGCGCGCCGACCCTACCTCAGTTCATTTCCCGGCGGCCTTCCAGCGCGCGGCTCAAGGTCAGTTCGTCGGCAAACTCCAATCCGCTGCCGGCGGGCAAGCCGTAGGCGATGCGTGAGATTTTGAGCCCTTTGCGCGCAAGCCGTTTGGCGAGGTAATAACTCGTGGCATCGCCTTCCACGTCCGTGCCCAGGGCGATGACAATTTCCTTGATCGGCTCCTGCTTCAGCCGCTTTTCCAGTTCGGCAATGCGCAGGTCTTCGGGCTCCACACCGTCGAGCGGCGAGATGGTTCCGCCCAGCACGTGAAACTTACCGCGATACGTCCCGGATTTTTCGATGCTCAGAATATCCACCGCGCGCTCAACCACGCATACGAGCGCGGCATCACGGCGCGCATCGGCGCAAATGGGGCAGGGGGATTGTTCGGTCAACGCGCCGCAAACGTCACAAAACCGGATTCTTTCGCGCGCCTGAAGGATGGCGTCGGCCAGTTGTTTCACTGCCGCTGAGTCGGTTTGGACCAGATGCAACGCCATGCGCTCGGCGGAGCGCGGGCCGACGCCGGGCAATTTGCCCAGGGCGGCAATCAACGCGGTGATGGGGTCGGGAAGCATGACAATGCAAAATTAAAAATTAAAAATTAAAAATGCCAGAGCGCAATGAATGCGGTCTTTCATTTTACATTTCGAATTTTGCATTTTTAATTACTTACCCAAATCCCGGCAGGTTCAGGCCGGAGGTGACCTTGCCCATCTCGGCGTTGGCGATTTCCTTGGCCTGGCCGAGCGCCTGGTTCGCGGCGGTCACAATCATGTCTTCGAGCAACTGCGCGTCGGAAGGATTGAGCGCCTGCGGATCAATTTTAATGGAGGCGAGGGAGCCATCGCATTTCGCCACGACCTTGACCGCGCCGCCGCCGCTGGTGGCCTCGACCGTGCGGGCGGCGAGCTGCGCCTGGACCTGTTCCATCTGCTGCTGCATCCGCGCGGCCTGTTTCATGAGTTTTCCGATGCTGCTCATTTAAGTTGGGTGTTGAGGGTTGAGATTTGAGGGAAAATCAGGCGCGAACTTCGACGATCTGGCCTTTGAAAATTTCCAGCGCCTTTTGAATCAGCGGATCATTTTTGAAATCGTTTTTATTGAAGGGAGTGGCCGCCGATTTTTCCCTGGTGATGGGCGCGGCGGCGGCGGCGGATTTGGAGGTGGCGACCGGCGTAGCTGGCGCGATACCGGCCGGTTGCGGCATGCGTCCGGCAGATGCCTCGACCTTGACGAATTTGATCTGGGTATTGGAATGCCCGAGTTCAGCCAGTTTGGTCTGGAGCAGCGTGTGGTTGCGCGCGTTGTCCACCAGACCGAGATGATCCTCAAATTCCTGGTCGAAACCGATGGTCAAAATACTTTTCTCGAATGAAACGGGATTCGCATCCACCAGATAACTGCGGGTGAACGGGCTGGCGCGGCCGACCGCCTCAACGAGCTTTGCCCAAAGCTCCGTCAAATCGGCGGAGACGGTAACGGTTTCAACCAAAACCGCAGCCGTCGCTTCCGGCGCGGGCAGGGCGGCAGTCTTTCGCGTCCCTGATTCCTTTTGGGGAACGGATGGGGTCGCGGCAGAGCGTGTCCCGGCCGAACTTGCCGAAGTCGCGGGCGACCCGCCGATGCCGCCTTGACCGCGCAATTGGTTGAGCTGTTTCAAAACCGAATCAAGGCTCACCGCGCTGCGCGCTTCAATGGTCTTGAGCAGCGCGACTTCCAGCAGGATTTTTTTGGAAGTGGTATCGCGCAGGCGCAACTCGGCATCGGCCAGCACTTCAAGAATCCGGGTGAGCGATTCGGTGCTGGCCAGCGCCGATTGTTCCTTCAAGGTCGCGACTTCGGCCTCGGAAACCTCAAGGAGGTTCAGGTCGCCGCGCGAGACCTGGAAAATGAGCAGGTTGCGGAAATGGCTCAGCAAATCGGAAAGCAGTCGCCCGAGGTCTTTGCCGCTTTGCGTCAGTTCATTCAACAGACTGAGCGCGGTCTGGATTTCGCCGGCGAGAACGGCCTTACTCAAACCAAGAATCTGGCTTTGCGCAGCGAGACCAAACATGGAGAGCACGTCCGGTTCCTCAATCTTGTCGCCGCAAAAGCTGATCAGCTGGTCGAGTGTGGATTCGGCGTCCCGCATCCCGCCGTCGGCGCCGCGGGCGATGGCGTAGAGCGCGGGTTCGTTGATCTTTACCTTCTCCAATTTGGCGATGTGCGTGAGGTGTTTGACGATGAGCGCGGCGGGAATGCGGCGCAAATCGAACCGCTGGCAGCGCGAAAGGATGGTCGGCAACACCTTCTCGGGATCCGTTGTCGCGAACATGAACTTCACGTGCGCGGGCGGCTCTTCGAGCGTTTTGAGCAGCGCGTTGAATGCCGCCGTCGAGAGCATGTGGACCTCGTCAATAATGTAGATTTTGAACGGCGAATTGGCGGGCGCGTATTTGCAGGTTTCGCGCAGCTCGCGCACCTGCTCGACGCCGTTGTTGCTCGCACCATCAATTTCCAGAACGTCGAGCGACCGGCCTTCGGCGATCTCGATGCAGCGCGGGTCTTTGTCGTCAAAATTAATTTTCGGCCCGCCTTCGCAATTCAGGCATTTGGCGAAGATGCGGGCGATGGTGGTTTTGCCGGTGCCGCGCGGGCCGCACAACAGATAGGCGTGTGCGATCCGTTTTTGCTCGATGGCGTTCGTCAACGTCTGCGTGACGTGTTCCTGTCCCACCACGTCGGCAAAACGTTGCGGGCGATACTTTCTGGCAATGACTTGATAGGCCACAAAATTTTCAGTTTTGAATTTTAAGTTTTAAGTTTTAAGTTGGAGCAAAATGGACTCAAAACTCAAAATTGAAAACTCAAAATTGAGAAAGGCCAGGGTGACCACGGCAGATGTCGAGCAAACTACCGTTGCTGCCTTCCGGCCCTGGCGGGGTTCGTAAGTCCACATTCCATGGGCCCTGGCGGAAGCAATGTGCGACAGGCGCGGGGTGGCTTCAAGTGCAATTGCACCCGCATTTGCGGTGGCAGTTCGCGTGATGGCTGGTAAAATCCCGGTGGCTTGAACGGAACGAACCAGAGTTTCGAGGCTTATGCTTGCCGCCCGGATTGGGGTGAAGAGCCGGTGGGCGGCAGAATTTATATTGACCGGTGGGTGCTGCGGTTTGAATCAGATTCGGTGAAAGCGGGGATTCTGGTCAGGCAGTTGGGGATCGAATGGAACGAGGCAGAAGGGCAAATTTGCTTTCGTGATTCAACCCAGCCGGAGTTGGAAATCTTCACTCCCGACGAATCCATCTTGCAACATCCGGTGCTGGCCCAATCCAGCCACGTCCGGAATCAGCTTCAGGCGCAGGCGGGACGCGGCGAACTGGCGCGGCGGCTTCGCATCACGGCCTGCTGTTTTGCGGTGTGCGCGTTGATCGCGTGTCTCGCCTCGATGATCACGGGCGCGATGGTGCGTTCGCTGGCGGCCAGTGTCCCGCCGGAATGGGAAAAAACATTCGGTGACGAACAAATTCAGGAGCTGCGCGGCCAGCTGGTGTTTGTGGACGATTCGAACCAGGTGGCGCGGCTGACGGCGCTGGCCGCACCGCTGATCAAGGCCGTGCCCGCGGGCAGGACGCAATTCAAGTTTCACGTCGTGGAAAGCAAGTATCCGAACGCGTTTGCGCTGCCGGGCGGACACATCGTCATTACCACGGCCCTGCTGAAGATGGCGGACCGGCCCGAGGAATTGCTGGGCGTCATCGGCCATGAAATGGGCACATTACGCAGCACCATCACGCCCGTAAAATCATCTCGGCTGCCGGGCCGCTGGTGATTTTCGGGGTTTTCTTCCACAGCCACGACCAGACGCTGGATGTGTTGAGCAACGGTTCGGGGTTGCTCGTGACCCGGGGTTTTTCGCAGGAGTATGAATTGGAGGCGGACGATTTCGGCTGGAAATATCTGGTGGCGGCGAACATTGATCCGCATGGCATGATTGAGATGTTCCAAAAACTGAAGGCGTTTGACGTCCGTTCCAAAACGGCCAACCTGCTGCCACAGGCGTTCAGCAGCCATCCGGCTTTGGACAAACGTATTGCCCGGCTGGAACGGCGGTGGAAAAATCTTCCGGACAAATCGGGCTTTCGGCCATTGGCCCCGCTTGATGGGAAACAACCGTGAACGCTTTGGCCGCCATGCGAATCACCAGCCCAAATCGTTCTTCCGGGTCAGGTAAAGCAGGCCGAGGATGCGCATGTTGATGGTCAGCAGATAGACGCTGATAAAGCTCCACACCATCCGGAATCCGATCGCCATTAACAGCACCGAGCCGGATGTGGTGGTAAATGTTACCGCCGTCATTCCGGCCGCGATGAGATTCCCCAACTGGCTGACGCCGAAAATGGCGCCGAAGAAAATGACCGTGACGAAATAGGCCACCGGAACTTTGAGAATGGATGGTACGACGATGAGAGGGTTGGCGGCCATGGCGTTGTCCTTCATCGCGACCGCGAGAAACGCCATGGGAAAGTAAAGACAACCAAATATGACCGCGATGACAATGAGGGAGACGGGCACGTCAATATCGAAAAATCTGGCCACCATCAGTCCGATCGCCACACCGAAGGCCGCCAGCACCGTGCCTGCCAGGCGGAGAAACCCTCCGAACACATCGTCCAGCCCCGGCAACTCCGGCATCTGCACCTCCTCGGCGGCGGTGGCATGGATGATGTTTTGCATGTAGGAAAACAGATAGCCGTAGGCGATAATTTTTGTCAGGATCGAAAAGATGCCGGCGCTGATAAACTGCAGCCCGGCAATGAGCACCGTGCCCACAATCAAAACCAGCAGGCCGCTGCCCTTGAAGGGATAGACGACCACGCCGGGCAAACGCGCATAAAATCCTTTGGCCTTTTCGGGGCGAAGGTCCACCGCCAGGGGCACACATTCAACCCCGCAAGTCCGGCACATTTTCTGGGCAACGCCGCCGGCATTCCGCGAGGTGACGCACAATTCGCAAAACGTGCGGTTGCACTTGTGACACTGGTAACGCGCGATCGACTTCGGATGAAATTTGCAGAACACCTTGCCGCCAGGAATGGAAATTCCCTGGGTTCCCTGGATCGGCGCCGCCATCAATGGCGGCGGAACGGGTGGCGCTTCCGGTTCCGGCGGGGGTTCGGCGGCGCGCCGTGTGATTCGCAATCCGCCGGTCACAGGAACGGGAGCCGGGGTGGTGCTCGCCGGCGTTTCCGCCTCGAACAGCATTTCCACTCCGCCCAGCTGCAGCCTCTGGCCCGGCTGCAATTGCGCTTCCGTCACCCGCGCCTGGTTCACAAAAGTGCCGTTGGTCGAGCCGAGGTCTTTGATGCTGATGTCGCCGTCATTGACCAGAATGTGGCAGTGCGAGGTGGAGACCGAAGGTTCGTTGATTTGAAAATGGTTGTGTTCGCCTCGCCCCAGGGAATTGACTCCATCGCGAAGCGAAATTTCCCACGTACCATCTTTTCCCGGATTGACGATGAGCCGAGCCATTGTTTAGGGAAAACAACTGCCTTCTACATCGTTTTTCCGGATTTGTCACGATTAATTTGACGGATACGCCATTTCTGGATGCCGAAAGCGAAATGAAAGACGCATACCACTCCGGAGAGAGAGCCTCCGCACATCGAATTAATCGATGTCGGGTGAAAAATTTTTAATTTCCTCAAACACAAGGTTTAGAGTAGAATCGCCAAAACGTCAGACGTGAGTGCCCACATGGACTGGATCCAACAATTGCAGTCCGCGAACTGGCACCGGGCAACCGGCTGCGTGCTGGAAGCCTATGTGCTCGGTTGCTTTGCCACCGGTTATTACTTCGTTCGGGCCCGGACAGGCAAAGACATCCGGAAAATTGAAAGCGGCAGCGTCGGCGCGCGCAATGCCGGACGCGTCCTGGGTAAAACCGGCTTTGCGGTTACGTTGTTGGGTGATTTCGGCAAGGGCGCACTGGCGGTCGGGATTGCACGGGCCTGGACCGGGGACAATCACCTCGCCCTGCTGGCCATGCTTGCGGTCGTTTTTGGCCATGTCTGGCCCGTGCAATTGCGTTTTCACGGTGGCAAAGGAGTGGCTACGTCCCTCGGTGCGCTGCTGGTCTTTGACTATCGTATTGCGCTGATGTTTCCCTTGCTGTTTCTGGCCGGCTTCGCGGTAATGCGGAAATCCCTGTTGCCGGCGATGTTCGCCTTTGCCTGTTTTCCGATGATTGGCTGGCTTTTTGACTGCGACAATTTTACCGTGGCGGGACTGGCGATCATGACGGCAATGATTTTGTTTGCGCACCGGAAAAATTTGACCGAAGAATTCATCACCCTGGCCGCCCGCCGGGCCGCAACGCCGAAACCTGAACCGCCCAAATTATGAACGCACCGCAACCGTTGACCTTCAAGGCCGCGACGGAAGATTGGGAATTCGAGCAGATTCACCGGCTCAATTACAAAACCTTCGTCGAGGAAATCCCCCAGCACCAGGCATCGGCGTCCCAGCGGCTTGTGGACAAATTTCACACCGAAAACACCTACCTCATTTGCCTCTGCAACCAGAAACTGGCTGGTATGCTGGCCGTGCGCGGCAGCCGGCCGTTCTCGCTCGACCAGAAATTACCCAACCTTGATTCGCATTTGCCGGCAGGCCGGACCATTTGCGAAATCCGGTTGCTTGCCATCGAGAAGAAATTTCGCGGAACGCGCAGCGGGCAGATTTTGCAGGGTATTCTGGCGCTGCTCTGGCAGCACGGTGTCGAAAAAGGCTACGACCTGGCCATCATTTCCGGCACAACCCGGCAGGCTAAACTGTACCAGCATCTCGGTTTTGTGCCGTTCGGTCCGCTCGTGGGCGCCGGGGAGGCGCAGTTTCAGCCGATGTATGTCACGCTCGAAACGTTCGAGGTCACGGCCCGCGAATTTCTGCGCTCGTCACCCGCGCGTTCGTTCCATCCCAACGCGGTGAATTTTCTTCCCGGTCCGGTGGCAATTCGCCGGGAAGTGCGCCGGGCGTTCGAGCAGGCGCCGGAATCGCATCGTGGCGGAAGCTTTAAAAAGGATTTTCAGTCGGCCCGGCAAATTCTCTGCGAACTCGTCCACGCCCAGAAAGTCGGGCTGTTCATGGGTTCCGGCACCCTGGCCAACGACGTGATCGCCGGGCAATTGTCGTTGCTGGGCGGGCACGGTCTGGTTTTAAGCAACGGCGAATTTGGCGAACGGTTGATGGACCAGGCATGGCGGTTCAACCTGAAATTCGA
>Ga0265338_10010440_pt1 | contig 10887 bp, 12 predicted proteins | sample 42126metaG_FD_193579 | JGI IMG/M metagenome (GOLD analysis project Ga0265338, IMG submission 193579) | Rhizosphere microbial communities from Carex aquatilis grown in University of Washington, Seatle, WA, United States - 4-21-26 metaG | ecosystem: Host-associated > Plants > Roots > Rhizosphere... | reverse complement strand
CTAAACGGGAAAAACAAGACCAGCAATAATATTCCTAAAAATGTTTTTGTTTTAGCGCGCATGGCAACTGATATTTTGGCCTAATCTTCAATAAAGCGCAATAAACCTATATCATTAAGCTTAAGGATTAACTTATAAAAATGGCCGAAGACAAAAAACCAGCCGCTACAGCGCCAGCCGCTCCACCAAAAGCCGGTGGTGCTCCAGTGGAAGACGAAAGCCTGGACACACCAGAAGCTAGTACCGAAAAGTCGGCTTCGCAAGAAGCCTCCAGCGGAGTTGGCGAGCCAAAAGAAGTTCCCGCAGACAGTAAGGGAGGCTTGCGTAACTCATTTAATGTCTACTACATCTTCTTCGTTTTAATTGTTTTGGCGGCCGTTGGCGGCGTAATTTTTGCTGTTAAATCCAGCAACAAGACCGCCAAGAGTCCAAAAGTGACAAGCTTAACCAGCCAGGAGGTGGCGGCTCTTAAAGGTAATACAACGGTGGTCGGCGACACTAAACAGACCCTAGACGTTCAAAGTAACGCCGTTTTTGAAGGCCAGGTGCTGGTGCGCAGTGACCTGAGCGTAGCTGGGGCGCTGAAGGTCGGCGGACCGCTAAGTTTGCAGACAATCAATGTCAGTGGCAGCGGCACATTTGGTGGGTTACAGATTAATGGCACGCTGGGAGTCAATGGCAATACCGCTCTGCAGGGAGCCTTGAGCGTTTCCAAGGACCTAACAGTGACCGGCAGTGCCAGTTTTGGTAGTTTGGCGGTTTCATCTTTGTCAGTTACCAGCCTTCAACTTACCGGCGATTTAAACATTGTCCGCCACATAGTAACCAGCGGCACGTCCATAAACCGGGTGGCCGGCACAGCCTTGGGCAGCGGCGGTACGGTTTCAGCCAGTGGCACTGATACCGCCGGTACGGTGGTAATAAATACCGGTAACAGCCCGGCGGCCGGACTGTTTGTAACGGTAAACTTCGCCCAAAAATTTGGCACTACACCACATGTAGTTGTAACACCTATTGGCTCCGCCGCAGCCAGTGTAAACTACTATGTTAACCGCGACGTATCGGGATTCTCTATCGGCTGTACCAACCCGCCCCCGGCCGGTGCCAGCTTCAGTTTTGATTACATCGTCATGGACTAGATTTATGAAAAAGAACGCGTTGACTGTATGGATATCCGGCATCTTGGCCACAACCCTCTGGGTTGCCTTCTATGTTTCAGAATACAACGGAGGCGTGTACGCCGATACTCACCAGACGACCGGCAATATTTTTTGACACAAAAGATCTTATTTTACTCATTTGCGCCCTATATTTTACAGCTCTAGCTACAATGTTTTATCGGTCATGGTCATACAGTAAAGCTCGATCGCGAAGGGAAAAAGAGTAGCCGCGGTCCGCTCGTCGAGCGGATTCGGATTTATTCCGAAAGCAGCGTTGAGGAAAAACCGTTAGGTTTGTCCTCAAGGATTAGACATCCAAGAAGACGATGGTTTTGTCGGCTTTGACGTGCATGATGCCACGTGTAATAGGCAGAACAAAATCCGGCTTACTGTCTAGCCGGACGGTGATATTGCAGGGACTCAGCAGCGTAATGAAGTTTTTGTGGTGCGGCAAAACATCAAATTCGCCAGTAGTATTTTTGGCTGAAACACTGCTCGCTACCCCGTCATAATAGACCCTAAACGGCGCCCAGACTTTGATTTGCATGCTTGGTGCAGCGGTGGCAGGAGCAGTATTCATAGATTTGTCTTCGCCAGTATTTGCTAAATCCCGTTCAGCGTTTCGTCACGTGTGAAGTATTGGCCTTTTTTATTCATAATTTTCTCGGTTACAAACATATCCTGGTTGAAATATTGAATTAGCTCTTTGGCTTTTCTAAAGTCGGTGCGGTCGGCCGGGCTTAGTTCGTTCTCACCAATAATGGCAATTATGCTTCTTAGTGATTCGTATTTTTGCAGTAGTTTTTGAACTTCAGCTGAGAGTTTATAGTGGCGCTCGCCCACCAGCTCGGTGCTAAGCAGGCTTGAAGTGGTGCGGATAAGGTCAACCGCCGGGCGGATACCCTGTTCGGCCACTTTGCGGGACAGCACAATGGTACCGTCCAGCTCGTGCTGAATCATTAGCACCGCCGGGTCACTGAGGTCGTCTGCCGGCACGTAAATGGTCTGGATAGAGGTGATGGAGCCGTTTTCATTGCTGCTCAGACGGTCCTGCAAAACTTTAACATCAGAAAAGATTGTTGGCTCATAGCCGCCTTCACTTGGCACTTGTTCTAGCAGCGTGGAAAGCTCGTTGCGGGCCTGAATATAGCGGTACATGTTATCGGCAAAGAACAGGATGTCTTTTTTCTTTTCATCACGAAAATATTCAGCGTTAGTAACTGACGCTAGAGCCACCAAAACACGGGGTACGGGGTTTTGGTCCATTTGGCCAAAAACCATACAAGTGCTGCCCAGCAGATTGCCCTTTTTAAGCGTGTCATAAAGTTCGTGCCCTTCACGGATACGCTCACCGATACCAGTAAAGAATGATAGGCCCTGCCCGGACTTGGCTATGTTATGGATAAGCTCCATGGTCAGCACGGTTTTACCAACACCGGCACCACCGATAATTCCCATTTTGCGCCCCTTTAGCAGCGGCGCGAAAAAGTCTATAACTTTGATGCCGGTCTCCAAAATATCTGGAGCACTAGTCTTAAAGCTCATTGTAGAAAGAGGAGTTTTGAAGATATTACGCTTAGGTACATCCTTGGAATCCTGAAACGGCTTGCCGTCCAAAGGCCGGCCCAAGGCATCAAAAATACGCCCAATGGTTATCTCGCCGACTGGAACTTCCAGGCCCTTACCGGACCGTTTGACGGCCATATTTTTTTGCAAACTTCGATCTTCCAGGACGTTTAGACAAACGGCCATATTGCCGGACGCCAGACTGCTAACCAATAGCAACCCTTTGTTGGGACTCTGGGCGTGGAGTATCTCACCAATTTCCGGCTGATCCTCGTCAAACTGAACTCTGACAATTAAGTCCCTTACCTCGGTTATAGCGCCTGGGTTCATCTGGAGTTCCTCAGCCCGTTCATTATTTCTTTTAGCCGTTCGTCTTTGATGTGCCGTTTTTCGCGGTTAAAATACAGCACCAGTTCCAGTAAACGCTCAGAGGCCTTACTCTCAGCGGCTGTCATAGCCTTGAAACGGCTGGCATACTGAGCCAATTTGGATTCCAGAATCAGCTCGGATAGCATAATTTGCATCATCGAGCGCTCCAGGTGATTGACAACATCGTAGCTGCTCGGTTCAAAAATATAATTCTTTTCGGTGATAGTGTCCGGACCGGCGGCTACTTGCCGGCCCCGGCTGGTAACGGCTGTGCCCAGTTGAATACTTTTGATGCGCTGTTCGGTAAGCGAGATGTAATTTTGATAGAAAACTCTGCTGGAGGTGTATTTCTGAGCAATGGCCGTGAGCGGCGTAACGTTGATGTTGATGTCTTTTTGAGGAGTTTTGAAACTGCGCAGATAGGCTATATTGTTTTGTGCTAACTGAACGGCGCCGTGGTGACCAATGACTACGATGTCGTTTTTCTCCGGGCTATAGGACGTAAGAGCTTCTTTGATTAGCCGCTGGTCGATGTCACCACTAAAACTGCCCTCGCTAGTTATCAGAATCAGCAACTCTTTTTGAATTGGAATAAAGTCGGCGTCATGGCGTCCAAAGTTAAACAGGGTGTTGACGTTTATCTGGCTATAGATACGCCACAGCTCGCCGAAAAAGGACTGGCTCTGCAGAACCTGATCCTTAATTTGGGCGATACGCATGCTGGCAATGCCTTCAAAGGCGCTAGTTAACTTACCCATGGTAGCCATGGAGTCACGTTCCCGGCCGATTTCAACTAGCGACCTCACTTGGCGGCCTCCTTGGTAGCCGCGGGAGCGGCTGGAGCCGGCGCGGCTGGCTTGGGCTGCGGCGCTACAGGGACATCAGTGGGTAGACTTGGAGTGGCCACTGGAGCCGGCGCGGCTGGCTTGGGCGCCGGCAAAAACTGAGTTTTTAGCTGGCCAAAAACTTTGTCAAAGTCGGTGTCAGCTTTAATTTGGGCTGAGTTTTGTTTAATGGTTTCTTTGAGTTTAGTGATATCAAGCGACTGGTTAGGGTCGGAATCCAAAACAATTCCAAGCAGTAGCTGTTCCTCTATTAAGCTATAGGTTTCGCCTGGTATCTGGGTAAATGCTTCGCGAATGCGGTTGCCTAAAATGATGGAGCCCTGGCTGTTTAGGGCCATTTCCGAACCGAATTGGGCGAATTCCTTAGCCTCTTCATAGGCCGATAAGGCCTGGACGGTCCGTTTGTTTTGATCTTTTTGACGATCAGAGTGGCCAACCGTACCGACACGGGTAACCGACAGGCCGATATTAATAGCCGGGCGCAGACCCTCGCGGAAAACATCCATGTCAAGAATCCACTGACCGTCAGTAATCGACATAATGTTGGTTGGCAGGTAGCTGGTTATGTCGCCGCCATCGGCCATAACTACCGGTACCGAGGTTAGATGCTTTTTATTGCTGGCTAGTCGCCCGGCCCGCTCCAGCAAACTTGAGTGGGCATGGAACATGTCGCCGGGATAGCTATCGCGGCCGGGGCTAGAACCAGACAGTAGAGCGATTTCGCGGTAGGCATGAGCGTGGGTAGTCAGGTCGTCATAGAGAATAATAGTGTCAGTATCTTCTTTTTGCCAGAGGTACTCGGCCATAGCGCAACCGACGTAAGGCGCCAGATAGCTCATAACCAGTGACTCAAAAATGGTCGAGACAATGACGATGGTTTTTTCCATGGCTTTATTGTTAACCAGCCGGGCGATAAGCGCCTCAACATCGCTGCGGCGCTTGGAAATCAGAACGTAAACGGCTATTTGGTCGGTGTTTCGCTGGTTGATGGCAATCTGCGAGGCAACAGTCGACTTGCCGGACTTACTGTCGCCCAGTAGCGCCAGACGCTGGCCGCGGACAATCGGAAAAAGGGCGTCTATAAGCGTGATGCCGGTTTCCAGCTGGGTGGTCAGTAGTTCGCGTTGGTAAATTGGCGGGGCGCCGTTAAAAATTGGCCAGCTGGCATCGGCCGCAATAGCACCTTTGCCGTCTAGCGGCTCACCGGTTACCGATACTACCCGTCCAATAAAATCTTTACCGACTTTAGCCAGTAGCTTATCACTCTGAACCACCACCAACATGCCGGCCTTCAAAGTAACATTGCCCAGATGCAGCACCACTACGCGGTCTTCTAAAATGTGGTGCACAAAGCCTTTACTGCCATCTTCAAAAACTACCAGGGAGTGGGTATTAACCGGCTGCATGCCTTTGACCTGAACTCGGAAACTATCAACCGCGATAACTTCGCCGACAGGATTGCCAGCGTCTACAAAACTTTTGAAGTGTTTTTGGGCATTAGCGTCCATCAACCACTCCAGAGATTAGTTCGTTAAGAAAGTGAGCCTGTTTTTGCAGGTGAACCCGGATACTCAAATCGAAGAATTTATTGGGCGTTCTAAGTACACAGCCAGCGGCGATTGACGGCGCCAATCCAACTTGCAGCAGTGTCTGTGGATGGACCTGTCTGCGGAACCAATCCAGGATAGGCTCGACCGATTTTGGTGACGGCTCACTGGCAAAACTCATATGCACTACCGGTGCATTTTCAATTAGGTTCTCAAGTCCGAGCTTCAAAACCGCCCTGTCGCTTTTTTCCAGTAGGTTAGCTCCGTTGGCTTCAGCCAATTGACCAAGCAGACGGGTAGTTTTTGGCGGTTGTTGCGGTGATCCGGCTTTACGGACGGCAGCCCCGACGAAAAAATCGTCAAGCGCCCCTAGCTCACGCGCCAACCGCATAACATCGCCTTGGTCAACTACTCCCAGCGGCAATTTAAGTTTAAGCAGTTCCATTGCGGACATCCTCAATTATGGCGGCCTTGTTGGCCTCCAGCTGCCCCAAGATATATTCCAACTGGTCGGACAGGTCTATTTGATCGCCAATAGCTTTGACTACATAGTGGTTAACGATTGTGGCCATATCCTGCTCAAACTGCTTTATCATATGTTCCTTGTTGGCCTGCGCCTGGGACTGCAACTGCTGCTCCATGAAGGTTCGCTGCTGTTCAATGGTGGTGATGGTCTTTTCAATCGAGCCTAGAGCTATCTGTTTGGCGTCGGATATTGACTGCTCGTATTTTTTAAACTCATCTTGAAGGGTGCGAGTCAGCTCGGTACGCATATAGTCATTAAGTTGGGAAGTGGTTTCTCGCAAATCCTGCTGCAGAAACATGGCATTCTCACCGATAATTTTCTCAAAGTGTAACCGGCCACGGTTACGCAGTTCCTCACGGAACTCATTATTGAAAATGTGCTCAACATCTTCGGTGGCCACCTTTTCTATCTGGCCGTCCAAGGTTTTGGCCTTAGCAGGAGCCCGCCCATCCAGCCGCCATATTAGCCAGATAAAGGCCGCCGCCGTACTAAGCAACGATCCTATTATTAAAACTAGCCCACCTGTGTTCATTTTTTGGTACTTTTTATCCTTATATTCTCAGTAGTAAATATACTCCAAAAAGACCGATAATGAAAACCATAGCGGCGGCGGTTATCACCTTAAACATGCTATTCATAATATGCCCGCGGTTTAGGGGGTTGCGGCCCATGGCAATCATGCCGCCCCTAACCCCGGCGTAGAGCAAGGTCATAGCCAATACCGCCGCGGCTAGTATAAAGGCCAGGGCTAGGTATATTTTTAGAGCTGAAACCGGCTTACCGGCTATAGATTCTCCGACTTTCCGCAAAAAACCTGGTATAACCACGTCATTTTTTACTAAAGGATTCTTTCTTGGGCTGATATTTACCACAATTTTGCCAATTGAGGCACCGCCAGCTGTAGTAATAACATCCTTCTTGCCGTCAAATCCGGCCGTGGCCTGGCCAAGAATAGTTTTCTTGTCTGTGGTGGCAATTGAAGCAATACCATCGGTAGATGAAATAGACAGGTAGTCTCCAAGTTTAATAGCTCCGTGTTCGGTGCTGACCAGCACTGGGTAGTTGCCGCTGGTGGCCACAAACACTTGGTCGCCCAACCCACGATTTAGCGTCAACGGCGCATCGCTGGGGTCTACTACTACACCGTAAATTTGGGTAGAGTCGCTGGCTGGTGCGGCTTCGACAATCTCCGCGTTGGTCTTATCTAGGGCAACCACCCAGCCTGGGGTTAGATTCCCCTTAGACTGAAAGCCTTGGACTACATTATCAGCGTGGGCTGGTGTGGCAAGTCCAAAGGTTACAATCGCCACGAGTGCTATCAGCCAAACCCAAATTCTGGCCGAGGCCGGAGTGAACAATCTGGCACCTCTATTTTTCATCTTAGGGGTTATTATACTGCTTTTGCTTTTAAAGCACTACTGTTAGGCACTAAGTAAATCGCCAAGGACTTTGAGTGTTGTTGCGATGTCGGCTTCAGTAGTTTGCCGGCCTAGACTAAAGCGCAAGGTTGAGCGGCTTTGCTCAATGCTCAGTCCAATGGCCGCTAAAACGTGCGATGGCTCATCGTTACTGGCGCTGCAAGCACTGCCAACAGCTACGGCAATCCCTCTCTCATCAAGCTCTATCATTAGGCGTTCGTTATCTAGGCTATCAAATGTCACACTTAAAATGTGCGGTGCCCGGTGCTTATTTGAGCCATTAATGAGCGCAATCTTGTATATGCCGGATATTCCCGACTCCAGTTTTTGCAACAATTTTCGAGTTCTGTCAGACTCGCTTATTCGCTCGTTTTGGGCGATTTGCAAAGCTTCGGCCAGGCCGATGACGCCGGGTACGTTTTCGGTTCCGGATCTAAATCCAAACTCTTGGCCACCACCCAGAATTTGAGGTGCCAACTCAACCTCCACACGTTTGTAAAGCAGACCACTTTGTTTGGGTCCGTAGATTTTTCCGCCGTTGATACTCATTAAATCCACGTTCAGCCGTGATACATGCAAATCAAGAAAATTGGCGGCTTGAGCAGCGTCGGTGTGCAGATAAATTGGAGTTTTATTGCCGCTGCCGCTTCTGGTTTTTCGCTCCTCGGCTATAAGCTCAGAAGCTGCCCGTAGCGGCTGAACCGTGCCAAGCTCGTTATTGACCAGCATGATGCTAACCAAAACGGTCCTACTCGAAATATTTTTTGCCAGCCAATCCAGCTTCAGTATGCCGTGCTCATCAACCGGGATAACTTTAGCTTTAGCGTAAGCAGCGGGAGCCAGTATTGATTCATGTTCAATGGCGCTAATTAGTATCTCCTTATCGGGATAGGCCTCGGCTACACCTCGAATTGCTAAATTGTTAGCTTCAGTAGCACCGGACGTAAAAATGATTTCGGCCGGCTGCGCGCCCAGGCATTGTGCAACCTTGCCCCTGGCCTGCTCCAGATCCTTGCGCACCCCGCGAGCCACCAGATACGTTGCCGATGGGTTATAGAAATTCTCAAAAAAATATGGCTCCATGGCCTTCAGCACCCGAGCGTCTAGGGGGGTAGCCGCGGCGTAGTCCAAATAGATTTTATTCATGCTGGTCCAGTCCGAAAAGCTCAACGGCATTGGTGGTTGTCGCCGTGGCTAGTTCTTCTAGCTCCTCGCCCCTCAGTTCAGCCAAAAACTCGGCTACCGTAACTATGTGCTTAGGCTCGCAGGTTTGGCCGCGGAATGGTTTTGGCGTTAGAAACGGCGCGTCGGTTTCCAGTAGCATTTTATTCAATGGAGCTTCCTTGGCTGCTTCTAGCTGTGACCCGTCTTTAGTAAAAGTCATGATGCCATTTAGGCCTATATATAAATCACGAGTCAGGGCATTTTCCAGCTGTTGCTCGTTGCTACTAAAGCTGTGAATTACGCCCTTAATGCCCGAGTAGCTATCAAACAGTGGCCAAAAGTCATCCCAGGCGTCTCGAATATGAAAAATGAACGGCAAGCCCAGCGGCAGGCCAATTTCAATTTGTCGCTTCAAGCAATCAATCTGATCCTGCTTTGGCGAATAATTTTTATAAAAATCCAGGCCAATTTCGCCGATGGCTACAATGGGGCCCCCGGAAAATTTATTTTTTGGGGTGTGAGTACTTGACTTGTTAAGTAATTGTTTTAGCTTCTCGGGACTGGTGGCATCAGCCAAGAAGGCTGCTGCGTCGTGCGGATGAACACCAGCGCTGGCCCATACATTCTTATGGGCTCCGGCAAAGTCTATGGCCTTTTGGCTGTCGGCCAGAGTCGTACCAACGGCAATCATCCGACCGACCCCAGCCTCTGCGGCGTCAGCTAGTATTTTTTCCGGGTCGGGTAAAAAATCGTCAAAATGCGGGTGGCAATGAGTGTCTATATACTCCATGGCCGACTACTTTTGGCTTTTTGGCTTTTCGTCTTTGGGAAAAAGTGAGCCCGGCAAAGGCTTTAGTATACCGCTGGCAAAGACGCCCTTTATCTTCTCGGCAGTTTCGGGCATAAACGGCGTTAGAAGGTTGGCAATTCCAAGCAGCGAGCCGCACATATAAGCCAGTGTTTCCCGCAGGAAATCCTGATCACCGGTTTTGACAATCTCCCATGGCTTTTGTTCCTCAATGTATTGATTGAGGCCTTTTACCTGCTCCCAGACTTCGGCAAGTGCCACATCAAATCGGCAGTCTCCCATGGCCTGTTCATACGGACCAATGTCATGGCCGGGTTCCGGAATATCACCAATTATTCCCTGTTGATATTGCTGGATCATGGCGGCCGTACGAGATACGGCATTGCCTAGTTGGTCAGCCAACTCAGAGTTATAAGCCGCTTCCATGCGCTCCCAGTTAAAGTCTCCATCACCGTGGCTTGGTATATGTCGAAGGAAAAAGTAGCGGAAGGCATCGGCGCCATATTTGCTAACTATGTCTTTCGGTGCCACAACATTGCCCAGAGTTTTACTCATCTTCTTGTCGTCCACCGTAATAAAGCCGTGTACGTACAAAAGTTTTGGCAGTGGCAGACCCAGCCCAAGCAGCATGCCCGGCCAGATTGCGGCGTGGAAGCGCAGAATGTCTTTGCCAACAATTTGGACATCTGCCGGCCAGAAATTTTTAAAATCAGCGCTGTCAGGGTAGCCGAGGACCGTGATGTAGTTCATCAGCGCCTCGAACCAGACATACATTACTTGTGTAGTATCACCCGGGACTGGTATGCCCCAGCTAATTTTCTCTTTGGGGCGACTGATGCTGATATCTTCCAGGCCTTCGTTAATAACGCTCATGATTTCGTTTTTTCGGATTTCAGGGACTACCCGGAACTCATCACTGTCTATGCTTTTTTTAACCTGATCGGTGAAGGCGCTAAGTTTAAAGAAGTAATTCTCTTCTTCAAGTTTCTCATAAGGCCGGTTGTGAACCGGACAGATGCCTTTATTCTCTTTAACCACCTGCTCCGAAAAATAGGCCTCGTCACCGGTACAATACCAGCCAACGTAGCTGCCTTTATAAATATATTTGGCTAGGTTCTTCCAAATCTGCTGAGCCCGCTGTTCGTGGTCTTTATCGGTAGTACGGATAAAACGATCATTGCTAATATTCAGCAGCGGCAATACCTGCCTGAAGCTGTCGCTTAGCTGGTTGGCGAACTGCAGTGGAGTCTGCTTTGCCTCGGCTGCTTTTTCGGCAATTTTTCCGCCGTGCTCATCGGTGCCAGTCGTAAAAAGGGTTGGCACTTTTTGCTGGCGAGCATAGCGTGCCAGAACATCGGCCTGGACCAGTTCCATAGCAAAACCAACGTGCGGTTCGGCGTTGACATAGGGAATCGAGGTTGTGATATAGAACTTACTCATCAACTTATATTGTAGCCTAGTACGAGTTGAACAGGGAACTTACG